>ERZ1643246.291-NODE-291-length-65935-cov-16.360974_pt1 | contig 65935 bp, 53 predicted proteins | sample MGYA00579265_ERZ1643246 | MGnify/ENA primary metagenome ERZ1643246 (study PRJEB29033, sample SAMEA4952261) | chicken gut metagenome | biome: Broiler Chicken; feature: Gastrointestinal Tract; material: Caecum | place: Ireland | collected 2018 | study: Broiler... | reverse complement strand
CCGTCCATGCCCGGCAGATCGGGAAGCTGGGGCTGGTGGTCACATAATTTTCGTTCTGTGGTGGGAATCAACCATATACATAGAGATTATACCGAATCCCAGGGAAAAGCTCAAGAGAAATTCAGGCAATACAAGGAATTCCCCATCGAAACACTCTGGATTTGGGCACACAAAAATAGACGGGCACAAAAATTCTATGTTGCCCGTCTGGTTTGCTATGTGTGTATGCAGTTTTTCACAAATTGTGTTTGTTGAATCTGGGCGGTTCGTGTATAATGGAACAAGGAACCGCTCCTAACGATCATCAGGCTACAACAAAACGAAAATTATGTTTCGGAACTGTCAGAACTGGACAGCCGCTATACCATCGGCCCTGACGGGGCGCTGACGATACGGAATTTGGAACTGGGCGCTGCTGCCCGGAAGGAGGATATGAAATGCGAAAACGAGTTTTAAGCCTGCTCTGTGTGCTGGCCCTCTGCCTGGGCCTGCTGCCCGCCACGGCGCTGGCGGATTTCGTGGTGGTTGATCCCGGCGGCGACGGTGGGGACGTCTCCGTGGATGTGGACCCCAACAACCCTGACAACGTGGTGGTCATTGTCCCCGGCGGGAACGGGAACACCACCGTGGTGGTGATTCCTGACGATGAGCCGGAGCCTGCCGCGCCCGTCATTGGCGACACGGTGGAGTTTGCCGGGCATGCGTGGTACATCGTTGGCACGGAAACCGAGGGCGTCACCGCCCCGGCGGGCTGCTACACCCTGTTTGCCAAAAACGACGACTTTGGCGATACTGCGTTCCGGGCGGGAGCCAATCAGGAGGACAGTACGGCGAATCACTACAAGGACAGCGACCTGCAAAAAAAGATGGAGGAAATCGCAAACGGATTCTCCGCCGGGGACAAAGCCAACATTGCTGCCCGTGACACGTTGGACGGCATTGCGGGCGAATCACCCACCGGCCAGCTTTTGTGGCCTGTCAGCGAAGCGGAATGGTACAGCATAGATCAGAGCCTGCGGGCGTTCCCAGATCACAATTGGACACGTGCATATACGGAAGGAAATTTGCCTGCGAGTTTTGAGCCTGATGGTGAGGTGGTGGAGCATTACGCTTATCATGGGCGGTACGCAAATGAAAATGGACGATGGTTGGGAAGTGGTGCTGGTGTCTTGGAGCCAGTAGGAAATCCAGTCGACCAAACCTACGCCGTCCGCCCCGCCCTGTATGTGAAAGCCGAGGCGCTTGAACCGGATGACGGGAAGCAGGCCGCCCCCCTCATCGGCGGGACGGTGGACTTCGGCGGCCGGGACTGGTATATCGTGGGCATGGGCGATGGGGGCGCAGTGACCGGCCCGGCAAACACGGTCACCCTGTTTGCGCCCACCCTGCTTACCGACTCCAATAAACAACTCATTCAGGCGCAGCCCAGCGCCAATTACAGCGAGAGCGATCTGTGTACGGTCTTGCAAAGGCTTGGGGACACCCTGGGTCTTTCGGAACAGGAAACGTCCCTGATTTCCAGCCGTACCCTGACCACAGCGGACGAGATCACCGGCGGTTCCGTGGAAACCCCCTTCTGGCCCCTGTCCAAGCCGGAATTTGACGCCATCCGGGAGGTGAACCTATCTCTTCTGAAGGATCTGAAGGCAGACACGGGTTCCTACAATGGATTTTGCTACTCGCTGCGCACACCAGACGGCGCGGATAAGGTGTATAGAGTAACAGAGCATGGGGTGCTTAAGTCCGATAGACCCTATAACGCTTTTGTGCGCCCAGCCTTTTATCTGGACATCTCGGAGCTGTTCTTTGCCGCGGGATTTATGAGCGTGGCCTGGAAGGGAGACCCTCCCCAAAAAATTGAGCCGCCCAGTATCGACTATAATGTATGGACATTTGTTCTGTATGACAAGGAAAATTTGAGCCTGAAGATGGGCTGCAAAGAGGAGCAGACGGGCGAGAGCCTGACCTTCAAGTACGAGGGAACCCAGGGCGAGAACCATTGGCTGTCCTATGTGCTGGAAAAGACCGACAACCCGGGCATCCCCGTCTATTACGGCTCTGTGGCCAGCCTGAAGGAGAGCGGCAGCGGCACGGTGACGGTGCCCCTCCTGGGTTACGGCAGCGATTTGGAGGACGGCGACTATACCCTGCGCTTTTACACCGAGGATCAGTCCAACATGGGGTTCTATCTTGCCAGCGACACGGTGGACATGACCATCCATGTGGAGGGCGGCGAGGTTTCCATCACGAACATGGGGGACGTAGATCCGATTCTTGGCATCATCGATGTGACTATTGAACCGAGAGATGTTACGCTGGAGGCTGGAAAAACCCAGCAATTTACCGCCACCGTCACCGGCGGCGGAGATTGGTATGACCCGTCCGTGGTGTGGAGTGTAAAGCCCAAGATTATTGTCCAGGGCGAAAGCCTGGACCCCGGCACCACCATCACCCAGGACGGCCTGCTCACGGTTTCGACAGAGGAGAAAACGCCGTTTCTACTTGTCACCGCCACCTCCGCACAGGACCCCAGCAAGTCTTATTGGATTGATGTAACGGTGATCCCCCATACCCACATTGGGACCTTCCAGGCGGGCTCCCCGGCCACCTGTTCTCAGAATGGTGTGAAAGATTACTACACCTGCACCTGCGGGAAAGCCTTTGAGGACGAAGCCTGCACCAAGCTTATTGAGGATTTGGACAACTGGAAAGTGATCCCGGCACTTCCCCATCAGTGCAATTTCGTTCCCGGTACGCCTGCCACCTGCACTACAGACGGCGTGAAAGACTACTACCAGTGCAGCGTCTGCCACCAATATTTTGAGGACGCGGACTGCAACACGCCCATTACAGATTTGGACAACTGGAAAGTGATCCCCGCACTTCCCCATCAAGGCACTTTGGTTCCCGGTACGCCTGCCACCTGCACCACAGACGGCGTGAAGGACTATTACCAGTGCAGCGTCTGCCACCAGTATTTTGAGAACGCGGACTGCACCAAGTCCATTGCGGATTTGGACAGCTGGAAGGTGATCCTGGCACCCGGACACACCTGGACAGGCTCCTATCTGGCAGAAAACGCGGACGGAAGCAAGCACTACCATGTCTGTACCATCTGCGGCACAAGGGACGGGGGTGAGGCTCATGCCTGGAACGTGGATGCCCCCACAGAGCAGAACGACAAGCATTGTACCATCTGCGGCTATGTGGCCGAAGCCCCCATCGGACATATCCATGCGGGCACCCTGGTTCCCGGCCAGGAGGCGACCTGCACCCAGTCGGGCAGCAAAGCCTACTACACCTGTACTTGCCAGCAGAACTTTGAGGACGAAGCCTGCGCCACCCCGATCATTGATTTGGGTAGTTGGCGGGTGATCCCCCCAACGGGGCACATCTGGTCAGACACCTATCTGGCGGAACAGGCGGATGAGAGCAAGCACTATCATGTGTGCACCGTCTGCGGCGAAAGGGATGTAGGCGAAGCCCATACCTGGAACGCGGAAGCCGCCACAGAGGAGCACGACAAGCATTGTACCGTCTGCGGCTATGTGGCTGAGGAGCAGCTGGAGCATACCCACACTTATGGTACAGAGTGGACATGGGATGGGGATGTCCACTGGCATGAGTGTGCCTGCGGGGCAAAAGCGGATGTGGCCGTCCACGCCTATGACAATGACCAGGACACCACCTGTAACGTCTGTAGCTATGTGCGCCAGCCGATGCCGCAGGAGTACACCGTGGCCTTTGACGCCAACGGCGGCAGCGTAAGCCAAACCAGCGCCGTCACCACAGGCGGGAGGCTGGCAAGCCTGCCCACCCCCACCCGCGCCGGATATGACTTTGTGGGCTGGTACACCGCGGCCAGCGGCGGCGACACGGTGACCATTGACACCGTCTTTACCGGGAATACCACCATTTATGCCCATTGGAACATCCATGAAAGCAGCGGCAGCGGTGGCGGAAACGGCGGCGGCGACACCGATCCCACCTACTCCATCACGCTGCCCGGCCGGGTCACCGGCGGCTCCGTCACGGCCACCAAACGCTACGCCGAACAGGGCGAGATCTTCCGCTTCACCGTCACCCCTGACGTAGGCTGGGAGCTGGACGCCCTGGCGGCCACCGACAGCAAGGGAAAAGAAATCGACCTGACCCATAAGGGCGGCAACGAGTACACCTTCAAAATGCCCGCCGGGCGGGTGGAGATCGAGGTCTCTTTCCGGAAAATTGTGGTGGAGCCGGAGCCTCTGCCCTTTACGGATGTAGCCGAAAATGCCTGGTACGCCCAGGCGGTACGCTATGTCTATGAAAACGGCCTGATGGCTGGCACCAGCGCCACCGCGTTCACTCCCGACGCCACCACCAGCCGCTCCATGATCGCCACGATTTTGTGGCGTATGGCAGGCAGCCCCGTGGTCAACTACGCCATGGACTACACCGATGTGGCCCAGGGCCAGTGGTATTCCGAGGCCATCCGCTGGGCAGCCAGCGAGGGCATTATGGGCGGCTACGGCAACGGCCTGTTCGGCACCAATGACCCCATCACCCGTGAGCAGTTTGCCCTTATGCTGTGGAACTACGCGGGCAAGCCGGAATCCAACCGCAGCCTCACCGCCTATCCCGACTGGACTTCTACCAGCGACTGGGCCCAGCAGGCTATGGCCTGGGCGGTAGAAGAGGGGCTCATTTCCAATCTGAACGGTACTCTGGCCCCTCAGGGAACCGCTACCCGGGCTCAGGCGGCGGTGATGCTCATGCGGTTTTGCGAGCTGGACAAGTGAATCGACAAATCGAAGTACCCTCAAATTCTGCAAAGGAATAAAAAGATTTCGCCATTTACTGAGACCCTGTGCCCCGCTAACCGTATATGGAGGCGTCTGCTATATGCAAACGCCTCCATATTAATTTGATCGCAATATCAGTTTTCTTGTTGTCCTTTTGAAGATGCTTGGATAGGTGAGAGGTGCTAAATGCCTACTGCTTCCTGTTACAATCATCAGAACTGGCATCTGTCTCAACTTCTTCAACTGACAATGACTGCCTGTCCTGTTTATAGTAATTCAATTCGTTTGCCATTTCCAAAGCCAGGTGAAAGCCACAGAGAAAACTGTCCATGGAGCGCTCTTCTGCCATTAGATTCTGGGTATCCATGATCCGCAGCACCAGTTTTCTCTCCGGTTTTTCCAGTCGCTCAATGAGCTGACGGTGGCAAACTTCAATTTCCTGTTCAGCTTCTGCCATGGGCACAGGTGTATAAAATCTATCATACAGCAGTTTCAGTGTATTGCGCATATTATCCTACCCCCTTGTAGCAAGACAACATACCACAAGCGGATAGAAAAAGCCACAACAATATTTGCATCACTGCAATTTAACTGCATCCAAATTTCGGTAGTTGTTTTTGTGAAGCATAGGCCAAAATGAAGGCATATGGAACACCACATGCCCTCATTTTCCCCATATACGGCTGGGGCTTAACCCGTATCGAGAGATCGTTTTTCGCAGCACTTCTCAAATAGCGGGGGCGAGGACAGTTAACCGGCTGTTTTCGCCCTTTTCTGACGTGCGCAAAAAGAAGGGCCTGCGGATTTTCCGCAGGCTCTTCCACGCTGATGCGCAAAATCGGTTTTTTGTTGTCCTTTTGCGGGGGTGCCTATAGCCCGCGGCAGTTTTTGTCTTGTTTCCTTCCGCCGTCGCCCTTACGTATGGGCCAGCGACGGGTTCCTGCGCTCCCACACATGCTGGATCCGGCGGCAGAAAAAGCGGGAGATGGACCCCACGGTGAGGGCGCACACCACCGTGCCCTCCCGCAGGCCGTGGACCGACCGCAGGCACAGCAGGGACACCAGCAGCGCGGCGCACAGCATGGCCAGGTCGTATCCCGTCTTGGTCTTGCCGAAGTCCCAGCCGAACACCTGGCTGCAGGTGCGCACAAACCCCTCGCAGGGGAGAATCAGTACATTGGGGACCACCTCCAGGGCCACGCCCAGCCCCAGGAAACCGCAGCCCAGCAGCAGCACCACCCACCGGCCGGCATAGGCCGACGGCACCAGGGCGGACAGCAGGTCCATCCACAGGTCAATGCAGGCGGAAAATACAAAGGTGGCCGGAACCTGCAGCAGCTGGATGGGCCGGAACTTGTTCCGCAGCAGCAGCGCCTGTCCCCCCAGCATGGCGCAGTTCACCAGGAAGGTAAAGCACCCCAGGGATACGCCGGGAAACACAAAGGTCAGCACATAGGCCAGACTGGATACCGCCGACGTCCCCATGCCCGCCAGGGTAATGAGGGCGATCCCCAGCGCGGAGCTCACCACGCCGGCAAAAAACATCAGATACCGCCGGGGCAGGGGTGCATGGTCCATTTGATACGCCTCCAAAAAATTATTTTTTAGCACTAATAATAGTTTAGCACCAAAAATCCACCGGTTCAAGGGCAACTTTACCTAAATTTGGTGTATCTTTTTTGCCAATTTGACAAAGCCTTCCTGCCGGAGACCATAAATTCCGTTTGGTTGTTGTTATACAGAGAAATATACATCGTAACGGGCCCATGTGGATTTGGTAAAAACCAGACTGGAGAAGGGTTTTCCACATTGTCCACATGGTTTTCCACAGTTTTGCACAGCCTGTGGATATTCAAAAATCGTTGACATAAGACCAGTCAAGAGAAAAAAGCACGTCGCTTTCGCCAAAGTTTTTTCCTCCCCAAGTGGGACGAAATCTGGTATAATTCGGTCAACACAAGGTTGACTCTGAGGTGATGATCATGTCCGATACCATTGCCGCCATCGCCACCGGCCCGGCCCCCGGAGCCATTGGGATTCTGCGGCTTTCCGGGCCGGGGGCCATCGCCGCCGCCTCTGCCGTGTTCCGCCCCGCCGGGGGACGGCCTCTGGAGGAATCCAGGGACCGGCAGCTGGTGTACGGCTCTCTGCTGGGGGCGGACGGGGCCGTCATTGACCAGGCCCTGGCCACCATTTCCCACGGTCCCCACAGCTACACCGGGGAGGACACGGCGGAGCTGCAGTGTCACGGCTCCCCCATGGTGCTCACCCTGGCCCTGGAGGCCCTGTTCGCCCAGGGGGTGCGGCAGGCGGGGCCGGGTGAATTCACCCGCCGGGCCCTGCTCAACGGCCGGATGGACCTGGCCCAGGCGGAGGCGGTAGCCGACCTGATCGACGCGGAGACCCCCGCCGCCGTCCACCAGGCCGCCGGGCAGCTCTCCGGTGCCCTGAGCCGCCGGGTGCAGGGCATTTACAACGCTCTGGTGGACCTGCTGGCCCACTTCCACGCCGTGCTGGACTACCCCGACGAGAACATCGACCCCTTCCGGGCGGACACCATCCGAACCGGGCTGGAAACCGCCAAAGGGGAGCTGTCCGCCCTGCTGGCCACCTACGACCGGGGCCGGTATCTGGCGGGGGGAATTCCCTGTGCCCTCATCGGCCGGCCCAATGCCGGCAAGTCCTCCCTGCTCAATGCCCTGGCGGGGTATGAGCGGGCCATCGTCACCCCGGTGCCCGGCACCACAAGGGACACGGTGGAGGCCCGCTGCCGGCTGGGCAGCGTGACCCTGCGGGTGATCGACACCGCCGGCATCCGGGAGGCGGCCGACGAGGTGGAGCGCATCGGGGTGGAGCGCAGCCGGGCCGCCCTGGAGGAGGCCGCCCTGGTGCTGCTGCTGTGCGACGGCTCGGTGCCCTTTACGGCGGAGGACGCCGCCCTGTTGAAGGAGGCAACGGCCCACGCCCCCACCATTCTGGTGTGGACCAAGGGGGATCTGCCCGCCGCCCCCCTTCCGGCGCTGGACCCCATGCCGCCGGTGGTGGAGCTCAGCGCGAAAACCGGCCAGGGGCTGGAGGCGCTGGCAAAGGCGGTGGAGCGGCTGTTCCCCTCCGGCGGACAGGGGGCGGCGGGAGAGCTGCTCACCAACCTGCGGCAAGCCCAGGCCGCCCGGCGGGCGCTGGACAGCGTGGCCCGGGCGGAGGGCAGCCTGGCGGCGGGGATCACCCCCGACGCCCTGCTCACCGACGTGGAGGAGGCCCTGTCCGCCCTGGGAGAGCTCACCGGCGCCAACCTGCGGGAGGACATCACCGCCCGGATCTTTGCGCGCTTCTGCGTGGGAAAATAAAAAAACTGCCGCACCATGTGCGGCAGTTTTTTGCTTGACGGTTTAGTCCAGACTCCCGTCCAGCGCGGCCTGGGCCAGCTCCACGTCGTCCTTGTGGACGTAAAAGGTGTATTCATAGGCCGGAAGGGGGTCAGGGGCAGACATACCTATAGCGCCCAGGCTTTGGAGACCCAGTGCGCCCCAGGGATGGCGGCCCCCTATGACACCGTTGCTCCCCACCGGCGGGGTGATCTCAGACTGGTCAATGCGGAAGGGGATGTCCGCCCGAGTGAGGGCGGCGCGGATTTTTCCCACCTCCTGGGAGGACGTGGTGCTGAACAGCCTCCTGCGGGCAAACATGGGGATTCTCTTAGACATGGGCTCTCACTCCACCATTCCGGCCAGGGCGCTCTCCGCCAGCTCCACATCGTCTTTGTGGACATAGAAGGTGTACTCGTAGGCGGGCAAGGGCGCGTCATAATGGAGGGCCAACCGTCCTCCATTTCCCAGGGGCGGGGTCAGGTCGGACTGGCCGATGTGGAAAGGAACACCCGCCTGGGTGAGGGCGGCGCGGATTTTTCCCACTTCCTGGGAGGAGGTGGTGCTGAACAGCTTCCTGCGGGCAAGTATGGGGATTCTCTCAGCCATGGGCTCACGCTCCTTTTCCAAGATTTTGGCAGGTATCTGCCTTCTAACCTCAGATTACCACCGGTGCGTATGCCTGTAAAGGTGGAAAAAGCACTTTTCGCTCAGCTCATGCGGGAAAAGTGCTCGATGGCCTTGGCAAATTCGGAAATGGTCTTGTCGGCGTCCCCGTGCTCGATGCCGTCCCGGACACAGTGGTTGAGATGGCCCTCCAGCACCACCTGGCCCACCTTGTGGAGGGCGCTTTTGGCGGCGTTGATCTGCATCAGCATCTCCTCGCAGGGCACGTCCTCGTCCACCATCCGGTCGATGGCGTTGAGCTGGCCGATGACCTTTCTCAGCCGGCGGTGCAGATTGTCTGCGTCCATACACTGTCTCATGTGCTCACTCTCCTGTAAAAGGCTGCAAAAAGCCGGCGCGCCAGGGGCGCGCCGGGCCGGGCGCGGGCAGTCAGCTCCGCTCCTCAAAACTGGCGCCGCAGTTGCGGCAGCTCACCGTGATCTTTCCCTTTCCCCGGGGCACCCGCAGGTACTGTCCGCAGTTGGGACATTTAAAATAGCGGTGTTCCTTGTCTCGGTGGATGGTGTGGCGCATTTTCACCCAGCGGACGGCCGGCCCCACCGCGTGGAGGAACCGGGCGTTTTCCGCCCGGCGGCGGTCAATGCGCCGGGAGAACATGCGGAACAGATCCCACAGCAGCACCACCAAGGCCACCCAGGAGAGAAAGCCCATATGAGGCAAGCCGGACAGCAGGATCAAAACCACATAGGTGATGAGGAGGAAAAAGGAGAGCTGGTCGCTGCCATACCGCCCGTACATCAGTTTTCTGAAAAAATTCATCAGCATGAGCAAGGGTCGTCTCCTTTGGTCAGAAAGCTTACATTTTTCTTAAATAATATGATACCGCCTGAGGCTTTTTTCGTCAAGGAAGGAAACGTAAACAATATGTGAATTCAGCGGCGGAAAAAATGGCTTGCGCCGGGGGAAAAAAGCCGGTATACTTGGGAAAAAAGCGGCGGAGGGGAACCCATGGGACGCATTGACAAAGAGAACTATTATCTGGATATCGCCCAGACGGTGGCGGAGCGGGCCACCTGCCTGCGGCGGCACTACGGGGCCATTCTGGTGAAGAGCGACGAGATCATCGCCACCGGCTACAACGGCGCCCCCAGGGGCCGGAAAAACTGCGTGGATCTGAACTACTGCACCCGGGAGGCCCTGAATATCCCCTCCGGAGAGCGGTACGAGCTGTGCCGCTCGGTCCATGCGGAGGCCAACGCCATTATCTCCGCCGCCCGCAGCGAGACCCTGGGGGCCACCCTGTACATGGCCTGCGTCAACCCGGCCACCGGGGAGCTGATCCCCGGCTCCACCTCCTGCTCCATGTGCCGGCGGCTCATCATCAACGCCGGCATCCAGCGGGTGGTCATCCGGGACACCCCCACCGACTACTCCGTGGTCCACGTGGAGGACTGGATCCGGGAGGACGACTCCCTCCCCGCCCGGCCCTGAAACCACACTATATGCGCCCCCGGACCGGAACCGGTCCGGGGGTTTTTGTGCGCACACGAATTTCCTTGACAGAAGGATATGATAGGCCTTAAAATAGTCTAGGTGTAGTATTTTGAAGAACGAGGGGTACGTTCTTCCACTTTTGTGCAGATTGGACAATTTTTGTCCGGCTGCAAACGTCAAATATACCAAGATCGAACTTTGAAAATTCCAGAAAGGGAGGTGTATTTCAGCCTTGATGCAGACAATTATCGCCTGTGTGATCACCGCTGTGGTCGCACTTGCCATAGGCTTCCCCGCCGGCATTCAGTGGCGCAAGAAGGTGGCCGAAAAGGAGATCTCCAGCGCCGAGGAAGAGGCCAAGCGGATCATCAACGAATCCATCAAAAGCGCCGAGAGCAAAAAGCGGGAGGCGCTGGTGGAGGCCAAGGAGGAGATTCTCCAGGCCCGCAACGAGTATGAGTGCGAGGTAAAGGAGCGCCGGGCCGACCTGCAGAAGCAGGAGCGCCGGCTCCAGCAGAAGGAAGAAAATCTGGACCGCAAGACTGAGAACATTGAAAAGAAGGAGGACACCCTGCAGCGCAAGCTGGCCGAGCTGGACGAGGCCCGGGAGGAAGTGTCCACCGTGAAGAAGACCCAGATGGAGGTGCTGGAGCGCATCTCCGGCTTCACCGCCGAGGAGGCCAAGAACTACCTCATCAACCAGCTGGCCGAGGAGGTCACCCACGAGTCGGCCATGAAGGTCCGGGAGATCGAGGCTCAGTTCAAGGAGGAGGCCGACCAGAAGGCCAAGGAGATTCTCTCCCTTGCCATCCAGCGCTGCGCCGCCGACCATGTGGCGGAAGCCACCGTCAGTGTGGTACCCCTGCCCAATGACGAGATGAAGGGCCGCATCATCGGCCGGGAAGGCCGCAACATCCGCACCCTGGAGACCATGACCGGGGTGGACCTGATCATCGACGACACGCCGGAGGCCATCACGGTCTCCTGCTTCGACCCGGTCCGCCGGGAAATCGCCCGCATTGCCCTGGAGAAGCTCATCCAGGACGGCCGCATCCACCCCACCCGCATCGAGGAGATGGTGGAGAAGGCCAAGCGGGAGGTGGACGCCACCATCAAGGCCGAGGGCGAGCGGGCCGTCTTCGAGACCAACGTCCACGGCCTGCACCCGGAGCTGGTGAAGCTGCTGGGCCGGATGCGCTACCGCACCAGCTACGGTCAGAACGTGCTCAACCACTCCATCGAGGTGGCCCATCTGGCGGGGCTCATCGCCGCCGAGATCGGCGCCGACGTGACCCAGGCCAAGCGGGCCGGCCTGCTCCACGACCTAGGCAAATCCATCGACCATGAGGTGGAGGGCTCCCACGTGCAGATCGGCGTGGAGCTGGCCCGGAAGTACCGGGAGAACGAGGACGTGGTCCACGCCATCGAGGCCCACCACAACGATGTGGAGCCCCGCACCATCGTGGCCTGCATCGTCCAGGCCGCCGACGCCATCTCCGCCGCCCGGCCCGGCGCCCGGCGGGAGAATCTGGAGAACTATATCAAGCGTCTGGAGAAGCTGGAGGAGGTCACCTCCTCCTTCCCCGGGGTGGAGAAGTCCTTCGCCATCCAGGCGGGCCGGGAGGTCCGTATCATGGTGGCGCCCGACAAGGTCAGCGAGGACCAGATGGTGCTGCTGGCCCGGGACATCGCCAAGAAGATCGAGGAAGAGCTGGAGTATCCCGGTCAGATCAAGGTCAACATGATCCGGGAGACCAAAGTGGTGGATTACGCCAAATAGTACCACAGTTTCGAGGGCTTGCCCTCCGCCATACGCGGACGGCAAGCCCTTTCTCCTGTCAGGATAAATCGCCGTTATGGAGGCATAAACCATGTCCTTTATCAGCGTGTTTGACGTACTGGGGCCCAACATGATCGGCCCCTCCAGCTCCCACACCGCCGGGGCGGCAGTCATCGCCGGGCTGGCCCGGAAGCTGCTCGCCCCGCCCCTGGCCCGGGTGGCGTTCACCCTCTACGGCTCCTTTTCCAAGACCTACCACGGACACGGCACTGACCGGGCCCTGCTGGGGGGCATCCTGGGCTTTGCCACCGACGACGCCCGCATCCGGGACTCCTTCCAGATCGCCGGGGAGCGGGGGCTGGCCTTCTCCTTCACCGCCAATGAGACCGAGACCGAGCTGCACCCCAACACTGTGGACATCCGCATGGAGAACGCCGCCGGCCGGGTCATGACGGTGCGGGGGGTATCCCTGGGGGGCGGCAAGGTGAAGATCGTCCGCATCAACGGCGTAAAGGTGGACTTTACCGGGGAGTACAGCGCCGTCATCGTGGTCCACCGGGACACCCCCGGCGTGGTGGCCCACATCACCCGGGTGCTCAGCGACCACAACGTAAACATCGCCTTCATGCGCCTGTTCCGGGAGTCCAAGGGACACACCGCCTACAGCATCATCGAGTCGGACGGCAGCCTTCCCGACGGCATCTCCGGCCAGCTCATGGGCAACCCCAACATCCAGGACGTCATGCTGGTACAGTCATAAGGAGGCGCGACCATGGACTTTAAAAATGGAAAAGAGCTGCTGGAGCTGTGCCAGCGGGAGGGCCTGCCCATCTCCCAGGTCATGCGCCGCCGGGAGTGCGTGCTGGGGGAGACCACGGCGGACGAGGTGGAACGCCGGATGACCCGGGCCCTGGAGATTATGCGCTCCTCCGCTATGGAGCCGCTGAAAAACCCCCACCGCTCCATGGGGGGCCTTATCGGCGGGGAGGCCAAGCGTCTGGCCGCTCACACCGCCAAAAAACGGGACATCTGCGGCCCCGTGCTCCAGCGGGCGGTCACCTACGCCATGGCGGTGCTGGAGACCAACGCCTCCATGGGCCTCATCGTGGCCGCGCCCACCGCCGGCTCCTCCGGAGTGGTGCCCGCCCTGCTGCTGGCCCTGCAGGAGGAGTACCATATCTCCGACCAGCGGCTGCTGGACGGCCTGTTCAACGCCGGGGCGGTGGGCTATCTGGCCATGCGCAACGCCACCGTTTCCGGAGCGGTGGGGGGCTGTCAGGCGGAGGTGGGTATCGCCGCCGCCATGGCGGCCTCCGCCGCGGTGGAGCTGATGGGGGGAGAGCCGGACCAGTGCCTGGCCGCCGCCTCCACGGTGCTGATGAATATGCTGGGGCTGGTGTGCGACCCGGTGGGCGGGCTGGTGGAGTACCCCTGTCAGAGCCGTAACGCCGCCGGGGTCGCCAACGCCCTGGTGGCCGCCGAGCTGGCCCTCAGCGGCGTGCCCCGGCTGATCCCCTTTGACGAGATGCTCTCCGCCATGTACAACGTGGGCCGCCGTCTCCCCGTGGAGCTGCGGGAGACCGCCCTGGGGGGCTGCGCCGCCACCCCCGCCGCCTGCCAGCGGTGCGGCGGCTGCGGCTGAACACACAACAAAACGGTACCCCGTCCATAGCTGGACGGGGTACCGTTTTTGTACTGTCAGGGCAGGATGGCCTGGAGCCGGGCGTTCAGCGCCTCTATGTCGGGCTCCTCCACCGGCAGATTGGTGAGCCCCCACTCCGCCTTCAGGGCGAGGAGGCGATACACGCTCTCATCCAGCCGGTCCATGGAAATTCTCCCGCTGTTCACCGCCTCCAGCAGGGCGTCCCGGGCGGCGGTCAGGTTGTCGGCCTCATGGCACACCAGCAGCAGGTCACAGCCCGCCTCCACCGCCAGCACCGCCGCCTCCCCCATGCCGTAGGAGTCGGAAATGGCGGCCATGGTGAGATCGTCGGTACACACCACCCCGTCAAAGCCCATCTCCTGCCGCAGCAGGCCAGTGACCACCTGGTCGGACAGGGAGGCGGGGTTCTCCGGATCAATCTGCCGCATCAGGATGTGTCCCACCATCACCACCGGAACCCCCTGGTCCACGGCGGCCTGGAAGGGCTTGAGCTCGTCCTCCTTCAGCTCCTCCAGGGTCTTGTCCACCACCGGCAGGGTCTCGTGGGAGTCCTCCAGGGTATCCCCGTGGCCGGGGAAGTGCTTGACCACCGGGATCACGCCCCCCTCCGTCAGGCCCTGGTTTACCGCCAGGCCCGCCTGGGTCACGCTCTCCCAGTCGGTGCCGTAGGCCCGGTCCCCGATGACGGTGTTCTCCGGGTTGGACCACACGTCCAGACAGGTGGAGAAGTTCAGATTGAGGCCGAAGGCGGCGCACTCTGCCGCCAGCACCTGTCCCCGGGCCTGGGGATCGCCGCCGGCCTGGATGTAGTCATAGGCGGCGGGCAGAGCATCCACCTCACGGGGCATCCGGTCCACCCGTCCCCCCTCCTGGTCCACCGACAGGAACAGGGGCACATAGTCCCCGTTGAGGGCCTTCAGGCCGTTGGTCAGCTGGGTGAGCTGTCCGGCGCTCTCCACATTGCGGCCGAAGAGGATCATGCCCCCCACCTGGTAGTCTGCCACCGCTTGGGCGCCATCGTCGCCGGGCTCCAGTCCGTCGATCCCCGCCACCAGCAGCTGGCCCACCTTCTGCTCCACCGTCATGCCCGCCAGCCGCTCCGCGATGGGGTCGGGGGTGGGGGTGGGCTCCGGCGTGGGGGTAGGCGTCACGGTGGGAGTGGCCTCCGGCGTGGGCGTAACCTCCGGCTGACCGCCGCAGGCCGCTAAAGCAAATACCATCAGTAATAGAACCGGTATGAGCCAACGTTTTGTCATCGCTTTCTCCCTCCCTTGCGGCGCTTGGGCACGTGCATGGACCGGCCCCGGCCCTTCCCCTCCTTCCGGCGGGGCGGTCTGGACCGCTCCGCCTGTTTGGGCTTCCGGGCGGGCACGGGCACGCCGCCGGGCAGGATGAAGTCGATCTGGCCGGACACCGGATCGGCGGCGGCGCACTCCACCTCCAGCTCCATGCCCAGGGCGTACCGGCCATTGGGCCCCTGGAGGGTGAGCCGGGCCTCGTCGTACTCCCAGGGGCCGCCGGGCAGGGCCTCCGCCGGCAGCAGCCCCTCCACCCCGCCGGCCACCATGACGAACAGGCCGAACCGGGTGACGCCGGTAATGGCGCCGGTGAACTTCTCCCCCAGCTGATGGGACATATACTCCGCCAGATACCGCTTTTCAATCTCCCGCTCGGCCTGCTGGGCGGCCAGCTCCCGCTGGGAGGACTGGAGGGCGGCACGGGGCACGGCAGCGGTCAGCCGCTTCCCCTCCTTGTTCCACTTGCCGTCCAGAAGGGCGGTGAGGATCCGGTGGACCATCAGATCCGGGTAGCGGCGGATGGGGGAGGTAAAGTGGCAGTAGTAGGGGGCGGCCAGGCCGAAGTGGCCCAGGTTCTCCCCGTCGTATCGGGCCTTCATCAGGGAGCGGAGCACCATCATGGACACCGCCCCCTCCTCCGGCTTTCCCTTGGCCCAGTCCAGCAGCTTCTGCAGGCCGGGGCCGTCGGTGGTCTTGAGGTCATAGCCCAGCGGGGCCACCAGGGTGCGCAGGGTGTTGACCTTTTCGGTGGAGGGCTTTTCGTGAACCCGGTAGACGCAGGGTTTCCCCGCCCGGGCCAGGTGCTCTGCCACGCACTCGTTGGCGGCCAGCATGAAGGCCTCGATGAGCTTTTCGCTCTCCCCCTGGCGGCGGAGCAAAACCGCCACCGGCTCTCCCTGGTCATCGCACACCACCTGGCTCTCCTGGGTCTCCAGGTCCAGGCCGCCCCGGCGGCGGCGGCGCTCCTCCAGCACCCTGGCCAGGGCGGCCATGTCCTGCAGCATGGGCAGGATATGGTCGTACTTCACCGCCAGGGCCGGGTCCTCCCCCGCCAGCAGCTTGTTGCAGTCGCCGTAAGTCATCCGCTCGGCGGAGCGGATCACGGTCTTGGCAATCCGGTGGTCCGCCACGGCCCCCTCCCGATCCAGGGTCAGGATGCAGGACAGGGCCAGCCGGTCCACCTGGGGGTTGAGGGAGCAGATGCCGTTGGACAGGGCCTCGGGCAGCATGGGCACCACCTGGTCGGCAAAGTACACCGAGGTGCCCCGCTCATAGGCCTCCAGATCCAGGGGGGTGCCGGGCTGGACATAGTGGCTCACGTCGGCGATGTGGACCCCCAGTACCCAGCGGCCCTGTTCGTCTTTCTCCAGGCTCACCGCGTCGTCAAAGTCCTTGGAGGTTGCCCCGTCGATGGTGATGATGGTCTTGTCCCGCAGATCCAGCCGCCCCTCCAGGGCGGCGGTCTGGACAAATTGGGGGATGGAACGGGTCTGCTCCATCACCTCCGGGGGAAAGTCCCGGTGGATGTCGTTGCCGTACAGGATGGCGGCCACGGCGCTCTCCCGCTGGTCGGCGGGGCCGAAGGTCTCCCGCAGGGTGCCCACGGGGGGATGGCGGTCGCCGCCGAAGCTGGTCATGGACACCGCCGCCCGCTCCCCCACCCGCAGGTTCCGCCGCTTGGTGGCCACCTGGATCAGGCTGGGCAGCCGCTGGCTGTCCGGGCGGAGCCACAGGGCCCGGTCGTGCTTTTCCAGCACGCCGATGACCGTCTTGTTGGCCCGCTCCAGCACGCCGGTCACCCTGGCCGTCCGGCGGCCGGTGGCCGGGTCCTCCTCGGTAATGACGGCGGATACCTTGTCCCCGTTCCAGGCGCTCCCCTGGGCCCGGGGCGGGATGAAGCAGTCCTCCCCCTCCTCCGGAATGAGAAATCCAAATCCACGGCCGGTGGCCTGGTAAGTTCCTGTGAGTTTTTGTAATTCTTTCATATATAATTCCTTTCTGTGTTCACTCTACTTATTATACCCCCTTTTCTTTCCGGTCTCAACGAAAAGATAGGCCCTCCGGCAAAGCCGCCGGAGGGCCCGCAGGATCAGCCGGGCGTCTGTTTCCGCCTGCCCCGGAGCAGGGCCAGGGTCAGCGTGATTGCCGCCACCAGGGCGGCGGTCTGTCCGGCGGCGCAGGCCCCCTGGAGCAGACCGGTCACCAGCCCTGGCAGCTGGATGAGGCCGGTCTCGTCCGCAAACAGTCCAAAGAACAGGGCGCGCAGCCGCCATATCAGCAGCGCCGCTACCCACAGCACCGCGGTCACCCCCACCATTTGGGAGGTAGGCTCCTTCCGAAGGCCGGAGAAGCTGCGGGCCGTGGCCACTGTCAGGGCCGCCATGACCGCCAGCATGACCCAGCCGATGAACAGGCGGAAATAGTTCATCTCCCGGGTAAAATGGGGAGTGGTAAGAACCAGGCGCCAGGTGATGCCGGTGGCCATGGTCCAGTAGACCTGCTGGGGCAGATAGACCGCCCAGGCGCACCACAGCCCCAGCCGCCGCCGGACCTTCAGACAGAGGACGCCGCACAGCAGGAAGGGCAGCAGGAACATCAGGCTCAGCAGCAGCCCCTCCAGCCCCCACAGCAGGGTGAACAGCAGCAGGCCCAGCAGACCCACCGCCAGCAGCACCCCGCCCAGCACCTGGCGGCCCTGGGGCTGAGCCGCCGGGAGCGGCTCCGGTTCGTGCTCCTTCTCCGCATCTCCTTCCCCGCACACCAGTTCATCCAACGTCACGCCGAACCGGCGGCTGAGGGCCACCAGCTTGTCCAGGTCGGGCACCGAGCTGTCGGTCTCCCACTTGGACACCGACTGCCGGGACACCCCCAGTGTGTCGGCCAGGTCCCCCTGGGACAGGCCCCTGGCCTTCCGCAGGCGGCAGATCTTCTCTCCCAATGTCATGGTACTCCTCCTTCCGCTTTCCCAACCAGCATAGCCGAAAGGGGCGGATTTGTCCACCAAGCGGCCTTTCAATGGGCGCAACCAACAGTTGCATCCGGCATTTTTCCAGCAAAAAACGCCCTTCCGCAGTCGGAAGGGCGTTTTTTCGGTTTCTCAGAGCAGGCAGATGACAAAGGTGAGGATCATAAATCCAATGGCCACCCACTTGGTCATCTTGGCCAGCTTGGCGTCCCAGCTCTTGGCCTTGTTCTTGGCCATAAAGGTGTCCGCCACACCGGCGATGGCACCGGACAGGCCGGCGCTCTTGCCGGACTGGAGCAGCACCACGGCGATGAGGAACAGGCAGGCCGCCACGTCAATAATGCTCAGAACCAGCTTGGTAATATCCACGCTACATCGTCCTTTCGACCCCGGCATGGGGTATGTCGCTATCGTTTGGCGCTTGCAAACCGCGCCTACTCTCACACGTAAGAGGTATGATAGCACATTTCAGGGCCGATTGCAAGGGTTTTTTCGCTCTTTTACCGGGAAGTGCGCAAAATTCTGCGGCTTCCCCAGCAGGTAGCCAGGGAGTAGCCCCCGTACACCACCAGCAGCAGCAGGGCGGTCACAGCGGAGGACGCGGCGGCGTCCACCTTCCCCACCTCGGCGATGACGGCATTGGCGGCGGTCATACCCACCGCCGCATGGACCAGAGCCAGGGACAGGGGGAGGAAGAAGGCCAGGAACACCTGGGCGGTCACCGCCCGTCCCCGCATACCGGCCGGGGCCCCCAGCAGAGACAGGAGCCGGTACTGCCCGGCGGAATCGGCGGCCTGGGTCAGCTGCTGGAGGGCCAGCACCGCCGCCGAGGCCAGCAGGAACAGCACCCCCAGGTACAGGCCGATAAAGAGCACCAGCACCTTGGTGCCCATCATGTCCAGCCAGTTCTGCAGCTTGCTGGACCAGCTGAAGCCCCCCAGCTGGGCCAGGCCGGACACCGCCTCCTCAAATTTCTCCTCGGCGGCGTTCTTGTCTCCGGCGTAGTCGGCCAGGAAGTACCAGTAGTTCAGCGGGGCGGTCTGGTCGCCCTGGTGGGCGGACACCTTCAGCCACTCCCGCTCCAGGAAAGCGTCCGCCTCCTCCTTGCCCCAGCGCTGGACCATGGCGTCATAGTCAGCCTGGGTCATGACGTTGGAGTTCTCCCCCTGATAGACGGGGAAGGAGAGCCAGGCGGAGCACTCGCGCTCCGGATCAAAGCCCCCTTCCTTTAAAATGGCCGCCAGGTCGGGCTCCGGGTCCTCCGGCTCATTCCAGAAGATCAGCTGCATGTCCCGGGGACTCATCTGATTGGTCATCTGCTCCACGGTTTTGTTCAGCCCCACCGAGCTGGCGGTGATGCCCAGGGCCAGCAGCAGCATGAGGCAGATGACCGTCATGGAGCGGTAGGTGGTGTTGATGCGGGCGTTGAACTGCCGCAGGACAAAGAGGTTGAGGTTTTTGTAGTAGAGCCCCTTGCTGCTCTGGCAGATGCGCAGCAGAAAGCCGGACAGGGACCGGAAAAACAGCAGGGTACCCAGGCTGCCCAGGCCGATCATCACCCAGAACAGGGCGTCCACCCGCAGCAGCCCCCGGGTCAGCAGCATGGCGTAGGCGATGACCAGCAGCACCACGCCCACCAGGAACAGGGCCACCGACGCCCCCAGGCTTCGCTGCCGCAGGGTCTGGTTCACCCGATTGGCCCGCATCAGGTCGATAAGCCTGCACCGGGACACAGCGAAGGCGTGGTACACCATCACCAGCAGAAAGATGACGGCAAAGGCCAGGGCGGTCTTGACCAGGGCGGTCAGGGACAGCTCAAAGGTGAAAAAGGTCATGGGTACGGCGAACAGCCCGGCGGTAAAGGCGCTCAGGCCCCAGGCGGCCAGGACGCCCAAAACCAGCCCCGCCGCCAGGGCCAGCACGCCGATGCACACCGTCTCCACCAGCAGCAGCCGGGCCACCTGCCACCGCTCCATGCCCAGCAGCAGATAGGTGCCCAGCTCGCTTTTGCGGCGGCGGATGAGAAAGCCGGAGGCGTAGAGGATCAGGAAGGCCAGCACCACCCACACAAAAGCGGACAGGATGCCAATGAGCCGCTGGATGGCCTCCACCACGTTTACCTTGGGGTTCTGGGCCAGGAAGCGGAGCACCGACTGGGTTTCCAGGGCGTTGAACACATAGAACAGGCACACGCCGAAGGCAATGGTGAGAAACCACACCCCGTAGTCCTTCACGCTGCGGCGGACGTTTTTCAGGGCCAGCTTAGAGAACATCGCTCTGGTCACCTCCCAGCCGGGTCACCACGCCGATGATCTGCCGGAAAAAGTCCCGGCGGCTCCGCTCTCCCCGCTCCAGCTGGGTGAGCATCGCCCCGTCCTGGAGAAACAGGATCCGGTGGCAGTAGCTGGCGGTAAAGGCGTCGTGGGTAACCATGAGGATGGTGGCCTTCCGCTGGCGGTTCAACGCCTCAAACCGGTCCAGCAGCAGCTTGGCGGATTTGGAGTCCAACGCTCCGGTGGGCTCGTCGGCCAGCACCAGGGCGGGGTCGGTGACGATGGCCCGGGCCGCCGCCGTCCGCTGTCGCTGGCCGCCGGACATCTGATAGGGGTATTTGTCCATGCAGTCGGCGATCTCCAGCAGCTGGGCGGTCTCCCGCACCTTTTTCTCCACCAGTCCCGGGGCCACCCGCCGGATGGTGAGGGCCAGGGCGATATTCTCAAAGGCGGTGAGGGTGTCCAGCAGATTGCAGTCCTGGAACACAAAGCCCAGCCGCTCCCGGCGGAAGCGGGAGATCTGCTTGGGCCTGAGCCGGGTCACCTCCCGGCCCTCCACGCAGATGCTGCCGCTGGTGGGGGTATCAATGGTGGACACGCAGTTGAGCAGGGTGGACTTGCCGCTGCCTGACGCCCCCATAATGCCCACAAATTCCCCCTGCTCCACCGTGAAGCTCACGTCGTCAATGGCCCGGGTCAGGCTGCCCCTGCCGCCGTACTCCCGCACCAGATGTTCTACTTGTAAAATCGGTTCCATCACTGTATCCTCCCTTTCGTTTATCTCAGGATAGCAAAACTTTCTTAATTTTTTGCAAAGGCCCTCTTACCCTTTTGTGAAGGCTTTCCCATATTTTTCTTGCACTGGGACAGAAAAATTTTAAGTTGTCCTTGATTTTTTTCTGCGCCCTATTATAATGGAGACGAACACATGCAATATTTTATAAGGAGGACTCTTTTATGAATCAGACCATTACCGCCACCAACGCCCCCGCCGCCGTGGGCCCCTACTGCCACGCCAAGCTGGCCGGCAACACCCTGTACACCTCCGGGCAGCTGGGCCTGGTGCCCGCCACCGGAGAGCTGCCCGCCGGCGTGGAGGCCCAGGCCCGTCAGGCCCTGGACAACCTAGGCGCCGTGCTGAAGGCCGGCGGCATGGACTTCTGCGACGTTACCAAGACCACCGTGTTCCTGGCTGACATCAACGACTTCGCCGCCATCAACGCCATCTATGCCGAGTATTTCACCGGCGAGGCTCCCGCCCGCTCCTGCGTGCAGGTGGCCGCGCTGCCCAAGGGCGCTCTGTTCGAGATCGAGGCTGTCGCCGTTAAGTAAACACCTGTCCGCAAAGAAGCGGCCGCTCTGTGAGCGGCCGCTTCTTCTTTAAACCTACCGGTTTACTATTTATCAGTTTTCCACCCTTCCCTTTCACCATCCCTTCCACTTTTGTATGTTGTGTACAAATTTTTGCCATTCTTTTTGGTAGACGACCCGGATTTTTTCCTTGCATCCTTGTGGGAAATCGGTTATAGTTTAGGTTGTAAAAAATGTTGTTTGTGCTAAAAAATTTTTGTGAGGTGAAAGGAATGGGTACCCCAAATCTGAACAGATCTGACACGATTTTCCAATGGAAAGGCATTCCCCAACCGGGACAGCTGGTACCGCTTGGTCTGCAGCACGTGGTGGCCGCGGTGGTGGGCATCATCACCCCCGCCATTCTGGTCTCCAACACCTGCGGACTGTCCGAGGCGGAAAAGACGCTGATGATTCAGGTCTCGCTGATCCTGACCGCACTGGCTACCCTGCTCCAACTGTTCCCCATTTTCGGGCGCATCGGCGCCGGCCTGCCCGTCATCATGGGCATCAGCTTCGCGTACATCCCCACCCTGCAGGCCATCGGCACGGAATTTGACATGGCGACCATCCTGGGCGCGGAGATCGTAGGCGGCTGCGTGGCCATCATCTTCGGCATCTTCGTCAAGTGGATCCGCCCCCTGTTCCCCCCCCTGGTCACCGGCACGGTGATCTTCACCATCGGCCTGTCCCTCTATCCCACCGCCGTGAAGTACATGGCCGGCGGCGCCGGCACCCCCATCTTCGGCACTCCCAAGAGCTGGCTGGTGGCCCTGGTCACCCTGGCCGTGGTGTTTATCCTCACCAACTTCACCAAGGGCATCTTCAAGCTGGGCGCCATCCTCATCGGCATGATCGTGGGCTACATCGTGTCCCTGCCTCTGGGTCTGGTGGACTTCGCCGGCGTGGGCACCTCCCAGTGGGTGGCCCTGCCCCAGTTCATGCCCTTTGAGATCAAGTTCGTTCCCGCCGCCTGCGTGTCCCTGGGCATTGTGTATGTGGTCAACGCCGTGCAGACCATCGGCGACCTGAGCTCCACCACCATGGGCGGCATGGACCGTATGCCCACCGACAAGGAGCTGGCCGGCGGCATCATGGGCCAGGGTGTCATGAGCATCCTGGGCGCCTTCTTCGGCGGTCTGCCCGCCGCTACCTACAGCCAGAACGTGGGTATCGTCACCGTCAACCGGGTCATCAACCGGGCGGTGTTCGCCCTGGCCGCCCTGATCCTGCTGGTGGCCGGCCTGATGCCCAAGTTCGCCTCCCTGCTGACCACCATTCCCCAGAGCGTCATCGGCGGCGCCACCATCTCGGTGTTCGCCACCATCACCATGACCGGTATCCGCATGATCACCGAGGGCGGCTTCACCCCCCGCAAGAGCTCTGTGGTGGGTCTGTCCGTGGCGCTGGGCGTAGGCATCACCCAGGTGTCCGGCTGCCTGGCCGGCGAGGGCTTCCCCAGCTGGGTCAACACCGTGTTCGGCTCCTCCTCCGTGGTTGTCGCCACCCTGATGGCCATTATCCTCAACCTGGTGCTCCCCAAGGAGAACGCCAAGAAATAAGCACAAAAAGCGCCCGGCTCCTTTGGGAGCCGGGCACTTTCCAAGCCGTAATTACTCTTTGGCCTCGTCAATGTAACTGTACAGCGTATATTTGGAGATTCCGAAGAACTTGCACACCTTGTCGCCGCTCTTGGTGATGAGGAAGGCGCCGGTCTCGTTGAGAAACTGCACCGCCTTCACCTTGTCCTCCTTGGTCATCAGGGCCACCGGCTTGCCCACGATCTTCACGCTCTGCTCAATGAGCTCGTCCAGCAGGTCGGAGACGTTGCGGGAGATGGCCTCCGGCTCCTTCTCCTCCTTCTCGGTGGCGGTGAACTGCTTCAGGGCGGTCTCCATGGCCAGCATCAGAGTGATGTCGTAATTGATGCCGAAGATGCCGATGGGGTCCCCGTCGTCGTCCCGGATGTAGATGGTGGTGGACTTGAGGATCTTGCCGTCCCGGGTCTTGGTCAGGTAGCTCAGGTGGTCCTGCAGCTGGCTGTTCTCCCCCCGCAGGGCTTCCAGCACCACATGGGAAGGGCCGTCCCCCACCTTCCGGCCGGTGACCTGGCCGTTCTCAATGGCGACGATGGAGCTCTCCGGGTCATTGGTGGCCAGGTCGTGGACCACCACCTCGCAATTGGGTCCAAACTGGCTGGCGATCCCTTTGGCCAGTTTGAACAGAAATTGCAGCGTTGAGGCTTCTAACACGTGGCTTCTCTCCTTTTCATAGCGTACGTTTATTGAAGTTATCTTCTATTTTACCACAGGCGGCTATAATTGCAATAAAATTATGCGGCCTAAAAATTTTTTAGTTTTTCTAATAAAGGTGTTGCATGTCCGGGCGTTTTGTGGTAATATGAATCTGTAAAGCAAAATAATCTGTTCATATTTCACAAATTTTAACATGTGGTTGTGGCTGCAACGGAGTGCTATCGCGCACGGGCTGGATGGACCTGGATTTCGTCTGGGGAGTTGCGGACACACTGCGGCTCCGCTCCAAAAACCGGCGTCCATTCTTTGAGGAATGGGCGTTTTTTTCTTGCGAAAAAGAACATCTTATATCATAACAGGAGGAACTGCACATGCTGCTGGTTGGAAACGGAAAACTGATTACCCGGGATCCGGCTCTGCCCTATCTGGAGGACGGCGCCGTAGCGCTGGACGGCGAGGTTGTCAAGGAAGTGGGCGCTCTGGCCGACCTGAAGGCCAAGTATCCCGACGCGGAGTTTGTGGACGCCAAGGGCGGCGTGATCATGCCCGGCCTCATCAACGTCCACACCCACATTTACTCCGGCCTGGCCCGGGGCCTGGCCATTGAGGGCAACAACCCCACCAACTTCCTGGAGGTGCTGGAGGGGATGTGGTGGAACATCGACCGCCACCTGACCCTGGACGGCACCCGGGCCTCCGCCTACGCCACGGTGCTGGACTGCATCCGGGACGGCGTCACCACAATCTTTGACCACCACGCCTCCTTCTGCGAGATTCCCGGCTCCCTGTTCGCCATCAAGGACGTGTGCCAGGAGCTGGGCATCCGGGCCAACCTGTGCTACGAGGTCAGTGAGCGGGACGGCGAGGAAAAGACCCGCCAGTCCATCCAGGAGAACGCTGACTTCGCCAAGTGGGCCAAGGAGCAGGACGACGACATGATCAAGGCCATGTTCGGCGGCCACGCCCTGTTTACCATCTCCGACAAGACCTTTGAGGAGATGGTGAAGGCCAACGACGGCATGACCGGCTTCCACATCCATGTGGCCGAGGGCATGAACGACGTGTACGACTCCCTGCGCAACTACGGCTGCCGCCCGGTGAACCGGCTGCTCTACAACGGCATTCTGGGCGAAAAGACCATGCTGGGCCACTGCATCCACGTCTCCCCCGCCGAACTGGACATCATCAAGGAGACCAATACCATGGTGTGCCACAACCCGGAGTCCAACATGGGCAACGCGGTGGGCTGCTCCCCGGTACTCCAGATGTACGGCAAGGGCATCCTCATCGGCCTGGGCACCGACGCCTACACCCACGACATGCTGGAGAGCCTGAAGGTGCTGCTGCCCATGCAGCGCCACAACGCCGCCCTGCCCAACGTGGGCTGGTGCGAGGCCACCGGCATGCTCTTTGAGAACAACGCCAAGATCTGCTCCCGCTACTTCAAGAAGCCCCTGGGCGTGCTCAAGAGCGGCGCCGCCGCCGACGTGATCGTCATGGACTACAAGCCCTTCACCCCCTTCTCCGACGCCAACATCGACGGCCATATGCTCTTCGGCATGATGGGCAAGAACTGCCGCACCACCATCATCAACGGCAAGGTGCTCTACAAGGACCGGGAGTTCGTGGGCATCGACGAGGAGCGCATCAACGCCTGGACCATGGAGCAGGCCAAGAAGCTGTGGGGCGAGCTGAACCACCGCACCTACTGATATCTATTCATCTGATCAAATTTGGAGGTCGAATCGTATGAGCGACATTATGCGCCCCATCCCCTTTTCCAACCTGATGAACTGGATCCTGTCCGAGTACAAGAGCCAGGGCTCCATCTTCGGCGTGTCCAAGCTGGTGCGCCACGACAACGGCAAGGCCCTGCCCATGTTCAAGGAGAAGATCGAGTCCCCCTACGGCCCCGCCGCCGGTCCCCACACCCAGCTGGCCCAGAACCTGGTGGCCGCCTACGCCGCCGGTTCCCGGTTCTTTGAGCTCAAGACGGTGCAGATCATGGACGGCGACGAGCTCTCCAAGTGCGTGGCCAAGCCCTGCATCACTGCCGAGGACGAGTGCTACAACTGCGAGTGGTCCACCGAGCTGTACGTGCCCCAGGCCTTTGACGAGTACGTGAAGGGCTGGTTCGCCTGCAAGCTGCTGGCCAAGGAGCTGGGCCTGGGCGACCCCGACGGCTTCGTGTTCAACATGAGCGTGGGCTACGACCTGAAGGGCATCCAGAGTGAGAAGATCGACAAGTATATCGAGGGCATGAAGGACGCCTCCGGCAGCGCCGTGTGGCAGGAGTGCATGGACTGGGCCCTGAACAACCTGGACAAGTTCCAGAACGTGGACGCCGACTACGTGAAGGGCATCTCCCCCAAGGTCTCCAACTCCATCACCGAGTCCACCCTCCACGGCTGCCCCCCCGACGAGATCGAGCGCATCGCCACCTACCTCATCACCGAGAAGAACCTGAACACCTACGTCAAGTGCAACCCCACCCTGCTGGGCTACGAGTTTGCCCGCAAGACCCTGGACGGCCTGGGCTTTGACTACATCGCCTTTGACGACCACCACTTTGTGGAGGATCTGCAGTGGGCCGACGCGGTGCCCATGTTCCAGCGGCTGATGAAGCTGACCGCCGAGCGGGGTCTGGAGTTCGGCGTGAAGCTGACCAACACCTTCCCCGTGGACGTGAAGGCCGGAGAGCTGCCCAGCGAGGAGATGTACATGTCCGGCCGCTCCCTGTACCCCCTGTCCCTGTCCCTGGCGGGCAAGCTGGCCAAGGAATTCGGCGGCAAGCTGCGCATCTCCTACTCCGGCGGCGCCGACTACTACAACATCAAGGACCTGTTCAACGCGGGCATCTGGCCCATCACCATGGCCACCACCGTCCTCAAGTCCGGCGGCTACCAGCGGTTCAGCCAGATCGGCAACCTGCTGATGGACATTGACTACGGCCCCTGGGCCGGGGTGGACCCCGCCAAGGTGGAGGGCATGGTCACCGCCTTTGCCTCTGATAACCACTACCAGAAGCCCATGAAGCCCATCCCCAGCCGCAAGACCGACAAGAAGGTCCCCCTCATCGACTGCTTCTCCGCCCCCTGCCGCAACGGCTGCCCCATTGAGCAGGACATCCCCGCCTACCTGATGCGGGTGAACGCCGGCAAGTTTGAGGAGGCCCTGGAGATCATCACCCACCGCAACGCCCTGCCCTTCATCACCGGCACCATCTGCTCCCACCGCTGCCAGGACAAGTGTATGCGCAACGCCTATGAGGAGAGCGTGTATATCCGCACCCAGAAGCTGAAGGCCGCTGAGGGCGGGTTTGCCTCCCTGCTGCCCAAGCTGAAGCCGGGCGCCTCTGTCTCCGGTAAGAAGGTTGCCGTCATCGGCGGCGGCCCCGCCGGTATGTCCGCCGCCTACTTCCTGGGCCGCTCCGGCGTGGATGTCACCGTGTTTGAGCGCAAGGACTCCCTGGGCGGCATCGTCCGCCACATGATCCCCGCCTTCCGCATCAGCGACGAGGCCATTGACAACGATGTACGCCTGATGAACGCCATGGGCGTGAAGGTGGAGCTGAACACCGAGATTAAGGACGTGCAGGAGCTCTTCGGCAAGGGCTACACCCATGTGATCCTGGCCACCGGCGCCTGGGAGAAGGGCAGCGCCGGCCTGGAGTACGGCCAGGAGATGAACGTCATTGAGTTCCTGGAGAACGCCAAGAAGAACCCCGGCAGCCTGAACCTGGGCAAGCACGTGGTGGTCATCGGCGGCGGCAACACCGCCATGGACGCCGCCCGGGCCGCCAAGCGCATCCCCGGCGTGGAGAGCGTGTCCCTGGTCTACCGCCGCACCAAGCGTTATATGCCCGCCGACCAGGAGGAGCTGGAGTTTGCTCTGGAGGATGGCGTGGAGTTCAAGGAGCTGCTGGCTCCCGTGGGCGTGAAGGACGGCGTCCTCACCTGCCACGTGATGGAGCTGGGCGCTCCCGACGCCTCCGGCCGCCGGTCCCCGGTGGACACCGGCAAGGTTGCTGAGGTGCCCGCTGACACCGTGATCACCGCCGTGGGCGAGAAGGTGGACACCGCTCTGTACACCGCCAACGGCCTGGAAGTGGATAAGAGAGGCAAGGCGGTGGTGAACGCCGACACCCTGGAGTCCTCCGTGAAGAACGTGTTCGTCATCGGCGACGGCATGAAGGGCCCCGGCACCGTGGTGGAGGCCATTGCCGACGCCACCAAGGCGGCCCGGGCCATCGAGAACTTCGACGTGGACACCTACGTGGACAAGAACGTGAACCCCGACTACCAGAAGCCCCTGTCCCGGCGGGGCGACCTGTGCGCCGACTGCAAGAGCAGCAGCGAGATCCGCTGTCTGGGCTGCGCCACCGTGTGCGAGACCTGCACCGAGGTGTGCCCCAACCGGGCCAACGTGGCGGTGGCGGTGCCCGGCATGCGCCAGCGGCAGATCATCCACGTGGACGGTATGTGCAACGAGTGCGGCAACTGCGGCACCTTCTGCCCCTACGACTCCCGGCCCTACAAGGACAAGTTCACCCTGTTCTGGAGCGAGGAGGACTTCCAGAACAGCGAGAACCAGGGCTTCCTGAAGCTGGACGGCACCAAGACCCGGGTGCGTCTGGACGGCCAGGTGAAGGAGTACGACGTGGCCGACGAGAGCTGCGGCCTGTACGATCCCCTGCGCCGCCTGATCTGCGCGGTGTACGACAACTACAGCTATCTGCTGAAATAAGCGGCCAAAAGCCTGCCGCCCCCCCCGGGGGGCGGCGGGCTGAACCCGCATCAGAAAAGAGGTACCTCACATGAGCGAGAGCTATTCCTTTACTGTCAACGGCGTCCTGCGTACCACCCAGGAGGACAAACCCCTGCTGCGCTATCTGCGGGAGGACCTCCATCTGACCTCGGTAAAAGACGGCTGCAGCGAGGGCGCCTGCGGCACCTGCACCATTGTGGTGGACGGCAAGGCCGTCCGCTCCTGCATCCTCACCACCAAGAAGGCGGTGGGTAAGACCATCCTCACCGTGGAGGGGCTGAGCTACGACGAGCAGGAGGCCTTTGTGTACGCCTTCGGCTCGGTGGGGGCGGTGCAGTGCGGCTTCTGCATCCCCGGCATGGTAATGGCGGGCAAGGCCCTCATTGATCAGAACCCCAACCCCTCTGAGGCCGAGATCAAAAAGGCCATCCGGGGCAACGTATGCCGCTGCACCGGGTACAAGAAGATCATTGAGGGCATCTCCCTGGCCGCCGCCATCCTCCGGGGGGACGAGAAGATCGACCCCACCCTGGAGGGGGGCGACCGCTACCAGGTGGGCGACCGGGCCTTCCGCACCGACGTGCGGGAGAAGGTGCTGGGCACCGGCGAGTACTGCGACGACGTGGAGATGGAGGGCATGGTCCACGGCTCCGCCATCCGCTCCCAGTATCCCCGGGCCAGGATCCTGAACATTGACGCCTCTGAGGCCCTGGCCATGCCCGGCGTGCTGGCCGTCCTCACCGCTGACGACGTGCCCCACAACAAGGTGGGCCACCTGCAGCAGGACTGGGACGTGTTCATCGCCAAGGGGGCCATTACCCGCTGCGTGGGCGACGCCATCTGCATGGTGGTGGCGGAGAACGAGGATATTCTCCGTGAGGCCAAGAAGCTGGTGAAGATCGACTACGAGCCCCTGGAGCCGGTGCGCACCATCCAGGAGGCCATGGCGGAGAACGCCCCCCTGGTCCACTCCAAGGGCAACCTGTGCCAGCAGCGTCACGTCACCCGGGGCGACGCCAAGACCGCCCTGGCCAACTCCAAGTACGTGGTCACCCAGCGGTATCAGACCCCCTTCACCGAGCACGCCTTCCTGGAGCCCGAGTGCGCGGTGGCCTTCCCCTACAAGGACGGGGTGAAGGTGTACACCTCCGACCAGGGCGTGTACGACACCCGGAAGGAAATCTCCATCATGCTGGGCTGGGAGCCCGAGCGGATCGTGGTGGAGAACAAGCTGGTGGGCGGCGGCTTTGGCGGCAAGGAGGACGTGTCGGTGCAGCATCTGGCGGTGCTGGCCGCCCTGAAGGTGAACCGCCCGGTGAAGGTGAAGCTGACCCGGCAGGAGTCCATCAATTTCCACCCCAAGCGCCACTATATGGAGGGTACCTTCACCCTGGGCTGCGACGAAAACGGCATCTTTACCGGCCTGGACTGCGAGATCTACTTCGACACCGGCGCCTACGCCTCCCTGTGCGGCCCGGTGCTGGAGCGGGCCTGCACCCACTCGGTGGGCCCCTACTGCTACCAGAATACCGACATCCGGGGCTTTGGCTACTACACCAACAATCCCCCCGCCGGCGCCTTCCGGGGCTTCGGCGTGTGCCAGAGCGAGTTTGCCCTGGAGTCCAACATTAACCTGCTGGCCGAGAAGGTGGGCATCTCCCCCTGGGAGATCCGCTACCGCAACGCCATCGAGCCGGGCAAGGTGCTGCCCAACGGGCAGATCGCCGACTGCTCCACCGCCCTGAAGGAGACCCTGCTGGCCGTCAAGGACGTATATGAGGCCAACATGGACCACGCCGGCATTGCCTGCGCCATGAAGAACTCCGGCGTGGGCGTGGGCCTGCCCGACAAGGGCCGGGCCAAGGTGATCATCCGGGACGGCAAGGTGGAGCTGTACTCCGCCGCCTCCGACATCGGCCAGGGCTGCTTCACCGTCTTTGTGCAGGTCATGGCCCAGACCCTGGGCCTGCCCAAGGAGAAGCTGAAATGTATGGGAGCCAACTCTGAGCTGGCCCCCGACTCGGGCACCACCTCCGGCTCCCGCCAGACCCTCATCACCGGCGAGGCGGTGCGCATGGTGTGCGAGGACGTGAAAAAGGACCTGGACGCCGCCGGCGGCGACCTGACCCAGCTGGAGGGCAAGGAGTACTTTGCCGAGTTCTTCGACCCCACCGACAAGCTGGGCGCCGACGTACCCAACCCCAAGAGCCATATCGCCTACGGCTTCGCCACCCATGTGGTGATCCTGGACGATGAGGGCAAAGTAAAAGAGGTGTGGGCCGCCCACGACTCGGGCAAGGTGGTCAACCCCATCTCCATCCAGGGCCAGATTGAGGGCGGCGTGCTCATGGGTCTGGGCTACGCTCTGACAGAAAAGTTCACCCTGAAGGACTGCGTGCCTCAGGTGAAGTTCGGCACCCTGGGCCTGATGCGGGCCGACCAGATCCCCGACATCCACGCCATCTATGTGGAGAAGGAGGAGCTGCTCCCCTTCGCCTATGGCGCCAAGGGCATCGGCGAGATCGCCACCATCCCCACCGCCCCGGCGGTACAGGGAGCCTACTACGCCCGGGATCACATCCTGCGCACCTCCCTGCCCATGGAGGATACCTTCTACAACAAGAAAAAATAACCCCCATTTACCCTCCCCTTGCGAAGGCCGGACGGCCCTCCCCAGGGCCCTGGTCCGGCGGCTGCGGCCGCGCTGTACCAGGGCCCCTTTTTCTCCCTTCACTGTAAAGCGCGAAAGGGCGGAGCCATTGATATCCCGTGGTTTTTGGCATACCAAAAAAATTTTTAGCTTTACATGAAATTTTTTAGTTTTCCCTCTTGACATCTGCTCCACACGTGGTATGATTGTGTCAGAAATAAGCTGAAAAATATGCAGGCTTCAAAAACATTTTGGAGGCGACAGATTGATGAAAGACCAGATCAAATGGGTCCTGAACAAGATGCCTAAGAGCGACGACAAGCAGCTGAGTGTGATGTCGCTCTCCAACGTGGCCAAGGCCCGGTTCTTCCACAGCTCCTTCCCCCAGTACTCCATCACCCCTCTGGCCCAGCTGGAGGGCATGGCCAAGTACCTGGGCCTGGGCGGCCTTTTCGTCAAGGATGAGTCCTACCGCTTCGGCCTGAACGCGTTCAAGGTACTGGGCGGCTCCTTCGCCATGGCCCGGTACATCGCCAGCGAGATGGGCCGGGACGTGTCTGAGATGACTTACGACTATCTGACCAGCGAGGCCTTCCGCAAGGAGTTCGGCCAGGCCACCTTCTTCACCGCCACCGACGGCAACCATGGCCGGGGCGTGGCGTGGGCGGCCAACAAGCTGGGCCAGAAGGCCGTGGTACATATGCCCAAGGGCAGCGCCAAGTCCCGCTTTGACAACATCGCCAAGGAGGGCGCCAAGGTCACCATCGAGGAGGTCAACTACGACGACTGTGTGCGTATGGCCGCCGCCGAGGCCGAGCAGACCGAGCACGGCGTGATCGTGCAGGACACCGCCTGGGACGGCTACGAGGAGATCCCCTCCTGGATCATGCAGGGCTACGGCACCATGGCCAACGAGGCCGCCGAGCAGCTGCGCCAGTGCGGCGTGAACCGGCCCACCCACGTGTTCGTGCAGGCCGGCGTGGGCTCCCTGGCCGGCGCCGTGGTGGGCTACTTCACCAACCTGTTCCCCAACGATCCTCCCAAGTTCGTGGTGATGGAGGCCCGTGCCGCCGACTGCCTGTATCAGGGCGCGCTGGCCGGCGACGGCTCCCCCCGCATCGTCACCGGCGACCTGCAGACCATCATGGCCGGCCTCGCCTGCGGCGAGCCCAACACCATCTCCTGGGATATCCTGCGCAACCATGTGTCCGCCTTCCTGTCCTGCCCCGACTGGGTGAGCGCCAAGGGCATGCGGATGCTGGGCGTGCCTGTCAAGGGCGACCCCACCGTGATCTCCGGCGAGTCCGGCGCGGTGGGCATGGGCGCTCTGGACGCCATCATGTGCGACGACACCTATAAGGAGCTGCGGGAGGCTCTGGAGCTGGACCGGTTCAGCCAGGTGCTGATGTTCTCCACCGAGGGCAACACCGATCCCCTGAAGTTCCGCCGGGTGATCTGGGACGGCGAGTATCCCACCACCGACACCCCCCAGCACCCCTATCAGTAAGTAAGCAAGACCCATTTGGGATGAAGAAAAGGAAAATATTTAGATTTGGAGGTCACTGACATGGATTTTGAGAAGATCAAAGCCGCCGCCGAAGGCTACAAGGCCGACATGACCCGCTTCCTGCGGGACATGATCTCCCACCCCAGCGAGAGCTGCGAGGAGAAGGAAGTGGTCGCCTGCATCAAGGCCGAGATGGAGAAGCTGGGCTACGATGAGGTGGAAGTGGACGGCCTGGGCAACATCATCGGCTGGATGGGCAAGGGCGACAAGATCATCGCCATCGACTCCCACATCGACACCGTGGGCATCGGCAACATCAACAACTGGACCCACGACCCCTACAAGGGCTATGAGGACGACGAGGTCATCTACGGCCGCGGCGGCTCCGACCAGGAGGGCGGCATGGCTTCCGCCGTGTACGGCACCAAGATCATGAAAGATCTGGGCCTGATCCCCGACGGCTACAAGATCATGGTGGTGGGCTCCGTGCAGGAAGAGGACTGCGACGGCATGTGCTGGCAGTACATCGTCAACAAGTTCTTCCCCGCCAAGGGCATCAAGAAGGAGCAGGTTGAGTTCGTCATCTCCACCGAGCCCACCGACGGCGGCATCTACCGCGGCCACCGCGGCCGTATGGAGATCCGTGTGGACGTGAAGGGCGTGTCCTGCCACGGCTCCGCTCCCGAGCGCGGCGACAACGCCATCTACAAGATGGCCGACATTCTCCAGGACGTGCGCGCCCTGAACGAGAACGATGACGCCGATTCCACCGAGATCAAGGGTCTGGTCAAGATGCTCAACCCCAAGTACAACCCCGAGCACTATGAGGACGCCCGTTTCCTGGGCCGGGGCACCTGCACCACCAGCCAGATCTTCTACACCTCCCCCAGCCGCTGCGCTGTGGCCGACTCCTGCTCCATCTCCATTGACCGCCGCATGACCGCCGGCGAGACCTGGGATTCCTGCCTGGAGGAGATCCGCAACCTGCCCAACGTGAAGAAGTACGGCGACGACGTGAAGGTGTCCATGTACATGTACGACCGTCCCTCCTGGACCGGCGAGGTGTACGAGACCGAGGCCTACTTCCCCACCTGGATCAACAAGGAGAACGCCGCCCACGTGCAGGCTCTGGTGGACGCCCACCACGCCCTGTTCGGCGAGAAGCGCATCGGGCCCGACGGCGCCATGCACCTGCGCAACCGTCCTCTGATCGACAAGTGGACCTTCTCCACCAACGGAGTGGCCATCCAGGGCCGCTACGGCATCCCCTGCGTGGGCTTCGGCCCCGGCGCCGAGAGCCAGGCGCACGCTCCCAACGAGATCACCTGGAAGAAGGACCTGGTGTCCTGCGCCGCCCTGTACGCCGCCGTGCCCGGCCTGTACAAGGAGGAGAACAAGACCGCTGATGTGTCTCAGTTCCGCGCCGGCAAGACCAACAACGACATCAAGTAATTTTCTTCCCGCAATTACTTCCATTACTTCTTAAAATCTGAATTTTGAAAAAGGAGACGATCCACATGGACGCCAAGCTGCAGGCTTATATTGACAAACTGAACAAGCTCAACTTCAAGGAGATGTACAACGGCGACTTCTTCCTGACCTGGGAGAAGACCGACGACGAGATCGAGGCCGTGTTCACCGTGGCCGACGCCCTGCGCTACATGCGTGAGAACAACATCTCCACCAAGATCTTCGAGTCCGGCCTGGGCATCTCCCTGTTCCGCGACAACTCCACCCGTACCCGCTTCTCCTTCGCCTCCGCCTGCAACCTGCTGGGCCTGGAGGTCCAGGACCTGGACGAGGGTAAGAGCCAGATCGCCCACGGCGAGACCGTCCGTGAGACCGCCAACATGGTGTCCTTCATGGCCGACGTCATCGGCATCCGGGACGACATGTACATCGGCAAGGGCAACGCCTACATGCACGAGTTCATGGACGCCGTGACCCAGGGCAACCAGGACGGCGTGCTGGAGCAGAAGCCCACTCTGGTGAACCTGCAGTGCGACATCGACCACCCCACCCAGGCCATGGCCGACATGCTGCACATCATCCACCACTTCGGCGGCGTGGAGAACCTGAAGGGCAAGAAGATCGCCATGACCTGGGCCTACAGCCCCAGCTACGGCAAGCCCCTGTCCGTGCCCCAGGGCATCATCGGCCTGATGAGCCGCTTCGGCATGGACGTTGTCCTGGCTCACCCCGAGGGATACGAGGTCATGCCCGAGGTTGAGGAGGTCGCCAAGAAGAACGCCGAGAAGTCCGGCGGCACCTTCACCAAGACCCACTCCATGGCCGAGGCCTTCAAGGACGCCGACATCGTGTATCCCAAGAGCTGGGCTCCCTTCGCCGCCATGGAGAAGCGCACCAACCTGTACGCCGAGGGCGACAGCGAGGGCATCAAGGCTCTGGAGAAGGAGCTGCTGGCTCAGAACGCCAACCACAAGGATTGGTGCTGCACCGAGGAGCTGATGAAGACCACCAAGGACGGCAAGGCTCTGTACATGCACTGCCTGCCCGCCGACATCAACGACGTCTCCTGCAAGGACGGCGAGGTTGAGGCTTCCGTGTTCGACCGCTACCGCGATCCTCTGTACAAGGAGGCCTCCTTCAAGCCCTACATCATCGCTGCCATGATCTTCCTGGCCAAGTGCAAGGATCCCCAGGCCACTCTGAAGGCTCTGGAGGAGCGCGGCCTCGCCCGTTGGTTCAACAAGTAAGCGTAAGCTGCTTTTGAACGGATAGACTTCCATTTCTTTTCCCTTCATCCACGGCCCGTCCGCATAGGTCCTCCTGCCTGACTTTGTGCGGACGGGCCGCACTATTTCAAAATTTATGACCGAGGTGTTTACCATATGGGCAAGCGTATCGTAATCGCGTTGGGCGGCAACGCGCTGGGCAACAACCTGCCCGAGCAGATGATCGCCGTGAAGCAGACCTCCAAGGCCATCGCCGACCTGATCGAGGAGGGGCATGAGGTCATCATCGCCCACGGCAACGGCCCCCAGGTGGGCATGATCCAGAAGGCCATGGCCGAGCTGACCCGGTCTGACCCGGAGAAGTACATCCCCTGCCCCCTGTCGGTGTGCGTGGCCATGAGCCAGGGCTACATCGGCTACGACCTGCAGAACGGCCTGCGGGAGGAGCTGCTGGACCGGGGCATCAACAAGGGCGTGGCCACCGTGCTCACCCAGGTGGAGGTAGATCCCCTGGATCCCGCCTTCCAGAACCCCACCAAGCCCATCGGCGCCTTCATGACCAAGGAGGAGGCCGACAAGCTGGTGGCCGAGCGTGGCTATAACGTCATTGAGGACGCCGGCCGTGGCTACCGCCGGGTGGTGGCCTCTCCCAAGCCCCAGTCCATCATCGAGATCGAGTCCATCCGGGACATGGTCTCCGCCGGCCTGGTGGTCGTGGCCTGCGGCGGCGGCGGCATCCCCGTCTACAAGACCGAGGGCCACCACCTGAAGGGCGCGGCCGCCGTCATTGACAAGGACTTCGCCTCCTGCGTGCTGGCTCAGCAGGTCAACGCCGACACCCTCATCATCCTCACCGCCGTGGAGAAGGTGGCCATCAACTTCGGCAAGCCCGAGGAGCAGTGGCTGGACGAGCTGACCCCCGATCAGGCCCGCAAGTACATCAGCGAGGGCCACTTCGCCCCCGGCTCCATGCTGCCCAAGGTGCAGGCCGCCGTGGAGTTCGCCGAGAGCACCCCCGGCCGCTCCGCCCTCATCACGCTGCTGGAGAAGGCCAAGGACGGCGTGGCCGGCAAGACCGGCACCGCTATCCACCTGTAAACATCAAAAATCCCCATTCCATCCGGAATGGGGATTTTTCTGTCTTTATGGCATTCAGGGATTCACATATACCCGCAGGGTGGTGGTGATCTCCCGGCCAGGGGTGGCAATATACTTGCCGTCGTAGTACATACCGCAGGAGGCGCCGCCATCCAGGTTGATGGCGTCCACGCAGCCCAGGGCCAGCATCAGCTCCCGCATCTGCTGGATCTTGGCGCCGCCGGGGACGGAGACCAGGATCAGCTTACCGTCGGCGCTGATGCCTGCGGCGGAGCGGGGGGAGACAATGGTGGTGAACCGCTCCTCGGTGAAGGGGGCCTCCAGTTCCGTGTAGATGGCGCCGTCCTGCACCAGACGGGGACCGCCGGCGATCAGGTCCACCACGTTCTCAATCTGGAAACCCTCGGCGTCCTCCTTGAGCAGGTAGGGCTCGATGGTGACGCTCTCGCCCACGGTGGGCTGCTGGAAGTAGGAGGTACCCATAAAGCCGGTACCCATAAACATCACATAGCCGTTGGCGGGGATGGACACCGCGGTACCGGCGCTGACAGGGTTAAAGGAAGTGATCACGCCGTTGTCAATGACAAGCGCGTTGCCGGCGGAGGTAAAGGTCACGGAGGAGCCGTAAGCCCGGCTGTACAGATTGCTGTAGGTGGCGCTCTGGGCGGCGGTGTTCATCTCATAGGCGGACCACTCCTTGCCGCTGCTGGCCTTCACCCGGATGAACATGCCGGGCCGGCCGGTCATCAGATCGCCGTCGGCGGTGATGCCCAGGCAGTTATAGCCGGAGTTGATGTACATGAGCTGCCCGTCGGCGATCACGTGGCCGTTGGGGGTCTTTTTCGCGCTGCCGGAGTTGAAGAAGTTGGCGTTCATCACCAGCTTGGCCCCGCCGGAGTTGTTGACAATGGTGGAGAAGGGGGCGGTGGAGCCCACCACGCCGTTGACGATGTTGGCGTGTACCTCCACCTTGGGGTTGTGGGTGTTGACGGTAAAGACGTGGGCGGTGACGCCGGCCAGGTTCTTCACCTCATAGCTGATGGTGGAGTTGTCGTAGGGCACATAGGTGTAGGTCCACTTTCTGCCCCCCAGCACGCCGGCGGCAGTGGCGTCGGCGGCGGTAAACACTCCCTGATCCACCAGGGACTGGGCCAGCGTCTGGCTGCCGTCCTTCATCTGGCACATCAGGGCGGCGTAGGACAGGTCCACCATATCCCCCCGGTTCATGGTCACCTTGGCCAGGGTGGAGGCGGATGCCGAGTCCATCATGGAGATCCCGGCGGCAAAGGACAGGGCGTCCGACCAGCTGAAATCACCGTTGGCGTCGCTGTACCCCAGGGCCCGCAGCAGGAAGGTGACATAGCCGTTGGCGTTCAGGGTGGTGTTGGGCGCGAAGGTGGTGGCGGAGGTGCCGTTGGTCAGACCGTTCTGGTAGGCGTAGGAGACATAGTTGTCTCCCCAGCTCACGTCGGTAAAGGGGGACGGCTCGGTGCAGGCCAAAGCCTCATCCTCCAGGCCCAGCAGGCGGATGAGCATGACCAGGCCCTGGATGCGGGTGGGAACGGCGTCCAGCTGGTAGCCGCCGCCGGTGCCCTGGAACAGGCCCAGGGAGGCCAGCTGATCGGCCCGCTGGGTGGACTCGTCACTGGAGCCGGAGGCCCCGGCGGGCACCACCAGCAGACCCACCAGCAGCGCGCAGGCCAGTGCCAGGGACAGGATGCGCTTTTTCAGGTTCATGGGAAATCCTCTCCTTCTTTTGTAGATCATTCCAATCATACCATATTGGAGAGGAGATTGTAAACTGAAGCGTCAGCATATGCCTTCCTTCATGTTCTAAAGGACAGGGTATAATAGATCGGGATGGTGAGATAGAGCATCCAACCTGGGTGCCAGTTGTCCAGCAGAAAGCCTGTGATGAGATACACAACCGTTATCACCACGGCGTAGACCGCATCCAGATGCAGCAGATGGGTGATGACAGGCAGGCCTACCATCAGCGCCAGCGTAAACAGCCAAAGGAGTTTTTCCTTCTTGGCCTGCCGTTTCTTGTTCCGTTTCTGCTCCAGACGCTCCTCCGCGTCCTCAAAGGCCTGGGCCGCCTCAAAGACCTCCCGCTCCTCCCGGGCCTCGGCGCTCTCCTCCGGCCGGGCGGGCTGAAGCAGCAGCTCGTCCAGGGAGATGCTGTACAGCCGGGCCAGGGCGATGAGGTTGTCGGTATCGGGAGAGGACTCCGCCCGCTCCCACTTGCTGACGGCCTGGCGGCTCACCCCCAGACGGGTGGCCAACTCCTCCTGGGAGTAGCCGTGCGCCCGCCGCAGGGCCACCAGCCGGTCGGCGATCTCGATATTCATGGGCATCCCTCCTGGGGTCAGTTTATCCGCTCCAGAGACAAAGCGCCACCCATTTCGCTTTTCATGGGCGCAACTATCGGTTGCGGCGGCCTACAGCAGGGCCTCTATGGCCCCTTCCATGTAGTCCAGCTCCCCAAAGGTGGTAAAGGGGCCGATGGAAAAGCGCACCGCCCCCTGGGGAAAGGTACCCAGGGTCTGATGGGCCAGGGGCGCGCAGTGGAGGCCGCAGCGGGTCTGGATGCCGTATTCCTGCTCCAGCCGGAAGGCCATTTCGGCGTTGTCGGCATGGGTAAAGTCCACCGACACCACCCCCACCCGGTTGTAGGGATCGTCGCTGCCCAGCACCCGCAGGCCCTCCCCGTCCAGCTCCTTCAGCCGGTACCACAGGTGGCGGGCCAGCTTCCGCTCCCGCTGCCGCAGTTCCTCCCCCTGTTCCGCCAGATAGTCCAGGGCGGCCCCCAGGCCCATGATCCCCGGCAGGTTCAGGGTGCCCGGCTCCAGCTTGTCGGGCAGGAAGGGGGGCATATGCAGGGACTCGGACATGCTGCCCGTCCCTCCGGAGACCAGGGGCTCCAGCTCCGCCGCCAGAGCGTCGGTCACCGCCAGCCCGCCGATGCCCTGGGGCCCCAGCAGGCCCTTGTGACCGGGAAAGGCCAGGCCGTCAATGCCCATATCCGCCATATCCACCGGCAGCGCCCCCAGGGTCTGGGCGGCGTCCACCAGGAAGAAGATCCCCCGCGCCCGGCACAGCCTGCCCACCGTGCCAATGGGGAAGAGATTACCCGACACGTTGGAGGCGTGGGTGAGCACCACCGCCCGGATGTTGGAAGTGAGCTTCTCCTCCAGTCCGTCCAGGCTCAGTTCCCCCCGGCCGGTGCAGGGGAGCAGCTCCACCTCCACCCCCCGCGCTTTCAGCTGCTCCAGGGGGCGCAGGACGGCGTTGTGCTCCATAGGGGAGGTGAGCACCTTGTCCCCCGGCCGCAGCAGGCCATGGAGCAGCAAATTCAGCCCCCAGGTGGCGCCGGGGGTAAACAGCACGTTGCGGCTGGAGGGGGCGTTGACCAGCTTTTGCAGCTTTTCCCGCACGGACAGCACCTGTCCGGCGGCGTCCATGGCGGGGGCGTAGCTGCCCCGGCCCACGTTGCGGCCCACCCGCTCTATGTATTGACACATGGCCTCTCCCACGCCGGGGGCCTTGGGAAAGGAGGTGGCGCCGTTATCCAGATAGACGTTCTCTCTTCGCTTTCTCATAAATCCGTCTCCACAGTCAGATGGAAGGAGTAGCCCTCCCCCCGCATTTGGCTTATGGTCTGGGGCAGCATGGCAAGCACGGTTTCGCTGTCGTCCAGCAGGATCCGGACCAGGCCCTGCTCCCCCTCCAGCTCCCGCAGCAGGGCGGAGCGCTGGACGCTCTGGCTCCGGCCGTCGTCCCTGGCGTCCAGGCTGCCGGACCAGCAGGCCCAGCCCGCCTGAGCCATGGCCCGCTGGGCCTCGCCGTCTCCCCCCTCCAGATAGACGATGTGGGGGCGCAGGCGGAGGTAGTCCTCCAGCCACGCGCTGCCCTGCTCCGCCTCCTCCAGGGCCTGCTGGGCGCTGGTCTCCTGGATGCTCAGGCCAATGGTGTGGCCGGAGCCCACCGCCCGGCGAATGGCGGCCTCGTTCTCCGCCAGTTCCTCCGGCCGGAAGAGAAGCAGCGCCCTGAGCCCCGCCTGCTCCAGGGCGTCCAGCAGCTGCTCCGCTCCGGAGCCGGTACACTGGAAGGCCAGGGCCACCGTCAGCTGCCGCTGGCCGGTGTCCTCCGGCGTGCTGGAGGGCCGGACGGTGGAGCTGGTGTTCCCTCCAACGGAGGCGGCGGGGCTGGAGGCGGCCGCCAGCGCCTCCATGTACTCATTGTAGCGCACCCGCATGGAATTGGTGGCGGAATCCACGAATTTGGAGGTACTCAGCCACTCCTGGCCGTTGGTAATGCGGATCAGGGTGCCGTATTGCGTGGGGGTATAGCTGTAGCTCAGGCCAAAATAGCGGCACACCCCGGTGAGGGGCACAAACACCCGGCCGTTGCGCACCACCGCCTTCATCTCCATATCCTCGCCGGTGCCCGCCTCCTGGCAGGTGCCGGCGTTGACGTCAAACACCAGGGTTCCCTCCATGCTGTAGAGGGAGAACAGGTACTTGGAGCCGCTGTGCTCCTGGCCGTAGGAGACCCCCAGGTTCACCCCGGTGTAGGTCCAGTCAAAGGCGTGGTAGGGCACATACATGCTCCCCCCGATCCGCACCGGCATGGCCTCCAGCGGCAGGTTGAGCATCTGGTCATTTTCCGCCATGATGTAAATATCCACCTCGTCGGCCATGGCCTGGGTGCCGGCCAGCAGCCCCACCGCCAGCACGGCGGCGCACAGGCAGACCAGCAGCCGCTTCCATCGTGCCATCCGACCGCCTCCCTTCTGCAAGATATCTGATTATACCACGGATGCCGCCGGGGGTAAAGCGGGCCTTGCGCCCCATTTTCCCCCATAGTATAATGGAAAAAAGTTCTCCGGGGATTTAATGGGATTTTAACACTTCCTAAATGCCATCTTCAACGGCGGGCCGGTATACTGATACCATACCGTGGAAGGGTGTGACGTTATGGAAATTACATTGGAACAGGTGGAGCGCCTGCGGGAGAAGGCCGACGTCTCCTATGAGCAGGCCAAGGCGGCGCTGGAGGAGGCGGGGGGCAGCCTGCTGGACGCGCTGATCCTGCTGGAACGGCAGGGAAAGGTGAACCCCGGCGCAGGGCGCAGCGCCCACTATTCCACCCGGCCCGGGGCGGGGAACCAGAGCAGCCAGGCCTTCTACCCGGGACCGGCGGAAGAGCCCCCGGAGCAGGGCTCCGGCTTCTGGCATATGGCGCAGGACCTGCTCCGCCGGAGTGTGGAGAACAATCTGGAGGTCTGGCGGCGGGGGGAGCATATGGTGAGTATTCCCCTGCTCATCGCCGCCTTGCTGCTGGTGGTGGCCTTCTGGATCTGCCTGCCGCTGGTGGTGGTGGGTCTGCTGGCGGGCTGCCGGTTCCGGTTGGCCGGGCCGGACTTTGCGCACGGCCAGGCCGGCGAGGCGGTCAGCCGGGCCGCCTCCGCCGTGGGGAACACGGTGGAGCGCATCCGGGACCAGGCCCAGCGCTATTTTCACGAAAATCACAGGGATAAGAAGTGAGGTGTTGCTCCATGGGGGAGCGGATCCTGCTGGTGGAGGACGAGGAAAAGCTGGCCCGTATGGTGGAGCTGGAGCTCGAGTACGAGGGCTATCAGGTGGAGAAGGCCTTTGACGGCCGGACCGGGCTGGAGCTGGCCCTGGGGGGCGGCTTCGACCTGGTGCTGCTGGACATCATGCTCCCCGCCCTGTCGGGGATGGAGGTGCTGCGGCGGCTGCGGCGGGAGAGCCAGGTACCCGTCATCATGCTCACCGCCCGGGACACGGTGGTGGATAAGGTGTCCGGCCTGGACATGGGGGCGGACGACTATGTCACCAAGCCCTTCGCCATCGAGGAGCTGCTGGCCCGCATCCGGGCGGCCCTCCGCAAGCGGCCCGCCCGCCCGGCGGAGGAGGCCCCCCTGCTCACCGCCGGGCCGCTGGTCATGGACACCGAGCGGCATGAGGTGACGGTAAACGGCCAGAGCGTGGCCCTCACCCGGCGGGAATTCGATCTGCTGCGCTGCCTGCTGGAGCACAAGGAGAAGGTACTCACCCGGGAGGCCCTGCTGGACCAGGTGTGGGGCTTTGACTTCGCCGGGGAGACCAACGCGGTGGACGTATACGTCCGCTTTCTCCGCTCCAAGCTGGACGAACAGTTTCACTTCAAGCTCATCCACACTGTCCGGGGCGTGGGCTACACCATCCGGGAGGAAGGAAATCCATGAGCCGCCGGCGCGGAGAATAGGAGGCTGACATGGCCCGTAAATCCAGCCGGCAGGGTGGCAGGTTTCAGTCCTCCATCGTGGCCCGGCTCAACATCAAGCTGTTTTTCCGGCTGCTGGGGATCTACCTTATGCTGGACCTGCTGCTGGTGCTGCTGTTCTGCGGCGGACTGGTGGCCTGGGCGGAGGGGCAGGCCGCCCAGCTGGCCGAGCTGGCGGAGGAGCGGGGCGTCCCCTCGGCGGAGGCCACCGAGTGGATGGCCGCCGGCAGCTACACCGTCTCGGCGGGGGCGGAGACCCTGGAGGGAGTCAAACTCCCCGGCTGGCTGCCCAGCCCGGCGGGGCTGGAGGAGGATGAGCGCTACTTCGACCCGGGAACGGCGGACCTGCTGCCCCTGCTCACCTTTGCCAGCGGCGGCTCCACCAGCTACACCCTGATCACCCAGTGCCAGGGGCAGAGCTGCACCATCCGGCTGGACCTGTCCCGCCCGGCGGCCATCTTCGTCTTCACCGCCCGGGTGCTGCTGGTGTGCCAGCTGGTCAGCCTGATTTTCAATCTGCTGAAAAACGCGGGCACCATCCGCCGCACCCTGCGGCCCATTCAGGAGCTGGCGGCGGCGGCAGTCCGGCTGAATCAGGCGGCTCAGGGCATGTCCCCGGAGGAACTCCAGGCCCTGGCGGGCAAGCTGGACGAGATCAACGCCACCCATCTGGACCGGCGCATTTCGGTCACCGGCACCCAGAAGGAGCTGCGGGACCTGGCCCGGGCCATCAACGCCATGCTGGACCGCATCAACGCCGCCTACCGCTCCCAGATGCGCTTTGTGTCCGACGCCAGCCATGAGCTGCGCACCCCCATCGCCGTGATCCAGGGGTACGCCAACCTGCTGGACCGGTGGGGCAAGGACGACCCGGCCACCCGGCAGGAGGCCATCGACGCCATCCGGCAGGAGGCCGACTCCATGAAGGAGCTGGTGGAGCAGCTGCTCTTCCTGGCCCGGGGAGACAACGACTCCATGAAGGTGAGCTTTGAGCCCTTCGACCTCACCGAGGTGGCGGGTGAGGTGCTGCGGGAGACCCAGATGATTGACCAGACCCACAAATTCACCGCCCGGTGGTCCCTGCCGGTGCCGGTGTGGGCCGACCTGGGGCTCATTAAGCAGGCCCTGCGGGTGCTGGTGGACAACGCCATCAAGTACACCCCGGAGGGGGGCCGCGTCACCATCTGGGCGGAGGGGGCGGACGGTCTGGCCCGTCTGTCGGTGGAGGACGAGGGGCAGGGCATCGACCGGGAGAGCCTGCCCCACATCTTCGACCGCTTCTACCGCACCGACGAGAGCCGGGCCCGCCAGACCGGCGGCACCGGCCTGGGTCTGGCCATCGCCAAGTGGATCGCCGACCGGCACGGCGGCTGGTTCGAGGTGGTCTCCTGGCCCGGCGTCGGCACCCGGATCACCCTGGTGCTCCCCCTGGCCCCCATGGAGGAGGGAGAGCCGGAGGCCTCCTGACATGTGCGGCCCATCCTGTTTCGGATGGGCCGCTTTTTTTGCAAATCGGAGGGAACTTTTTTCTCACAGCTGCCGTCCAATAGTTCGAAACTCAAAAACAGAAAAGGAGCTACCAACTATGAATCGTCGTTTTCTCGCTCTGGCCCTGGCCGGAACGCTGACCCTGAGCCTGCTCACCGCCTGCGGCGGCGGCAGCGATACCCCCGACACTCAGACCACCCCGCCCACCGTGGAGAGCGCCTCTCCCGCCCCCGAGTCCTCCGCCCCGGTGGCGGAGACCACCCCTGCCGTCCCTGAGTCCTCCGCCCCCGTGACCGAGGAGAGCCAGGCGCCGGAGAGCACCCCCTCTTCCAAGCCCTCCGCCGCTCCCACCACCAAGCCCACCCAGAAGCCTGCTGAGAGCGCCAAGCCCTCCGCCACCCCCGCGCCCACTCCCACGCCGGAGAGCAAGCCCGAGACCGACGTGGTGGCCTCCGTGTGGAACGACATCTCCGCTCTGGAGCTGCCCAGTATGACCGAGCTGGACGACTCCCTGCTCAGCAGCCTCTACGGCATCGACGCCGCCGATCTGGTGAGCTATGAGTGCTACATGCCCCTGATGGGCGTCCACGCCACCGAGTTCTTTGTGGCCGAAGTGAAGGACGGCAAGATGGACACCGTGAAGGCGGGCATCGCCAAGCGCCAGGCCGACCTGGACACCCAGTGGTCCCAGTACCTGCCCGAGCAGTACGAGCTGGTGAAAAACTACAAGCTGGTGACCAACGGCAACTATGTGCTCTTTGCCATCGGCGAGCAGGCCGATCAGGCGGTCAGCATCTTTAACAGCTATACAAAGTAAGGAATCTGTGGTATAATAAAGGTTACGCGCAACGCGCCCGGCAGGGCCGCTCCTGCCGGGCGCGTTTTCGCAAGTCTGCGAAAGAGAAGGTGAGACATTGGTCTTTTCCAGCCTGTATTTTCTGTTCCTCTATCTCCCTGTTGTATTATTTCTCTATTATATTACGCCTCTGAAGTGGCGCAACCTGCTGCTGCTGGTGGCCAACCTGATCTTCTACGCCTGGGGCGAGCCGGTATATATCCTGATCATGTTCGTCTCCATCGCCATCGACTACACCCACGGCATGCTGGTGGAGGCCAACAAGCGGAAGGGCAACGACCGGGGCGCCCGGCTGGCGGTGGCCTCGTCGGTGGTCTGTAACCTGGCCCTTCTGTTCTTCTTCAAGTACTGGGACTTCATCGCCGGGTCGCTGGAGGCCATTGGACTCACCTTCATGCCCAAGCTGGGGCTGAGCCTGCCCATCGGCATCTCCTTCTACACCTTCCAGACCATGAGCTACACCATTGATGTGTACCGGGGAGACGCCAAGGTACAGCGGAACATCATCAACTTCGGCACCTTCGTCACCCTGTTCCCCCAGCTCATCGCCGGTCCCATCATCAAGTACAAGGATCTGGGGGATCAGATCGACTACCGGAAGCACTCCCCGGAAATGTTCGCCTCCGGCGTGCAGGTCTTTGTGGTGGGCCTGGCCAAAAAGGTGCTGCTGGCCAACAACCTGGGCATGCTGTGGGACGTGTACAAGGCCCTGCCCACCGGGGAGCTCACCGTGGCGGGGGCCTGGCTGGGGGTGCTGGCCTTTTCCCTGCAGCTCTACTTCGACTTCTCCGGCTACTCCGACATGGCGGTGGGCCTGGGGCGGATGCTGGGCTTTGAGTTCATGCGCAACTTCAACTACCCCTATATCTCCAAGTCCATCACCGAGTTCTGGCGGCGGTGGCACATCTCCCTGGGCACCTGGTTCCGGGAGTATATGTATATCCCCCTGGGGGGCAACCGGGTGAGCAAGCCCCGGCTGTTCTTCAATCTGCTTATCGTGTGGGCGGCCACCGGCATCTGGCACGGAGCCAGTTGGAATTTCCTGCTCTGGGGCCTGTACTTCGCCGCCCTGCTGATCCTGGAGAAGGCCTTCCTGGGCAAGCTCCTCCAGAAGCTGCCCGCCGTCCTGTGCCACATCTACACCCTGTTTTTCGTGCTGGTAAGCTGGGCCATCTTCGCCGTGGAGGACTTCGGCCAGCTGGGCGCCTACCTGAAGGCCATGTTCGGCATGGCGGGAGGCGGCCTGACCAACGATAACGTCTGGTATTATTTCTCCTCCTATCTCCCCATGCTCATCATCGGTGGGGTGGCCGCCACCCCGCTGGCGGTGAAGCTCTGGGGCAAGCTGCCGGAGAAGGCCGTCAAGCTGGTGCTGCCGGTGCTGCTGCTGGCGGGCCTGATCTTCTCCACCGCCTACCTGGTGGACGCCACCTACAATCCCTTCCTCTATTTCCGCTTCTGATTGGAGGTTCTGACATGTCGAAAAAATACTGCATCTTTATCACCGCTCTGTTCTGCGCCTTTATCGGGGTATTCCTGGTGGCCAACGCCGTCGCCCCCGACCGGACCTTTTCCGAAATGGAGAACCGCAACCTGGAGCAGCTCCCCACCCCCTCGGTCAAAACGCTGCTCAGCGGGGAATTCATGAAGGACTTCGAGACCTACACCACCGACCAGTTTGTGGCCCGTGACGGCTGGATCGGCCTGAAGTCCGCCACGGAGCGGGCGCTGGGCAAGCAGGAGAACAACGGCGTCTACTTCTGCGACCAGAACACCCTCATCACTCGCTTCGACCAGCCGGACAGCCAGAAGGTGACGGACAACCTGAATTATGTGAACAACTTTGTGGAAAATGTGGATATCCCCGTAACCTTCTCCCTGATCCCCACCCAGGCCTGCATCTGGGCCGACCGCCTGCCGGAGGGCGCGCCCAACGCCAGCCAGACCGACATTCTGACGCAGGCTCAGGCCGCGGTGCCCGGGGCCACCTGGGCCGACCTGTACACCCCCCTGTGGGAACACAAGGATGAGGACATCTTCTACCGCACCGACCACCACTGGACCAGCCTGGGCGCCTACTACGGCTACACCGGCCTGGCCCAGGCCCTGGGCTATGAACCGGTGAGCCTGGACAGCTACACCGAGACCGTCCGCTCCACCGAGTTCTACGGCACCGTGTTCTCCTCCTCCGGCGTGCGGTGGGTAAGCCCCGACACCATTTCCACCTATGTGCCCGACACCGGCATCACCGTGGTAAGCCACACCTATGACAACAAGGGCAACCCGGTGGAGCAGCCCCGGTCCCTGTATGTGGAGTCCTTCCTCAATGTGAAGGACAAGTACTCCATGTTCCTGGGGGGCAACCAGTCTCTGGGCGTAGTCACCACCCCCAACACCGACAAGCCCAAGCTGCTCATCATCCGGGACTCCTATACCGACTCCCTGGTGCCCTTCCTCACCCCCCACTTCTCCGAAATCCACCTGATCGACCTGCGGTACTACAAGCTGTCCATTCAGGAGTATATTCAGCAGAACGAGATCGACCAGGCCCTGGTGCTCTACAGCGTGCCCAACTTCGTCACCGACTCCAACCTGCTGTGGATCGCCCGCTGAACGCAAAAACAAACATGCCCCAGTCCCCGCAAACTTGCGGGGACTGGGGCATGTTTTCTGCTGTCAGTAGCCCAGCTCCTGGAAAACCTCCTTGACAGCCCCTTTGTGCTCCACGGAGTGGTACACAAAACCAGCGTATTGTCAATGCGGGACACCACGGAATAGGTTCCCCCGGAGGTCAGGGCATATTCCGCGCTGTTGAGGCGGTTGGAGTGAACCTCGCTGTAGGAGCTGCCCCTGTTCTGCACAAATTGGTCCTCCAGGCTGGAGAAAGCCTGTCTGGCCTCCTGTTCCGTGGGATAGCTCAGGTACCATATACTGTACGCCTGGCTCCTGGCCTGAAAGGCCAGCTCCCATCCGCCCTCCAGCTCCGGCGGGGCCTCCGCTTTGTGGCCGAGCCGAACAGGTATTTATACCGGGAGACAGACTGGAGGGTGTTCTCCAGGACGTTATAGGCGGTGTGAAACACCTCGTTTCCATCGGCGTCTGTAAAACTCAGCCGGCGCAGATGCTCCATCTGAAATGGAAGCTGGACATCGGCCCAGGGCGTCTGGGCCCGGAACAGAACCCGGTCCTCCCCTTCCACCTGGAACAGATGGCTTCCATTGGCCTGGGTCTGCCGTATGGTGACAAACATGGATTCCTCTCCCATCCCTGAAAAAACGCCGGCTTCCGCCCAAGGGCGGAAGCCGGCGTGCTCAGTGTGCTATGTAATTAGTCGCGCTGAGAGTGCCAGGTCATAGAGTGGTTCAGCTTGCCGATGACAAACATGACCACCACGGTGGAGACAATGGCGATCAGCAGGCAGACGATCTGGGGCACATAGTCGATGATCAGGCCGGTGATGATGTAGTTGACAAAGCCGATAGCGGCCACGGTGACGGCGTAGGGCATCTGGGTGGCCACGTGGTTCAGGTGGTAGCACTGGGCGCCGGTGGACGCCATGATGGTGGTGTCGGAGATGGGAGAGCAGTGGTCGCCCATGACCGCGCCGCCCAGGGTGGCGCCGATGCCCACCATCAGGATGGGCACTTCGTTGAGGGTCTCGGCGGTCAGGTTGTCAAAGCCGCCGGGGGTGAAGATCTCCAGCACGATGGGCAGCAGGATGCCGAAGGTGCCCCAGGAGGTTCCGGTGGCAAAGCCCAGGAAGCAGGCGATCAGGAAGACCACGGCGGGCAGGAAGTTGTGCAGGCCGGGGCCCAGGGTCTCCACGAACTCGGCCACGAACTGGGGGGCGCCCAGGCCGTCACGGGTCACGCCGCTGATGGTCCAGGCCATGCAGAGGATCAGGATGGCGGGCACCATCTGGTTGAAGCCCTTGGGCAGGCAGTCCATCAGCTCGGTAAAGGTCATGGAGCGGCGCACCATGAAGTAGATCATGTCGATGATGATGGCGATGATGCCGCCGAAGGGCAGGGCGAAGAAGGCGTCGGTGTTGGCGAACATCTCCAGGATGGTGGTGCCGCCCGCCAGCCAGCCGGCGTACAGCAGGCCGATGACGCAGCAGATGATGAGGATGACGACGGGCAGGATCAGGTCAATGACCTTGCCGTTGGGGTTGAACTTCATCTCCTCGGCGTCGGCGTAGGGCCGCTCGGGGGTGGTGTACAGGTCGCCCTTGGCGGCGTTGTCCTCATGCTTCTTCATGGGGCCGTAGTCCACGTTGAGGGCCGTCATGATGATGATGAAGACCATGGTCAGGATGGCGTAGTAGTTATAGGGAATGGCCCGCAGGAAGATCTGGAAGCCCAGCTCCTCGTTGTTGATGACGCCGGTAACGGCGGCGGCCCAGGAGGAAATGGGCATCATGATACACACGGGGGCGGCGGTGGCGTCGCACATGTAGGACAGCTTGGCCCGGGAAATGTGGTGGCTGTCAGCCACGGGGCGCATCACGTTACCGGTGGTCAGGTTGTTGAAGTAGTCGTCCACGCCCAGCACGATGGCCAGGATGAAGGTGGACCACAGGGCGCCGGCCTTGGTCTTGATGTGGGCCACAGCCCAGTCACCGTAGGCCTTGGAGCCGCCCGCCCGGATCATCAGGGCCACCAGGGTGCCCAGGATGACCAGGAAGATCAGGATACCGGCGTTGCCGCCGATGTTGCCCACAAAGCCGTTGACCAGGTGGTTGAAGGTCATGACCGGGTCGAAGTTGGCCTGGAGGACAAAGCCCACCAGGATGCCGATAAACAGGGACGAATACACTTCCTTGGTGATCAGCGCCAGAACGATGGCCACCACAGGGGGCAGCAGGGACCAGATCGTGCCATAGAACTGGCTGACGGCCGCCTCGTCGCCCTCAGCAAAGGCCACCAGCGTCAGGACGCTGACCAGTGCGAACAGGACGAGCAGGAACTTGCCAAACTGCTTTGTACGTGGTGAGTTCATAATAACCCTCCCTTATAAATTCGAATCCTAAAAGCCTCCCCAACCCAAGGATTCATCCTCATCATACACTATCATTCACAATTTGGCAACACTTTTTTGTCAAAATGTACAGTCAGACCAGCTCTTTACCATGTTAAATTTACGCATTGAGCAAAAACCCCTCTTTTGCAAGTGCTTTTTGCACCCTTTGAAAACTTTTTTCGTCCTGACAACGGATGGTGTGGAGGTGGATGCCGTCGGTAAGGCCGGACAGGGGCCGGGCGCCATGCCGGGCCACCCGCTCCACAAACTCCTGTACATCATATCGGCTGCGCACGCCCAATATGCCGGTAAGCTGGCCGTAAACCGGGTGCTCCACAATGACGTCCACCACCTCGCCTCCGGCGTCCACGATGGCATTGAGTTCCGCCTGGGTCTCCTCCGGAGTGTGGACGCAGGCCACCGTCCGCTCCACCCCCTCCGTCCGCCGCTCCAGCAGGTAGCCTCTGGGGGTGGCCAGAATACGGGCGCCTCCCGCCCGCAGCAGGGCCACATCGCCCACGATGATCTGCCGGCTGACGGAAAGCCGCCGGGCCAGGGACGTCGCGCTCACCGGCGCCGCCGCCGCCTCCAGAATCCGGGCCACCTCCGCCCGGCGCTGTGCCCCATTGTGTTCGCCCATGGTCCGCCCCTCCTTTTGTCCCAAGTATAGCAGTTCCGCCCCGTCGTGTAAATCACCTTGCATTTTCGGCGGGAGCACAGTAAAATAGAATGGCTATGGTGTCATCTGGAGAGGAGCGGAAAACCTGTATGATGGATCGGGAGGAAGCCTTTGAGTTTTTGGACCGTACCGCCCGGGGAATCGCGGAGATGTTCGGTTCCACCTGCGAAACCCTGGTACACGACATGGGGGACCCCAGTCATCCCATACTGTCCATTTACAACGGCCATGTCTCCGGGCGGACGGTGGGTTCCACCCTGGACATTCTGGGCACCGCCCGGGCCCTGGACCAGGACGCCCTGGTCACCGATTTTGTCAATCTCTACGCCACCACCCCCTCGGGCCAGCAGATCAAGAGCAGCACCTTCCACCTCATCGGGGAGGACTACAACCTGGCTCTGGGCATCAACTTCGACTACTCCTCCCTGGTGTACGCCAACCGGATCCTGGTGGATCTGATGAGCGCGGAGGCCGACCTGCAAAGCGCCATGTGGCACGGCGGGGACAAGCAGCTGGGCGATCTGTTCGAGGAGTGTCTGGCGGCGGTGGGCAAGCCGGTGAACGCCCTGAACAAGCGGGACCGGATGAAGATTATCGCCCTTCTGGATCAGAAAAACGCATTTTCCTTCCGCAAATCGGTTCCCTTCGTGGCCAAGCGGCTTCAGGTATCCCGATACACGGTGTACAAATACCTGGGAGAGCTGGCGGGAACCGGCAGCGAGGATGATCCTACCGAATAAGGAGGCATATGTTTTATGTACAAGCAGCAGATTGATTCCTATTTTGCCGATCCCGCCCGCCGGGCCCAGCTGGTGGAGCATATCTCCCGGCTGGTACGGGTGCGCAGCGTCCGGGAGGAGGCCAAGCCCGGCATGCCCTTCGGCCCCGGCCCCGCCGCCGCCCTGGCGGAGGGCCTGAAGCTGGCCGAGGAGCTGGGCTTCTCCGTTCAGAACTATGACAACTATGTGGGAACGGTGGACCTGAACGGCCAGGACACCGCGCTGCACATCCTCTGCCACCTGGACGTGGTGGGCGAGGGCACCGGCTGGACGGTGACCGCCCCCTACGAGCCCAAAGAGGTGGACGGGATGCTCTACGGCCGGGGCACCGACGACGACAAGGGCCCGGCCTGCGCCGTGCTGATGGCCATGCAGGCGGTAAAGGACCTGGGGGTACCCCTGAAGCACAACGCCCGGCTGATCCTGGGCACCGACGAGGAGAGCGGGTCAAAAGATCTGGCCTACTACTATGGGAAAGAGCCCTATGCCCCCTACACCTTCTCCCCCGACGCCGAGTTCCCCCTCATCAACATTGAGAAGGGCAGCTACCGTCCGGTCTTTACCAAGAGCTGGGAGGCCGAGACCGCCACGCCCCGGCTGAAGGAATTCCACGGCGGCTTCCGCACCAACGTGGTGCCGCCGGAGGCGGAGTGTGTGCTGGCCGGGCTGTCCGCCGAGGCCGTCCGCCCCTACTGCGACACCACCGCCGGGCTCACCGGCGCCAGCTATGAGCTGAAGGAGGAGGGGGATGACCTGCGGATCCTCTGCCACGGCAAGGGAGCCCACGCCTCCACCCCGGAGGAGGGCAACAACGCCATCACCGCCCTGCTGGAGCTGCTGTGCACCCTGCCCCTGGCCAAGGTGGGCTCCACCGCCGCCCTCCACGCTCTGAACGCCCTGTTCCCCCACGGAGACTGGGGCGGCAAGGCCCTGGGGGTGGCCCAGTCCGACGAGATCTCCGGCGTGCTCACCCTGGCCTTCTCCCTGCTGGAGATCACCGAAACCGGCCTGCGGGGCCAGTTTGACAGCCGGGTACCCATCTGCGCCAACGAGGAAAACTGCAAGGCAGCGGCGGAGGCCTCCTTTGCCCGCTTCGGCTTCACCGCCGAGGGCGGCATGCAGGAGCCCCACCATACCCCCGCCGACTCCCCCCTGGTAAAGACGCTGCTGCGCTGCTATGAGCAGTTCACCGGCCAGCCCGGCAAATGCCTGGCCATCGGCGGCGGCACCTATGTCCACGACATTCCCGGCGGCGTGGCCTTCGGTTGCTGCATGCCCGGCTTCAACGGCAATATGCACGGCGCCGACGAGCACACCTGCATTGCCGACCAGCTCACCGCCGCCAAGATCTTTACCCAGGCCATCATTGATCTGTGCTCCTGACCCGGAGGGGTTGTCAAGAAAGAGAGGACAAAGAGAATGAGAGGAAAGACCGCAGCTCTGACCCTGACACTGGCCCTGGCGCTGGCCCTTCCCCTGACCGCCTGCAGCTTCGGTGGGCTGACGGAAAAGGACGCCATGTGCTATATCCAGGGCACCATGGATGAGAACTATCTGGGCAAAGCCGACCCGGAGTTTCTGGAGCTCATCGACATCTCCGAGGAGGACGTGGACCAGATCTACGCCGACAGTCTGACCACCGAGGCCCAGTTTTTCCTGGACTCCTTTGTGGAGAGCGAGCTGCCCCAGGAGGAGGAAGAGCGCCTGCTGGAGGAGCTGAGCAAGATGTACCGGCAGATCTATGCCCAGTCCAGGTACACCGTGGAGTCCGCCTCCAAAATGGACGAGCGCACCTTCAGCGTCAAGGTAACGGTGGAGCCTATCGACATCTTCCATCTGGTGGCGGACGATTTGTCCAACGGCGCCGCCGACGACCTCAACAGCCGCTACCCCGATCAGATGACCGACGAGGAGTATCTGGCCTATGAGGTGGAGTGGGTGGAGCTGTTCATGGACCTGACCGAGGAAAATCTGCCCCGGCTGGGCTATCTGGAGCCCTCCACCATCCTGGTACAGGTGGCTCTGGGAGACGACGACTACTGGGGCATCCCCGACGACGATTTCTGGGCGCTGGACGCGCTGGTCATCGACTACAATCTGTATGGATGAAACAAACAGGGGCCCCGCCGGTTGATCCCGGCGGGGCCCTGTCTCTTTGCGCTTATTCCGCTTCGTCCTTCTGGGACAGCTCCTCAGCGGCGGCCACCGCCTCCTCAATGGTGCGGCCCTCCGCCTGCTTGGCGTGGCGGTCCACATCCCCCTGGTTCTTGGGGGAGCGGATGAGCTGGGCGGGACCCTGAACGCAGCCGCCCTCGCAGGCCATGCCCTCGATAAAGTTGAAGTCGCCGATGCCCTTGGCCGCCTTCAGGAAGGCCAGCTTGCAGGCCTCCAGCCCGCTGCAGGTCATGGGCTTAACCTCAAACTTGCTGCCCCGCTCGGCCAGGGCCTCCTTCACGGCGGCGGTGACGCCGCCGCTGCGGGCAAAGGACCGGCCAAAGCCGCTGGCCTGGTCCAGGTCGGCGTCCTCCAGCTTGGACACGTCGATGTCACGGGACTCAAACATGGCGTACAGCTCCTCAAAGGTGAGGGCGCTGTCCACCGCCCGCATGGTCTTGCCCAGCTTGACCTCCTTCTTCTTGGCCACGCAGGGCCCGATGAAGATCACCTTGGCGGAGGGGTCCTTCTTCTTGATGTTCCGGGCAGCCATGATCATGGGCGAGGGGGTGGAGGAGATCAGGTGGGCCTGCTCGGGGAAGTTCTTCTCCACAAAGTCCACAAAGGCCGGGCAGCAGGAGGAGGCCAGCATACCCTTCTCCTCCAGCTCCACCGCCTCGTGCTTGGCGGTCATGTCGGCGCCCAGAGCCACCTCCACCACGTCGTGGAAGCCCAGCATCTTCAGGCCGGTGACCACCTGGCCCAGATCAGCCGGGGCAAACTGGCCGGCGATGGAGGGAGCCACCGCGGCGTACACGTGGAAGCCCCACTTGTCGGCCCCCTGGAGCATTTGAATGGCGTCCACAATAAAGGCCTTGTCCATAATGGCGCCGAAGGGGCACTGGTACACGCAGGCGCCGCAGGAGGTACACTTGTTGGGGTCAATAAAGGCCTTGCGGTCCTCTCCCATGGAGATGGCCCCCGCCTTGCAGCTGCGCTCGCAGGGGCGGGTCTTTTTTTCAATGGCGCCGTAGGGGCAGGCCGCCACGCACTTGCCGCAGGTGATGCACTTCTTGTGGTCAATGGTGGCCTTCCGGTCCACCACGGTGATGGCGTCCTTGGGGCAGGCGTGGACGCAGCGGGTGGCAATACAGCCCCGGCAGGAGGGGCCCACGGAGATCTCGGTCACCGGGCACTCGTCGCAGGCGATGTCCAGCACCTCCACCAGATTGGGGTTGGTGCGGTCGCCCCCCATGGCCACCTTCACCCGCTGGCTGATGATAGCCCGCTCTTTATAGATACAGCAGCGCATCTTGGCCTCCGGCCCGGGGATCAGCTGCTCGGGAATATCCAGAATTCCGGTCTGCAGGTCATCCGCCCAGGCCAGCTTGGCCACCGAGCGGAGCACATCGTTTTTCAGTTCCTGTACATGTGTCTCAAATACCCGCATGTCAGTCGCTCCTTTTCACAACACCAAATTATTTCGTCAACTTTTTCACAATTTGATGATACCTGTTTTGGCTCTCATCTGTCAATTGCAATTATTCCTTTTCTTAGCGTAATTTGCAAGGCTTTTTCTGAAAACCATAAAGTTTATACGCTATCGCTTGCCGAAATGTGGTATACTGCAAGGGAAACGCCAAAGAAAAAGGGAGGCTGTGCCGTGGCAAAACACAAACTGTCCCAGCTGCCGAAAATGGACCGGCTGCTGGCACGGGAAGAGCTGGCGGGCTGCGGCCTGCCCTACCCGCTGGTGCGGCGGGCGGCGCGGCAGGCGCTGGAGGAGGCCCGGCAAGGGCTGCTGGCCGGGAGCCGGGACAGGGCCCCCACCGAGGCGGAGGCCGCCGCCCGGACGCTGGCGCTGGCCCAGGCCCTCTCCCGCCCCGGTCTTGTTCGGGTGATCAACGCCACCGGGGTGCCCCTGCACACCAACCTGGGCCGCTCCCCCCTCTCCCCCCGGGCGGCTCAGGCCGTTCAGGAGGCGGCGGCGGGCTACTGCTGCCTGGAATACGACCTGGCCTCCGGCCGCCGGGGGAGCCGCACCGGCCGGGTGGAGGAGCTGCTGCGTACGCTCACGGAGGCGGAGGGGGCCTGCGTGGTGAACAACAACGCCGCGGCGGTGCTGCTGATGCTCTCGGTCCTCACCCCCGGCCTGGGGGTAGCCATCTCCCGGGGGGAGCTGGTGGAGATCGGCGGAGCCTTCCGGGTGCCTGACATCATGGCCCGCAGCGGGGCCCGGCTGGTGGAGGTGGGCACCACCAACAAAACCCGCCTGTCCGACTACGCCGCCGCCCTGGATGCAGGCGCGGCCCAGGCCCTGCTGAAGGTCCACCCCAGCAATTTCAAAGTAGTGGGCTTCACCCAGGCGGCGGAGCTGCCCCAGCTGGGGGAGCTGGCCCGGCAGAAAAATGTACCCCTGCTGTGCGATCTGGGCAGCGGCGCCCTCTCCACCGGGCGCTTTCCCGGGGAGCCTACGATGGAGGAGGCGGTGCACTGGGCCGACGTGGTGTGTTTCTCCGGCGACAAGCTGCTGGGAGGCCCCCAGGCGGGGATTTTGCTGGGCCGGGCGGGGCCCATGGCCCGGCTCAAATCCGATCCCCTGGTGCGGGCCCTCCGGCCGGACAAGCTGACCCTGGCGGCTCTGGAGGCCACCCTGATGGACTGGCGGGACGGGATCCTCCCCCCGGCGGCGGCCATGCTGGGGGCGGACGGGGACACCCTGCGCCAGAAGGCAGAGGAGCTGGTAGCCCGGCTGGATCCCCTGTGTCCCCCGGGCTGCGTCTGCCAGCTGGCCGAGAGCCCCGGGGAGGCGGGAGGCGGCTCCATGCCCGGCATATCCCTCCCCGGCTGGGCGGCGGCCCTCACCCCGGCGGAGGAGCTGGAGCAGTTTTTCCGGGGTTGGGAAATTCCCGTCATCGGCCGCATCCACAAAGGCAGGCTGCTGCTGGACGTGCGCACCCTGCTGCCGGGAGATGAGGATGTGATCGCCGCCGCCCTCTCCCGCTGGAAGGAGGAAGAGCCATGATCCTGGGCACCGCCGGCCATGTGGACCACGGCAAGACCGCCCTGGTGAAGGCCCTCACCGGGGTGGACACCGACCGGCTGGCGGAGGTGCGCCGCCGGGGACTCACCATCGAGCTGGGCTTCGCCCCCCTCACCCTGCCCAGCGGCCGGGAGATCAGCGTGGTGGACGTACCCGGCCACGAGAAATTTATTCCCACCATGCTCTCCGGCTGCGCCGGGATGGACCTGGCGCTGCTGGCGGTGGCCGCCGACCAGGGGCCCATGCCCCAGACCAGGGAGCACCTGGCTATCCTGTCCCTGCTGGGGATGCGGCGGGGGGTGGTGGCCCTCACCCGGGCGGATCTGGGGGAAAAGCCGGGGGTGCGGGAACAGGTGGCCGCCCTGGTGCAGGGCACCTTTCTGGAGGGCGCGCCGGTGATCCCGGTATCCGCCGTCACCAGCCAGGGCCTGACCGGGCTGCGGGCCGCCCTGGACCGTCAGTTTGACGCCCTGCCCTCCCCTCCCCCCGCCGGCTCCCCCCGGCTGCACATCGACCGGGTATTCTCGGTGGCGGGCAGCGGCACGGTGGTCACCGGCACCCTCACCGGCGGGGCCATCCAAACCGGCATGGAGCTGCGGCTGTGGCCGGGGGACGCCCGGGCAAAGGTCCGGGGGCTGGAGCGCCACGGGAGCAAGGGGCCGGAGCTGCCCCCCGGCGTCCGGGCGGCGGTCAATCTGGCGGGTATCAAGGCCGCCGATGTGGCCAGGGGCATGACCCTGGCCCCTCCCGACGGGCTGGAGGTCACCGATCAGCTGGACGTGTCCCTCACCCTGCTGCCCGATGCCCCCTACCCGGTGAAAAACAACTCCCGCCTCCACCTCCACCACGGAGCAAGGGCGGTGATCTGCCGGTGCGTGCTGCTGGGCCGGGACGTGCTCCAGCCCGGTGAAACCGGCTTCGCCCAGCTGCGGCTGGACCAGCCCCTGGCCGCCCTGGAGGGGGACCGGTTTGTGGTGCGGTTCTTCTCCCCCCTGGCCACCCTGGGGGGCGGCGTCATTCTGGAGACCCATCCCCCCCGCCGGGGCCGGAAAGACCCCCAGCGGCTGGAGGGGCTAAACATCCGGGCCTCCGGCGATCCCCTGGCCATCGCCGCCCGGCGGCTGGCGGAGGCGGGGAACCGCCCCCTCCATCCCCGTGATCCCGCTCCCTACCGGGCCATGGGCGCAGCCGAGGGGGACGGCTGGTTCCTCTCCCCCGCCGCCCTGGCGGGCTATCGGGCCAGAGCGCTGGAGCTGCAGACCCAGGGCCTGGAGGGGCCCGCCATCCGGGACCGGCTGTTTTCCGACCTGCCCCGAGGGGCGGCGGAGGCATTTTTGACCCAGCTGGAACTGCCCGCCCCCGCCCGGCCTCCCGACCCGCTGGAGGGAGAACTGGAGGCGTTTTACCGCCGGGCGGGTCTGTGCCCGCCAGAGGACAGGGCGGTGGAGGCCGCCTTCCCCGGCGGCGGGCAGGGGCTGAAGCTGGCCCGCCGGGCCCTCACCGACCGGGAGACGCTGACGGTGGTACGCAAGGGCTGCCGGATCCACACCGCCTGTCTGGAGGCGGGGCTGGCGGGGCTGAAAGGTCAATTCGGCGCGGAAGTATTTACTTTGGCTCAAGCCAGGGACGCACTTGGCATATCCCGGAAGTACGCCCTACTGCTGCTGGAGTTCTGGGATAAAACCGGCGTCACAACACCATCCGGGGAGGGCCGCAGGTTTCTGTGACCTCCCTCCATATGGGGGTGGAAGGGTATCTGGTGAGCCCCGCGGTCTTCAAAACCGTTGGGGACGGCGTTCCCGTCCCGGTGTGTTCGATCCGCACCCACCCTCGCCACACCATGAAATAGAAAGGAGCGATTGTATGGAATTTCAGCAGAGTGACGGCCGGATCTGGCTGGACAATGAGGAGGGCCGCCTGGTGGCGGAGATCACCTTCCCGGAGGTGCGCCCCGGCGTGGCCGACATCGACCACACCTTTGTGGACCCCTCTCTCCGGGGCCAGGGGGCGGCGGGCAAGCTGGTGCAGGCCGCCGCAGACCAGCTGCGGCAGCGGGGCATGAAGGCGGAGCTGACCTGCTCCTACGCCCAGAAGTGGTTTGGGGAGCACCCGGAGCAGGGGGACCTGCTGGCCGGGAAATAAGCAGACAAGGGAGCGCCCTCCGGGGCGCTCCCTTGCTGTTTCAGTATCCATTCACCAGGGCGTCCAGCACCTTGGCGGCCACGGAGCCCGCCACGTCGGCGCCGGAGCCGCCGTTCTCCACCAGCACCACAAAGGCATAGGGGGCGTCCTCATTGCGCAGAAACCCGGCGAACCAGGCGTGGGGGGCCTTGCCCCCGCCCACCTCGGCGGTGCCGCTCTTGGCGCAGATGTCCATGTTGGGGAACCGGCTGGCGCCGTAGGTGTCGGTGACGTTTTTCGCCATCATGTCCGCCATGGTGGCGGCGGTGTCGGCGTTGATCAGGGACTTGGTCCGGCTGGTCAGGGTGGGCAGAGAGGGCAGCCCCAGGGGGTTGACCGTCTTGAGCACCAGCTCGGGCACCGCCGTCTTGCCTCCCTGGGCGATGGCCCCCATGTACACCATAATAGCGCAGGGGTTTGCCAGGTCGTTGTACTGCCCCACCCCCGCCCAGCCCAGCTGGCCGGTGGTGCCGGAGAAATCAAACCGCCCGGCGGCGGTATGCAGGCCGCTGACACTGTAAGAGGCGGTGAGCCCCGCCTGTTCGGTGTACTGCTTCATCCGCTCCGGACCCAATTCGGCGGCCAGCTGAGCGAACACCCCGTTGCAGGAGTTGGCCAGGGCCGAGGAGATGTCCAGCGCTCCGTGGGCGTGGGGGCAGGTGATGGTCTCCCCGCCCACAACCGTGGAGCCAGTGCAGGTCCAGGTGCGGGAAAAGAGGTCGGGAATGTTCTCAATGGCGGCGGCCAGGGTCACCGTCTTGAACACCGAGCCCGGCGGGAAGGTGCCGGACAGGAAGCGGTTGAGGTACACCCCCTCGTAGGCCGGGTCATTCTCCACGTCCTCCGGCGGGTCCAGAGGGTCGTAGGTGGGGCTGGACAGCATGCACAGCACCTCACCCGTCTTGTAGTTGTACACCCCCACCGTCCCCTTCTTGCCCCCCAGGGCCTGGTAGGCAATGTAGTTGAGCCGGGCGTCAATGGTGAGGTACAGGTCGTTGCCCGCCCCCAGGGGGGAGTAGGCCCCGGTAAACAGGTTGTAGCCGGACAGTCTGTCGGCAAAGGCCACCAGGGCCCCGGTGCCGATCTTCCCCTCCGCGTCCCCCACGGCGTGGAGGGTGGCCTTGCGGACGGTGGCCCCGTCATAGTATTTCCGGCTGCCATTCTCGTCCACCCAGGAGAGCACGTCCCCGTCCCGGTCCAGCACCCGGCCCACCGCCAGCTGGCCCTGGCTGTTGTACAGGTGCCGGTTGGCGGAAAAGGAGGCCCACCGCCCGCCATAGAGCACGAAGCGAAGGACAAAAAGCCCGGTACCCGCCAGCAGGGCCGCCGCCAGCAGCAGACAGAGGAAGGTTCGCTTTTCAATCTTCTTCATCTTCCGCCTCCCATTCTTCCGTCCTTCTGGGGGCCAGCCGGGCGCCGCCCCGCTCCTCCTTCCGGGAGGGCAGGCGGATGGCAAAGCTGGCGTTCTGCCGGGTATCGGTGGCCTTCAGGTAGGCCAGCAGGCCCCAGGAGGCGATCATGGCGGTGCCGCCGTTGGACACAAAGGGGAAGGTCACGCCGGTGAGGGGCAGGATATCCACCGCTCCGAACACATTGAGACAGGTCTGGAACACCATCATGGAGGTGGCGGCGCAGGCGGCGATGATATAGAAGGTGGAGCGGCCCGCCCGGCTGGCCCGGACGGCAAACACCGCCAGGGTAAGGATGGCCAGCACCGCCAGCACGGCGATGATCAGCCCCCACTCCTCGCACAGCATGCCGAATACCAGGTCGGTGTCTCCGGCGGCCACGTTGTGGAGCCACCCCTCCCCCGGCGCCACCCCCACCAGGCCGCCGGAGGCGGCGGCCGACATAGTGCGGGTCTGCTGGTAGCCGCTGCCCACCGAGGCGTTCTGCCAGGCGTGGCCCCAGGTGGCGAACCGGCTGAGGATATAGGGCTTTACCGACAAAATGGTGAGCACGGCGAACACCCCGCCGCCGCAGATGAGGGCCAAAGTGGCCCAGTCGCCGGAGCGGAGGTAGGCGATGACCAGGAAGGTGATAAAGAAGATGGCGGCGGTGCCGAAGTCGCTCATATAGGCCAGGCAGGCCAGGCACACGCCGGTGAGGACGATGAACAGCCCCAGGTTCCGCTTGCGGAACAGCCGGTCCAGGGTAGCGGCCCCGGCAAAGATATAGCAGATCTTGGCGATCTCCGAGGGCTGCACCGAGACGCCGCCGATGCTCAGCCAGTTGGCCGCGCCGTACTTGGCCTCAGTCAGGCCGGCGGCGTAGAGCACCACCGTCAGGCTCAGCAGCACGATGGCCGCCCCCGCCATGACCCAGCGGATCTCCCGGGTGCGGTCCAGGTCCCGCAGGAAGATCCCCAGCACCAGAAAGAGGACCAGCCCCAGCACCACGCACAGAAATTGCTTGAACAGGGCTCCGGTGTTGGAGGAGCAGGTGACAGCCAGAGACAGGGTGGACAGGAAAAAGGCGATGGTCTCCATCTCAAAGCCCACCCGGCCGGTGGCCCGGAGCACCAGGAAGTAGAGCCACATCACCCCGGCCAGCAGCAGAAAGGTGAGGGGAATGATGGGGGTGGCCCCCTCCCCCTCGCTGATGGTGAGCTGAATGGCGGTCAGACCCTGGAATATAGTGAGGAGCACCAGCCCCAGCCAGGGGGACACCGGCCGGGACTTGCGGCGGTTTTCCCGCCGTTTGGCCTTCTCCTCCGGGGACAGGGGGAGGAGCACCGTCTCCACGCCCCCCAGGGCCAGCACATCGCCGTAGCGCACCTCCGCCGCCCCGTCGATCTCCCGGCCGTTGACGGTGACGCCCCCCTTGGAGTCCAGGTCGTAGGCCGTCCAGGTGTCGTCCTCGTTGCGGATCAGGGCGGCGTGCTGCCGGGACACCACGGGGTAATTCAAGATCACGTCGGAGTTGCCCCCCCGGCCCAGGATATTCTCCCAATGGGTCAGGGGCTCCTGGGCGCCGTTGGGCAGGGTGAGGTAGGCCCACACCTCCGGCAGGCAGGGCACCGTCAGCAGGGAGCGGATGGTGCGGATGAGGATGAGCAGGGCCAGGATGGGAAAGACAAAGCGGACGATGGAGGTAAACCAGGCGCAGGCCACCTGATGCTCCATAATCCAGTTCATCAGCAGTTCCATTTCCCTTCCCTCCTTTCGGTTTCCGTCGTGAAGCAGTATAGCACATTTTGAGCCAATAAAAAAGCGGGAGCGGGTCACACTCCCATGTTTTAAAAATTTCTTCACATTTTCCTCCCCTTGCGCCGGCAGGGGGAACATAGTATAATTATTCTCAAAGGGGGTATTTTTATGTCGCAGATCATTGACGCCAGAGGCAAGGCCTGCCCCACGCCGGTGCTGATGGCCAAGGGGGCCATAGCCCAGGGGGCGGAGGCCTTTACCATTCTGGTGGACAACACCACCGCCGTGGAAAATCTCAAGCGCCTGGCCGGCAACCAGGGCTTTGCCGCCGCTGTCCGGGAAGAAGAGGGCGGGACCTTCGCCCTGGACTTTACCAGGGGCGAGGGCTGCGTCTCCTGTGAGGAGGCAGTCAATTCTCCCCTGCCCCCACCGGGGGCGGACTGGGCGGTGTTCGTGGGCCGGGACATTATCGGCGACGGGGACCGGGAACTGGGCACCAACCTGATGCGGATGTTCTTCTATACCCTGACCCAGAGCGAGGACAAGCCGGGGGCGGTGCTCTTCATGAACGCCGGGGTACGCCTGCCCACCCTGGACGAGCAGGTGGCGGAGCACCTGAAAGCCCTTGCCGACGCGGGAGTGGAGATCCAGGTGTGCGGCACCTGCCTGAATTTCTACGGCCTCACCGAGCAGCTGAAGGTGGGCATGGTGAGCAACATGTACGACATCGTCACCCGGATGCAGAAGGCCGCCAAGGTGATCTCCCTGTAATGGACTACGGGCTGCTCACCTTTGCCTCCACCTACGGGGCTATTTATGCCCAAAAGCTGCTGGAGCCGGTGACGGCCGTGCGGGTGATGCCGGTGCTGCGGGAGATCTCCCTGGGCTGCGGCATGGCCCTGCGGTTCCCGCCGGAGGACCTGGAGGGGGTACGGCAAGCCCTGGCAGGTTCGGAATTGAAGCCGGGGGATTACGCCTTTTACGCCATAAGCGGCAGCGGCTCCGCCCTGAGGGCGGAGCCGCTGTAAAGCCGTCAGACAATCCAGCCGATGAGGATGGACAGGGCGAAGGCGATGACTGCGGGCATGAAGTTCTCCCACCGGGTGGGCTGCTCAAAGAGGGCCTTGAGCAGCAGGATCACGCCCACGATCCGCAGCAGCCAGGGCAGCAGGGCCATCATCAGCAGAAAGGGCAGGCCCACCACAACCAGCACCACGGGTATGAGAATGAGGGCGGCCAGACAGAGTACACACAGGCTCAGCAGGGTAATCATCGTTCTCTCCTCCTTTGTTGGGACCAGTGTACCACTCCTATGTGAAACCGCCGTAAAAGGATCCTTAAAATCTCATAAAAAATAGCGGACCGGCCAGGCCGGTCCGCTGTTTTTTTACTTGAAGTATTCTGCGCCGCTGTCAAAGAGGGGCTGGTACTTTTCGCCGGGGATGTTGCGCGCCACGTGGTCCCCCCGCCGCTCGGAGTGGCCCATCTTGCCAAAGACCCGGCCGTCGGGGGAGAAAATGCCCTCGATGGCCAGCAGAGAGCCGTTGGGGTTCACCTCCATGTCCATGGAGGGCACGCCGCTGCCGTCCACGTACTGAGTGGCCACCTGGCCGTGGGCGATCAGGTCCTCCAGCACCGCCTGAGGGGCCACAAAGCGGCCCTCGCCGTGGGAGATTGGGATGGCGTGGAGGTCGCCCACGTTGGATTTCAGCATCCAGGGGGAGTTCACTGAGGCCACCCGGGTGGTGACGTACCGGCTCTGGTGGCGGCCGATGGTGTTGTAGGTCAGGGTGGGGCAGTTCTCGTCCATGTCCCGGATCTCGCCGTAGGGCACCAGACCCAGCTTGATGAGGGCCTGGAAGCCGTTGCAGATGCCCAGCATCAGGCCGTCCCGGTTTTTCAGCAGGTCGTGGACGGCGTCGGTGATCCGGCTGTTGCGGAAGAAGGAGCAGATGAACTTGGCCGAGCCGTCGGGCTCGTCTCCGCCGGAGAAGCCGCCGGGGATAAAGACGATCTGGGCCTTGCGGATGGCGCCCTCCAGCTCCACAGTGGACTGGAGCAGGTCGTCGGCGGTGAGGTTGCGGATATTCACCGTCTCGGCAGTCATGCCCGCCCGCAGGCAGGCCCGCACCGAGTCATATTCGCAGTTGGTGCCGGGGAACACAGGGATGACCACCCGGGGCCGGGCAATCTTGCTCTTGCACACCGCTGGGGAGCGCTTGTCCCAGGAGATGGCCTCCACCGCTCCGCTCTCGGCGGTGCGGGTGGGGTACACATCCTCCAGCACCCCCTCGTTGAGGGTCAGCAGCTCGTCGATGGTCGCAGTGTCCACGCCGAAGGCGAGCACCGGCTCGGCTGTGGTGCGGCCCGCCAGCACCGCCCCCTCCACGGGGCCGTCGCACTCGGCCAGGATCATGCCCTGGCAGGCGGGGCCGGCAAAGCCCTCCTCCTGGGTGAAGCCGATGTGGTTGCCGAAGGCCATCTGCATGGCGGCCTCTTTCACTCCGCCGGGCTCCAGCACCCGGGCGGCCTTCACCTTTCCGGCCAGGCACAGGGCATGGAACTGTTCCCATGCCTTTTTCTGTCCCTCAAAGTCCCCCAGGTGAGGCACGCCGAACAGATACACCGGGTTTCCCGCCCCCTTGAACTCAGGGGAGAGCACCTCCCCCGCCTTGGCGGGGGCGATGGCGAAGGAGATGAGGGTGGGAGGCACGTCCAGGTCCAGGAAGGAGCCGGACATGGAGTCCTTGCCGCCGATGGCGGCGCAGCCCAGCCCCAGCTGGGCGTCCATGGCTCCCAGCAGGGCCTGGAAGGGTTTGCCCCACCGGGTGGGCTCCTCCCGCAGCTTTTCAAAGAACTCCTGGAGGGTGAGATACACCTTTTTATAGTCGCCGCCGGCGGCCACAACTTTAGCCACCGAGGTGACCACCGCCTGCACCGCCCCGTAGTAGGGGTCCCGGCTCAGCTGCTTGGGGTCGCAGCCCCAGGCCATAATGGAGGCCTGGTCGGTCTCCTGGCCGGGCTCCACCGGGAACAGGGCGGCCATGGCCTGGGCGGGGGTGCGCTGGGTCTTGCCGCCGAAGGGCATCAGTACGCTGGCGGCCCCGATGGAGCCGTCAAACCGCTCGGTGAGGCCCCGGCGGGAGGCGTAATCCAGCTCCTTTGCCAGCTCCCGCAGGGGGCGCTCCTCAAAGGTCTGGGGGCCGGGCCGCTGGGCCACCTTCACCTGGGCGTGCTTCACCGCGCCGTTGGTGTTGAGGAAGGCCCGGGACAGGTTTGCCACCGTCTTTCCCCGCCAGGTCATCACCATCCGGGGGCTCTCGGTGACGGTAGCCACCGGGTAGGCCTCCAGATTTTCGGTGGCGGCCATGTGGAGCAGGGTGTCCACATCCTGGGGCGCCACCACCACCGCCATGCGCTCCTGGGATTCGGAGATGGCGATTTCGGTGCCGTCCAGACCGTCGTATTTCTTGCGCACAGCGTCCAGGTCGATGGCAAGGCCGTCGGCCAGCTCGCCGATGGCCACCGACACGCCGCCGGCGCCGAAGTCATTGCACCGCTTGATCAGCCGGGTCACGTTGGGGTTGCGGAACAGCCGCTGGAGCTTGCGCTCCTCGGGGGCGTTGCCCTTCTGCACCTCGCTGGCCATGGTGTCCAGGGAGGAGAGGTTGTGGCTCTTGGAGGAGCCGGTGGCCCCGCCGATGCCGTCCCGGCCGGTGCG
>ERZ1643246.290-NODE-290-length-65988-cov-43.950404_pt1 | contig 65988 bp, 48 predicted proteins | sample MGYA00579265_ERZ1643246 | MGnify/ENA primary metagenome ERZ1643246 (study PRJEB29033, sample SAMEA4952261) | chicken gut metagenome | biome: Broiler Chicken; feature: Gastrointestinal Tract; material: Caecum | place: Ireland | collected 2018 | study: Broiler... | reverse complement strand
TATGTCCTCTGCTTCTTGGATCGTTGTTTCCATGCTCACATCGTACGTCTCTTCTATTATTGAAGAAATGTTCATACTGACCGGGATGATCGTGAAGATAACAACAGCAAACACCGCTATTTTTGCCGCCAGTATTTTTAAAAGATTTCTGTTCAGGCAGATCCCGACCGCGAGCAGGACGCATGCCGCCGGTATCAATACGGAAAATGCAGCATACCCGGCAAGTGTAACCAGATACTTTTCCAGGAAGACGACCATCAGGATGACCAGAAAATATGATGTCAGGTCTGCCAGCTTATTCGCCACAGGTGTCGTCGCGTCCCCCGGGATCGCTGCAAGCGCGGTTGACGCTGCCGCCGTTGCCGCCGTCAGCTTCAGGACATCCGACTTCTTCTCATCTAAAGCTTCTATCGTCTTCTCATGGTTTGACGGATCGCTTGCCACCTTTGAAAATACGCTCATAGAAAGAATCATCACTACCAGGATCGCAAGTATTGCCGCTATTTTCTTCACACCAATCTTCTGCACTATCTTCATCATTTTGTACTCCCCTTTTCATCCTTTGTTTTACATACAACCAGTATACAATAAACTGCCCTGTAAATCAAAACTGTCCTTTTTCTCTGCAGACTGATCGGGTTCTTACTTATAAATAGAAGAAACGGACATATTGCCCACCACAATACGCCCGTTTCCTCAAGGCAGCTCATATCCGCTGTCCAAGCTTCTTTCCTGTCCGGTCAGTCTCCGCTCATCCTGCCTGTTTGATCCCCAGTTTTATCTTTGCAGTATCCGTTATGATATCCGCCACTTTATCAAAATCAGCCATTGAGCTGTCTATCAGCAGATGCCGGTATTTATTGCTGAAAAACTTCTGTTTTGTATAATGCCTGTAAAAATCCTCGCGCGCCTTATCCACCCTGGTCAGATAATTATACGCTTCTCCCGGATCATCCAGGTTCAGCTCTTCCTTACAATTGTGCAGTCTTTTATCGATCGGTGCATAAATAAATACGTTCAACATATTCTCATCGGAAATTCCATATTCCCGCAGGACATAATCTGAACACCTCCCGACAATAACACAATTTCGCGATAGAGCCAGATCGACCATTACGCTCTTCTCCATTTCGAAAAGAGCTCTTTTCATATTTGAATTTCCTTTTCCCAAAGGATACATCATTTTGTCAAACGGCGAGGACAGCTGACCGTCAAACGCCGACAGTTTTTCAATATCTCCCCGCATTTCTTTGACAGCGAGTTCAATAATATCCCTGTCATAATATTCATACCCAAGGTTATCCGCAACCTTCCTTGCAATTTTGCGTCCCAGGCTTCCGAACTGTCTTGTTACGGTGATAACATTATATGCCATAAACACACTCCTCCCTGATCATTTCTCTGATATAGCTCTCTATCTCTTCACTGCTGCTTCCCAGGATCCTCACTGTCTGCCCCTCCACCGCTCTGGTGACCGCGGACAGCAGAGTATCTCTCTCGTGAAGTAAAATTTCTTTCCATCCGTAAAAATATGCCATCCCCTGATGAGTATACCCCTCAAAATATCCGATACCATTGATCCGGAATTCCTCCGGTACAAGCCGTGTGTTATCCGCAAAGACGGGTTTATCATCTTCATAAACAACTGTCCTGGAATGATATTTACGAAAATCAAAACGCTCTCCCATGGCTTTTCTTCCGCAGGCCAGTATGTCCTGCATGGCAAAACGCGCTCCTTTCTCAAGGTAGATCTCATTTCTTCCAAGAAACTCACTATCAGCAAACGGTATTACAGGACACGGCAGATAACACAGAGACGCACCCTTTTCAACTCTGATTTTTACTTTCTGCTCGGCCCGCCCTTTCTCCATTCTAAAGAGCTTCGTATAGGACTGCCCGGTAATGATCACGCTGCTCCCGCTGCGGATATTGAATTCCATTTCGTGGCTGTCTCCCTCGAGAATTCCTGCGGATGCCTGCATGATCATGATTTCCGCTCCGCCCCCTCTTTCAAACGGCTTTGTTATCTTAAAGGGCGATGTAAAAAAACTATCCTTCACGACAGTCCTTCCGTTTTCCTGAGCCGTTTCTATATACAGCCTGCCCATCACATCCCCTCAAAGAGCACATCCCGCCTGATCCAATTGATCACTTCATCGACGCCTTCCATACTCATAAGGTTTGTGAACAGAAACGGACGGCCCCCACGCATCCTCTCTGAATCAGATGCCATAACCTCCAGGCTCGCTCCCACCATCGGCGCGAGATCCGTTTTATTGATCACCAGCAGATCTGATCTCATAACCCCCGGTCCGCCCTTCCGCGGAATTTTTTCTCCCTGCGCAACATCGATCACATAAATCGACGCATCCGCAAGATCCGGGGAAAATGTTGCGCTCAGATTATCTCCGCCGCTCTCTATGAAGATGATCTCTACATCAGGGAATTTTCTGGCCATTTCCTCCACAGCTTCCAGATTCATGGAGCAGTCTTCACGGATCGCCGTGTGAGGGCACCCTCCTGTCTCGACTCCTATGATCCGCTCCGCGGGAAGAGCAGAATTTTTGATCAGAAACTCAGCGTCCTCCTTTGTATAAATATCGTTGGTCACAACACAGATGCTGTATTTTTCTGACATTTTTCGTGTAAGACGCTCTATAAGTGCAGTTTTTCCCGAACCTACAGGACCGCCCACACCGATTTTTACATACGACATTTTCAGTTCTCCTTATGAAATATATAATCTCGAAAATAAGTTTTCATGCTGCATGGAACGTATATCAAACCCGCATCCGGAAGCTCCAAGCTCATCCATCTCCATCGCCATCGACCGTCTGACCGCATCCGGGATTTTCTTTTCAACGTCATACAGTGCCTTCTGCCCGTCCAGCTGCCTGAGCGGAACCAGTTTGACGGCATGATTGGCCATGGACGACAGGATACTGTAACAGTACAGCTCCAGTGCCTCGGACAGATCCACTCCCGTCTCTTTTATGAACAGTCCCATTGCAATACAGTAATGCCCGCTGCACTCTCCGCTGTCGATCTGCTCCTTATACTGCTCAAGCGCCGGGTAATCGTCAAGCTCTGTGTGCAGCTTCAGAAACCTGATGCACTGTTTCACACTCCCGCTCCGTATTTCAAACGGGGCTTTCAGAGCACTGCATATCATATCCAGCTCCCTGACATCACATTCTGCATATGCCTTTGCCGCAAAGGCAAGGTCATTAAAAGTAAGCATATAGAGATAAGACTCCAGATGCTCTTTCAGCTGGTCCCTGCTGCATACAACATTTTTCTGTACATATGTCTCCATCCCGTTTGACAAGGTATAACTTCCGATCGGGAACAGCGGATCAAGGCTCTGAACGAGCCTGATAAACTTACTGTCCATGATGATGCCCTTCATGTGTATGGCCATGTCCGTCCCGGTGTGCATGGCCTCTGCATTCCGTGTAATCTGTGAAACGCTCCACTACTTTTTCTGTCTTAAATCCCATCCTTGACAGATATTCATATGTAGGAGCATCATAAGGAATCTTGACACAGTCCGGCTTAATAGATAGAGAAATATGACGGTTCCCGATCTCAAAACACAGCCGCCCCATTTCTACCATATCTGACACCGTGATCTTTATCAGCTCACATTCTGCTATCTCGACTGCGATAATACTTTTTTCATCCTCATACAGGATATCGCCGTCATTCAGAGGCCGGTCAGGCCGAAGACCGATTTCTACACCTTTTTTCGAAGTCTTCTTCAGGATTTTTTTATCACGTTCAAACCATTCTATGGAAACAGTATCAACCTCTTTATCTGTTTCATGAAGGCTTCCCAGAATTTTATCAACGACCATTCTTTTCCACATATCCTTTCCTGTATTAAAACAAATAGTACCTCTGTGTCAGCGGCAGTTCCTGCGCCGGCTTACAGGTTATTTCTTCTCCGTCAACTTTCACATGGTATGTTTCCGGATCGACCTGGATATCTCCGGTCCTGTCATTAAATTTCATGTCCTTTTTCGCAATGTTCCTGCAGTTTTCAACCGGAAGGACTGTCCTTGAGAGCCCGAGCCTTTCCTTGATTCCGCTTTCCGCCGCGGCCCTGGAGACAAATGTAATGCAGGTACGCTTACGGGCAAGCCCGTGCGCACCGAACATATTCGTATAGACAACGGGCTGCGGAGTCGGGATAGATGCGTTCGCATCCCCCATTTTTGAGGCTGTGATAAATCCGCCTTTGATGATCATCTCGGGTTTCACGCCGAACATAGCAGGTTTCCACAGGACAAGATCAGCGAATTTCCCGGTTTCTACTGATCCGATCTGTTCTGCCAGTCCGTGTGTAACAGCCGGATTGATCGTATATTTTGAAATGTACCTTTTTACCCTGAAATTATCATTTCTGCTGCAGTCCTCAGGCAGGGGACCTCTCTGATCTTTCATCTTAGATGCCGTCTGCCACGTCCGGGTAATGACCTCTCCCACTCGTCCCATTGCCTGGGAATCGCTGCTCATCATAGAAAAGATCCCCATGTCATGCAGTACGTCTTCTGCCGCAATGGTCTCTGGGCGGATGCGTGAATCCGCGAAGGCGACATCCTCTTTTACTCTGCTGTCGAGATGATGGCAGACCATCAGCATATCAAGATGCTCATCTATTGTATTGACTGTATAAGGCATCGTCGGATTGGTAGACGACGGCAGGATGTTCGGGAACGCGGCTGCTTTTATAATGTCAGGAGCGTGTCCCCCGCCCGCCCCCTCTGTATGATAAGTATGGATCGTCCGTCCTCCGATCGCATTGATGGTATCCTCGACGAATCCCGCCTCATTCAAAGTATCCGTATGGATCGATACCTGTACGTCGTAATGATCCGCTGCCCTCAGCGCCTGGTCGATGACCGCCGGAGTCGCCCCCCAGTCCTCATGGATCTTGAGCCCGCACGCGCCTGCCTCGATCTGTTCAGCGAGGGCTCCATAATCCGCACAGTTTCCTTTTCCGAGGAATCCCAGGTTCACAGGGTAATCTTCGGCAGCTTCAAGCATTTTCTCTATATTGAACCGGCCGGGAGTACAAGTGGTAGCGTTGGTCCCGTCGGCAGGGCCTGTTCCGCCTCCGATCATGGTCGTGATCCCGGAATAAAGCGCCGTCTCTATCTGTGTGGGGCTGATGAAATGAATATGCGTATCAATTCCTCCTGCCGTGAGGATCAGACCTTCACCGGCAATGATCTCCGTTCCGGCTCCCACGATCAGTTCCGGGCTTACCCCGTCCATGATATCCGGATTTCCCGCCTTACCTATCCCGCAGATCCTGCCGTCCTTGATTCCCACATCCGCTTTTATGATCCCGGTGTGATCGATGATCACCGCATTTGTGATCACAGTATCAGGACATTCTTCGTCGGAGACATTACACGCCTGACCCATGCCGTCGCGAAGGGATTTTCCGCCGCCGAACTTCGCCTCTTCTCCCTTGACTGTCAGATCTTTTTCCACTTCAATGATAAGTGAGGTGTCAGCCAGACGTATTCTGTCTCCTGCAGAAGCTCCGAACATTTCTGCATACTGTTTTCTTGTCATCTTAAACATCTTCGCCCACCCCCTTGAATCCTCTTTCTTCTGCTTTTTTGAACGCCGCCTCTCTGACTGCGTCATCATCAAAGCTTCCTTCCACGAGGCTGTTCAGGCCGAACCCTCTTCTTTTCCCGCCAATCTCAACAAGGCGCACTCTTTTTGTTTCTCCCGGTTCAAAACGCACTGCCGTACCCGAAGGGATGCCCAGCCTCATCCCATATGCCAGCCGCCGGTTGAACTCGAGCTGTTTATTTACCTCAAAGAAATGAAAGTGGGATCCGACCTGGCAGGGACGATCCGCTGTATTGGTAACATTGATCTCCACAGTATCTTTTCCTTCATTGATAAGCAGTTCATCATCATCAAAAAAATATTCTCCCGGCGTGACCTTCCCGTTCGGCTGAATGGGCGTATGGACCGTTACCAGTTTCGTACCGTCAGGGAACGTGGCCTCAACCTGGATTTCTCCGATCATTTCCGGAACACCGTCCATGACTTCGTCCGCTGTCAGCAGTTTTGTTCCAAGCCGCATCAGCTCTGTCACACTCCTGCCTTCACGTGCTTTTTCAAGGAGCTGAGCAGAAATATAAGCAACCGCTTCCGGATAATTTAATTTCAGTCCCCGCTCCTTCCGTGCTCCGGCAAGTTCCCCGGCATAGTGGAGCATCAGCCGCTCCTGTTCTCTTGGTGTCAAATGCATCCTCTCTGCTCCTTTCTTAATGAGTCATCTTCTCCTGCACTTCCGCGGCATCCAGTTCAGATGTACTTCCTTTGAGTATGATCTCTCCCTTTTCCATGATGTATAGATAATCAGAGATCCCCAGCACAAAATCAAGATACTGCTCAACGATCAGCACTGTCAGTCCCAGTTCTTTATTGACCTTTCGGATCACCTCTCCGATATCCTGGATGACTGACGGCTGAATTCCTTCTGTCGGTTCGTCCAGGATCAGGATTTTCGGCTCTGTCACCAGCGCTCTCGCAATGGCAAGCTGCTGCTGCTGGCCTCCTGACAGGTCTCCGCCTTTCCTTTTTTCAAACCGTTTCAATATCGGGAACAGTTCATAGATATACGCCGGGAGTTCGCTTTTTCTGCCTCTCGCCTGAAGTCCGAGCATAAGGTTCTCATAGACTGTCATCTGCGGGAAAATGTCACGTCCCTGGGGCACATAACCGATCCCTTTCCTCACTCTGTTGTAGGTAGGCATTTTTATGATTTCCTCTCCGTCGAGCCGGATGCTTCCCTTCGGTGTCCTGACAAGTCCCATGATGCTTTTCAGCGTTGTGCTTTTTCCCACACCGTTTCTCCCGATCAGGCAGACGATCTTGCCTTTCTCAACATCCAGGGACAGGGCAGGAATGATTTTACTTTCCCCGTAACAGGCGTCCATATCTTTAATCTTCAGCATTTCTTTCCCCTCCTCTTCCCAGATATACTGCCTGAACCGTCTCGTCCGCGAGCACCTCATCACAGGTTCCCTCCATGAGCACCTTGCCTTCATGAAGCACTGTCACACAGTCTGAAATCTGTTTTACAAAATCCATATCATGCTCGACAACTATGATCGTACATGTCTCCTTGATCTTTTTCAGTATTTCACCGGACTTGAACGTTTCCGGCTTTCCCATTCCCGCCGCCGGCTCATCAAGCATGATGATCTCCGGCTTCTGGACCAGCTGCATTCCGATCTCAAGCCACTGCTTCTGGCCATGGGCCAGAGCCCCTGCCTTCTCATCCTTTTTATCCAGCAGCTCGATCGTTTCAAGGACCTCGTTTATATACGCTTCTTCTTCCGGTGACAGCTTATAAAAAATAGACTGCCACACTCCTTTGTTTCCCTTCAGGGATAGGATCATATTCTCCATGACCGTCAGATTGACGAAAACGGACGGGACCTGGAACTTCCTTCCGATCCCCTGTTCCACTATTTTATATTCCTTCATCCCTGTAAGCTTAACGGGAGCCCGCCCCTCAGGATAAAACATGCACTCGCCGTCTGTCGGTTTTGTCTTTGCGCAGATAATATCAAGCAGGGTCGTCTTTCCGGCCCCGTTTGGTCCGATAAAGAAATGAATGGTATGCCGTTTCACATTCACATTTACTCTCAGCAGTGCGCAGAATCCATCAAAATCAACCGTAATATTTTTTATTTCAAGGACATTTTCATTTGCCATGCTGCTCTACCTCCCTGCGGGTTAATTTTTTCTTCCATTCAGGGAGCTGATCTCTCACGATTCCCACAAGGCCGCCCTTGAAGAACAGGATCGTCAGCACAAAGATCGCCCCCAGGATATACTGCCAGATCTCAACCATGGTCCCTGATGAAAAATTATAGTCACATATATTAATGAGGAATGCTCCCAGGACCGCTCCCACAAGAGTTCCCCGTCCTCCGACCGCTACCCAGATGACCATTGTGATAGAATAGGATATTGTCATCTGCGCAGGTGTTATAGAACCATTGAAGTTGGCAAATATAGCTCCGGCAATCCCCGCAAACACTGCCGAAAGAACATAGATAAAGTTTTTATAGCGGCTCACACAGTAGCCGGAAAAATATGTCCTGTTTTCTCCGTCTCTTATCGCGATCAGAAGCTTTCCGAACTTCTTCTGCGTAAGGAATCCTGACAGTATGTAGATCAATACCAGTACTGCCAGACAGATATAGAACAGCAGAAACATCTTTCCTCTGTTAGAATCTCCCTTGATGCTGCCGAGAAGTGAGGTGATCTCGGTGATACCTACATTCCCTCCGGTGTACGACTGCAGGCCGGTAAAAAGAGAATATGCCGCCCAGGTCAGCGCCTGAGATATGATCGAAAAATAAACCCCTTTGATCCTGTTTCGGAAAATAAAGAATCCGATCACTCCGGCCAGAATGCCCGGAACTGCCACAACAAGGATCATTGCAAGAGGGGCATATAAAAACGGTCTCCAGATCACCGGCAGTTCGGTCATTCCACCTGTCTGCATAAATGAAGTGATTTTCCCGCCTGTCGCCTGCAGCTTGAGGAACATTGCCATTGCATAGCCTCCGAGCGCGAAATACAGGCCGTGCCCCAGTGACAGGATCCCCGTATATCCCCAGATCAGGTCCAGCCCGATCGCCACGATAGAAAACGCGATACATTTTCCCAGGAACAAAACAAATGAACTGCTTGTGATCACTCCGGCCGATAATAAGAGAGGCATGAGAGCCAGTATGGCCACGATCACTGCAAAACATATATGATAGCCTTTGTTTTTTAATCTCATAAGACACTGCCTCCTTACTCGTCAAGCTTTCTGCTTTTTATCGCAAACAGTCCCTGCGGCCTGAACTGCAGGACCACGATCACAATAAACAGGACCGCCGCCTTGGCAATACTTGCGGACGTATAATTTTCAATTCCGATACTCGCGAAACCGATAACCGACGAGCCAAGCACTGTTCCCGTCAGTCTTCCGACTCCGCCGAGAACGACCGCGATAAACGAGTTCACGATATAATTCTGCCCGATCGTAGAATCGATCGATCCGAGCAGTGCAACAGAACATCCTGCAAGGCCTGCAAGACCTGAACCAAAAGAGAACGTAAGCATATCTACTTTTCTGGAGTTGATCCCCATACACTGCGCCATCGCCCTGTTCTGCATGACAGCACGCATCTGTTTTCCGAAATTCGACCGATACATGATATACCAGACAAGGATCATACAGAGGATGACCATGCCGAGTATGAAAATACGGTTATATGAAAAAGTACATGCCCCGATCGTAATACCGCCGTTTAGGAATGACGGCGCCTTTACGTTGACTCCCTGCATTCCGAAGATGCTCCTGGCAGCCTGCTGGAGTATAATGCTTATCCCCCAGGTGGCGAGCAGACTGTCTACCTCGCGTCCGTAAAGTCTGGAAATAACAAATCTCTCCAGGACTGCGCCAAGGAGAAATGTCACTGCGAAAGCCGCAGCAAGAGCAAAAAAGTAATATAGACTGAACATACTCTCCGGGAAAAATTTTTCGAAAATATTCTGTACGACATATGTCATATATGCGCCGATCATAAGGAATTCGCCGTGCGCCATGTTGATAACTTTCATAAGCCCAAATGTGATTGCAAGTCCCAAGGAGGTCAGCAGTATAATGGAACTAAGACTTACGCAGTTAAAGACCGTATTTATAAACTGTGCCATGCCCATACCTCTCTTTCATTATCATACGGTAATTTCACTGATGAATGTAGAGATAGAGCTGTTGCACGAACAGCTCTATCCATCAATCCCCTCTTATCTGAAATTTTTATTCCAGCGGCTGGAGATCTGCTTCTACAGCCCAGTCATAGGATTTCAGATACGGATCCGGGACAACCGGTTCGGTTTCCTTCACTGTATCGATCTGACCGTCCGCATTGATCACACCGATGCGCACAGGTTTGATAAGATGGTGATTTTCACCGTCGATTTCCACAGTTCCTTCCGGGGCATCAAATGTGATCCCACCTTCTTCAACTGCCGCGATCACATCTTCCGGTTCAAAGCTTTCCGCTTTTTCTACAGCTGCCTTCCACAGATATACCGCATCGTATGCCGCCTCCGCAGGATCGGATGTCACTCTGTCGCTGCCATATGCTTTCTGATAAGCTTCCACGAAAGCTTTATTTTCAGGGGTATCCGTAGACATATAATAATTCCATGAAACCATGTGTCCCTTAAGGATATCCGCTCCGATCGTCTTGACTTCCTCCTCTGCGATGGAGAACGACATCGTCATATAATCATCTGCCGTATAATTTTTCTCGCTCATCTGCTTAAAGAAGGAAAGATTTCCTGTTCCGTTCAGGGTATTAATGATCACGTCCGGTTTTGCGGCTTCGATCTTTGAAATGATGGAGCCGAAATCAGTCTGATCCATCTGAGCGTACTCTTCTCCGACTACCTCAACACCCTTTGCCTTACACTGCGCATTAATGATCATATTTGCGGTTCTCGGAAATACATAATCAGATCCGAGAAGGAAGAACTTTTTATATCCCTGATCTATCAGATAATCAATGGCCGGAACAATCTGCTGATTCGGAGCCGCACCTGTGTAAATAATATTGGATGATGACTCCATTCCCTCATACTGGACCGGGTACCATAACAGGTTCCCGTATTCCTCAAACACCGGTTTTACTGCTTTTCTTGACGCTGATGTCCAGCAGCCGAATACGGTCTTTACTTTATCCTGATCGATGAGCTTTTCCGCCTTTGTTGCAAACGTCGACGGCTCCGACGCACCGTCTTCCTCGATATATTCAATCTGTTTTCCAAGGATTCCTCCGGCTTCATTAATTTCATCAATCGCCAGCACTTCTGCATCCTTGACAGCTCCCTCGCTGATCGCCATAGAGCCTGTTGCCGAATAGAGAATTCCGACTTTTACCGTATCCTCTCCGGAATCTCCTTTGGATCCTCCTCCGCATCCGGCCAATGATACGGCCAGAACTGAACTTAAAAGTATTGCTGCAATTTTATTCTTTTTCATCATAATCTCCTATCTCCCTAAAAAATCAGGGGCCATCCGCCGGGAATTTCTTCCTTGCCGATGACCCCTTTGTCCTGCATTTCTCCAGTGTACACTTTTTGGATGAAAAAAATAAAGGGAGCCAGTTACGAACATCTTTCGTAATTGACTCCCTCGTCTATGCGGCTTAGTATATCAATCCTTTTTTCTTTTGTCAAACAGATTCTCCGACATTTTTCAAGTTTGTTCACCTCAGACAACATCACCTCAAAATCCATTTTTCATTTCTCCATTTTTTATAATTTTCTGTTCATCCTCAGGTTTTTATTTACAATTTTCATTCATTATTTCAATCTTTTTTCTCCAAAAACAGCAGATTCCCCTGCTGACACAGCATGTGGTCTGCAGGGGAAATCCAAAATCTTCAATCCCTTATTTTAGAATAAATGGTAGTTCACTACCAGCGCCGCAAATACAATGGAAACCATGGACAGCAGCTTGATCAGGATATTGATCGACGGTCCTGACGTATCCTTGAACGGATCACCCACGGTATCGCCTACGACGGCTGCCTTATGGCAATCACTGCCCTTTCCGCCGTGTTTTCCGCCCTCAATATATTTCTTCGCATTATCCCATGCGCCGCCTGAATTCGCCATGAAGATCGCCATCAGGAATCCGGTTGCAGTGGATCCGGTCAGAAGTCCGATCACACCGTTATAACCCAGGATCAGTCCGGTCACCACAGGAGTGATGATCGCCAGGAGCGTCGGGAGGACCATCTCACGAAGACTTGCCTTTGTACAGATATCAACGCATCTCTCATAATCCGGATCCGCTTTTCCCTGCATCAGTCCCTTGATCTCTTTGAACTGGCGTCTTACCTCGACCACGATACTCTGAGCCGCGCGGCCTACAGAGTCCATGGTCAGTGCCGCAAACACGAACGGCAGGCAGGCTCCGATAAAGATACCTACAAGCACCGTCGGATTCATAACGCTCATATCGAGTTCCACAGCGCTGCCGCCAACTTCCTGTACTTTCTCAACATAGGAAGCGATAAGAGCCAGCGCCGTAAGAGCCGCAGAACCGATCGCAAATCCTTTTCCTGTTGCAGCCGTTGTATTTCCAAGAGAATCCAGAGCATCGGTACGTCTTCTCACTTCTTCCTCGAGGCCTGCCATCTCTGCGATACCGCCCGCATTGTCCGCGATCGGACCGTATGCGTCTGTCGCCAGCGTGATTCCCAGTGTGGAGAGCATTCCCACTGCTGCAAGGGCGATTCCGTAAAGCCCTCTCGTGGATTCAATGAAGCCGCCGGAGAACGCATATGCCGCCATTACGCAGATCGCGATGATGATGATCGGAACTGCTGTAGAAAGCATTCCCAGGCTCAGGCCGCCGATGATAAGTGTTGCAGAACCGGTCTCTGATTTATCAGCAAGGTTCTGGGTCGGTTTATATGTATCTGATGTAAAGTACTCGGTGAAAAATCCGATCAATACGCCTGCAAGCAGTCCGGCGAGGATCGCAAAATAAACACCGATAAAATCGCTTCCGAGAATAAACCACACGATCGGGAATGCGATCACTGCGATCAGGAGAGCGCTTGTGTTCGTTCCTCTTCTGAGTGCTTTCAGCAGTGTGCTCTGGTCCGTGCTCTCTCCCGTCTTTACGAGAAGAGATCCAAGAATAGATGCCAGGACGCCGATCGCCGCAAGGAGCATCGGGATCGCGACCGCATTTGCACGGTCAACAGACTCTATCTTGTTAAATGCAATAACTCCGAGTGAGCACGCTGACAATATGGACCCTACATAAGATTCATAAAGGTCTGCGCCCATTCCGGCAACATCGCCCACATTATCGCCTACGTTGTCCGCGATAACGGCCGGGTTTCTCGGGTCATCTTCCGGAATCCCGGCTTCGACCTTGCCTACAAGGTCAGCGCCGACATCCGCCGCTTTCGTATAGATACCTCCGCCCACACGTGCAAACAGCGCCATGGACGAAGCGCCCATTCCGAATGTGAGCATCGTACTTGTCACATCCTCAAGCGGAAGCTTGAATACCAGCTTCAGAAGCAGGTACCAGATTGAAATATCCAGAAGTCCCAGTCCGACAACTGTAAATCCCATGACCGATCCGGCTGAGAATGCCACATTCAGTCCTTTGTTCAGACTCTTCTGGCAGGCAGCTGCAGTTCTGGCATTCGCACGCGTTGCGATCTGCATTCCGACAAATCCAGAAAGTCCTGAGAAGAATCCACCGGTCACAAACGCAAACGGAACGTACGGTGTCAGGAAACCTGTGACCGCCATCACAAGAAGGATCACGAACATGATCGCAAAGAATCCGATCAGGATCTTATACTGGCGTCTTAAGTACGCCATTGCCCCTTGATGGATCGATGCCGAGATCTTCTTCATCCTGTCGTTCCCTTCCGGAAAGCGGAGAACTTTCTGTGCCCTGCTCGCCACAAACAGGAGTGCGATAATGGAGCCGCATAGTGTCAGTAGTGCCAATTCATTATCCATTTTTCTCTCTCCTCCATTCTGTTTCGAAGTGCCCTCGTGAACACTCCTTTAAAATTTATGAATACGAGAATTATTATAACACCTTTATAAAAATTTTAGTAGATTTTTCTCATTTATTTTTAATTTTAATAGTATATTTATGCAATTTTGAGTCAAAAGACGGACTGCCCGCCCGGGCAGTCCGTCTTTTTTCACAATATCCTGTTGTCAGAATTCAAATACGGCAACGCCGTACGGCGCCAGAGGATATGCGAATGAATACTTCTTTCCATCGCATTCCTGTTTCACCGGCTTATAGAGCAGCGGCCTCGGCTCGCCCTTGCCGCCGTACTGAACATCATCACTGTTCAGGATCAGCCTGCACTGCTTTCTTCTCGGAACTCCTACTCTGTAGTCGCGGCGCTCCATCGGCGTAAAGTTCAGAACAAACAAAAGGTTCTTCTTATTATCCTTGGAATGTCTGATGAAGCTGTAAATGCTGCGGAAGCAGTCATCCGCATTCACCCATTCAAATCCTGCAGGGTCATTGTCCAGTTCATACATCGCCTTATTTTTCTTATACAGATGGAGCAGGTCTCTGTACCAGTTCTGGATCGCCTGATGCTCCGGCTCGGCCAGCAGGTACCAGTCAAGTTCCCGTTCCTCACTCCACTCGCGGAGCTGAGCAAACTCCTGGCCCATAAACAGAAGTTTCTTTCCGGGATGGCCCATCATAAATGCATAACCTGCTTTCAGGTTCGCATACTTGTCAAACCCAAGTCCCGGCATCTTATTGATCATGGAGCATTTCAGGTGAACCACCTCGTCGTGAGAAAGCACGAGGATATAATTCTCACTGTATGCATAGGTGCTGGCAAACGTCATCATATTGTGGGCATTCTTTCTGAAATACGGATCCAGCTTCATGTACTCTGTGAAATCGTGCATCCATCCCATATTCCACTTCAGACTGAACCCAAGTCCGCCGTCTTCCGGCGCTCCGGTCACCTTCGGCCATGCCGTAGACTCTTCGGCGATCATTACGGCGCCGTGATTCCTTCCAAGCACTACCGAGTTCAGATGCTTGAAGAACTCGATCGCCTCAAGGTTCTCGTTGCCGCCGTACTTATTCGCAACCCACTGCCCATCCTGCTTTCCATAGTCCAGATAAAGCATGGAGGCCACAGCGTCAACCCTGAGCCCGTCCACATGATAATGCTCGATCCAGAACAGGGCATTGGCGATCAGGAAGTTCTTTACCTCCGGTTTTCCGTAATCAAAGATCTTAGTACCCCAGTCCGGGTGCTCTCCCTTTCTCGGATCTGCATATTCATAAGTCGGAGTCCCGTCAAAGTCAGCCAGTCCGTGCGCATCTCTCGGGAAATGTGCCGGTACCCAGTCAAGGATAACGCCGATCTTATTGCGGTGCAGATAATTGATCATATATGCAAAATCTTCGGGTGTTCCGTATCTGGAAGTCGGCGCATAGTAGCCGGTTACCTGATATCCCCAGGATCCGTCAAACGGATGCTCTGCAATACCCATAAGCTCAACATGCGTATAACCCATATCCTTTACATACTTTGTGATGGCCTCTGCGAACTCACGGTACGTGTAGAAGCCTTCGTCCTCCGTTCCGGGATGTCTCATCCAGGAGCCCATGTGGACCTCATAGATCGACATCGGGTTCGTCCTGTTGTCCCATGTCTTTCTATTCTCCATCCACGCGTCATCCGTCCATTTCAGGTGAGAGATATCCGCAACTCTTGATGCCGTTCCCGGTCTGAGCTCCGCATAATTCGCATACGGATCAGCCTTGAAAATACGCTTTCCCTGCTGCGTCTCAATACAGAACTTGTAGAGATCCCCCACATCTACTCCCGGTACAAAACAGGTATAGATCCCCATCGGCTCCTGCCGCTCCATATAGTTCGCCTCAAAATCCCAGCCGTTAAAATCGCCTACGACCGCAACTCTGCGCGCATGGGGTGCCCACACCGCGAAATAAACACCGGAGACTCCGTCCACTGTCACCTTATGTGCACCCATTTTTTCATAAATCTCATAATGGTTGCCCTGACCAAAAAGATACTGGTCAAGTTCTCCGATCTCATAAGGCTGTACCTTTTTATCTGTGCCTTTTTTCTTAACCATAAAGCCCACCTCGCCGCTCGAATTTTAAATCCGTTTTCTGTACAAATCCGGCAGAAACTGCCGGATTTGTCAGGCTATACGCATAAAAACGGTTACTCATTTTTATATAAGCCTATTATACTGGAAAGATTCAGAAAAGAAAAGAGAAAAGCAGTCCTGAAATAAAAAATAGACAGCCTTTTTCAAGACTGTCTATTAATATTATGCAATATTAAATATTAAAATCTTTTTCTGATAACAGAATTCTGTCAGAATCATCTGTATTTTTTCCAAATACTCTTCTGACCAGTTTCTTTGCAGAAGCTTTCTGCGAATGCTGTATCGCCTCATCCATAATCTCTTTCACCTCGGCCACGGTAACGGCATGATCCTCTCTCTGAAGAGAATCGATCCTGCTGTAGAGTGCAAGGATTCCCATCTCATCAATGCGGTAACCGTTCTCCTGCGCATAGGTCTGGCCGAATGTCACAAGCTCATCGTTGATAAAGATCGGCACCTCGAGACGTGAGGTAAATTTGCGTCTGAACTCGCGGTTGGAAGAGAGGAGACGGTCAAGCGGTTTTCTCTGCTCCTCCAGAACGATCAGGAGTTCTCCTGTATCCTTTTCCATTGCTTTATTCAGACGGGCAACGGTCTTCTCGTTCATCTTTCCCGCCTTCTCGATGATCAGCGCTCCTCCATAGAGCTTATCGATGATATCTCCGATCTTCTTTTTATTCAGAGACTCGCCTGTAACGATAGCAACCTTGCCCTGACGGATATTCCGCTGTTTCTGGATCGCTTTCACAACATCCACCGCAAGGACGGTCTTTCCGTTTCCTTTATTGCCAATGATCAGAAGATTTCCGGTCCTTGATGTACCTCTGCGGTTCGTGCAGTTCTTATCCTGCTCCAGGACATCTACAAGCTGCTCGCTCATTCCGCGCACAGGCACGAAGTAGGAGAACAGTTTTTTCTGTTCATCCGTCAGTCCCGCCCGGGTTCCGATTCCGCTCTGTGCTTCCAGATCGTAACGCCCGTGAACTACAAATCCGGTGTCGCTCAGTGACAGTGCATCTGAGATCTCATCCAGCGGCAGCGGAGATGTCTTTCCTGTAGCGATCAGCTTCGCTGTCTCTTTTCTGCTCAGCGGCGTCGTCGCTGAAAGGATGTCCATTTCTTCATCATCGTCATCCGGAACTTCTCTGTCGTCCGGCTCTGTACTGTGTTCCGGATTCACCCGGAATTCTTCCTCAAAATCCGGCATCTCATTATCGTAGATGTCGTCCTCGTCTTCGTATTCCGAATAATACTCTTCTTCCGCCTCGTCAGCATAATCTCTGCCGTACTCTTCCTCGTCCTCATAAACGCTGTCCGGCTCGTCATAATCATCGTCCCAGTAATCTTCCGAATCATCCAGTTCCAGATCATCATCGATCCTGAGCTCATCCGCAACCTTCCCCATGTTTTCGTGCGGCACGTCGTCTGTCTTTTCCTTCTTTACCGGTTTCGGCTCTTCCGGAGGTATAACTCCTTCGATCTCATCGATCAGGCGCTGAATATCCGGCGGAAGGATCGGTTCTGTCTTTTTCTTATTTTCCATGATTTCCCCTGCTGTTTCCCCTTCTGTCAAATCTTCCTGCTCTGCTTCGTCATCTTCCGACTCTTCTGTATCTCCCCATGTTTCTTCTTCAGAGGCTTCCTCTTCGAACTCTTCGTAATCATCTGCTTCAAGCTCTTCTGTATCGTCATACTCTTCCGAATCATCCGCTTCAAGCTCTTCCGCTTCCTCGTATTCCTCTGACTCGTCTGCTTCAAGCTCTTCTGCTTCCTCATATTCCTCTGACTCGTCTGCTTTAAGCTCTTCTGCTTCCTCATATTCTTCCGAATCGTCCGCTTCAAGTTCTTCCACTTCTTCGTATTCTTCCGAATCATCCGCTTCGAGCTCTTCCGCTTCCTCATATTCTTCCGAATCGTCCGCTTCAAGCTCTTCCGCCTCTTCATATGCCTCCGCGTCATCTGCTTCGAGTGCTTCTGTATCCTCTGGAGAAACGGCAGCGTTTTCCATGCCGGATGCCGTATCTTCTTCCACGACTTCCGCTTCCACAGCCTCTATCGGCTCCTCCTCTTCCGTCAGATCCTCTGAATCCTCCATCTGAAGCTCCCAGTCAGAAAGAATATCTGCAAAGCTCATCTGCCCTTCGACCTGCTCGCTGTCTGCTGAGGTCTCCGTGGCATCTTCTGTATTTTGTTCTTCATCCGCATCTTCAAGGAACTCTTCCGCCTCTGTTATATCGAGACTTGCCTCCGTGCTCTCTTCTTCCTCCTCTGAGACTGTCTCCTGTGCAGACACATCCACAATCTCTTCAGCCTCTTCCGGAACAAGTTCTGTCATTCCAGACGCTGCAGGCACTTTCTCCTGAAGTTCTTTCTCCTCTGCGATCTGATTGACCATCTCAAGGTCGACCACCGACTCTATTTCACCGATTGCGTCTTCCAGATCTGCCATATCAGTCTCCCCGGAAGCCTCAGCCGGTTCCTCCGTAAGTACAGGCTCCTCTTCCTGATCTTCCTCCAGTTCCGGCGGCGTTATCTCTGTAATGTCAGAGTCCATTTTGGGCTGAAGCAGCTGCTTGAGCGCTTCATCAAGGCGCATTGTATCGCCAATCTTCTTCTGTCCTTTTTCCTGTCCCGGATGCTCTGTTTCCGCAGGCTCAGTTTCGCTCTCTTCCGGTTCTGCCCCGCTGTCTTTCTCTTCCTCTGACACAGTCCCTTCTTCTTCCTGGGATGCAGCGTAGGTTTCCAGATCCGGGATCTCTTCTGTTTCTGTGCTTATCTTACCGCTTCTTTTATCATATTTTTCCTGCTGTGAAGGAGTCAGAGGCTTGTACTGCATCTTAAGCTCCATCGCCTTATACACATATTTGCCCTCGCTGAACCACAGGATCAGGTCATCACATTCTTCCAGACACTCCGTGATCATCCCCGCTTCCTGATACAGCTTTGCCAGCTCATATGCCCACTCTTCAATATATTCGGCCTTTTTAAATTCTTCCAGGGCTTCTATCTGCTGTTCGATCGGAGCATTCTGTGCGCGGAGAATCTGATATCTTAAAATATATTGATTCGGATCTTTCGGAGCGATCTGCATAAAATCATCATAATAATCTATCGCCTCTTCAACATTCCCTGTTTTGATTGCCAGCGAACACAGGCGGTAAAGCACCTTACGGCTGCCTTCTGCACGGTGATAAGCGATTCTGAGGACATCGTAACTTTTCTTGTACTCGTCATTCTTTTCATAAATATCGCTGACATTCATCAGCATCGTAACATTCCGTACTCTTTTCCAGTCAATTATATCCGCTATCTCCGCAGCTCTGCTGTATTCACCGTCTTCCATAAGTTCAAGCATTTCTTGTGTCTTTAACTTATATTCATACTTATCCACCGCAATCACCTCATCGAAAATAATATCTTTTTCCCACATTCTATCGCTTTCATGTCACATCTGCAAAAGCCAATATTCTTTCAATAGTTTAGCATATGAGACTCATAATGTCAAAAAAATGCATCCTCAATTGACATTGACGATGCATTTTATGATTTATTTAATTTTTTCATTATTTTTATTTTATATTAAATCGGAGGCATTTATTTGATTCACGTTCCTGTGAGACCTCTGCCGTCTGTTATCTCATCAGCGGTCGATTTACTAAGACCAGCTTATTAAATCTACCCTCCTTCAATAACAAATTGAGGTTCATAACAAAATCCGCTTTCCGCTTTCGCTTCATCTCCGGTATTATTCTATATTTTTAAAGAATCTCCCAAGTTATTCTTTCTATAATCTTTCAAAGGGAGCAGTATTGTTAAACAATATTCCTGCCTTCTATTTGATTATTCCTTCTATAACTACTAATCCTTTACTATAAAATAATATTCTACTCAATGTTTCTTTACACATCTTTCGAAATCCTGCTATATGTGGTAACTATATTCAATACGTCTGCAAATGCTTAAATCTGTTGATTTTCATCCAGATTCCGATCACTCCGATTGTACCTTTACATTCTGATTATTTCTGGATTCTTAATCTTTATCTGCGGCAAAGGCCTCTTTCTTCACAGGAACTAACATTTACCGTACCACTGACATATTGATTATTAACTGAAACTATACTGTCCATGGGACCTTCCTCCTGCTTCCTTGTATTTTTAACCTAATCGAACAATTGATCTGTCATTTGTTCTCTTAGATAAATATCCTTTTGAGATGGTTTCTTGTATCTCTTTTGGATGGTTTTATAATACCACCGCTGTTTTTATTTGTCAATACATTTTATGCATTTTGTTTTAAATAAATTTATTATTTTGTTTATTTTGTTTGAATTTTCAGATAATATTCCTTTTCACTCTTATCTCCCTTCATCGAAACTACTATATTTTGCGATCATATCAAATACAATACATACTGCATATATATTTGTATCTACAAACGTATGCAATTCTCCCCGACGGATCTCCACCATTTTTCTGACACTGCGCAGTCCGATCGGATTGCTCTCCGTGTCCGCCGTATTTTCTTTGACCTGGTTATGAAGCGTGCCCCGGTTCCCGCCCCGCTCCGGATGCATATCCACAGAAACCCGACCTTTCTTATCCCCGTACTTTAATATATTGAAAAAAAAATTACTGCATATTCTCTTGAATTTTATGTTCTCTGAAGGGTTTCTTAAGAATTCTTTAGATTCGTTTTCGGCATTTTTTAAGATAAATGTACTAATCTGAGATTACTGAAAGGGGGAATACAAATGATGAAGAAATGGTTTTACCCCGGTTCCCTCATCCTGCTTTTTATTATACTGACCATTGCCGTCATCCCGCACGGATATGTATACGGTTCAAACACTGACTGGCTGAGCCAGCATGTCACTCTGGCGGAAACGATACGCGACACCTGCCTTGAGCAGCATCCCCTGCTGCCCTCATGGATCCGTCTGGGCGGCGGCTCGAATGGGTATCAGTTCGCCTATTACGGTTTCTTAAGGCCGGACATCCTGATCGGATGCCTGCTGCCGCAGATACCTATGATAAATATCATTATCGGTTACATGCTGGCTGCATATCTGGGTTCTGTACTCCTCATGTTTCTCTGGCTCAGGACGGAACAAATCTCTCCCGCCGGAGCGTGGCTGGGAAGCATCCTCTTCCTGACTGCGGGATGTCTCTTCCATATGCACCGGCAGATCATGTTCGTGAATTATCTGCCGTTTCTGCTGGCAGCTTTCCTGTGTGTCAGAAGGGAAAAGTACAGATGGCTTCCTCTCTGTCTCCTGATGATCTGTCTCTCCAGTTTTTACTTTTCCATCTCTGCTTTCGCTGCGGTCGGATGGTACTGGTACCGGGCAGAAGGCAGGCGGTTCTGGAAAGGTTCCTTTGTAAAACGCTATATCCCGTCGGCAGTCCTCGCCGCGGCAATGGCGGCGGCGCTCCTGCTTCCCACCGCGCTTGTGCTTCTGGAGCACGGCCGGGGCAGTACATCCACCGGACTGCTGAAACTTCTGGAACTGTTCGGACCGAATCCGGTGTTCAACAATATCCTGTTTAACGAATATGGGATGGGACTTACACTGATCTGCTTTTATGCGGTGCTGGCGGGACTTTCCAGAAAACCTTTCCGCAGGGACAGCCAGCTCTTCCTGATGATGGGACTGTTCGGAGTTTTTTCCTGGATCTTGAACGGAATGCTTTACGCACGGCCGAAGATCCTGATTCCCTTCATGCCTCTGGTCATCCTGCACTGCGTCCGCTTCCTGCAGACCGAGTTTCTCCGTATGAGCACACTTCTTTCCGCAGAACCTGCTCTGTATCCCGCGCAGACCGGATCCTCAGCAGCTCCGGAAGCAGAAAGGGAAAACTGCTTTCCCGCATGGCCTTTCGCAGTCATGATCCCGGTAAGCCTGCTCTGGTTCAGCCAGCCGCAGTTTCCGTGGATCCTGGCAGAGCTCGGGATCCTGCTGGCGCTCCGCCTCATCCTGCGGGGCCTGTGTCTGATGCGTGCAGAGAAACGCGGCCTGCTTTCCTCCGGCCTGCTTACTCACCTGCTGCACGCCCTGCCTCATTCTTCAGCCCCGGAAATGACCGTCCGCAGCCGCCGGCTGCGCTCTGCCGCTGGCGCTGCCGCCATCCTGCTTCTCCTTACAGCTCCGACCGGCATGTATCTCACGACCGCCGGAACAGAAAACTGGGTGAAGCGCTCTGAAACCACAGCGGGATTTTCCCAGGAAGAGCTGGAAGAGGCCTCCAAAAATATTTCCTTTGATCCTCTGTACCGTTTTGACAGCCTGATCCGTCCCCTGGAGGACAGCAATGAACTTCCCGCCGCCGGGATTACCAGGAACACTATGTATTCCTCCGTCACGAATCCTGCCTACTCCGGCTTCTATTACGATACACTCCGGACTCCCATCCGGATCAACAACCGGACCGCGCTGCTGACCTCGGATAACCCGTTCCTGCTGCACCTCCTGGGCGTGCGCTATCTGGAAACGACGGCGGACAGCATTCCCGTCGGATACACGCCGGTATACCAGGCAGGGCAGAATGTGATCGCAGAAAACAGGTCTGTGCTCCCAGCTGCATATTTTACCAATGATCTGATCTCATCGGAAGATTATGAACAGCTCTCTCCGGACGGAAAGCTGGATGCAGTTACCAGAAGCACTGTGGCAGATCTGAAAAGCATTCCGGATAAAGGAATCCATTTTAAAACCGCGGAAGAAGCCAGTGATTACGGGATCCCTTCTTTTTCACCTTCCCTGTCCGCCGGTCCGCTCCCGGACGGACTTACGATCCGCAAATCTGCGGAAGGCTTCGAGATCACGGCAGATCGGAAATGCCGGCTGACCGTAACTATCTCCGATCCTGTTCCGGACTGTATCCTGCTCCTGCAGTTTTCTGTCGCTTCAAGGACCGGAGACGCCGTCGTAATCGACATAAACGGGATCCGCAACAAGCTCTCTGGATGGCTTGCCCCGTACCCCAACCAGAATCAGTGTTTTCACTATCAGTTTACATCTTCGCCGGGAACGGGCACGGACAGTCTGGAGATCACATTTTCCAAAGGCCATTATGTGATCAGCGATATCCAATGGTCTCTCTACAGCGCAGAACGATTTACAGAAAAGAACTATACTCCGGTACAGCTCGCCAAAGCCACGGACAGAAACAGTATCCTTTCGGGCTCGGTCACAGCAGAGACAGAAGGAGTGCTCGCAACTTCTATTCCTCTCCAGCATGGCCTGGAAATTCTCGTGGACGGAGAATCGTCAGAGCTGATCACTGTAAATGAAGCATTTGCCGGGGTTCTCCTGGCACAGGGAACACATTCTGTGGACATCCGTTTTTCACCTCCCGGGAAAGCGTTCGGCTGCTTTTTAAGTCTTGTTTCTGCCGCCGGATACGGAATTTTTCTCATCTGCAATGTGGTGTCCAAACTCAGGCTGCAGAAAAGGGGGCTTATGAAAAAGAAAAAGGAACTGGCCGCCTATCTCATCAGCGGCGTGATCACAACAGGCGTTAATTACTGCCTGTATGCACTGCTTTTGTCTTTTCGCCTTCCCTGGCCTGCGGCCAACAGCGCAGCATGGGCGGGCGCGGTGCTGACCGCCTATATACTTAACCGCAGGCTCGTGTTCTGCTCCCGCGGCCGGATACTGCGCGAATTTTCTGCCTTTGCAGCGCTTCGGTCCGCAACGCTTCTGGCAGAGAGCCTGCTGCTCTGGCTCCTCATTGACCTGCTGCTTGCACCCGCTTTCATATCCAAGATCCTTGTCAGCGCAGTGACTGTCGCCGGCAACTATGTTCTGTGTAAATATGGTGTTTTTAAAAAGGGGGAAAACTTTCATGGATAAGATCAGTATTATTGTACCGTGCTATAACGAAGAGAAAGTACTGCCTGCATTTTACCGCGAAACTGCTGCCGCCGCGGATGAGATCGTGGGTGCGGAATGCGAATTTATTTTTGTGGACGATGGGAGCCGGGACCATACGCGGGAAATACTGGAACATTTTTCGGCGTCGGACTGCCGGTGCAAATATATTTCTTTCTCAAGGAATTTCGGCAAAGAGGCGGCGATGTACGCCGGTCTGGAAAATGCTTCCGGTGACTACTGCGTTTTCATGGATGCGGACCTTCAGCACCCTCCCGCACTCTTGAAAGAGATGTACCGCGTCGTCAGCACAGAAGGATACGACTGCTGCGCAGGACTGCGCGAAGACCGCACCGGGGAGGGGCGCCTCCGTAATCTGCTGTCCCGCACATTCTATAAAATCATTGGCCGGATGTGCCGTCTGGAAATGGGTGACGGCGCTGGAGATTTCCGAATGATGAACCGCGCCATGGCGGACTCTGTACTGGAGTTGAAGGAATACAACCGCTATATGAAAGGGATTTTCTCTTTCGTCGGTTTTGATACAAAATGGATTCCATTTCACAATGAAGCCCGGGCGGCGGGAGAGACCAAGTGGACCTTCCGCTCTCTGTTCCGCTATGCACTGGACGGGATTCTCTCCTTCTCTTCCGCTCCCGCAGCGCTCCCCGGAATCATCGGCGCACTGCTGATCGCCCTCGCTGTACTGACCGCCCTGGGATTAGCATTGTCCGGCCGCGGACTTCCGGGGACCGTGATACTGATCTGCCTGATCCTGCTGCTGAACGGAATGCAGATGCTGTTTCTCTCCATCCTGGGACAGTATATTTCAAGAGATTATATGGAGAGCAAGCGGAGACCTATCTACATTGAAAAACAGAGAGGCGGGGGCTGGAGTTCTGATAAGTCGTCGGGTAAGTCAAAAAGGGACGGGGCTGCCTGCATTTCGGGACATAGCAAACCGCAATCGGGGACGTAGTGAAATTGAATTTCACTACGTCCCCGAACGGTGATTTCTGGTCGCGACATCCTGGAACATGAAGTAATCCGGACGATGTCTTGACTGTGTATACTCAAACTGGATTCCATTATCGTTGAAGGTCTGGCTGGTGATGACCGCCATACAGTTATAGTCCTTCAGATCAATATATTTTTCATCTACCTGTGTGACGCGCTCCACAGTAAGTGTCCTCTTACTTGTCGAGATCGTAAGGCCGCGCACATTTTCCAGATATTCATAGATCGAATTGACCGCGATCTCCGGCGTGATCCCCCTCGTGAGTTCTTTCAGGAAATAATTATGATCCAGAATCAGCGGTTTCCCGTCCAGCGAACGGAGTCTCTGGATATAATACAGTTCCGTGCCTTTCTTGAATCCTGTGCGCCGCTCTATCTTTTCATCAGCCGTGATCTCCGCGAACTGAAGCACCCTGGTGAAAGGCTTCTTCCTGTTCCGCGCCGCTGATTCTTTAAAGGATTCAATCCCACCGACCGTAAAAGCAGTCTGTTCCACCGGCTGGAAAATATTTCTGACTCCTTTGCCGTGCATGGGCTGCACATATCCGTCCGCAGTCAGTTCTGCGAGCGCTCTCCTCACGGTATTGCGGGAACAGCTGTATATCCCCACGAGCGTGTTCTCGGACGGAAGCATCTCCTGATATGCATAATATTCTGTCTCAATCTTTTCTTTTAAATCCTTATAAATATGGTCATACTTCGCTTTAGGCATTCCTATATCCTCGTCTTGTTTAAACATCTATTTTTATTATAAAAACGTAAGCACTGAAAATCAAGCAGAATCTTGCTTCGAGCTCTATTCTGAAAGTTTTGAACAAAATGCAGACAGACGTTTTGTACAGATATCACGAAAATTATTTCGGGTTAAAAATCTCGTTGACATGTTTAAACAAGGGTGTTATAGTGTAGTTGTTCAAACAAGTCCGGTGCTTGCAGGGGCTTGAAATCTTGAATAAAAGAAAGGAAGAGAAACGATGGGAAAGTATGAAAATGATGTAAAACGTCTGTTGGATCTCGTCGGCGGGAAAGAGAATATCCAGGCTGTTTCCCACTGTATGACAAGAATGCGCTTTGTCCTTGTCGATCCGAAAAAAGCAGATGAAAAGGCGATCGAGGAGCTGCCGAGCGTAAAGGGCACATTCACTCAGGCCGGACAGTATCAGGTCATCATCGGAAATGATGTCTCCGTTTTCTACAATGAATTTACCGCTTACGCAGGGATTGAAGGCGTGAGCAAAGACGCCGTGAAAGCGGCTGCCAAGACAAACCAGAATCCACTCCAGAAGATCATGGGCACACTGGGTGAGATCTTCGCTCCCCTGATCCCTGCTCTGATCTGCGGTGGTCTTGTACTCGGCTTCAGAAACGTGATCGGTGAGATCAACTTCTTCAACAACAACACACAGAGCCTTGCAGATATTTCTCAATTCTGGTCTGGAATGTACAATTTCCTCTGGCTGATCGGTGAAGCGGTATTCCACTTGCTGCCGGTCGGTATCGTATGGTCAATTACTAAGAAAATGGGAACGACTCAGATCCTTGGTATCGTCCTCGGTCTGACTCTTGTATCCTCACAGCTGCTGAACGGCTTCAGCGTAGCCGATACACCGGTTTCAGAAATTCCGGTATGGGATTTCGGATTCTTTAAAGTCCAGATGATCGGTTATCAGGGACAGGTTATCGCGGCGATGATGGCAGGCTTCGTCCTTGTATATCTGGAAAAATTCTTCAAGAAGATATGTCCGGAAGTGATCAGTATGATCGTAGTTCCGTTCTGTTCCCTGGTCCCGGCGGTTATTATCGCGCACACCATCGTAGGACCGATCGGCTGGAAGATCGGCAACGCGATCGGAGACGTAGTATACTCAGGACTTACATCTGACTTCAGGTTCCTGTTTGCAGCAGTATTCGGTCTGTTATATGCACCGCTCGTTATGACCGGTCTGCACCACATGACGAACGCCATCGATTCGCAGCTTCTTGCTTCTCCGTCAAAGAGCACGATCCTGTGGCCGATGATCGCCCTGTCCAATATCGCGCAGGGTTCCAGCGTACTTGCTATGAGTGTTCTTCAGAAAAAGAACGAGCGTGCACAGCAGGTCAACGTACCGGCATGCATCTCCTGTTACTTAGGCGTAACTGAACCGGCACTTTTCGGTGTCAACTTAAAATATGTATTCCCGCTGGTATGCGGCATGATCGGTTCCTGCTGTGCGGCAATGATCTCCGTAGGCTTCGGAGTGGAAGCTCTGAGCATCGGCGTCGGCGGACTCCCGGGAATCCTTTCCATCAAGCCGGAATACTACCTGATCTTCCTTCTTGCTATGGCCGTCGCAATTGTGATCCCGTTCACACTGACATTTCTTGTAGGAAGGATCAAGCTTTCAAAAGAAGACAGATACGGAAAAGAAGCAGCGGCTCCGGCTGCGGCTCCTGAAGCTGAGGCAGTTTCAGTTAAGACAAAAACCGAAAGCGCAGCGGCAGATGTAAAAGAACTGAAATCCATCCTTGACGGTAAAGTAATGCCGATCGAGGAAGCTCCGGACGACGTCTTCTCACAGAAGATCATGGGAGACGGGCTTGCGATCGAGCCTTCCAACAATGTAGTGACCGCACCGGCGGATTGTGACGTAAGCGTTGTGATGGCGGACACAGGCCACGCATGCGGGCTGTCGCTTCCAAACGGCGTAGAACTTCTGATCCATGTAGGTGTCGACACCGTAGACATGGGCGGAGACGGCTTCAAACTCCTTGTGAAAGAAGGAGACCATGTAAAGGCAGGACAGCCGCTGATCGAGTTCGATCCGGCGAAGATCAAGGCGGCGGGGCATCCCTGCACGACCATGCTGATCGTCACCTCAGAGGGAAATGCAGCAAACATCAAAATGCACTCGGGAATTGATGCAAAGGCAGGAGAGACGACCGTCATCTCCTGTGACTAAGCAGCCTCTTCCCGGAATCATAAACAGCAGCAACTGCGCCGCACATCGGACAGCCGGAGTGCGGCGTGGGCAGTATCACCACATAAATTCAATGGAAAGGGCAGGTATTGAGATTATGAATAAAGATTTCAGAAAGAGCACCGTATACCAGATTTATCCGAAGTCATTCTGTGACACCAACAAGGACGGACTCGGCGACCTCCGCGGCGTTATTGAAAAATTGGATTACATCAAAGAGCTCGGTGTAGATTACATCTGGCTCACACCGTTCTTTGTATCCCCGCAGAACGACAACGGATACGATGTGGAGGACTACTACAACATCGATCCCCGCTACGGGACTATGGAAGACGTGGAGGAACTCATCGCTGAGGGTCAAAAACGCGGTATCGGTCTCATGTTCGATATGGTGTTCAACCACGTGTCCACCCGCCACGAGTGGTTTCGAAAAGCAATGGAGGGAGATCCCTACTATAAAGACTTCTTCATCTTCCGCAAAGGAAAGGGCGACGGCGTCCCGCCGACCAACTGGGAGAGCAAGTTTGGCGGAAATGCGTGGGAATATGTAGAAAAATTTGACGAGTATTATCTTCACCTCTTCGACGTGACACAGGCGGACTTGAACTGGGAAAATGAAAATGTCCGTAAGGAGATTCAGAAGATCTTAAAATTCTGGATGAAGAAAGGAGTCAGAGGATTCCGTTTCGACGTGATCAATCTGATCAGCAAGGCATGCTACGAAGACGATGAGACCGGCGATGGACGTAAATACTACACTGACGGTCCCAAGATCCATCAGTATCTGAAGGAAATGCATGACGCCACCTTCGGCACTGACCCGGGGATCGTCACAGTGGGCGAGATGTCCAGCACCACCATGGAAAACTGCTTCAAATATGCAGGACGCGATACAGGGGAGCTCTCCATGGTATTCAGCTTCCATCACCTGAAGGTAGACTTTATGGGCAATGAGAAATGGGTCCTGGTACCGGCAGATTTCCAGAAGCTTAAGGACATCATCTTTGACTGGCAGACCAAGATGGCTGAGCACAATGCATGGAACGCAGTGTTCTGGTGCAACCATGACCAGCCCCGCGTCGTTTCCCGTTTCGGTGACGAAGGAAAGTACTGGAAGGAATCAGCCAAGATGCTTGGCACGATCATCCACTGCCTGCGCGGCACCCCGTATGTATACCAGGGCGAAGAGATCGGCATGACCAACACCGATTTTACGGATATTTCTCAGTTCAGGGATGTGGAGAGCCTGAACCACTATCAGATTCTTCAGGACAAAGGGCTGTCCGCTTCAGACGCACTGCGCATCATACAGATCCACTCCCGCGACAACGGCCGTACGCCGATGCAGTGGGATGATTCCAAATATGCCGGTTTCTCTGCTGAGGACAGTGCTGAGCCGTGGATTGCGGTAAACAGCAATCACACAAAGATCAACGCTGCCGATCAGCTCAAGGACGAGGATTCTATCTTCCACTATTATCAGAAGCTGATCGCCATGAGAAAAGAGCTGGACGTTATCCCGTACGGCGATATCGAGCCGCTCGCAGTGAAGGATCCCTGCGTCTTCGCCTACCGGAGGACCTATGAAGGACACGAACTCATCGTCGTGGCAAACTTCTATGGAAGAGATTATTCCTGGAAGGGCGCGCCAGATGTATCCGGATATGACCGCGTGATCGGGAACTACAAAGATGCTGTCAGCGCGGATCACGGTGTGATGAACTTAAGGCCTTATGAAGCTGCAGTATGGTATAAATAATCAATGACAGTCAGGAAACCTTTCTTTTAAAGATCAGCGTGCTTTCATTTCTGGATAGATGAAGGCGCGCTGATTTATTATCTGATGTATTCCTATTGCTTCTCCTGCGCCGCTTCTATATAATATGATTCGGCAAATATACGATAAAAGGAAGTTTTACTTATGAAATCACCAGCTATGACGAAAAATGCGATCACCGAAGGGACGATCTGGAAGCAGCTTCTGCTCTTCTTTTTCCCGATTCTGCTGGGCACATTTTTCCAGCAGCTCTACAACACAATAGACAGCGTGATCGTAGGGCAGTTCGTGGGAAAGGAAGCACTCGCCAGCGTGGGCGGTTCCTCTGCGCAGATCGTCGCTCTTGTAGTCGGGTTTTTCACCGGCCTTTCCTCCGGCGCGTCAGTCACGATTGCACAGTTCTTCGGCGCGCGTAATGAGAAGGCGGCAAACCAAGGTCTGCACAACGCATATGCACTCGCCGCAACAGGAGGGGTCCTCCTCACCGCCGCCGGCATCCTGTGTACTCCCTCCCTGCTCTCACTCATGCGGACGCCTGCTGATACCATGGCAGATTCTATCATCTACCTGAGGATTTATTTTGCGGGGATCCTGTTCGTCCTTGTCTACAATATGGGCTCTGCCATCCTGCGGGCCACAGGCGATTCCAGACGGCCGCTGTACTATCTGATCATCTGCTGTGTCATCAACATCGTGCTTGACTGCCTGTTCGTTATCGTTTTCCACATGGGAGTCATGGGCGCGGCAGTCGCAACACTTATCGCACAGGCGGTGAGCGCGGTCCTTGTCACACGGGATCTGATAAGATCGAGGGATCTCCTTCATCTCTCCCTCCGTGATATCCGTTTCCACGGAGCCGTGCTGAAAACACAGCTGAAGATGGGGATCCCTACCGGTCTGGAATCCGTCCTGTTCTCCATCACCAATATCGCGATCATGGCAGCGATCAATACCTTCGGCACCGACACCACTGCCGCATGGTCCGCCTATGGGAAACTGGATGCCATTTTCTGGATGGTCAGCACCGCTTTCGGAATCGCCATCACCACATTTGTGGGGCAGAATTACGGCGCCGGCAGGATGGACAGAGTCCGCAGGAGCACCCGGGTCTGCCTCCTGATCGACCTGGCAGTATCGGGCATTCTTGTTCTGTTCCTGATCGCGGCAAGAGAGATCCTTTTCCGGATGTTTACTACAGACCCAGATGTGATCCGGATCGGCTGCAATATGCTCATCCTCATCATCCCTTGGTACATCGTCTATGTCATCATCGAGGTACTCGCCGGGGCGCTGCGGGGCACCGGGGATGTGCTTGTACCGATGGTCATCACGCTCACGGGTGTCTGCGTATTCCGCATCATCTGGCTTTCTGTAGTGATGCGGGTCTCACCAACGATCCCGGCGATCATTTACAGCTATCCGGTGACCTGGACCGTCAGCGCGCTTGCTTTTATTGTATACTATATCCGAAAATACAGACGGAGCCGCATCCAATGATACGGCTCCGTCTGATTTCTGTTAAACTGACTGATAAGTGGACTGATTTTCTGTGCAACGGCATATTTCACCGCAGACTGTTCTCCGCCACACCCGGGAGGAGATCATAGATGGAACAGCCCGTCTTTTTCTCAAACATCTCTTTTATCTCCAGCACCTTTTTCCACCGTTCCAAAGTGGCAGGATAAATCCCATACCGCAGTGCTACATCCACGAACCGTTTCTCCAGAATACAGAAGCCGGTAGGAAGCGCAAGGGCGTCGCAGAGCTGCACAAGACGGTCATAATCATCGTAGCGGACATTCTGGAGAAACTCTTCTATGAACCGATAGTCTTCCTCGCTCACGTCCATCGGTCCTCCCGCTTTTCTGATATCCTGTATCATGAATTCATGTGTAATACAGATCTGTGCCGGCTTCTCCCATCCCCGCTCCATGCAGTAGCGGTATCCTTTGATCAGATGCTTTGCCGCATAGACGCCCTCATAGCGGCCGATGTCGTGGAGCAGACCGAGGATATAGGCCTCATCGGCAGACATTCCCTCGCAGTGCACGGCAATATTTCTGCATGCCATCGCCGCATACCGGCAGTGGTCTGTCCATGGGCCGGGATTCGTCTTGCCCGCCTTCTCCAGTTCCATCTCCGCGATCCTGCTGTTCAGTTCCATACAGATCCTCCTTTCCTTTCTTCAGCTCACTCATTTTTCTGTCCCGCATAGACTTTTGTCTTTCTCGCAGACAGAACCATGGAGAGTCCGCTGCAGTTCTGTTTAGATCTTTGCCTTTATCATAACACACTTTCCTTCCCATGAGGCTGCATGTCAGATAATGTATACCGAATTATCTCCGCTTTTGCTGCGCGATTGACCCGCCTGGGAAATACTGATAAGATTGAGACAGTTATGAAATTTATTTTGCTGAGGTGAATGGCTGTATGAAATTTTTATTTGCATCTGATTCCTTCAAAGGTACTCTGACGTCACGCCGTACGGCAGAACTGCTCACACAGGCTGCCGGAGAGATCTTCCCCGGATGCATATGCGACAGCATTGAGATTGCTGACGGAGGCGAGGGGACTGCGGATGCGGTACTCTCTGCCACAGACGGAAGGAAAATCTATATGACAGTGTCCGGTCCGCTCATGGAAAGGATTCCTGCTTCATATGTGCAGCTGGACAAGACACGCGCTGTCATGGAAATGGCTGCAGCATCGGGACTGCCTCTTGTTCCCGAGGGAAAACGTAACCCAAGGGAGACCACAACCCGCGGAACCGGCGAGATGATCGCGGACGCAGTCTCAAAAGGTTTCCGCGACATTTCCATCGCAATCGGCGGCTCGGCCACGAACGACGGCGGCATAGGCTGTATGCGTGCGCTGGGAGTGCGTTTCCTGGATGCGTCCGGCAGTGAACTGGAAGGCCGCGGAAAAGATCTCATCCGGATCCGTTCCATCGATCTCACCGGCATGGATCCGAAATTAAAAGAATGTGCTTTTACGGTCATGTGTGATGTCACAAATCCGCTGTGCGGTCCCAACGGAGCCACATATACCTTCGGAAAGCAGAAAGGCGGAACTCCTGAAATACTGGATGAACTGGAAGCAGGCATGTGCAATTACCGAGATGTCCTGCTCCGCCAGTTCGGCATCGATATGGATACCATTCCCGGCGCCGGCGCTGCCGGAGGGCTGGGGGCTGCTCTTATGGTATTTTTAAACGGAAAGCTTAAGTCCGGAATCGAAACTGTCCTGGAACTCTCTGATTTTGACCGCAGACTGGAAGGCGTTTCCCTTGTGGTAACAGGCGAGGGCGCGGCAGACTGGCAGTCCGTCTCCGGCAAGGTCATGCAGGGCGTCGGGATGCACTGTCGGAAGTTCGGGATTCCTGTTACAGCGGTTGTCGGAAGCATGGGACCGGGCGCAGAGCAGCTGTATGAATACGGAATCGACTCCATTATAACTACAATAAACGGGATCATGCCCCTGAAGGAAGCGATGGACCGGGCGGAAGAACTGTATCTCGATGCCGCGAGGAGAATGTTCCGGATGCTGCGCGCAGGACGTCAATTGGGGACGTAGTGAAATTGAATTTCACTACGTCCCCAATTGCAGTTCACTGTGTCCCTAATTGCGTTTCACCGTGTCCCAAAATGCAGTTTTCCCTGTCCCTTTTTGAGCGTTTTTCCGCAGTTTTTAACAGATTTCCGCTCCTGCCGGCATGTCTTTCTCCGGTGTGACGAGCGCGAGATTTCCATCGGCGTCTTCCGCGCAGAGAAGCATACCTTCGGATACAACTCCGGCAAGCTTGGCCGGCTTCAGATTTACAAGCACCATAACTTTCTTGCCAACCATCTCTTCCGGTGTATAGTAAGCTTTTATTCCGGATACGATCTGCTTCACCTGGCTGCCGATCTTCACCTGAGAACAGAGCAGCTTCCGCGATTTTTTCACTTCCTCGCAGGCAATGATCTCGCCCACCTGGAACTGCATCGCGCTGAACTGATCGTATGTGATCTCCGGTTTTGCCTCAATGTCGATCACATTTTCCTCTTCCTCTTTTTTCTCTTCTTCTGCCGGATGAAGTTCTTCCACTTTTTTCAGCACTTCTTCCACATCAAGTCTCTGGAACAGGATTTCCGGCTTATCTGTCACATGTCCGTCTCCCAGCTGATCCAGGATCTTTTTACTCGTAGACGGCATAAAGGATTCCAGAAGTCTTGCACCGGCGGAGATTCCCTGGATCAGATTCCAGAGGACAGTCTCCAGACGGTCTTTCTTCGCCTCGTCCTTAGCCAGAGCCCAAGGCATCGTCTCATCAATATACTTATTGCAGCGTTTGAACAGATTAAAGATTTCTGTAATGGCATCCGCCACCCGCAGGCCGTCCATCTTTTCATCTACTGCTTTTGGAGTATTCTCCATAACCATCTTCAGATCTGCATCCACTTCTTCTGCCGCACCTTTGTCGGTAACTGTTCCGCCAAAATATTTATTTGTCATGGAAACAGTACGGTTTACAAGGTTGCCCAATGTATTAGCCAGATCAGAATTCAGCCTCTCTACCATCAATTCCCAGGAAATGACTCCGTCGTTTTCAAACGGCATCTCATGAAGTACAAAATAGCGCACTGCATCCACTCCGAAGAAATCGACCAGCTCGTCAGCGTAGAGTACATTTCCCTTTGATTTACTCATCTTTCCGTCCCCCTGCAGCAGCCACGGATGTCCGAATACCTGCTTCGGCAGCGGAAGTCCCAGCGCCATGAGGAAGATCGGCCAGTAAATCGTATGGAAACGGATAATGTCCTTTCCGATCAGGTGCAGATCAGCCGGCCAGTATTTTTCAAACTTCTCTGAACTGTTTCCATCGCAGTCATAGCCAATCCCGGTGATGTAGTTGGTGAGTGCGTCAAGCCATACATATACAACATGCTTATCGTCAAAGTCCACCGGAATTCCCCATTTAAAGGATGTTCTGGATACGCACAGGTCCTGAAGCCCCGGAAGGAGGAAATTGTTCATCATCTCATTCTTACGGGAAACCGGCTGAATAAACTCAGGATGCGTATTGATGTGCTCGATCAGGCGGTCCGCATATTTACTCATTTTAAAGAAATATGCCTCTTCTCTGGCAGGCTGAACCTCGCGTCCGCAGTCCGGACACTTGCCGTCCACAAGCTGTGACTCCGTAAAGAAGGACTCACAAGGCGTACAGTACATTCCCTCATAATATCCTTTGTAAATGTCCCCCTGCTCATAGAGCTTCTTGAAAATTTTCTGAACCTGCTTCTCATGATCCGGATCAGTTGTGCGGATGAACTTGTCATAAGACGTATCCATCATATCCCATATTCTTTTGATCTCCTTGGAAACATTATCCACAAACTCCTTCGGCGTAACGCCCGCCTCTTCCGCTTTCAGCTCTATCTTCTGGCCATGCTCGTCTGTTCCCGTCTGGAAATAGACATCATAGCCCTGGCTCCTCTTATAGCGTGCGATGGCATCCGCCAGCACAATCTCATAAGTATTCCCGATATGCGGCTTGCCTGATGTATAGGCGATCGCTGTTGAAATATAATACTTCGGTTTTTCTGACATATTTACCTCCTCTTTCTCGTTCCGGGACGTAGTCAACTTCAATTTCACTACGTCCCCAATTGAAGTTTACTGTGTCCCTAAATGCAGTTTGCCCTGTCCCTTTTTGAACTACAATTATTGGGAAAAAGCTTGATCCGCCAAGAATTTCAGCGGAAAAAATCCCGCCTTCTTATCCTTTAAGAAGACGGGAATCATTCCGTGTTACCACTTCTCTTCGTCCTCCCCTCACGGAAAGGACCTCAGCGAGTGCCAGTCAGCACTCCTCCGCTGTAAAGGGCGGACCCATCGCAGCCTGCTGCACACATGTACAGGTCGGTGCGCTGCTCAGAAGCCATCTTCATCTGCCTTCCATCCGTTCCTCTCAGCGCCGGCCGCCGCTTCTGAAAAGCTTTGCAGTCCTTACGGAACTTCTCTGTAGAATCTCCGACAGATTACTCTCTTCGTCATTGCTTTTTCCGATATTTCAAATTCTTCAGGTCTGTTAAAAAGGTTAGCACAGGAACCTGCGAATGTCAAGCTCCGCGGCCGTACTCTGCGCTGCCCTGCAGGCCCGCGCCCTATAGTCGGCGGCAGTCGTGCATCGTGCTGCAGCTCCAAAAATCTTATTCCGTCTGATCCCTGTATCCCGCTTTGTCTCTCTGCAGAACTTCTGATCCTCTCCCGGAAAGCCCGTTCTTATCTTTTCACAAAATATTCTTCATACCACACAAGGAAGGTATAGATCGTCCATACCTTTCTCCAGTTGTCTGAATTTCCTCCCACATAATCGTCAAAGATCGCGTTGATCTCGTCCACATTGAAGAACTTCTCAGCCATCTCGCTGTGGAACTTCGCTTTAACATCCTGATTGTAGCGTTCGTCCGCCATCCAGATACGGATCGGCACGATGAATCCCAGCTTTTTGCGGAATGCGATCTCATCCGGAAGAACCTTGGCAGCCGCGGTGCGGAATGCCACTTTGTTCTGTTCCTCGTTTACCTTGAATCTTGCAGGCATTCTCGATGCAATGTCGAAGATCCTGCGGTCTGTAAGAGGCATGCGGATCTCCAGACCTGCTGCCGTGCTCATCTTATCCACATTCAGATAAATATCTCCCTCCAGCCAGATCTGAATATCTACATCAGACATCCTGGTCAGCGGATCAAGCCCTTCCGTTTCCTCATAGATATTCTGCACCAGCTCGATCGGAAGCACATCCGGATCATATTTCTTCAGGATCCGCTTTTTCTCATCTTCCTTCATGATATTTGTATTTCCGACATAGAATGTCTTCAGATTATCACCGTACCGCTCTGCATTCCGGTACATATTATATCCGCCGAAAAATTCGTCTGCTCCTTCTCCCGAGTAGCAGAGCTTCGTGTGCTTCGCCGTCTCATTGCACGCGATGGTAAACGCGATCGCCGAAGCGTCTCCCAGCGGCTGCTCCATATTGTACATCACATACGGCACGATCGCAAAATACTCTTCCGGGGTGATCAGACATCTGGAATTTTTGCGCCCCAGGATATCTGCAGTCTCCTTTGCCAGCCCGGATTCATCAAAACGCGGCTCATCATACCCGCAGGAATCCGACATCTCCGCATCTGACATTGCCAGAACATAAGAAGAATCCACGCCTCCTGACAGGAAAGATTCCGCTGTCTCATCCTTCGATTTTACCTCCGGCATGATCTCCTTCAATGTGCTGTGGATCTCATCCGCCCAGTCCTCCAGAGATCTGCTCTCATCCGGATGGAATTCCGGTGTCCAGTACCGTTCGATCTTCAGCTTTCCGTTCTGCCAGATCAGATAGTGTCCCGGCATCAGCTTCTTCAGCCCCCGGAAAAATGTATTCTCTCCCGCCACATAAGTAAGGCTCAGATAAATCTGCAGCATTTCCTCATTGAGTTCCTTTACAAATCCGGGCTGCTCCATGATCTGCCGGATCATCGTCCCATAGAGGAGCCTGCCGTCCGCCGTCTCATAATAATAAAATGGTTTTGTCCCGAACTGATCTCTCAGACAGAAGAGCTTCTTCTCCTCGTCATCCCACAGTGCAAATGCAAACATGCCGTACATGTGGTCAGCCATCTCACAGCCCCACGTCTCATAGGCTTTGACCAGGATCTCTTTTTCACGCTCTTCTCTTGAGAGAGAAAGATCGATGCCAAGGCGCTCGCACAGTTCCTCCCAGTTACGGATATGTCCTCTGTACTCCTGAACTTTTATCATAGGTTTGTCCTCTCCTGAAAAAAATTTATCGAAAACTGTCAACGATATACCAGTATTATAAACGAAAGCTGCCAGGATAACAACCGGCAGCCGCGGTTCTTTCCAAGCCTTTGATTCCGCAGTTTATACGTTATTCCGGCAGCTGCGGCTGAGTCTATGAGTTTTGCCTCCCGCCGCATTTTCTTGTGGACATGCTTGTGGACGATCATTTTTCTAAAGAGATGGAAATATTTCGTGCAGAATGTTATACTTAATTTATTCATTTCACTTTCAGGAGGATACAAACATGTCAGAATTTTCCGAACTTCTTTCCGAATATATCCACAGGAAAAATATCCGTACGTACTCTCTTGCAGAATACTGCGGCATCGACCGCTCCATGATGTACAAGATCATCCGTGGGAAGCGCACACCGACCTCCCTGGAACTGATCGATAAGATTTCCAATTATCTGCAGCTTACTCCTGGAGAGTGCAAGGACCTGATGGAAGCATATCAGATCACCCAGGTAGGGTATGACAACTATTACAGACGTAAGGATATGCTGGATTTTTTAAGCAATTTCCGCGATATTGCGAACAAGAACACGATCTCCTCTTCATTTTCCATGATGACGGACTACACCGCGCCTCTTGTTCCATTGACAAATGAGTCTGAGGTGAATCAGGCGGTATTCACGATCATCACAAAACAGATCCAGCGCGGAAGCGGTCGGATCCAGATGATACTCCGCCCTGATTATACCTTTTTAACTCAGCTCCTGACGTTTTCACAGCCCAGGGATACCACCCTTGTGATCAGTCATATCATTTGTCTGAACAATTCTGAGCAGGTTACCTCTGCAAAGAAAAACTATAACCTTCACTGTCTCATGAATATTCTGCCTCTGTGCACATGCAGCTATCAGTATCAGCCTTACTATTATTATGATAATATTATTTCACAGCTCGAATCCTTCCGTCTGTTTCCTTATCTGATACTGACAGACGACTATGCCGTCATCCTCTCAGAGAAACTGAACACAGGGTTTCTGACTTGTCAGAAGGAAAGCCTTGAAATGCTCGAACAGATTTTTGAAAATTATATACATCAGTCCAGACCTCTGCTGACCAAGATTGAAAACGTCTACGACCAGCTCCGTTACGTCCAGGAAATCCTTCGCTTCGATTCTACGGTCGAGTACAGTTTTCAGATGACCCCATGCATGACTGCTCTTCTGACCCATGATTTTCTTGAAAAAAACGTCAGCAGGCAGATTCCCGCGCGGGATGCCTTCATCGAAACCTTTGAAAAGCATATTCACAATACGTATGAGCGCCACCTGAGCAGGAATCATACGCTGGTTTTCTCTGAAGAAGGCATCTGGGAATTTCTGCGGACAGGCCATCTGGAAGAATATCCTTCCTATATTTATACAGCGCCATCCCCTGAGGACCGTATTCTTCTGATCAAGCTTCTGACCAAAGAACTCCGCCACAATACGTATCGTATGCGCATGCTCAGACAGAGTATAGGCCCGGTCCGGAACGGAGCCAACATATACATTACATCATCTGCCGGCTATCTGCTCTTTACCCCTCTGGGTTCCAGCACGCCTGTCTATCTCAACATCGAAGAGACCGGACTGCTCATGACCTTCCTGGACTTTTTTGATTCGATGGACGAATCTCTATTTTATCCACCCGCTGAGACGCTCAGCAGGCTGGAAAAGATCATTCAGGATTATTCTGCTGCTTATCTTTAGTAAATAGGCAAAACATCGTTCCCTGCTCCAGACATACTGAGAGCCGCCCGGTCCGGGCGGCTCTCCTGTATATTCCCATATTCACCTAGTCTCTCTCCACGCTCCACTCGAGAATGGTTCCTGTATTTGCGTCGATCTCAAAGTCATACTCTATCATCTCATGGATGATCTCTCCCTCGTATTTATAACGTCCGTCATCATAGTCAAGTTCGATCCGGATATCCTGCTCCGTCGCCCCTTCCACTCGCGCCAGGGCGATTCCGATCGCGTCTTCCATGCTGATCGCCACGTTCGCATTTCCTGCGCCGGAGTTCTGCTGTGTATTCGACGATGCGCCGCTGTTTCCCTGCGCGCTGTTCTGAGACTGCGCCGAATTCGTATCAGAGGTATTATTCTGCCCTGCAACGCCATCCTGAGCCGCCGTTCCATTCTGTGAAGCGGTTCCGTCAGAAGGTGCTGCATAATTCTCATTTGTCTCTATATCGGAGCTTATAACACTTCCGTCAGAAGCCAGGATTTCATAATCGTACTCTTTTTCTGCGACATCAAAACGGATCTCGTAGATTTTTCGTCCGTCATCCCGGTCCTCAGACACTTTCAGCCTCGTCGTATCAGACTCGTTTACCCCTGCGTCGTTCAGCGCCGCCTCAAGCGCTGCGTCACGTCCGATGTCTCTTCCGCTTCCGCACCCCGTAAGCGCTCCTAAAACCATCATTGCTGCTGCCGCTGCTGCGATATATTTTTTCTTCATCTCTTTCTCTCCCTTCTTTTCTCTGCGGTTTGCTATTTGTTTTGTTGATGTTACTATACCCCGGAAAGATTAAAGCAAGATTAAAGGAAGAGATTTTTTTCTAATTTTTTATTTTTTATCTGCTTTTCCTCAGCCGGAAAGCGGAAAGTAAACACACTGCCCTTTCCGGGAGTGCTCTGAACTTCCACACAGCCGCCATGCGCCTCCGCGATCCATTTCACCATGGAAAGCCCCAGACCGGAATGGCTTCCTCCCGCTCTCGATGCATCTGCCCGGTAAAAACGCTCCCAGATATGGGGAAGATTTTCCTCTGAGATCCCACTGCCGTCGTCGCTCACTGTGCCGATGATCTCCCCCTGCCCGCGGAGAAGCGATACCTCCACTCTCCCGTTCTTTCTTCCGTAGGAAACCGCATTGGAGATCAGATTGTCCAGCAGACGGATAAAAAGCGTCTCATCCACGCATGCCATGATATCGTCACCCGCCCGGCAGCTGATCTGTACTCCGTTTCCGCCGGCATCCGCCAGCAGCTGCTGTTCCTCCACTGTCATCTGCGTAAGTTCACTTACATTGACCCACTCCCTGTGCAGAGGCTGTCTGCCCTGATCCGCCCGGGACAGAAAGAGCAGCTGGGAGATCATGCCTGCCATATCCCTGGCCTTCCTCTCGATCAGAAGGATCTGTTCCCGCTGTCTTCCGGTCAGCTCCCCATCTTCCAGACATTCAGAACACTGGGCAAGGATCACGCTGACCGGTGTCCGCAGTTCATGAGAAACATCCGATGTGAACTGCTTTTCCCTTTTGAACGCTGTCTCCAGTTCTTCCAGCATATCGTCAAACGTGCCTGCGAGCCCATATATCTCATCCCGGTTCTTTCCACCCCGGACCTTCTTTTCCTCACCGCCCAGTCCGATCCTGCGGGACAGATCCGCATCTGCGCGGATCTTCTGCACCGTTGCCGTGATCTTCTTCACAGGCAGGAGCGTTCTTCTCGTCATACGATATCCGATCAGAGCCGTCACCAGCGCCATCAGGGGAAACAGAATCACCGCAAAACGCACTGTCACATTAAAGCTCTCCTCCGCATCTGTGACGGACGTGATTCCTCTGACATAGACGGTATAATCTTCCGCAAGCCGGAAGGACATATCATATACATACCAGTCCGTGTCTCCTTCAGGAATCCTTCTCGTTCTCCCGTCCGCTATCTCCGGCTGAACGTCGAAACCGTACGGCACCCTGCCGTACAGGAAATACATATCTTCATCATACAGCGACAGATAGACATCCTGCGTCACAGAATAAAAATCAGAATCCAGCCGCAGCTCACCGTCCCGAAGAGTGATATCATCCGAACTGTCCTGCACCCGCCGTTCCAGCTTGGACTGAACACTGGCGAGGATCTCCCGGTTGCTCAGAGAAAACAGGATCGCAAGGACGGCACATGTCGCAAGGACCATAAAAAATGTATACAAAAGCGTCAGCTTGATCTTTAAAGACAGTCTGTTCATTCCTTCTCCTTCAAGACATATCCGGCGCCCCGCACAGTATGGATCAGCTTGGATTTCTGACCCTCATCGATTTTTCTGCGCAGATAGCGGATATACACGTCGATCACATTTGAACTCCCCATATAATCATAATTCCATAAATGCTGCTCCAGCCGTTCTCTGGAAAGTACAGTGCCCGCGTTCTGGACCATGTAGCGCAGGAGCGCAAATTCTTTTCCCGAGAGCTTGATCTCCTTTCCGCCCCGGAGCACCTGATGTGTATCCATGTGCACTTCCAGGTCTCCGACCCGGTAGCAGGTCTTCGGAGTATCCATTGGTTTTCTCAGAAGCACCCTGATGCGCGCCGAAAGCTCCTCAAATGCAAAGGGTTTTACCAGGTAGTCATTGGCGCCTGCATCCAGTCCGCTGACCCGGTCTTCGATACTGTCCTTTGCCGTCAGAAGCACCACCGGCGTGCTGATATTTTTGCTCCGCAGCTTCCTGAGGACCGAGAGTCCGTCCATGACCGGCATCATGATATCCAGCACCGCAGCATCATACTCCGCACTCTCCAGATATTCAAGCGCCTCCTGTCCGTTGAAACATGCGTCCACACTGTAATGCTCCGCTTCCAGCCTGGAGACCAGTATTCTGTTCAGATCTTTTTCATCTTCTGCGATCAAAATCCTCATAACGATCATCTCCTCATACCCCTAGTATAAAACACACCGCCGGCACTGGCAAGGCACCAATAACCGCCGCTTGACACCTGCCGGGATTTCGTTCTACTATGGGAATGTCGAACAATAAGACCGGAAAGGAGACCTCTATATGGAAAAAAATATTTCACAGCAGCTGCTTGAATTTATCGAAAACAGCCCGACCTGCTTTCACGCAGTTCAGGCCATGACAGACATCCTCTCTGCAGAAGGATTCACAGAGTTAAAAGAAAATCAGAAATGGCACATAGGAAACGGCGGAAGGTACTTCGTCACGAGAAACGGATCATCTCTCATTGCCTTTACCGTTCCGGTTCAGGAGATGAAGGGTATGCATATCATCGCCAGCCACAGCGACTCCCCCTCCTTTAAGATCAAAGAAAATCCCGAACTGGAATCCGAAGGACATTACATCCGGCTGAACGTCGAGGGTTACGGCGGCATGATCCGTGCACCCTGGTTTGACCGTCCGCTCTCTGTCGCCGGAAGAGTGATCGTAAAGGATAAGGCACAGGGGGGCTTTCGCTCCATCCTCGTCGATATCGGCCGCGACCTTGTCATGATCCCGAATCTGGCGATCCACATGGACCGTCAGATCAATGACAGCTGCAAATACAATATCCAGAAAGATATGCTCCCCATTTATGGTGACCTGTCGGCAAAGGGTACTTTTATGAAACTGATCGCAGATACGGCAGGAGTCCCGGAGGAAGAGATCCTGGGGCATGACCTTTTCCTGTACAACCGGCAGAAAGGCACTGTCTGGGGAGCTTCCGGAGAATTCCTGTCCTGCAGCCGCCTGGACGACCTGCAGTGTGCCTTTGCCTCCCTGAAAGGCTTTCTTGCCGGGAAACGTCAGGAATACCTTGCTGTCCACTGCGTGCTCGACAACGAAGAAGTGGGGAGCGGGACAAAGCAGGGGGCTGCCTCCACCTTTCTTTATGACACACTGACAAGGATCCATACCTCTCTCGGGCTCTCACAGGAAGATTATCTCATCCATCTTGCGGACAGCTTCATGATCTCCGCAGACAACGCCCATGCAGTGCATCCCGCCCACACCGATAAGGCTGACCCGGCAAACCGGCCGTACATCAATGGCGGAATCGTCATCAAGTTCAGCGCCAGCCAGAAGTACTGCACGGACGGGGTTTCCGCCGCCATCTTCCGTGATCTCTGCCAAAGGGCCGGCGTCCCTGTTCAGACTTTTGTAAACCGTTCCGATATGGCCGGCGGTTCCACCCTCGGAAATATTTCCAACACCCAGGTGGCGCTTAACACCGTTGACATCGGTCTTCCCCAGCTCGCCATGCATTCTCCTTATGAGACTGCCGGGGTCAAAGATACCGGATATCTGATCCGGGCGGCAGAAGAATTCTTCTGCTGATGTCTCCTGACTGACGCCGCTGTTACGCAGAAAATATTTCCTCAAAAAAAGATGCAGCCCCATATAGGAGCTGCATCCTTTTTTGTAATACTTAAAAGATTATTTCTTTTTTCTGATCACGATCACTGCCACTACTGCTGCGACACAAATCACCAGAACGATCACGATCGGCACTACATTTACACTGTCACCAGTCTTGACTCCATTGGAATTCTGTGCAGATGTCGTCTTTCCAGCAGAAGAACTGCCATTCTTATCTGACGTATTTCCTGTCTGTCCCTGGTTTGTGCTGCCATTTCCGGTACCTGTTCCCGATGTGCTGCCATCAGCTGATACCAGCTGTGTCATAGCCGCTTTAAGTGATGCCACAGATGCATTTACTTCTTCCTGAGTTGCCTCCTCATTTTCTAATACATCCTTGGCTGCTGCAAGTGCTGCCCGCATTGTCGCAAAACTCTCTGTCTGATAGTCAGCCTCGTTGAGAGCTTCGGCCTGTGAAATCAGATCTTCCAGAAGATCCTTGCTCGGTCTCAGTCTCAGATCTGCCATCGCTGTCAGCAGATTCTGCCATGCGCTGTTTACCTCTTCCTGTGATGCAAATGCATCTTCATAGACGTCTTTTGCCTCAGCCAGTGCTGTTGTAAACGCTTCTTTGCCTGCATCCAGATAGCTGTCAAGATTATCGTTCATCGTTTCAGCCAGAGCGATCACATCCGCAAGATCATCCTTATCTGCCTCTTTGAACTCCATGTACTGCATTGCCTTGATCAGGTTCTGCCATGCAGTGTCAACTTCGAACTGTGTCACGTCGGTATCGCCGGCCTGTACTCTTGCAAGAACATCCTGTGCAGTCTGAAGCGCTTTCTCAAAGTTCTCTCTGACTACATCCATAACGCCGTCTGTGTTTACCCCGCCGGCAAGCTCGATCGCATATTCCAGAACTGCCGTAGATATCTCTTCATCCGGCTCCGGATTTTCTGAAGGCACGAGGCCTGCCACCGCATTCTTGAATGCTGATACAGCATCAATGAACTCCTGCGGATTCACACGCTCAGTTCCTGCCGTCTCAGCTTCTTTGTCCTGAGCGACCAGAGCGTCGATCGCGTTCTTCGCATCTGTCAGCGCCTGATAGCTTGAAGCTGTATAGTCTTCTGCATTATAAAGCTCATAAGAAGCTGCTTCCAGCTCCGCCAGCTCACGGTTTCTCGTAGAGTATTCCAGAGCTGCCTGTGCGTTCTCTGCATTCGCTTTCAGAGTGTCTGCATCAGCCTGAGACAGGTTGTCTGCATTCTCCAGTGCTACCGCCAGCTTATTCAGTGCAGATTCATAAGCAGTGTAAGTCACACTTGTGTAAATCGCATTTTCGTTGCTCACTTTGCCGTCGACCAGAGCCTGAAGCTCGTCCACATTCGCTGCCTTCATCACAGCATTGTTGTATGCCGACTGCAGAGAGCCGAGCGCCGAATCAACGATCGTCTGGCTCGCGTTCGCATTGTTGTAAACGTCGTTCGCCACATCCCATGCCGCCTGATAAGCATTCTTGCTGTCTGTCGTCCAGGCATCCTCTGCCGCCTGCTCAAGGGCTGCTCCAAGGTCGCTCTTGTCGACTGCTGCGCCGCGGTCTGCGGATACTGTGATCTCAGCGATCTCCGGGATCGTATCTGCCCATGTGACCGTGATGCTCTCCAGTGTCTTACCTTCCGGAATTATAAATTCATTAATTGCCTGGTTGAGTCTTCCTAGGCTTTCCTGTCCGTCCTCACCGATATATTTTGCAGTCACTTCTGCATTCGATATTTCACCGAGCTGGATCAGTCTGATGGATGCCACGCCTTCCGGCTCAGAGAGACGGTAGGTGAAGGAGCTGTCCGCTGCAGATGACTTGTAAGTCGTACTGTAATTGCCGTCCAGCATATTAGACGGGATCTTACCTTCCTCTTCCACGTCCTCAGAGATGATGTCCCTGTTTCCTTCTGTGGAAATATATGCTCCGCCGTTGATCTGCAGCTCACTGATGCCGACCCATCTGTGCGAATATGTCTCCACCGGTGTGATACGGATATATCTTCCATCCACATCAAGATCTGTGGCCTCCGCATACATATAGCCCGGGTTCATGTCATCGTGTGTCAGAGTGATACCCTGCATATCTTTTGCAGTCGTATCATCCCATTCATTTTCTGTCGTCTGTCCCACATGAAGAACGGTTGTCCACTCCTCACCGTCCACAGATACTTCGAAATCAGCATTTCTCAGGTAATTGAGCTGTGTCTCGACAATGTAGTAACGCAGGGATGAGAAATGGATCACCTGCCCAAGGTCAAATGTAATGTGCTTTCCTTCCTCCTGTGCGCCGTTGATCATGCCGATCGTGCTCAGGTCGCCGTCAAATACGTTCTCCACTGTACCGGATACACGCATGTCGTTTGTTGTCTGAGCCATCGCGAAATCACTTTCCACGGACTTCGCACCGATAAACTCATAATTCACATCAAACTGTGTCAGATTAAGTTCTACACTGTCTGCTGTGCTGCGGATGCGGATATATCTTGCATCCACATTTCCGCCGCCGTACTCGCTCCAGGCAATGCCGTTCATTGAAGTCTCAAGCACTGTACCCGCCGGAAGCTCAGACGTCGTGATGCCCGTCACGTTCTTGATGCGGTCAAGCTTCACGCCGATATACTCGTCTGCATTCAGGTAAACCGTACCCTCTGTAAGGGAAACAATCCCCTCATCCGCAGCAGCTGTGATATCAGTATTTACGTTCGTATATACATACTCGGATGTTCCTCCGGTCTGCTGCGCTTCTTCTACAGTAAACTCTGAGAACTTGCCCCAGCTTCCCTGCTGCGCCAGGTTTCTGATACGGATATACTGTGCGCTTGTTCCCGTCAGATCGATATTCAGCGTATCCATGCCGGAAGATGCTCCCGTATAATCCTCATATCCTTCCACCGGAGTCCAAGTCTCGCCGTCAACGGATGTTTCAATCGTGTAGTTGACAAGTTTGTCGCCGCCGTCATGTCCGACTACGATATGCGCGCTCACCAGATCTGCGACTTTTCCGAGATCATATCCGATATAATCGTCTACGAGGAAGTCGTCCCCTGTTGTATTGCCGCTTCCATCCGGATCATACCATACAAAGGTATCGTCATTTCCGTCATACAGATTTGACTCGGATCCCTGATAGATCTCCCAGCGGTCCGTGCGGATCACATTGTACTGGATCGGAACAAATGTCTCGCTTTCGGGAGCAAGGATCTCGATCTCGGAGATTCTCACCCAGCCGGCTGTATCCGCCTGATTCAGAATCCGTACTGCCGTTACATCTGCAACGCTTCCGAAGTCAACTGTCTGATCGGATGCATTTGTAAGTGTTCCTGCTTTCACCCACTCATCTGATCCGTCAACCTGGTACTCCACATCTGCATTAGAGAGTACATCATCTGCTGCCGACACGCCCTGAACCAGTCTGAAAGATCCTATTGTCTTAGGCTCGTCAAATGTAACTGTAAGCGTTGAACCTGCAGCAATGACCTCCCGGTTCGGAGCCTCATAAGGTCCTTTTGCGAGCTGTACTTCTGTGCTGTCGCTTCCGTCAAAATAGTTTGCTTCTGTTCCGCTTCGAACGGAGATTCCGTCATACGTCACCGTACCTGTATATCTCTCCTGCTCTTCCGGCTGCTGTGCGGAATTTCTATTGATCTGGATCTCGCATACATTCAGATAAGCGTCCAGCTGGTTATCTGCGGTTGCCACCAGCCTGATTCCCATTGCCTGGAAATCTTCCGGAAGATTCTCTTCTTCGACCACAACCTCAAGATACTGCCCCTGCACTCCGGTAAAAGCATTCTCCATGCCTGTCAGCTCAAGATCATACCATTCGCTTCCGTCAAGCGTATACTGGAGCTTTGACGCCTCAAAATGATTCTTTCCTGTTCCCAGCAGGAAGCGGATATCGCTGATGCTGATCACGCGGTTATACATCACGCCTACATAGTCGCCTGTATAGATCCATACCGGATTTCGATAGCTTGCCATTGTGCTGTCATCGCCATCGAATACATTATCGGTACTTCCGTTTGGAGAATCCGTCCTGTTTGTGATAAAGGACTGGATGACTGCATCCGGATTCATCGCCGTCTCCGCATACTTGGAAACATAATCTGCCGCGGCCTGGATAAACGGAACGATATGCTGTACTCCTACTTCTGCATACTCATAATGGTCGAGGTACCAGAGCGCATGCGTCTTGGAGCTGTCAAATGCTGTCTTTCCGGCAGTGTTGTACTGAAGAATCGCGGTCGTGTCGCCGTTGATTACTGCCTTAACTCCATTCAGATATGCAATCGCCGCGTCTGTCGTATCATCCCAGCAGTCCAGCCAGTAGATAATCTGATCTCTGACATTGGTATCTCCTGCCTGAGCCTCATATATATCTGCCGCATCCTGAAGCACTTTAAACTCGGCAATCAGAGCATCCACATCCTCTGCTGTCACAGTATTAGAGTTCAGCTTGTCCTTGAACGCTATGAGCATCGGCGCCAGGTCAACAGATTCCTGAAGCGCTGTTACCCTGCTGTCCATGTTCTGGTTCATCATGTGCTTGGACAGTTCTCTGAGCGCGTTGGATCCCTCTGTCTCGATTGCGGAATTATGATCTACATATTTAAAAGAATTATTCCATGCCAGATCTGCTTCCTCTTCCGTCTCCCATATATTCCAGGAATAGCATGCGTTTCCGAAAATTGCCACCTTGCTCGGTTCTGACTGCTGCATCGGGTTCAGCACGATACCCTGGATCTTAGCCGGATCTACCCCCGGATGGAGGAATGTGCTGTATCCGCCCATGATCAGATGATTCTTAGAGTTATCTGTACAAGGCCAGTTAATCCACATGTAAGGTCCGCGTCCTGCCGTATTCGTAAAGGTCTCTGTGAAGCTGTTGCTTACTTCGCCCCATATTCTTCCGCCAGTCATAACGATCTGTACATTCTCCGGGAACTGCTGATAGTAGCTCTGTCCGTTGTACATATATTCAACTGTACAGAACGGAAGAGTCTGCTTCAGATCCGGGTATTTCTTGCCCATCTCTGCCAGCCAGTCCGTCATATCGTTCAAAAACTTAATGTAGTTGTCTGCTCCCACATTAGCAGCGTCGTCGGCCAGAATTGCAACCTGCCTTACGCCGGCCTCAATCACCTGCTCAAATTTTGCCTGCACAATCGCCAGGTCTTCCTGATAATGCTCTTCCGTATCAAACCTGACTGCATTATTCATAAATGTATGAAGTGCATACACAAACCGGCACTTGGAAGCATTTCCCGCGTCGGCGAGAGGCTTGATCAGCGTCTCGATCTCCTCGTCCGTATAAAGCTGTCTCCAGTTGGAGTTATGCTTCGGATCATTCTTCGGCGCATAGAAATAAGAATTCAGTTTATAGTATCCGCCCCATGTCATCAGGTTAATCCTGTCTTCTGTTGACCACGGATTGCCATAGTATCCTTCAATAAATCCGCGGCTTGCCACGTCCGCCCAATCCTCAATGTGGAAATTACGGATCGTGTAGCTGTCCATCTGCTTAATGATATGATACAGTGATGTCAGACCGTAAAAGCTGGCGTCTGTATCCGCTCCGAGGACTGTGATCACACCGTCACCACTGTCCAGAACATAGGAGTCAAGCTCATCAAACAGCCCCTCTGTCGTTACCTCGATATTCTCGTCGACATAATTGTCAACATACTCACCGGATCCGTCGATTCCGACGAGGATGTTCGTCATGCCATCCACGATACTATCTGATTCCTCGACTGAAATATCGCTCTTGAGTGCAAGCGTCTCATTCAGCCTGTCCTTCGTCGCTTCATCGATCCCGCTCTCATAGACCACATTGACTTCGTCGCGAATGATGTAATCCCCATCCTCGTACGTCATCACATGAGGCGTTGGATAGATCTCGTACTCAGTCTGGTCAGCTGCTTCCGCTTCTGCTGCCGGCGCAATGTAAAGACTTCCCGCCAGCATCGCAGCCGCCAGGACAAACGAGCCTGCCCTGCGGAATCCTCTGCGATTCCAAAAAGTTACTTTGTTTCTCTTCACTTTTCATCTACCCTCCATTTCTATAGATTATCCATAGCGAGATATCGATCTGTATAAAAAAAACCGATTCCCGAAAGATAAACTGCCGTAATTACCCCTCTTTCTTCGGAATTCGGTTTTGCCCATTGCTGGTAACAATCCATATCTGCGCTATAATTGATACAATTATAGCAATTTGTGGCAGAAATGTAAATAGAAATTGTCGTTTTTCACAAACCGTAAAAACTAAAGCAAGAATTTTTGTGCCGTTTTTTCTGTTTTTGGTATGAGAATCTACCTATTATATAAAATATATCCAATTAGGATTTCACGGATCCTCAAGAAGAACAGTATCCGCCAGGTCTCGGGCAGGACCGGGCTTTATTCCGCTGCCAAAACAAAAAACCCGAACACTCTTCCGAGCATTCGGGTTTCCTCTTTGAGAGGCGCAGACCGGATTTGAACCGGTGAATCAGGGTGTTGCAGACCCACGCCTTACCACTTGGCTACTGCGCCTTATTCAGTTACGCGCATCTGTCATCTCTCAGATACATCTGCGCTGATCTGCCGCTTCCTCCGCAAGCTACTTCATCATCCTGAAACGGCAAATGACCCCGACGGGAATCGAACCCGTGTTACCGCCGTGAAAGGGCGATGTCTTAACCGCTTGACCACGGGGCCATAAAACAGTCACTTATATGATGACCGGTATTTATAATAGCATAAGCTTTCTGCAATTGCAAGCACTTTTTTCAGTTTCTTTCTGATTTATCGCTGCAATCATACCTCTGGATATCCAAGGGCAGCCATACAGACGCGCCTGCATATTTCCGCCCCGGATATCCGGGCGTAAGCCGAAGCCCCGGTACCACCAAAACTCATGCCCTGTCTCCGAAATACGCCACGATCAGATCGACCATCCGGTCGTAGCTCTGTACGCCGTCAGCCTGCCCGTTCACTCTAAGATATGTATCATTCACCCGGTCTGCCGTCTCAGAGATGATCCCCTCATAATGGTCCCAGAACTCTGAATTGGCCGTCACATCCGCTTCCGCCCGTTCATCCAGCAGAACTCTCGTCGTCCTCCACGCCTCCTGGTCCGCTCGGTAAAGAGCATTCATGCAGTATGTCCATCCGGACAGATACCCGCTGTACCGGAAGTCCGCCCGGTCTGAGCCAATACACGCCAGAAAAGCGATAAAGTTTGCTTCCCTCTCCTCCATAAATCCCCTCAGGTGCGACAGTTCATGGCAGGTGGTGAAAGGAATATTATATGGAATCATATCTCCATTATAATTTGCCTCCACCGTAAACGGTGAGTAAATGCCTGTGAGTCCCTGATATGAGAGGAACTCAGACAGGATCAGCTTCTTTGGCTGAGGATAATAACCTTCTAATGAAGGGAATGTCTCAGACAGCTTGTCCATCGCAGCCACAGCGCCCTCACCTTCCGGCCCGTCCAGGATCATTACCCCGGCGTCATCGCGGGAAACCTCCTCGCAGGCCGCGTTCACTTCTGCTGTCAGCCAGATGCAGACCTGATTCAGCTCCTCAGAGCTGTAGGAAGACGTCACGATCCCTTCCTCCGCCGAAAAGCTGCGCCTGTGATAGTTGATCCCGCATCCGGCAGTATAGAGAAATGCCAGAATTCCCACTGCCAGGATCACTCCGGAAAACCAGGAGAACAGCACGTTCCCCGCCTTTGCGCCCTTCACGATCTTTCCTGCACAGTACACGATCGACACAGCCAGCGCTGCCAGAAGCAGGTACAGGCAGAGCTCCGCCACGGAAAACGGTGCTGTCCCCATGATCCTCCCTGCCGTATTGACAAGAAAAGGGTATATGGTTTCCGAATACCATTCGGCGAACGCCGGGATCTTTACTGACGCAGCCATCAGCGCCACGCTCAGGATAAGAAGGACCGCTGCCGCTGCAGTACGGTGCATGGAATGATCTTTTGTTCTTTTCTCCAGGTTTGTTTTCTTCTGTCTTTTTATCACACTTACTCCTTTGCTTTAATCTGTACCTTGAAGCAGAAAAGAAAAAACCTCATGCTGTAAATGTAACATGAGGTTTTTCAAGCTCCCCCTGTTGGACTTGAACCAACGACACTTCGGTTAACAGCCGAATGCTCTACCGACTGAGCTAAGGAGGAATATTTAATTTTCAGCAGCTTCCGCTGCCAAGTGGAGAATACGAGAGTCGAACTCGTGACCTCCTGCTTGCAAGGCAGGCGCTCTCCCAACTGAGCTAATCCCCCGAAATATGTTTTTTAGAACTTTTATAAAATACCATATTTCAGGGGGATCTGTCAAGTCATTTTTGATAAAATATTACCAGATGTTACTGTTTCCACCTGCTGCCGCGCGCATGTACATCCGCCATGCTGATGTGCCCCGCTCCAAAAATGTAGTGCGGAAATGCTGCCTGTCAGAGACCTAGAAGCCTTGTCAGCAGAGGGTTCGTATCGTAGAGCAGCGTAAGGATACTGCTCTTCTCCACCATCGCAAAGCATGCGCTTCCTGCTTCCGTCGCATACAGAAGCGTCATGATCAGAAAGCCGATCCACACGATGACCAGGCCCAGCACCAGACCCAGCGCGGCGCCGCCGATGTGGTTGATCAGTCCCAGCACCGGGAGCTCGCCAATGATATTCACGGCGACCATCAGCGCCTTGACCAGGATGACAGCGATCACGAAAGTCACAAGGAACGACAGGATATTCAGCACCATTCCGGATATGAACGCCGCCACATACTGTGGGAAAGAGCTCACCCCGAGAGAATTATAGGATGCTTCATTGTTGTTATCCATGAGCTGATCCTTTAAAAATTCCGGCAGAGGCGCATTCTCGATCTCGCTGATCTGAATATCCCGCGGAATCTCTCCGATCACGTTCAGAATATCCTGGACCTTGATCCCCAGACGATCCCAGTCCAGATCATTCAGATTCTGCAGCTGATCCTGACTAAGATTTTCCAGCGGAGTTCCGCTGAGATCGAGATCTGCGAGCTGATCCTGGGATATCTCAGGCATAAACGCCGCCACACACCGCTCCTCTATGAAATCATCCACCGGCGTGTACTTTGCCAGGGCATCGGCCACATAGGGAGAGAGGAACGCCACGATCACGATCGTCAGCACAGTCGACAGAAGAGAAAGTCCTAATTTCAGGAAGCCTCTTATGTACCCCACTACAATACATACTAAAAAAACAGTTGCAACTATTATCAACAGCCAATTATCCATATCGTCTCCTAATTTGTAAGATAAATCACTTTCAATTCATCTACACTCATCACATAGTATCTGTTCAGTCCGGGAGCCCCGAACATTTCCAATGCCTCCACATTCAGGTTCCCCTGGAATTTCATAACCCCCGTGTCTGTCATAATGCAGCATCTGCTGCCGTCAAACATGATGATCTCATCCCCATCTATCTTGACATGGGCATATTCGCCTGAAACAGGCTTCCGGATCACCTGATTTCCGGACCGGTCATACAGTGAGACCTCATAACCGGATTTTTCTTCGTTGAGAAGGATAAAACCGATATAACGGTCTGAGTGGAATACACTCCTGATCTCTCGATTGAGGGTAACTTCCTTCACCTTTTCCGGTGTCTCCAGGCCTTCGTATATAATGAAAGAATTGTCTCCCACTGCCACAGACCGGTCATTCCCCATAAAGAAAAGATCCGCGGCGATCTCTCCGCTGTATTCATCCGACGCGACCGTATTGTCTGCTTTCTCCTGCCCTGCCTCGCCGAAATTGTAGTAGACGACTCTTGATCCCAGGCTTGTCCCCTCCGTATACAGATAGGATATGGCCAGCGTATTGCCGTCATCCGACAGAGCCAGCGCTACAGGATATCCCACACTGCTCATGGTCACCTGCTGTTCCACCAGGATATTCCCCGCCGCGTCATATGTCAGGATGCGCGGCGAATTTTCATTGCGCAGGATCGCGCTCACGATCCCCTGCTCCGAAACTGTTATCTTTTCAATGGGCAGTGTTGTCTCGATCTCACCTTTCAGCCCATCCTCTGTGAATACCAGGATATTGTTCCCGCCCCTGTCCGCAACGGCAAAGGTCTTATCCTTTACCTCAATAATGGGATTCTGCAGCTGCGTGGACTGGATCCACTGCTCCTCATTCTTCCTGTTCAGGAACACAACTCCGTCCCTGTTATAACGGACGATCCCTCCCGCGAACTCCACGTAGCTGTTTGTATCCGATATATCATTCTTATAGGTCGATGCACTGCGTGCCCGGTCATATGTCTGATTCTTCAGCAGGAGATACGTCCCGCATACCGCCAGGGCTGCAAGTACGGCGATGGCGAGAATATCGATCATCTTCTGCTTTCGGAATCTTCTTACCTTCTTTTTTACTTCCGCCGGATCTTCGGGAGGCTCTACGATCCTGAGATACGGAATCTTCTTTTGCGCCATATAACTCCCCTTATCGTCTGTCTTGTTTTTCCAGTTCTTTTTCCTGTAGATTATAACACGACTTTATGGCAATAGCAATTTTTGTCCTACATAAATCAGATTCCCGTCCGTGATGCCGTTCATCCTGCAGATCGCATCAACATGGTTCAGATCTCCATACATTTTCCGGCTGATAATAGCAAGTGTATCCCCCTTTTCTACGATATAGATGCCATTGCTCCCGTTTTCACCGGAATCGGCCGCTGTCCCTGCTTCCGTGCTGTCCGCTGTCCCTGCTGTTTTGCTGGTATCCGCCGTATTCTCATCCTCTGCGGCGCTGCTGTCTTTACTTCCTTCTGCCGCAGTGTTTCCATCTGAACCATCCTGCATGTCCGCACTGTTCTCCTCCCCGTCTGCTGCCTGTGCATCATCCTGAGTCCGGGTATCAGCCTGTCCGCTGTCTTCGTCCTGTGCTTCTCCGCCGTCTCCTGCAGATCCCTCCTCAGATGTCACTGCCGTCACCGTACCGCTGGTCTCCTGAGTTTCCACAGTGTCTGTCTGTCCTGTCAGGTTGTCCAGTGTCGACTGTACCGCTTTCATTCTGTCGAAGTTATTTACCATGGACACTCCCATAACGATCAGAACGAGTACGAGGCATGCGCTTACCGCATACATCATCCCTCCTGCTTTCTTCTGTCTCGCTCCCTCGCCTTTTGTTCTGACCAGATTACGAAAGTCCTTCGCAGCTCTGTCCTCAACAGTCTCCGAAGGAAACACACCGTTCTTTTTTCTCGTGGAGATCATATAATTCTGCATGCAGGGATTTTTTTCATAATATGTATAATGTCCCCCGATCTCCATCAGGTCGTTCATCTTGTGTACATAGTAGACTTCCTCCTTCTCCGCAGGATCCTTCATGATAAACACTGTATTTTTCTTGGGGAAAGACTTCCTGTGCAGCTTCACTGTGCTCTGGTCCGGCACAAGAGGAACTCCCTGCTGTGCCACGAACCAGCCAAGCATCTCGCCGTCCTCAAAATACTGCTTGCAGTCCTCATACGCCTGCTTCCATGTATTCTCATCGATCACATACTCACTGCCCGACATCGTAAGCTCATGCATCTGTATCGCACCGTAGATGTATACATATTCTTCTCCGCCTCCTTCCTCCATGTCTCCCACAAGGAAGGCGCCGATCGGGCCGCCCCCGGCTCTCTCACATTTTTCGCACAGCTGCATGAAAAAGGTATCTACATAATCCTCCACATAAATCTTCGGACTGTCACTTACATTTCCTATCTGACGAACATTTTTTGGTATCTGTCTTTCCATCTATACTCACCTCTGATTTAATTTTTCCTAAGCATAGCATACGAAAATAGCTGAATTTATCAGTTGCTGTCAGGTGAGTTCGACAAAAAAACGGAGAGCCTCACCCTCTCCGCTTCCGGTCCATCAGCCTGCAGAACACGATCGCCGCCCCCGTGCTGACCGCTGTCGCCGCAATGCCCGCCCCCACGATCCCTGCCGGATTGGCGCTTCCGTACTGGCTCCGGTATGCGATCACATTCACCGGGATCAGCTGCAGAGATGAGATATTGAGGATCAGGAACGTGCACATCTCATTGCTGGCGATCCCTTTCTTCCGCGCAGGACCTGCCGCCCTCCCTGCGCGCCGGTCGTCCTCCAGCCGCCCCAGTTCCTCCATGGCCTTAAGCCCGGCGGGCGTCGCCGCCCAGCCAAGCCCGAGAAAATTTGCGATAAAATTTGTCGTGATATGTTCGTTCGCCTTATGTCCTTTCGGGATCTCCGGAAACAGAAATCTGATCAGCGGCTGCATCTTTCCCGCTGCCATGCCGATGATCCCGGCCCTGGACGCGATCTCCATGATCCCGGTCCAGAAGGACATCACGCCGATCATCGTGATACACAGCGTCACCGCCTCTTTAGCAGAATCGAGTGCCGCATTCGTAATATCCGGCATCTTTCCGTTAAACGCCCCATACAGGATGCCCACAAGGATCATCCCCGCCCACAGATAATTCAGCATACCCGGCGCCTCCCCTCTTTACTCTTCTTCACGATCCGTCTCACTGTCATTCTCCGCGATATCCCACATATATTTTTCCACAAGTTCAAAGGGTGCCGGCCCCACAGTCAGCACTGCCTCGTGGAATTCCTTCTGGGAGAAATCCTCTTTCTTCTCTCTGGCCCAGTCCTTTTTCAGTTCCAGGAACTGCACATAGCCGATGTAATATTTCAGATAGTTCGCCGGCGATCCGATGATCAGCTCATAGATCCTCTCCACCGTGTCCGCATCCGTTATCCCGTAATTACTGAAAAAAGCCACCGTATCCATCCGGCTCCATCCCTCGTAATGGATCCCCATATCCGCCAGTGCGTACAGCGCGAGGATAATGGAACTGTTTTTCTGCAGAAGCGCCGCCTGTTCTTTTGAGAGAGGTGTCAGATAGTAGCTGCACATTTCCGCATAAGTCGCCCAGCCTTCTACGTAGCCTCCGAAGCTGAAGAGACTGCGCACCGGATCCGGATCTGTCGCCTCAAAGAATACTGTCTGATAGAGATGCCCTGGAAATCCTTCATGCGCCAGGGTAGTAAACAGCGTCAGGTCATCTCCCATCTGCGACTGATTGATGTAGATCACATTTTCCTGCGTGTTGTCAATGGCCGGTATCATATAAAATGCCGGGCTCAAATGCTCTTCCATTGCCTCGGGGACATATTTTACCTCCAGCTCTGTCTCCGGATACTCCGGAAATGCAGCGCTGATCCCTGTCTGCAGCTCACTCAGGATCAGCTCTGCGTCGCTCTTCCCCATGGACGCCGCCGTCTCCTGCGCTTCCCCTCGGGTGATCCCCACGATACTCTCCATCGATTCCAGATCCTCCACGATCTGTCTCCGTGTCAGATCCTCCAGCTCCCTCACCGTCTGATCCGTACCTGTAGACTGCCGCACCAGCATCTCATAGTACTCTGTCCCCTCCGGCAGGCAGCAGAGCCCCTTGTCATTCTGCCCCGTCCCCTTCAATTCCTCCACCGCAGCCATCAGGGTCTGGTACGCCGGATAGACATAGTCCTCCATCATCAGTGCGTTGTCCTCTATATAATCACTCTTCTCTTTCTCCGTCAGCTCTTCCAGCCCTGCGATCCGATCGGCAAACGTAGAATACAGATAATTGCCGTCCCCCATCGCGAGAAACGCGCTGCACTGCCCGATCACCGTATCCGCGGCATAATCCGCCATGAACAGCCCTGCCTCGGACTTCTCCCGTTCAAACCGGATCAGGCTGTCTATATAATCCGGCGTGCTCTGCATCAGCTGCAGGTACTCCTCCACATCTTCCCTGTCGTAGAACTGATATTCTGACAGGATGACCGGGAGCTGTGTCTGCACGCCGCTGACCAGCCCCAGCGGTTCCTCATACAGCAGATAGTCCGCGCTCTCCTCCGCCGCTTCAAGATAATACTCCAGGATATCATAAGTAAGGCGGTTCTGAATACTCAGGTCATTGTAGGAAAATCCGGTCAGCGCTGTCGCCATGTTCTCGCATGCGGCCTTTATCTGCGTAGAGTCTGCGCTAAATTCGCCGAACACCGCCGGCGCACCGCTGATCCCGAATCTCTCCGGCTCCTTCAAAGTATAGTGAAGGCTGACCACATCTGACGAGATCTCCTGACAGAAGACTTCTCTCGTGTATTCCCGGAACCGCTCATCCTCTCCCCCGGCATTTCCTCCCCTGCAGCCGCTCAGCAGGAGCGCCGGAATCAGGAATGCCGCCGCACCGGCGCGGAGAAGCCGTCTCCCGCGCACAGCAGAATGAAGTTCCTTCTTTATCAGAATACAATTGTTTTCAGTAGTGGATTTTATGTAACGGACAAAAGAAAACGACATAAGAACTCCGGAAATGTCTTTATCGTATTCTATGAACCTTTCTTTCCCGATATACCCCTTCCCATAACAAGAAAGTCTGAATCCCTTCTGCCTCTTCCGCATATAAATTTATCAAATGCATATCTTAATCAGGAGCTTTCCTTGCACATTTTAGTCTATATCTCCGATTTTATCGTCCCATTTATCATACTGGCAGTAGTGATCTACGGACTTCTGTCCGGGATCAATGTCTACGACACCTTCATCAAAGGCGCCCGCAGCGGATTTCTCACTGTCATCCGCCTCATGCCGACACTGATCGGGCTGATGGCTGCCGTAGGTATCCTGCGGGCCTCCGGTTTCCTCGATTTTCTGGCAGTCCTGATCGGGCGGTTTTCTTCCCATATCGGTTTCCCGGGGGAGCTCATCCCGCTCACCATCGTCAAGATGTTCTCCTCCTCTGCCGCCACCGGGCTCCTTCTTGACGTCTACAAAAATTTCGGGACCGATTCTCTTCTCGGGCGGATCGCCTCGATCTCCATGTGCTGTACCGAAACGATCTTCTACACAATGAGCGTATACTTTATGACCGCAGGTATCAGAAGATCCCGGTACACCCTGGCGGGCGCACTCACCGCCACTTTCGCAGGTCTGGCAGCCAGCGTATTTCTGGCGGCAGGTTAAGGATTGTACGAAACTAACCTTTATGCTAAAATATGGTATAGAATTTACAGATGGAGGTGTACTTATGGCCAGCGTGACATTTGAACACTTATCAAAGACATATCCCAACGGTTTTGTCTCCGTGGATGATGTAAACCTTACTATAGAGGACGGAGAATTTGTCGTATTTCACGGACCCAGCGGCTGTGGAAAATCAACCATCCTCCGCATGATCGGAGGACTTGAGGATATCACCTCCGGCAGGATCTATCTCGGAAATGATCTTCTCAACGACATCCTTCCCCGCGACCGGCGGCTTGCAATGGCGTTTCAGAACTATACTTTGTACAGGCATATGAATGTTTATGACAATATGGCGCTGGGGCTGCGCCTCCGCGATCTTCCGCGTACTGTGATCGATTCACGTGTTAAATCAGCGGCAGGCTTTTTCGGTATTACCGATATACTCACAAAGAAGATCCGGACGATCTCCGACGCGGAGCGGCAGCGCGTCGCTCTCGGACGTGCTGTCGTCTGCCAGCCCAAGGTCCTTCTCGTCGACGAAGACTTTGCGCGGCAGGATGATGACCGCAGGCGTGAGATGCTGGACGATATCATCCGCATCAACCGAGACCTGAAGATCACGGTCCTCTATGTCACCAACAACTATGATGAGGCAGTTTCACTGAATGCCCGCGTCATCTTTATGAAGGACGGCAGGATCACCGGGGACAGAAAATTCGGATCAGCAGGATCATCGGAGTAAAAAATGACCGGAACAGGAGTAACCCCTCCTGATCCGGTCTCTTTTTTTCAGTTCTTTTCTTTCAGTTTTTCCAGATAATTATAGATCTCCCTCTTCTGGACACCTCGGTCCTTCGCGGTCCTCTTCATGGCTTCTTTCCTGTCGAGCCCTTGGGAAATGTAATGCTGAAAATGATCTTCTATGCTCATTTCCTCCCACTTTTCCTGCTTTTCACGCTCAATCTCCTGTCTGCTCCGCCCCTCAATGACCAGCACGCACTCGCCTTTCGGCTCGCTCTCCTTATAGTACTCCGCGGCCTCAGGCAGAACAGCGCGGAATGCAGTCTCATGCTTCTTTGTCAGCTCCCTGCACACAGCGACACGCCTGCTGCCCAGTCTGTCTGCCAGAACCTGCAGCGTTTTCTGGAGTCTGTGGGGCGCTTCATACAGTATGATCGTCCTGGTCTCCCGCTCAAGCTCTTCAAGAACTGCCTCCCTTTCTTTCTTATCTGACGGAAGGAACGCCTCAAAGGCAAATCTTCTTGTGGGCAGTCCGGAGATCGTCAGCGCCGTGATACATGCCGCGGCTCCGGGCAGAGAAGTCACTCGTATCCCGGCCTCACAGCACATGCGCACCAGTTCCTCCCCCGGATCAGAGATCCCGGGAGTTCCCGCATCTGTGATCAGGGCGATGTCCTTTCCATCCAGAAGCTTTTCCACCAGTCTGCGTCCCTTTTCATATTTATTATACTCATGGTAGCTCGTCATCGGAGTGTGTATATCGAAATGATTCAGCAGCTTGATGCTGTTCCTTGTATCCTCCGCTGCGATCAGATCAACTTCTCCCAGCACGCGTACCGCCCGGAAGGTCATATCCTCCAGATTCCCTATGGGTGTAGCACAAAGGTATAAAGTCCCTGCCATATGCTTCCTCCTGTCATTCTTCCTGCGTCCCGTGCCTGTCAAATATAATGAGCGGCGGCTCCACCGTGACCCGGGGCTTTGCGCCGCGTACTCCCTCGATCAGCACCATCGTCGGCTCTTTATCAATATACGGATGGATAAAGCGGATCCGCTTAGGCTCGATCTTATACTCATGCATCTTGATCATGATCTCTGTCAGGCGGAACGGCCGGTGTATCATATAGAAACGGCTCTTGTCCTGCATCAGCCGCATGCTCTCCCTCAAGATGTCATCCAGCGTACAGAGGATCTCATGCCTCGCGACCGCTTTGGCGTCATCCGGATTCCTTATCCCGTGATCTGCCAGCATATAGGGCGGATTCGTTGTTATTACATCAAAAAAGGCCGGCCTGAACAGTTCTGCCGCCTCTTTGATATCCCCCGTTACGATATCGATCCGGTCCTCCAGATGATTATGCGCCACGCTCCTTCGTGCCATCTCCGCCGTATCAGCCTGTATCTCCAGTCCTGTGATATGGCGCGCCTCTGTCTTCGCCGAGAGGAGGACCGGTATGATGCCGTTTCCGGTTCCCAGATCCAGCACACTCTCGCCCGGCCTGACTCTCACAAAGTCAGAAAGAAAGACCGCGTCCACTCCAAAACAGAACTTCTCAGGATCCTGGATCAGTTCCAGCCCTCCGATCTGCAGGTCATCCAGGCGCTCGCCCGGTCTTATCTCACTTGTCATTTAACTTCGACGCTCCATCCTTCTTCTCCAGCGCCCCCAGCTTCTTCATCTCATCTTTGGACACTTTCTGTTTCTTCTTCCTCGGCCTGAACTTCAGGTCCTCCGCCTTATATTCCCTGATCTCTTTCTCATCATTCTCAAGATTGACCACGACCTTCACCTGCTTGCGCAGAACACTCAGCGAATGGACCACACCGGTCAGCCCCTCCTTGGTCGTAACTGTATCTCCTACGGAAGGGAGCTGGCTGTTCAGTATCTCGTAAGTCTCTTCCTCATTTGTCAGACAGCACATCAGACGTCCGCACACCCCCGAGATCTTTGTCGGGTTCAGAGACAGGTTCTGCTCCTTCGCCATCTTGATGGATACTGCCGCGAACTCCGTCAGGTAAGTACTGCAGCACAGAGGACGGCCGCATATGCCGATGCCTCCCCGTATCTTCGTCTCATCCCTCACTCCGATCTGCCTCAGCTCGATCCTGGTGCGGAACACAGCCGCCAGATCTTTCACCAGTTCACGGAAATCGATCCTTCCGTCTGCCGTAAAATAAAACAGGATCTTATTATTGTCAAATGTGTATTCCACATCGATCAGCTTCATCTCAAGTCCGTGCTTGCGGATCTTCTCCTGGCAGATCTTAAACGCATCTTTTTCCTTCTGATGGTTCTTCTCCACTGTCTTCCGGTCCTGCTCCGTCGCGATCCGGATCACAGACTTCAGCGGCTGGACCACCTCTTCATCTTTCACATCCTTCGGTCCGCTTACCACGCGGCCATACTCTATGCCGCGGGCAGTCTCGACGATCACATGGTCACCCCGCTTTATCTCAAATTTTCCCGGGGCAAAGAAATAGATCTTTCCTGCCGTCCGGAATCTAACTCCGATTACCTTTGTCATTCCGTCAATTCTCCTTTATCGTCAATAAAAGCAGCTCCATCGTCAATTCGAAATTGACATTTGCCTTTATCCTCGCTTTTGCCTTCTCCAGCCCGTCAAGGATATTCTCGATTCCCTCGTAGGAGCTCTTGCTGGCACGCTCTTTGATATACCTGAGCTGGTCTGAAAATACGACTCTGTCCACACTCTTTGTCGCCTTGTAGATCAGCACATCTCTGTACCAGATCGCAATGATGTCCAGATAATCGTTGATCTCCAGCTTATATGTCATGCATTTTTTCACAGCCTCCATAAGCTCCGGCACATCCATCTCATCAATATTCCTCAGCAGATGGACCGCCTCTTCCTTGATCTCATTAAAATATTCCGAGGTCGCGAGCATGATCGCCTTACCCACATTCCCCTGTGCAAATGCAACGCACACATCCGCTTTATAATCCGGAATCTCCATCTGCTCCATGAGATATTTCTTTACCAGCTGATCCTTGATATTGCGCAGCTTCATCATCACACATCTGGACCGTATCGTCGGGAGCAGCGTGTCCGCGTTCTCTGTCAGAAGCATGATGACCGCATACTCCGGCGGCTCCTCGATCGTCTTCAGAAGTGCGTTCTGCGCCTGGACGCTCATCAAATCCGCCTCCGGGATAATATAGATCTTATACCGGCTGCTGTATGGTTTGATCACAATATCATTATTCACCTGTTCCCTGATATCATCCACGCTGATCGTATTCGGCTTCTCATGCGTTACTCTGATGATATCCGGCTGATTGCCGTTCACAGCCTGCCTGCATGACTGACATTTTCCGCATGCATCGCCGTTTGCTTCCCTGTTCTGGCACTGCAGGCTCATCGCAAACAGATTTGCCAGCATCTTTTTTCCTGAACCTCTCTCGCCGTTTAAAATATATGCGTGTGAAACAGCGTCCGCGCTCACTGCACTTTCAATATATTTGATTATGTTCCTGTGTCCTACTACGTCTTTAAAACCGCTCATCATTTATCACCTGCCGTGCATTGTTCCCTTCATAAAGTACTACTTTTAAGTATAACACAATCTTTCCACAAGTTATACCCTAAAATCCTTTATATACGCCCCAATCTCTTCCAGACAGCGCTCCAGTTCCATGTTCACAAACCGCTTCCAAATCCCTGCGCGCCGGAGATTTTCTTCTGAAAAATCTGCAGAATCCGCAAGAAATCTCCTGCACATTTCCTCGTATCTCGGTTCCTTCTCTCTCTGCTCTCTCTCCAGAGCCCGGGACAGCCTCACACCATCATCTACCTCAATATAGATTGGAACGATCTTCTCTTCTCCAAAATACTTCTTCAGCGCCTGGAAGGACTCCAGCGTCCCGATCACCAGATAATCCTTCTTCTCCAGATCGATCTGGCCGTCATCCGCAGTAAAATAAGTCCACACGCCGCATTTTGTATTATACGCTCTCACTTCAATGACTCGCCCCGCCTCCTGCATCTCGCGCAGCCGGTCTTCTCCTACAAAGTGATATTCCACACCCTCCTGCTCTCCGTCCCTGATCGGCCGTGTTGTATACGGAACGATCCTCTGAAGCTCCGGCATTCTCTCAGACAGTTTTTTATAGATAGTATCCTTTCCGGAAGAACTCTTTCCCATGATATAGAAAATCTTACCCATTTATCCACACCTCGATCTTTCCGCTTTCTTCCGTTCCTTCTATGGAAAATCCCATTTTCTGATATTCGGTCATCTGCCGCGCTGTCTCCTTTCCGATCCGTTCTCCCGGTACGACAAGAGGAATACCCGGGGGATAGAGATAGGCATATTCAAGAGATACCTTTCCGCCGGCATCCGCCCATGCCACAGTCCTTGTCTTCTCCCCGCTGTATTTCAGCTGCTCCGCATCCCATGCGGAGAGCACCTGCTCCTGCTGCTGCAGTTTTCCGCTTACTCCCACACTGCAGTTTTCTTCCCCAGTATACTTCTCGAAGCCGTTCTCCCGCGCCTGAACTGCTTCTGTCCTGTTCTCCTCAGCCTCTTCGCCCGCCTGCCCTTCGGCTGCCGACAGTGCTTTGTCGATCTCCACCAGTGCGCTCACCAAACGCTGCAGTCCCTCATTCGTATCCCCGGGTCCCGTCATTGCGATAATATAGGAGCCCGCAGCCATTTCCATCTGGAGGTGATATCTTTCCAGCAGGAGCCGGTACAGCTCTCTTCCTGTAAACTCTTTCCGACTTCCATCCGCTCTCTTGAGCAGAGTTCCCTTCGCAGAAATAACCAGCTTCGATCGGTCATATCTCTCTGTCTTCAGAAGTCTCAGATACTTCAGACGCCCCAGTTCCTTTCTCGTCCTCTCCAGAGATTCCGTATACGCTGTCCAAACGTCATTCCGTCCGCTGACAGCCCGTATGCACTCATCCATCCCTGCCATCAGTATATAGGAGGGACTGCTTGTCTGCTGCAGATGCAGATACTTCCTGATCCTGCGCCGGTCCGCCAGTCCTCCGTTTATGTGCAGAAGCGCTGTCTGCGTAAGCGAGGGAAGCGTCTTGTGCAGGCTGTGAATGACCACGTCCGCTCCCGCCTGATTTGAATTTTCAGGAAAATATGGATGAAATCCAAAATGAGCACCATGTGCCTCATCCACGATCAGAGGGATCCCTTTTTCATGCGCGATATCCGAGATCATACGAACATCCGAAACCACGCCGTCATAAGTCGGAGACGTGATCACGACCGCACAGATATCCTGCTCTGACTTCAGGATGCGTGCCACCTTCTCCGGACGGATCTCCCCATTCAATCCTGTCCTCTCGTCAAATTCCGGGTACACATAGACCGGATGCAGTTCATTCAAATATACAGCATTATACACTGATTTGTGACAATTGCGGGCGATCAGAATCTTCCTGCCCCGCTCTGAGCATCCCAGCACTGCACTTAAAATCCCCGCCGTACTTCCATTAATAAGGTAATGTGTCTCCTCTGCCCGATATGCTCTTGCAGCCCGCTCTTCGGCCTCCTTTAATATAGAAGACGCGTGATGCAGATCGTCAAATCCGTCAATCTCCGTAATATCTATTTCATATGGGAGATCCGCTCCGGTGATCAAAGGATTCCTTTTATGTCCCGGCATATGAAAAGGATAATAATCTGATGCTGAGTATTCTTTCAGTTTTACATATAATCGTTCCATAGCTGCTTCTCCTGACGCTTTCTCCGTTCCTCCGTCTTCCCCGACTCATTCTGATTCCAAACATCTCTTTCCTATTTCCACGAAATATTTCTTTCCTATTCTAGCACAGAGAAGAGACGAGCACCACTTTATATGCTGATGAAATTCCGCAAATTGGCCGTGTCGAGATCCGACTCTTTTGCACATGTCGGATTATATAATAAAATGTCGGAATTCATATAATTTTATATATTTTTATCTATTTCCATCTTTTTCCTTATAGAATTTATTCGTTACACTACGATCAGCCAAAGGAGGAATTATTTTATGACTGACAGTATCACCAAACTTCTGCTGCAGCTTGGTATCCGCTCCACATACTATGGTTTCAGATATCTCAGCTACGCCCTGGAGCTCTGTCTGCAGGATGAGCATTATCTCACATCCGTTTACAAGACGCTGTATTCAGAAGTAGCAGAAAAATTCGGGACCAGCTGCTATAATGTAGAGCATTGTATCCGCACTGTGATTTCTTATTGCTGGGATCGGGGCAACCGGGACTTCCTGATAACAATAGCAGGCTACCAGCTGTCAGAAAGACCGACAAACAGTGAATTTATAGACATTCTTTATCATTATCTGGAAGCATGATACCGCCCCCGCTTGAACCTGATGTTCGAAGTGGGGGTTTTCTTGAAATCTTCATAAATCTTAACCTGCATTTTATTTCTTCGTCACACTCTGCTCACAATTTAAGATTATATTATCCTTAAACAAAGCAGAGATGCTTTTTCATATATATTTCCTCTATTCTCAGCCGGCGAGCAGCATCCCGGCTTTTTCTTTTATAAGAAAAAATACCCGGGGAATATATTCCCCGGATATCCTGATCCAGTGAGCGTGCGGGGATTCGAACCCCGGACAACTTGATTAAAAGTCAAGTGCTCTACCACCTGAGCTACACGCCCATATTTTTAAATTATAGCAGAGAAAAATGCCCAGAACCGGAATCGAACCAGTGACACGAGGATTTTCAGTCCTCTGCTCTACCAACTGAGCTATCTGGGCATTTACACACATCTGATCATTATCTATAAAATAACTTCAGAGTGTAAGTTGCGGGAGCAGGATTTGAACCTGCGACCTTCGGGTTATGAGCCCGAC
>ERZ1643246.289-NODE-289-length-66247-cov-34.284385_pt1 | contig 66247 bp, 53 predicted proteins | sample MGYA00579265_ERZ1643246 | MGnify/ENA primary metagenome ERZ1643246 (study PRJEB29033, sample SAMEA4952261) | chicken gut metagenome | biome: Broiler Chicken; feature: Gastrointestinal Tract; material: Caecum | place: Ireland | collected 2018 | study: Broiler... | reverse complement strand
ATAATTAAATTAAAAAAATAAATAAAAAATAATTAAATTAAAAAAATAAATAAAAAATAATTAAATTAAAAAAATAGATAAAAAATAAAATAAATTAATTAAAAAATTAAAAAATAAAATAAATTAATTAAAAATAATTGAAAAGGAGAAAAATAAATTTGAAAATAAATGAAATAAAAATAAATTCATATGGAAAATTAAAAGACAAAGAAATTAAATGTAACGACGGAATAAATTTAATTTATGGAAAAAATGAATCCGGAAAATCAACATTATTAAGGTTTATTGAAAATATTTTTTATGGAATATCAAAAAATAAGAAGGGAAAAGAATTTTCAGATTATGATAATTTTTTACCATGGTCAGGAGAAGAATTTTCTGGAAGAATTAATTATGAATTAGATAATGGAGAAAAATACGAAGTATTTAGAGACTTTAAAAAGAAAAATCCAAAAATATTTAATAATGAAAAAGAAGACATATCTAAAAATTTTAATATAGATAAAAATAAAGGAAATGAATTTTTTTATGAACAAACCAATATAGATGAAGATTTATTTTTATCAACAATAGTTTCATATCAGCAAAGAGTAAAGCTAGAGAAAAACGAGCAAAATTTTTTAGTACAAAAAATAGCAAATATAGTTGGCACTGGAGAAGATAATGTATCATATAAATTGGCAATGGATAGAATAACAAGAAAACAAAGAGATGAAGTAGGGTCTCAAAAGTCTAGGGAAAAACCAATTAATGTATTGCAAAGAAAAATTGAAACATTAGAACAAGAAAAAGAAAATTTGAAAGATTTTGAAAATAAAAAATATGATATAGAAGAAAATAAAAATAATTTAGAAAATGAAATTATAAATTTGGAAAAAGAAAAGGAATATATTTCGTCTTTAAAAAATTTAGAAAATAATCAAAAAATAGAAGAAGAAAAAATTAATTTAAAAGAAAAAATAAAAAAAGAAAATATAGAAAAAATAAATAATTTAAAAATAAATTTAAATAAAAAAATAGAAGAAAATAAAAAAGAAAAAAATAAAAAAATAGAAAAAATAAATTTATTAAAAAATAAAAATAAAAAAATAAATATTAAATTTTTAATAATTTTAATTTTATTTATTTTAATAAATATTATTCAATTTATTTTTATAAAAAATAAAATAATAAATATTTCTTTAATAGCAATAATTCCAATTTTATTAATTATTTGGATATTTATTAAAATGAAAAAAAATAAAGAAATAAAATTAGAAAATGAAGAAAATAAAAAAATATTAGATGAATTAAAAACACAAGAAAAATATTTAGAAAATGAAATAGAAATTATAGAAAATAATAACAAAAATATTGAAAAAGAATTAGAAACAGAAAAAGATAATTTATTAAGAAAAAATAATTCAGAAAAAGAAAAATTATTAAATAATTATAAAAATAAAATAAATTATGAAAAATTATTAGAATATAATAAATTAAAAAATCCAACTGAAATTTTTGAAAATATGCAAAATGATTTATCACATAAAAAAATTCAGTTACATCAATTAGAATTAGACAGTAGAAATATTGAACCTAAATTAGATAATCTTTCAAAAATAGAAGAAGAACTAGAAAATGATAAAGAACAATTAAGTTCATTAGAAAAATTAAATAAAAGTATGGAATTAGCAAAAGAAGTCTTAGAAAAATCATATGAAGAAATGAAAAACATGGTTGCCCCTAAATTCACAAAAAATTTGTCAGAAAACATTTCTAAAATTACAAATGGAAAATATAAAAATGTCAGAGTTCATGATGAATTGGGATTAATAGTTGAACTTGAAGATGGTAGTTATGTAGAGGTTGGAAAATTAAGTGTTGGTACAATTGACCAATTGTATCTATCCCTAAGACTTTCAATGATTGATGATTTATCAGAAGAGAGAATGCCAATATTCTTAGATGAATCTTTTGCATATTTTGATGCAGATAGATTAAAAAATATTTTAAAATATTTAAGTACAGATTTTAATAATAGACAAATATTTATTTTTACTTGTACAGATAGAGAAAAAGATATTTTAGAAGAATTAAAAGTGAAATTTAATTTGATTAGTATGGATTGAACTATATATAATAGTTCAATCCTCTAATATTTTGTTACTAAATAATGGCCTTTTAAATATAAAACGTTGCTATTATAATATTTTAAGGTTCTCCTGTTCATTTCATTCAAAAAGAATTCATAAGGCTTTTTCATGAGCCTCTTTCACTCAGACCCTCTCGTAACCTCGAGTACCGTGAACATCCCTCATTCAAAAGCCCAATGAATTCTAATTTTCATTCCACTCAAGCGTCAAAGCTTTAAAATATTATAATAGCAACGATTTGTCGCTTGAATTTGTTAAAGACAATTATCTAGTAATAATATTTTATATAAAATAGTAAAAAATAGTGGAAATTATGCCCAAAAGTGTGGTATAATAGATAATGTAGTGTAAATTTATGGAAGGAAGGTTATTATGTTTGATAAATTAGACGCAGTTGAAAAGAGATATGAAGAATTAACAAAAATGATAAGTGATCCAGAAATAATTGCTAATCAATCAGAATGGCAAAAATTAATGAAAGAGCATGCAAGCATAGAAGATGTGGCATTAAAATATAGAGATTATAAAAAAGTAAAAAATGATATGGAAGAAGCCAAAGAGATGATGGAAGATAAAGAACTAAAAGAATTAGCAGAAGCAGATTATTATGAAAATAAAGAAAAGTTACCTAAATTAGAAGAAGAATTAAAAGTTCTTTTAATTCCAAAAGACCCAGATGATGATAAGAATATAATTTGTGAAATTCGTGCAGGTGCAGGAGGAGAAGAAGCTGCATTATTTGCAGGAACATTGTTTAGAATGTATAATATGTATGCAGAAAGAAAGCACTGGAAAGTAGAAGTATTAAATGAAAACGAAACAGGTTTAGGTGGATATAAAGAAATATCTTTTATGGTTACAGGAAAAGGTGTATATAGTAGATTAAAATTTGAAAGTGGTGTACATAGAGTACAAAGAGTTCCAGATACAGAGAGCAGTGGAAGGATACATACATCAACAGCGACAGTTGCAGTTTTACCAGTAGTCGAAGATGTAGAAATTGAAATAAATCCAGCAGACATAAAAATGGAAGTATTTCGTTCATCTGGTGCAGGAGGACAACATATAAATAAAACATCATCAGCCGTAAGATTAATACATGAACCAAGCGGAATAGTAGTAGAATGTCAAACAGAAAGGTCACAATTTCAAAATAGAGAAAATGCTATGAAAATGTTAAGAACTAAGCTATACGAAATAGAAAAATCTAAACAAGATAATGCAATATCAAGTGCAAGAAAATCACAAGTTGGTTCAGGAGATAGAAGTGAGAAAATAAGAACATATAATTATCCTCAAGGAAGGATAACAGATCATAGAATAGGAATGAGTATTTATCAAATGGAAAATTTCTTAAATGGTGATTTAGATGAAATGATAGATAATCTAATTGCAGCAGATAGAGCAGAAAAATTAAAAGGTGAAGAAGAATAAAATTTTATATAATGTAATAAACTAAAACTTCTTAAAATAAACTAAAATAAGAATATTTTAAGGAGTTTTTTATATGCAAGAAATTTTAAAAACAACATTATTAGGTTTATTTTTTGGCACATTTGGAACAACAATAGGTGGGATTTTGGGAGTAGTCATCAAAAAAAATTCAAATAAATTTTTGAGCTTTATTTTAGCATTTGCATCAGGATTAATGATGGCAATAATTTGTTTTGATTTAATACCAGAAGCATTAGGAATTACAGGTTTAGGAATTGTATTATTGGGTATATTAATAGGAATATGTATAATGATCTTCTGTGATTTAGTTGTAAGTAAAAAATTTTCATATGCAAAAAGTAAATCAGATAAAAAAGGATTACTAACAACAGGGATAATTGTATCAATAGGCTTAGCAATACATAACTTTCCAGAAGGATTAGCAATAGGATCAGGATTTGAAGCATCATTAAAATTAGGTCTAAGTTTAGCATTAGCAATTTGTCTACATGATATACCAGAAGGGATATTCCAAAGTAGACACCAAGTAAAATATGCGAGATAGAGGCGATTTGAATTCGAATATTTTAGAACTAATAAAATTTATGAATTAAAACAAAAAATGGATTAAAATGTAAAATGATAAGAATTAAACATATAAGAAATGGAGGAATGCTATGAAAGAAAACAAATACTCCCTATGTATTAAATAAACAATACCCTATATACAAAAAAATCAATACCCTATTGTATAAAAAATCAATAGGGTATTGATAAAAATGTCAAAGAAAATAATATAAAGATTAATAATATAAATATGAATATTATAAATAATAATAAGATGAGGATTTTTTAATTTTATTTATATAGAGAAATAAAAAATTTAACTTTCTAATTTATCTTCAATGCCAGCAAATAAATCATCATAAGATATGTTAAGTACCTTTATAAAACCCCATACTTCATAATCTTTAACACTTCTTTTATTATTTTCAATCATATAAACATCATTTTTATGAAGATTTATTCCGAGTAAATTTAATTCCATTGTCAAATCAGCTTGAGATAAATGTTTTTCTTTTCTATAATTTCTTAAATTCTCTCCAATTACATTTAAATTATTATTTAATTTTCTAACTGCCATGATTTATACCACCTTTTTTACAATTTATATTGATTTTACCCCGATGTTTGTGATAACATGACATTAAGCAATGGGTAAAAGGGTAATAATGAAAAAGAGGAATAATACAGAAAAAGATATGAAAATTTTTAGTGATATTATGAATCAATTAATTAGAGAGAAAAAGATTGAGTTTGGTTTTTATGATAACAAGCTAATAAAATTGGAGTTATTGCAAATTTGTTATGATAAGAGTAAAGACAGATTAGAAATAGAATTTAGAGATGTTGTAGGAGAATATTTAAGAGAACTAAGAGAAATGAAAGAAAGATAAAATAAGTGAAGAAATTTTAAAAAAATAAAGAATTTACAGAAAAATTATGATATAATAATGCTGTAAAAATGAAAACTATAAATTAACAAATTATATAAACTATGTGTTTTTATAGGAGAGTATATGGAGTTATTAGATGTTGTTGATGATAATAATAACTTAATAGGGTTATCAGAAGATAGAAAAATAGTTCATGAAAAAAATTTATGGCATAGACATGTCTCCTGTTGGATTATGAATAGTAAAGGAAGAATATTACTGCAAAAAAGGTCTAGTAACAAAACTAGAAATCCTAATAAGTGGGCGAAAACAGGAGGGCATGTCGCAACGGGAGAGAGTGTTCAAAATGCTCTACTTAGGGAAATAAGGGAAGAACTTGGAGTAAAGATTGATAAAAAAGATATAGAGTTGTTAGGAATATTTAAGAGTGAAGATATAAATAATAGATACTTTGGTTATGATTTCTTTATAAAATTTGATTATCCAATAAATAAATATACTTTACAAAAAGAAGAAGTAAGTAAAGTAAAATATGTTACAATCGAAAAAATGAAAAAATTAAAGAAAAATAATAATAAAAGTTATACCTTTGTTAAGTGGAATGACGAAGATTTTTATAAAACAATAGAACTATTAGAACAAAAAAGATATAAATTGCTTAGAAATTTAAAGCAACAAAAGAATTGGAAAGATTTGTATTATAAGAACATTAAAAAATTTAAAAGTATGGATGATTATATTCAAAATAATTTAAATAAGAAAAAAACATATTTAAAACAAATTGAAAAATATGCGAAGAATAAAAAAGTCATAGAATGTGGCTGTGGAACTGCTAAAATTTCCACATATTTTCAAAATAATGGTTACGATGTATCTGCAGTTGATATTGATAATGAGATAATTGATTTGGCAAAATATATTGTTAAGAATTCGACATATAATGACAGTCCAAAATTTTATAATATGTCAATTATGAATATGAATTTTAAAAATAAAGAATTTGATGTAGCTTTTAGTAACGGCGTGTTGGAACATTTTAAAAACGATGAAATAATTAAAATATTAAAGGAAGAATGTAGAATAGCAAAATTTGTTATATTTGGAGTGCCTAGTAAATATTTTGATGAAAAAGAATATATGTATGGCGATGAAAGATATTTGACAAGAGCAGAATGGAAAAAACTAATAAAAAAAGCTAATGCAAGTATAATAGACATTAAATTATTTCATTCACAGTCATTAACGAAAAGAATAAAAAATAAAAAAATATTTAAGCAAAAAGAATTTAATTTATTTATAATAAAGGAGGATAAAAGTGATGGAAAGTGAATATGAAATAACTGTTTTAGATATTGATGTATCTGAGATAGAAAAAAAATTAGAAAGTATCGGTGCAATAAAGCAAGGAGAGTATTTTCAAAAAAGAAATTTATACAATTTTCATGAAGAATATAGGGGAAGATTTATTAGATTAAGAACAAATGGAGAGAAAACAACACTAACAATAAAAGATAAGTCAGCAAAGAAAGAAATAGGTAGTGTAAAAGAGTTAGAAATAGAAGTTTCAAGCTTTGAAAAAACTAATGAAATATTAGAGTTATTAGGGTATGAGCATAGTACATATCAAGAAAATAAAAGAATAATTTATAAATTAGGGCATATAGAATTTGACATTGATACATGGCCAATGATTCCTACATACTTGGAAATCGAGGGAAAGAATAAAGAAGATGTTGAAAAAATGATAAAAATCCTAGATATAGATGAAGAAAAATTGTCATTGGATAAAGTGAGCGAAATTTATAAAAAATATGGAATAGATATACATCAATATAAAGAATTAAAATTTGAATAAAATATGGGGGCGTTTTAATTGAAAAAGTTTAATATAGGATGGGGACTAACTAATTTATGTAATATGAACTGTAAATTCTGTTATAGTAAGGAAACAAGAGAAAAAAGTAGAGAATGTAATATTGAAGATTGGAAAAAATTTATAGATGAAAATTATGAACAAATCGATTCAATTAATTATGGCACAGGAGAAAATGCAATATTAGATGATTTTTTTTATTTTATTGATTATGTTAGAAAAGAACATCCTAATATCACACAATCTGTTACAACAAATGGATATATTTCACAAAAAATAATTAAAAATAAAGAATTTATGGATATATTTATGAATTCTATTGATGAAATCGATGTGTCTCTGGATTTTTCAACTAAAGAAAAACACTGTGAATTTAGGGGGCAAAAAGATGCATATGATTGGGCAATACAAACATTTTTGGGGAACAAAACTAAGTGTAGATAATAAAAAATATTATAATATACCTAAAAATGATGAGTATATAATACAAGATGGTAATCAATATTATCTTTATGGAGGAAATCAAGGAAAAGAAGAAAATCTTTATAGAATAGTAAGAGAAATATATTATAGAAAGAGTTTAGCATTAGGCAGGGTGGCTATACATTCAGCAGCAGTTTCAGATGAGAAAGGAAGATGCATTTTAATACCAGGTGAAAAAGCAACAGGAAAAACAACATTTTTATGTAATTTATTAGCTAGTAAAAGATATAAATTCTTAGATAATGATAGAATATTACTTGAACTTGATAATCAAGGAGGACTTAAAGCACATAGTATGTCAAGTACAGTTAATGTAGGATTTGGAACGATGCGTATAGTACCAGATAAATTTAGAGATATAAAAATATCTGGATATGAAAAAACTACAGATAAAAAACGATACACAAGAAAAGGCTTTATAAATCAAATGAGTTGTGACTCGACAACAACAGGAAAAGTTAAATCAATAGTGTTTCCAAAAATAAAAAAAGAAAGCCATGTTCAATTGCGAAAGTGTAATAGAGAAGAAAAGATGCATCGTATTGGTGATGCTATTGAAAGATATGATAATAGTGAACATCCAGATTGGCTCGGAATTTCAAATGTATCTGAAGAACAGTATAGAATAAATATATTAAAAACATTACAATACATAGAAAAAAATATACCAGCACATGAGATGCAATTTGGGTACGAAAGAATTAATGATAATGAACTATGCCAAATTGATTAGAGAGGAGAATATTGTAAAAATAGGAATGTTAAAACATATTTAACATTAAACACATTAATTAAAGACAATGAATTAGATGAAGCAATTGAATTGGCAGATATTGCTTATAAAGATGGAATTAATGCTATTATAGTACAAGACATAGGCTTGGGTAGAAAATTAATAGAAAAATATCCTAAACTCGATATACATGCTAGTACACAAACGACCATAACTAACAGAGAGGCTATAAAAATATTGGAACAAATGGGATTTAAAAGAGCAATTATTTCAAGAGAATTATCTATGAAGCAAATAGAAAGTGTTTGTAAGAATAGTAATATTGAAATAGAAACCTTTATACATGGAGGATTGTGTATTTCCTATTCAGGACAATGTTTATATTCCAGTGTTAATTATGGCTTAGCTGGTAACAGAGGAATGTGTGTCGGTTCTTGTAGAAATGAATTTGTATTAAGGAAAGACAAAAAGATAATAGACTTTGGAAAACTTCTAAAACCTAAAGATTTATGTGTATTAGAGTTCATACTAAAATTAATAAAAGCTGGTGTAAAATGTTTAAAAGTTCAAGGAAGAACTAGAAGTTTAGAATATATAAAACAGGTTACAAAAATTTATAGAAAATATATTGATTTAGCTTATTCGAATAAAGAATATGGAATTGATGTAAATGACATAAAAAAACTTAAAGAAGTTAGTTCAAGAGGCCTATCAACTGCCCACTTTAGTGAAATTTCTAATAAGAACTTTATTGTGGATAATAAAGAAAAAATAACTATTAATAAAGAGAATTTTAAAGAAAATAAGAACGAAAATGCAAGATTAAGAATTGCTAAATATAATAACAATGATATTTCTATCTTATTGTCAAAAATAAATACTAATCTTAAATACAACGAATTAAATAAACATATAAGTCGAATCTATATACCTTTAAATGAATTTAATGAAAATAATAACAAAATATTAACTGAGTTATGTCATAGACATGATATTTATATCCATATGCCTTTAATAATATTAGAGAAGGATATTGAACTTTATGAAAATATATTAGATAATGTAGTAAAAAATTATAATATAAAAGGATTCGTTCTTTCAAATTATAGTGATTTAAGTCTAATAGAAAAATATGGAGAAAAATATAATTATATAAGCAATTATACATTTAATGTTTTTAATAGATTTTCTTGTAATTATTTAAAAAGTTTAGGAGTTGATATTATTACATCATCAATAGAATTAAATAACGATGAGTCTAATAAATTATCAAGTGATTATAACGGAAAAATCGAAAGAATAGTGTATGGTAAAATACCATTAATGAATATTAAATATTCATTAATAGACAAGGATACAGTATGCAACAGAAAAAATAAGGACACTATAGAATATTTTTTAGAAGATTTAGAAAGTAAGAGAAATTTTGAATGTGTTGATTGTAATGGTTCGATACTTACAAAGATATATAGTGATAAAATTTTATTTATAGATAATGTCCATACAAATAACAGTGTAAGATTAAATTTTATAGATGAAAGCATAGATGATATGAATAAAATAGTGGAATATATAATAGATAATAAGTCCTGTTATGGAGATTTATATCTAAATGAAATTAGTGTTAAGTAGGTGTAGATATGGAATTTAAGAAATTATATGATATAGCAAATAATCTGGCGAAAGAAATTAAAATTGAAGAACATACTTATATTAGTGAAGTGGCTGTGGCTCTGGTTTCAGATAAAGATAACATATATGTTGGAAGATCTATTAAAACGACTTGCTCTTTGGGACTATGTGCAGAAAACGTAGCTGTATCTAATATGATTATAAACGGAGAATCCGTCATAAAAAAATTGGTAGCGGTATATGAGGGCGGTAAAATAATATCTCCTTGTGGAAAATGTAGAGAGTTTTTATATCAAATTAATCATAAAAATCTGGACTGTGAAATAATGTTGAATCTTAATAAAATAGTAACACTAAGGGATTTATTACCAGCAACTTGGTCAGATATGAAATAGGAGGAGAAAACATTGAATAATTTGCCAAAATATATAGGAAAAGAACTAACGGTTATAATAGATAGACCAATGGGAAGTAAACATCCAAAATATGGATTTATATATCCAATTAACTATGGATTTTTGCCAAACACGATAAATAAAGATGGCGAAGAGATAGACTGTTATATACTAGGAGTGTTTGAACCAGTAAAAGAATTTAATGGAAAATGTATAGCAATAATTCATAGAATTAATGACGAAGATGATAAATTAATTATAGTACCGAAAGATAAAGAATATTCAAATGATGCAATAAGAGCATTAACCGAATTTCAAGAGAGATTTTTTGAGAGTATAATAATAAAAAACATATGAGTCTAAAATGTCCTTTTTTAATAGTTTTAAAACTCTAAAAATAGGACATTTTTTAAATGCATAAATTCGGCTATTTCAAGTGTTATGTCGATATTTAAGACAAATTTAACTAAATAGGGTAGGTGTATGAGAGCGTAAGCTATCATATTCCTACCAAGTTACATTTAGTGAAAAACTTATGAAAAATTAATAATATGGTCGGTTTTTCTTGTAAAAATGTAAGTATATATAATAGGAGGCAAATTAAAATTATTTCGAAATTAAGTTGGAATTTTTGAGGCAACGGTATATGGGCATTGTGTAAAAATAAATTTTTTAAAGAAATTTAAAAATTAGGGGAGAAAAATTTTAAACAAACCAATGTATATATAATAGAGGGATTTTAAAATTTGCCAATACAAATAAAGAAGGAGAGGTGGCTTATATGCTTATTAAAATAAAATGAAAGTATAGTTATGTGTCCTTCAAATTTTAACTCTTCACATTAACAATATATATGTTTAAAGTCAGAATAATAGAATTTATTAAGCATATATATTGAATAAATCATTTAAAATCACATCGTTGAAAAATAATTACAATTTTGACGTTGTCAAACTTCATTTGAAATTTAATCAACGTACCAAAAGTACGCCTCATAAATTTCAAACTCGTTTTCCTAGTCAAAATTTAATTCTTTTTCAATTGGATTTGTGATTCAGGAAAGAAAGAGATTAAAAATGAGAGATTTATTTAAGATTAATGTGCAGTTTGATGAAAAAGGTGATGAGTTAGAAAACATAATATCATACTTCTTAATTAGTCAGTTAGAAAAATATTCCACTATTAAGAAAGATAAGATTTTATAAAAAACCCTAAAATTTAAATTCAAAATAATTAGCATAAAATAATATAAAAAATAAATATGTTGAACATTGTATTAAAAAGAAAAAATAGATATAATTAAAATTGAATTCAAATTGTTTTTATCAAGCATGGGAAGGAGGATAAATGCTTGAAAAAATAAAGAGAACAATATACAAGGTTGCAATCTATATTAGACTTTCAAAAGAAGATATGGATAAAGGATATGATGAAAGCGAAAGTATAACAAATCAAAAAACATTATTAACAGAATATGTAGAGAAGTTAGGATGGGAATATGAGCTTGTAGATATTTACGTAGACCATGGATATACAGGAACAAATTTTAATAGACCAGATTTTAAGCGAATGATTAAAGATATAGAATTAGGCAAGGTAAATATGGTTGTAACAAAGGATTTATCTCGTCTTGGTCGTGATTACATAGAAACGGGAGAATACATAGAAAAATGGTTTCCAGAAAATAATGTTAGATATGTTTCTGTAACAGATAATATAGATACTTTTGCCACAAACAACGGAAATAATGATATTGCACCTTTTAAATCAATATTAAATGATATGTATTCAAAGGATTTATCTAAAAAAATAAAAACAGCTCTTCATACTATGCAAAAGCAAGGAAAATGGGTAGGAGGTAAAACTCCTTTAGGATATATGAAAGATCCAAAAGATAAGAACCATTTGATTATTTGTGATGCAGAAGCGAAAATTGTTAGGACTATTTTTAGTATGGCGTTAGCTGGAAATAATGTTGGTATAATAAGAGATTACCTAAATAACAATAATATTCCAACAGCTAACCAAATTAGGTATAAGAAAGCAACATTTTGGGAAAATAAAACTATAAAGCTTATACTGCAAAACAAAGCATATGTTGGTGTTACAATTCAAAACAAGAGAAGTAGGATAAGTTATAAAAATAGGAGACTTCGAGCAAATCCAGAAGAGCAATGGCAAATAGTAGAAAATACGCACGAGTCAATTATTGATAAAAATGTTTTTGATAGAGTGCAAAAAATGGAAATAGTGCAAAAATATGATAGAAACGAAAAAAAGAATCATTTTTTGTTAGATGGTTTGCTAATATGCTATGAGTGTAAGCACAAAATCGGAGTAAGAAGCAGAAAAGATGGCAGATTAGATATGATATGCAATAATTACCGTAGAAACTCAAAGCTTAACCTATGCACATCTCATGGCTTTAGTTATGAACGATTGGAAAAACAGATAATTGATTATATAAGAAAATTGTTTACTGATATTGACAATAAAAAAATTATGTTAAACATTAAAAATAGCAAAACAAAGTATGACTACAAAAAAATGCTTAATAAAATAGAAAAAGAAATTGAAATCATAAATAATAATATTGATAAAATGTATATTGATAAACTAAATAACAAACTAAGTGATGAAATGTATGAAAGACTTTTTAAAAAATTGAAAAAAGCTGAAAAAGACAAAGAAGCAGAGTACATAGACTTAAAAAAGGAAGCAGACGAGTGTGTAGATGACAAAGATGATGATATAGAAAAGCTTGTGAAAGAATTTTTGAAACTTGAAAAACCAACTCCGGAAATTATGAGAGTACTTATTAACAGAATAGAAATACATCAGGATAAACAGGTGGATTTAGTTTTTAATTTTAAGAAGTTAAATAATTTATCTGATATAAAGGAGAATAATTTCATAAAAAAACGTTAATAATTTTGACAAAACAATTTACAACAATGCAAAAGGTATTTTGAATAAACAAAATAAGTCAACAAAAAACAAGAGTTATTTTGATAAGACAAAATAACTTTGAACAATTATCAAAAATGGAATCGTCGAGACTAAATTACCCAAAATTGCAAAAAAAACATAAAAAAATTCTAACAATACGTAAATACAATGAGTACTGGAAATAATTTTCCAATACTCATTGACTAAAAGTAGATATTATTGTATACTATATAAGAGGTGACTAATTATGATACAAAGAGATGCTTATTTAAAAAAACTTTTAGATTTTAAGGATAAAGATTTAATAAAAATTGTAACAGGAATTAGAAGATGTGGCAAATCTACTTTATTTGACATATATATTAACTATTTAAAAGAACAAGGGGTTCAAGAAGAACAAATAATACAAATAAATCTAGAGAGTCAAGATTATAATTTTGAAAACCATATAGAATTATACAATTATATAAAAGAGAGAATTGATAATAGTAAAAAAAATTATGTTTTTATTGATGAAGTTCAACGTATAGAAAACTTTCAAAAAGCTATTGATAGTTTATATATAAATAAAAACATAGATTTATATATAACAGGTTCGAATGCATATCTATTGTCAGGAGAACTAGCAACTTTAATTTCAGGCAGATATGTAGAAATAAAAATGTTGCCACTATCATTTAAAGAATATATGTCTGCATTTGAACAAAATATAGATAAGCAAGAAAAATTGTTAGATTATTTAAAATATGGATCATTACCACTAACAGTAGAATTATTTAAAACAGACCCAGATTTGATAGAAAGTTATATAGATGGTGTGTTTTCAACAGTCATATATAAAGATGTAATGCAAAGAAATAATATAAATAATCAAATGTTACTAGAAAGTATTATAAAATACATTTTTAATAATATAGGAAGTCCAATAAGTACTAAAAAAATAAGTGATACTCTAACAAGTATGAATAGAGCTACGAGTAATCATACAGTAGAAAATTATGTTTCAGCTTTAATAGATGCTTTTTTATTATATAAAGTGGACAGGTTTGATGCAAAAGGAAAAGAGGTTCTTTCTAGTGGATATAAATACTATGTGGTTGATATGGGTTTTAGAACACATATGCTTGGAAAAAAAGCAGGTCAAGATATGGGGCATATACTGGAAAACATTGTGTATTTAGAATTGTTAAGAAGAGGCTATAAAGTATATACAGGCAAAGTAGATGATTTAGAAATAGATTTTGTTGCAGAAAATAAAAATGGATTAGAATACTATCAAGTATCGTTAACTACAAGGGATGAAGAAACTTTAGAAAGAGAGCTAAAACCTCTACAAAAAACAGGAGACTTTTATCCAAAATATTTATTAACAATGGATAGAGATTTAGACGCAGACTATAATGGCATAAGGAAAATAAATATAATCGATTGGTTATTAAATAACAAATAATCTTAGATAGAATTTAATAAAAACTAAACTAACTGTCTACTTTGGAATCAACCAGAAGGAATATCAATGGCAGTGCCTATGAAAAATGGAGGAATGAAAAAATCCAAAGTCATTTTTTATGTATTTTTATCAGGAATAACTACGGGAATAGGAGCTTTAGTAGGAGCAATTATTGGTCAAATTTCACAGACAATTATAGCAATGTGTTTAAGTTTTGCAGCAGGAGCAATGCTATATATAGTATCAGGAGAACTAATTCCAGAATCTAATCAGTTATATCATGGTAGAATGACAGCGGTAGGGAATATAGTAGGATTTTTAATAGGGCTTTTTGCAATGATGTTATAAGAATTTTATAAATATATTATACAAATTTAATAAATTTTCTTGACAATAGAGCCTAAATGACATAAAACACAAACAAAAGTTCAAAATGAGTTTGAAAATAACGAGGAGGTTGTTAAGTTTGAGCAATATTGAAAATTTAAAAGATCTAATAATATATCAAAGTCAGAACAATAAAAATATATCAGTAGAAGTTTTATATAATGAAGAAGATTTTTGGCTAACTCAAAAATCAATGGCTAAACTATTTAATGTAGTGGAAAATAATATTACATATCATTTGCAAAATATTTTTAAAACAGAGGAATTAGAGCCAGATACAGTTACTCAAAAAATTAGAGTAACTGCTTCAGATGGAAAAATATTAGAAACAGATGTTACAGTAGCAAAAAACTATTTATCACAAGAAAAAGAAACAAAGAGGTTGGAAAGTGGACAAGAAGTTTAATAAAAATTATAACTGTCTAAATCAGAAACAACCAGAAGGAATATAAATGGCAATCCACATAACTTGGATACAAGAATTACCACCAATAAAATTGTTAAAAAATGCATACTAAAATTATTAAAAAATGTATATTAAAATACTTAAAAAATGTATATTATATATTGAAAACACATAGAATATATGATAGAATATAGTAAAAAGAGAGGAGATAATGAAATGTCTTTGAAAAGAAAAGAATATATAGATAGATTAGTTGATAAAAAGATAGAAGAATATTTATCTATCTTTGGTGCAGTAAGTATAGAAGGACCAAAGTGGTGTGGAAAAACATGGACATCTTTGAATCATGCAAATAGTGTAGTTCTTTTGGATAAAGAGGAAATGCAAGAAAAAGCAAAATTATCTTTAGATTTAATTTTAGAAGAAGAAAGACCGGAGTTAATTGACGAATGGAATCTGATTCCAGAGGTATGGGATGCTGTTAGAAGAAAATGTGATGAAACTACTAAAAAAGGAAATTATATTTTAACATGTTCTACAAAATTAACAGATGAAAAGCAGAAAGAAAAAGTACATCATTCTGGGGCGGGTAGAATTGGGAAAATACAAATGCATACAATGTCACTTTATGAATCTGGAGATTCTACAGGTAAAGTATCTATAAAAGATATGTTAAATGGTACATTGAAAAATGAATTAAATGATAAAATTACATTACAAGAATTAGCAAATCTAATAATTCGTGGAGGTTGGCCTTCAAATATTAAAATGCCAGAAGATAAAGCTAGAATATTACCTAAAAGTTATATTGATGCAATTCTTGATAGTGATATTAATGATGACAAAAAAAGAGATAAAAATAAAATGACAATGCTACTTAAAAGTTTAGCAAGAAATGAATCAAGTATTGCTAATAAAAATACATTGCTAAAAGATATTGGAGAGTATGCTAATGAGAAAGAAACTATTGAAAGTAGAATTACTATTGATGATTATTTAGATGTTTTGAATAGGCTTCATATAATAGAAAATCAAAATGCATATAGTGAAAATTATAGGTCACCAAATAGATTAGGGAAATCAGTTAAAAGGCATTTTACTGATCCATCACTTGCATGTAGCTGTTTAGATTTAACAAAAGAAAAATTAATAAATGATTTAAAGACATTTGGATTTATGTTTGAAGCATTAGTTGAAAGGGATTTAAGAGTTTATATAGAATATTTAGGAGGCAAATTATATCACTTTAGAGATAATGTTACAGGATTAGAAGTTGATTCGATTTTAGAATTTAGTGATGGAGAATACGCAGCAGTCGAAATAAAATTAGGATTCAATGAAGTTGATAACGCGAAAAAAAGTTTAATGAGTTTCTATAATAATATGGTAAAAAAACCAAAGTTCATGTGTGTTATAGTTGGATATACAGATGTTATTGCAAAAGATCCAGAAACGGGAATTTATATTGTACCAATTACAGCATTAAGGCCATAGAAAAAAATTAGAGTAATGGTCTATTTTGAAATCAACCAGAAGGAATATAAATGTCGGTTCCTATGAAAAATGGAGGCATGAAAAAATCATAAAAAGCTATTGATAAAAATAAAAAAATATTATAAATAATATAGAGAAATAGTTTAAAGAAATAAATAAAGAGGTGCTTAGTTTGGAAACTTTACAAGAAAAATATAAATACAATCCCTTTTCAAAATATGGAAAAGAGATAGAAGCAATTATATCAGAAAAACAATATGATGCAGATATTACAGAAATGTTAAGATTATCATTTAAAATGGAAAAATAGTTTTAGACGATTTTCAGGAAGATAATTTAGGCCTAGAAGAAGGAATAAATACTTATGATGAAAATAATATTATGAATAGAATTTTATCATTACAAATAAGTGAAATTCCTGAAACATGTAAGGGATTAAAAGAAAAATTAATACTTCCAGAAGGAAAAAATTCTTATAGTTCACCTGGTTATTGCCAAGAAACATTATGTGCTGATAAATTATTAAATAAATGTAAATTAAGAGATACTATTAGACAAGATCAATTTATAGGAACAAATAATTCTGAACAAAAATATGATTCTATCACAATGAATCCTTCAAATTCTTGGAAAAATTTAAACTTAAAAATAGATAAATCTCTAAAACATACATATGAAAGATACAGACATGCATTTGAACCTGACTGGTTTGAACAACATAGAACGGAAATTGTTGGAAATCTTGAAGAAATTCATTCCATGTTAGATGAATGTGCTGAAAATGAGAAACAAAGTAATTTAACTCTATAAAAATTTGATAAGTGGAGATTTAAAATTAGGAGGAAAAGCAAAATGAAAATAATGTTCATATGTACAGGAAATATATGTAGAAGTGCCATGGCAGAGAAACTACTAAAAAAGAAACTAAAAGAAAGAAAAATAGAAAATGTAGAAGTATATTCTAGTGGAGTATATGCATATGATGGAGAAGTATCAACATGGGAAGCAAAAACAGTAATGATGGATGAATACGGAATAGATTTAAGTAACCATAGAGCAACAAATATCAGAAACTCAAAAATCAAAGAAATGGATTTAGTTTTGTGTGCCACCTCAAGACATAAGAGAGATGTATTAGCAATGTATCCAAGTTTAGAAGGAAAAGTATATACAATGAAAGAATATGTAGGGTATGGTAGAAACTTTCATGACAAAATAGATATAAAAGACCCATGGGGATATGATATAGAAACATATAGGTCATGTGTTGCAGAAATAGACGAATGTCTGGAATTATTGTTAAAAAAATTGGGATTTGTTAAATAAAAATGTTCTGAATATATGTTGACCGAGTAAAAGAAGATTTAAAATAAAAATAGAATAATCTTCTTTTTTCTATTGATTTTTTTCAGAAATCATAGTAAAATACAAACAGAGTTTTGATAAAGGATAGAGGCAAAACAAAAAACATAAAAACAAATAAAATGAAAGTAAAAACAAGTAAAAAATAAATATTAAATTCAAATAAGAAAGAGGAGAAAAAATGTCAGGAAATGAATTATTAAAAGGACTAAATGATAAGCAATATGAAGCAGTTATAAACACAGAAGGACCAAACCTAGTAATAGCAGGAGCTGGGAGTGGTAAAACAAAAGTGTTAACACATAAAATAGCATATTTAATAAAACAAAAAGATGTATTGCCATGGAATATATTAGCAATAACATTTACAAATAAAGCAGCAAATGAGATGAAAGAAAGAATAGCAGCAATTGTAGGAGAAGAAGCAAAAGATATTTGGATGGGAACATATCATTCGATATGTGTTAGAATATTAAGAAAATTTATAGATAGAATAGGATTTGAGTCATCATTTATAATATTTGATACATCAGATCAAAGAACATTAGTAAAAACATGTTTAAGAGAGCTAAATATAGATGATAAATTATTTACGGACAGAAGTGTTTTAACAGAAATAAGTAACGCAAAAAATGAAATGTTAGAACCAGAACAATATGCAGCAAGAGTAGGAGGCAACTTTAGAAAAGAAAAAATTTCAGGCATATATCAGTTATATCAAAAAAGGCTAAAAGAAAATAATGCATTAGATTTTGATGATATAATAAACTACACTATAAAAATATTAAAAGAAAATGAAGATGTTTTAGAATATTATGCAAATAAATTTAGATATATATTAGCAGATGAGTATCAAGACACAAACAAATCTCAATTTACACTAATAAAAATGCTAGCATCTGTACATGGAAATATTACAGTTGTAGGAGATAATGATCAGGGAATATATAGCTTTAGAGGTGCAGATATATCAAATATCTTAAACTTTGAAAAAGACTTTCCAGGAACAAAAATAATAAAACTAGAACAAAACTATCGTTGTACAGGAAATATATTAAAAGCAGCAAATGCAGTAATAAAAAACAATGAAGTAAAATATAAAAAACAATTGTGGACTGAAAATGAAGAAGGAAATTTACCAAAAGTATATCAAGCAGAAGATGAATATGATGAAGCAACATTTGTTGTTGAACAAATAAATAGATTAAAAAGAGAAGAATATTTTAAATATTCAGATTTTGCTGTACTTTATAGAATGAATGCACAATCAAGAGCAATAGAAGATATATTAAGAAGAGAAGATATTCCATATAAAATAGTAGGTGGACTAAAATTCTATGAAAGAAAAGAAATAAAAGACATAATTTCATATTTAAGATTAATACAAAATCCATCAGATAACCTAAGTTTAAAAAGAATAATAAATGAGCCCAAAAGAGGAATTGGAAAAACAAGTTTAGAAAATATAGAGCAAATAGCAAATGTAAATGAAATTTCTATGTATGAAGTAATAAAATATGCAGATAAATTTGGACTAAATAGAGTATTCTTAAACTCTAGAGATTTCATAAATGTAATGGAAGAATTGAGAAGTAAAAAAGATGAACTTGTAATATCAGAACTTATAAAACAAACACTTAAAAAGACAGGATATACAAAAGCATTAGAAGATGAAAATACAATAGAAGCAGAAAATAGAATAGAAAACCTAGAAGAATTTTTAACAGTAGCAATGGAATTTGAAGAAGAATCAGCAGACAATGGATTAAGTGAATTCCTAGAAGGAATAACATTATCAAGTGACATAGATGATATGGAAGAAACAGACGATAGTGTTACATTAATGACATTGCATAGTGCAAAAGGATTGGAATTTCCAGTAGTATTTCTAGTGGGAATGGAAGATGGTATATTTCCAGGTTCTAAATCCATGTTTGAACCAAAAGACTTAGAAGAAGAAAGGCGTTTATGTTATGTAGGAATAACAAGAGCAAAACAATATTTATTTCTAACATGTAGTCAAAAGAGAACAATATTTGGTTCAACAAGCTATAATCCAGTATCAAGATTTTTAAATGAAATACCAAAAGAATTATTAGACGGATATGAAGAAGCATTTGAAAATCAAAAAGAAGAAGATAATATATTTAAAGACTCAAAATTCAGTTGGACATATGGAAGCCAAAATGCTTCAAAAATAAAAACATATAAAATAGATAGCGGAAACAGTTCACAAAGAGAACCAGTCGCAGCAAAACAAAAAGAAAATAACTTTGTATTCAGAACAGCAGAAAGCTTCTTAAATAGTATAGGAAAATCTAGTAATGAAACAAATGTTGATTTAGCACAATATAAAGCAGGAATAAGAGTATTCCATAAAAAATTTGGAGAAGGAACCATAAACTCAGTAGAGCCAGAAGGAGAAGACTTAAAAGTAGATATTAACTTTGATAAAGCAGGACATAAAAGATTAATGGCAAGATTTGCTAATTTGCAAGTAATAGAATAAAAATAGGGATTTAGGGATGTATCTCAAAATCCCTATTTTTAGGGATTTTGGGGACAGATCTCAAAAAAATTGCTTTGCAATTTTTCGCTTCGACAAATCTTATATTTGTTTATTTGTTTAGAAGGAAATTTTTTTTCATCAGTATAAAAAGTTAAATACTGGGAATACTTAATGAAGAAAATAGAAAGAAAGGAATGATAAAAATGGCAGATTTAAATCAATTAGAATTGCAACATTTAAGACATTTAATAGGAGCACATGAGACAGCATATCAAAAATTAAATACTTATGCAGGACAAGCAGTAGATCCACAAATAAAACAATTATTTACAAAATCAGCACAAGATGCACTAAATACAAAACAAAAATTAATGACATTTTTAAATAATTAGCTAAAAATGAGAACTAAGAAAAAAGTAAGGAGGAATGTAAAATGGATGAAAAAACAATGGTAAATGATATTTTAGCAGGAGTAAAATCAGATTTAACAGCATATCAAACAGCAATAACAGAATGTGAAAATATATCATTAAGACAAGCATTTCAACAAATAAGAAATAATGATGAAAGCTTTCAATATGAATTATTCAAAATAGCACAAAGTAAAGGATATTATATTCCAGCACAAAAAGCTACAGTAACAGAAATAAATACAGTAAAAACAGATTTGCAATAAGAAAGGCGTGCATTAACGAAATCAAAGATTTCGACGCACACATGTGAAGACTGCTTCGCAGTACTTCACGAATATAAGAAGCCTAACCTTGTTGTATACGGAAAAATCCACATAGGGTCAAAATAAAAGCTGATTTTTCCTATACAATAAAAAGAAGGGATTTTGAGGTATACTTAAATTGACTCAGAAATCCCTCTTTTTTGTTTAGATTGTCAAAAATCTCTGTCCCTTTTGACACCTTTTGACATTTGGGATGATTCTTTTGACAATCTTTTAAAATTGTAAGAAAAATTAAATAAAATAAAGATAAAAAGAAAAAACGAGAGAAATTTACGGAAATCGGCAAAACGCAAATATTGAAAAAAATAAAATATTACAATAATATTACAATAGTATACAAAGGAGTTAAAAAATGTTAAGGAAAATATTCATTAATACAAAAAAATCAATTAAGTTGATTTTATTAATTATAATTGCAGCATTTTTGTTTATAAGTATTGTCGCATTTCTGTATAAACCTACATATAGAGTATTGATAAATGGTGAGCAGGTTGGATATACCGAAAATAAAAGTGAGTTGCAAGCTAAGATAAATGATTATATAGAAAATGGCGATGGACAGAATGTAGCATTTGTGCAAGTGGAGAATTTACCAGAATACCAATTATGTTTGTTAAAAAAAGATATAGTAACAAACGATGATGAAATTTATGAAAAAGTGAAATCAGATGGTACAGCATATTATAGATATTATGCAGTATTGGAAAATCAAGAAGAAAAAGCATATGTATCAACATTTGCTGATGCAGAAAATGTGGTAAATACATTAAAGTCTAAAGACAGTAATAATGTAGATAATATTACAATAGCCGAAAAATATGAAACTGAATTAGGAGACTTAGTAAATGCAGATGAAGCAGTTGCAAAGTTATATGTAGAAAAACCAAAACAGGTAGTGCAAACTGTAAAAACGGCTAGTAGTAAATCTTCAGGATCAGTAAATACATCAACAAATATAGGAAAAGGAAAAGTAAGCTTAGGAATATCATTAATTAAACCAGTTTCGGGAATTATAACTTCTAGATTTGCAGCTTCTAGCAGAATAAGAAGTTCAGCACATACAGGATTAGATATAGCAACATCTTCTGGTACGCCAATAGTTGCAGCTGCATCAGGAACAGTAACATTTTCAGGAACAAAAGGTTCTTATGGGAAATTAGTTGTAATAACACACTCAAATGGAGTTCAAACATATTATGGACATTGTAGTGCATTGTATGTTTCAGCAGGTCAAAAAGTAGCACAAGGTCAAAAGATAGCAGCAGTAGGTTCAACCGGAAATTCAACAGGACCACACTTGCATCTTGAAATTAGGATAAATGGAGTTGCGTATAATCCACAAAACTATTTATATTAGATTTATAGAAAGACAGATAAAATGTAGTGAACTAAAAATGTTAAACAAAAAAGTTTAACATTTTTAGTTCACTACATTTTATCTGTTTTTTCTTTAACCATTTTAGCCAAAATATTTTATTCCAGTGTATATAGCATTTTTCTTCATTATAACTTTGCCGTGTTCTTGCAATTTATGTACAAAACTCTCTGAATTAGATACTATTTTTCCAAACTCTGTAATGTATGAATTAAAGCTTTTTATATTTTTATGTTTTGAATTCATATTTGTAATAACTAAATAATATAAATTTTTGTAAATATATAATGTTGAGCTTTGCATTAGTCCTCTCAAATTAATTACTTTAGAATTATTTAGAAGTTCGCAAAAACAAGTAAAATTATCAAAATTTGAGAACTCGTAAATTGACATTTTGGATGTTGGAGTTATTTGCTTTCTTTTTACTTTTAGTCTTTTATTTGAGTTTATTTTGTTATTCTCTTCTTTTTCAGGCGAAAATTTTGTAACTGTGAACACATAAATATCATCAGAAGAAGAGAATGCCTCTATTAATAATTTGCATCCTTCAGTATCAAATCCAACTTCTTTTTTTGCCTTATTTAAAATTTCTAAGAAAAGACCTTGAGATTCAGCAGTCTTTGTCATTATTGTATGTAAATCAATATTTTTGTCTTTAAAATCCTCAGATTTTAAAATAATTCTAATTTTATTTTCAGTTAATTTTTCAATTTTCATATAGATCCTCCAAAATAATCTGTTAATTATATTATACTACTAATATTATTATATTTAAATGTATAAATTTTGGTAATGTTTTTATAGTAATTTGTTAAATTACTGTTATAGTTTAGTACAATAAAAACTTAAATAGCGCGAGAATATAATAATTTATTAATTTTGTAGGGACTTGTGGGGACCGTTCAAAAATTCTCAAAAGTTTGAAAAACTTTTGTTAGAATTTTTAGAATGGGGAGACGGAAAAATTAATAAATTATTATATTCGGGAGCGATTATATCAAATAAATTTAAAGTTTAAATTAATATAACACAATCAATCAAAAAAATAAAGTAAAATATTACAAATTACTTGAAAAAATTGCTAATTCAATATATAATAGCGATATGATTAAAAATTATGCATCCGTAAGAAGAAATAAAAAATGGAGGTAAAAAATGGCTACGAGAGATAAAAGTATATGGATATTAATTGTATTTATATTAGCAGGATTAGTAGTAGGGGGGCTAATAGGTGAATTAGCGTCAGGTGTTTCATGGTTATGGTGGCTTTCTTATGAGCAACAATTTGGATTACCTACACCATTAAATTTAGACTTGAGTGTTGTGCAATTAACATTTGGATTGACTTTTAAAATAAATGTATCAAGTATAATCGGAATGTTGCTAGCTATATTTATTTATAGAAAAATAAAATAAGAAGAAAAGATTTTAAATAGAGACAAATTAAAACAAGGAAGGAGTTTAATTTGTCTATGAATATGAAAGAATTACCAAAAGCAGAAAGACCATATGAAAAGTTAGAACTTTTTGGTGAAAAAAATTTGTCTAATGCAGAATTGTTAGCAATCATAATAAAATCAGGAACTAAAGAAGAAACATCAGTACAAGTTGCACAAAAGATATTGAAATTAAATAATAATTACGGTGATGATAGCCTTAATTTTTTACGTGACTTAAGTTTACAAGATTTAATGGAAATTAAGGGTATTGGAAAAGTTAAAGCTATACAATTAAAAGCGATATGTGAACTTGCTATTAGAATGATTAAACCATCCAATTATTTGGAAACAAAAATAACTAAGCAATCAGATATAGCAAAAATGTGTATAGAGGAATTTAAAACGGAGAAAAAAGAAATAGCACGAGTGTATTTCTTAAATGTAAAAAATATTATTATGAACATATTAGATATAGCAGTAGGTGGGACAAACTATGTAAATGTAAGCATAAAAGATATTGTAGCTCAAGCTGTAAAATTAAGAGCTTCCAAAATTATATTTGTGCATAATCATCCATCAGGAATATCTTTGCCTAGTAAAGCAGATATTGATTTTACAGACAAATTATTTAATGCGGTTAAGATGTTTAATATTGATTTACTTGATCATATAATTGTTTCTAAAAAGGAATATACAAGTGTTTTTAGTTATTTAAAGGAAAAAATAGCAAAAATTGAAAATACTACTAAGAATAGTAAATAATATTACATTTTTGGTGAAAAATATTAAGGATGTTAAATAGAAAGGATATGAGATTATGAAATTATTTAGTTTCGGTTCAAAAGATATAGGTATTGATTTAGGAACTGCAAATATCTTGGTAACAGTAAAAGGAAAAGGAATTGTTTTAAAAGAGCCATCTGTTGTTGCAATAGACAGAAAAACAGGAAATATTATGGCAACAGGAAATGAAGCAAAAGAAATGCTTGGAAGAACACCAGAACAAATAAAAGCAGTAAGACCTTTGAAAGACGGAGTCATTGCAGACTTTACAGCAACACAATTAATGCTTAAAAATCTAATTGCCAAAGTTGGAAAAAGATATAATATAGGTCGACCAAGAGTTGTTGTTGGTGTACCATCAGGAATAACAGAAGTTGAAGAAAGAGCGGTAGAAGAATCTGTACTTCAAGCAGGGGCTAAAGAAGTATATTTGATTGAAGAACCTATGGCAGCAGCGATAGGAGCATCATTAGATGTTGCAGAACCAAGTGGAAGTATAATTGTAGATATAGGTGGAGGAACAACAGAAGTTGCAGTTATTTCTTTAGGAGGAATAGTTGTTAGCCATTCTTTAAGAATAGCTGGAGATGAATTAGATGAAGATATAGTAAACTATGTAAAAAGAGAAATGAATTTGGCCATAGGTGAAACAACAGCAGAACAAATAAAAATGCAAATAGGTTGTGCAATGCCATTAATGACAGATGCAGAAATGGAAGTAAGAGGAAGAGATTTAACAGATGGATTACCAAGAAATGAAACAATAACTTCAGTGCAAGTAGAAGAAGCTATGAAAGAATCAATTTCAAAAATAGTAGAAATTGTTAAAGCTACTTTGGAAAAAACGCCACCAGAACTTGCTTCAGATATTATGGAAAAAGGAATTGTGCTAGCAGGAGGAGGAGCCTTAATTAGAAACTTAGATAAATTGATAAGTATGGAAACAGGTATGCCAGTATATGTAGCAGAAGAACCTTTGGATTGTGTAGTAAGAGGAGCAGGAAAAACATTAGAAGATCTAGAAAGATTGAAAACAGTATTGATCAATGCAAGAAAGCGTAGATAGTTATGAGAAAGCTCAGTAGGCTGGTTGGGTTTATGTGTTAAGAAGGGAATGAGATAAAGAATGTATCAAAAACATAAATCAGGAATTTTAGGAATTATAATTACAATAATAGTTTTAATATTAATTGTTGTTTTTACAAATGGAGAAAGTAATTCCTCTTTTTTTCAGAATGGAATAAGTAAATTAGTTATGCCAATTCAAAATGGATTAACATATTTGAAAAATAAAATAAGCGGAAATGATACATTTTTTACAGATATTAATAATCTAGAAACAGAAAATGAAGAATTAAAGAATAGAAATAGTGAATTAGAGCAATCTTTAAGAGAATTAGAAAGTATTAAGGCAGAAAATGAAACATTAAAAGAATACTTGAATTTGACTGAAAAATATGGAGAATATGAAACAATACCTGCATATATAATAAATAAAGATATAAGTAATTATTCAAAAACTATAATTATAAATGTAGGAAGCAATGATGGTATAAAAGAAAATATGACTGTTATAGCAGATGAAGGATTAGTTGGACATGTTGTATCTGTTACAGATACAACAGCTCAGGTTCAAACAATTATAGATACAGGAAGTTCAGTGAGTAGCACAATGAGTTCAACAGATGAAAGCATAGTATGTAAGGGAACTTTAGATAGCACAACAGAACTTAAAGCAATGTATATTCCAACTGATTATAATATAATACAAGGAGATAGTTTAGAAACTTCAGGATTAGGAGGAATATATCCAAAAGGAGTTCATATAGGAACGGTAAAAAAAGTAGAATCAACAAAAAATATTACAGATAGATATGCAGTAATAGAAACTGCTGTAAATTTTGATAAATTAAGTACAGTTTTAGTAATAACAAACTAAAGGAAAGGGATTTCGGGGACGGACTCAAAAATCCCTCTTTAGCTAAATTTCTAAGAATGAAAATATATATAAAAATGTAGTGACGCGCAGTTTGGGAGGATGGCAATTCATATAGACCAATCCAGCGCAACTGCTCTTTTTATGAAATTATAATAAAACTATCTCATATGGTAGGTCCGACCAGTAAGGCACGGAATTTTTATATATATTTTCATATTTAATATATTTTATAATAGGGATTTTTGAGTCCGTCCCTAGAAAGAGGTGAAGCGATTGAAAAAAGCAGTAATTAATTTAATATTAATATTAATAGTGTTTATTATATATTTTTTACAATCAAATTTTTTCAATTGGTTCACAATAGCAGGGGTAATGCCTAATTTATTTGTTTTATTTGTTTTATTTGTAGGATTGTTTACAAATAAATTTTTAGGGACAGTATATGGAGCTATAATAGGTGCTATATTAGATATATTATTTAGGGACAAGATTGGAATCAGTATGATTGCACTTGGTTTAGTAGGTTTTTTAGCAACTTTATTTAATAAAAACTTTTCTAAAGACAGTAGGATTACAATAATGCTTATGGTTTCAGGGTTAACAGTAATTTATGAAGTTATAGTGTATTTTGCAAGCTATTTTGTTTTAGGTACAAGTATTGAAATATGGAGTTTTATAAAAATATTAATACTAGAGGTAATATTTAACTTATTCATAACAATTATAATATATCCATTATTTCAAAAATTTGGTTATTATATAGAAAATGAATTTAAAGGAAATAGAATTTTAACTAGATATTTTTAAAAAGTATTTAAATGATTTATATGCTGAAGTATCTGAAAGAACAGTTATAAGATTCAAAGATAGGATGTTTTTAGGAAAGAATGAGGTGAGAAATGGCAAAAAAAATAACAGAAAAAAATGTAAAGTTTAGATATAATATGATGTCAATTTTTACATATGTAATAGGTATTGTATTAATAGCACAGTTATTTAATCTTCAAATCGTTCATGGGGCAGAATATAGAGAACAATCTAACACAAGGCTTACAAGAGAAACTACTTTAGAAGCGGCAAGAGGCTCTATATTAGATAGAACAGGAAATGTGCTTGCAAGTTCTGATATGAAATTTGCTTTAGAGTTGTATAAAACAAAGATAGATGATGAAACACTAAATAATTCAATACTTAATATAGTTCAGGTTTTAGAAAAATATCAAATAGATTATGATGATAACTTTCCTATAAATGTAAATCCTTTTGCTTTTACAATTGAAGGAGATAGCTTAAGTAAATGGAAGAAAGAACTAGAATTACCAGAAAATATAACAGCAGAAGAAGCGTTTTATGAATTTAAAGATAGATATGAAATATCAAATACAGATGTAAATGAAATAAGGAAAATAATTAGTATAAGATATAAGATAAATATAGAAGGGTATAGCAGTACAAAAGCATTAACAATAGCAGATAATATACCAAGGGAAGCAGTAGCAGAATTTAGTGAAAATAGTGATAAATTTCCTGGTACTAATATAATTGTAGAGCCAATTAGAAAATATGATCAAGGGACACTCGCAGCACATATTGTTGGATATGCTTCAAAAATAGACCAAGATGAATATGAAGAAAGAAAAGATACATATTCACAAAATGATATAATAGGAAAAACTGGAATAGAAAGTATATTTGAAGAATATTTAAAAGGCGAAAATGGAACAAAACAAATAGACATGGCTGTTGATGGTACAATTACAGCAGAATACACAGCAGAAGAAGCTGTAAAAGGGTCTGATGTTGTTTTAACAATAGATGCAGAACTTCAAAAGGTTGCAGAAGAAGCTATTGCTGCAAATGTAGAGAAAATAAGAAATGGAGGATTTTCTGAGCGATATGATGCAACAGGTGCAAGTTGTGTAGTTATGGATGTAAAAACAGGTGAAGTTTTAGCCTTGGCAAGTTATCCAACATATAATCCTCAAGATTTTGTTGGAGGAATAAGTACTGAAAATTGGAACAAATATATAAATGATGAAGCAAAGCCATTAGTAAATAAAGCAATTCAAAATTCATATGCACCGGGTTCAATATTTAAGATGGTTACAGCAATAGCAGGACTAGAAACTGGTGCAATAACCACAAGTACAATAATAAATGATACAGGGCGATATACTAAATATCCAGATACACCTATGAACTGTTGGTATTATACAGATTACGGCAGAGGACATGGAAGATTAAATGTAATAGGAGCAATACAAAAATCATGTAACTATTTCTTTTATGAGACTGGTGATAGTACAGGAATAGATAATATAGATAAATATGCAACATATTTTGGATTAGGACAAAAGACAGGAGTAGAATTATTAGCAGAAACCTCAGGAGTTTTAGCAAGTAAAGAAAATAAAGCTAAATTGCATCCAAATAATTCTAATTGGAATCCAGGAGACACATTAAATGCTTCAATAGGACAAGGTGATAGTGAATTTTCTCCAATACAAATGGCAAAATATATAAGTATGCTTGCAAATGGAGGAAATCCAATAGATGTAACTATTGTAAAAACAATAAGGAATGCAGATGGTACAGAGGTTTCAAAAAATGATATAAATAATTTCGTAAATCAAAAATTAGGCTTAACAGATAATTCAACAGAGCAATTAGCTATTAATCAAGCCCATTTAGATGCAGTATTAGAAGGAATGAGATCAGTTGCAGAAGAAGAAGGAGGAACAGCTAGAAGTGTATTTAGAAATTTCCCAATAAGTGTAGGAGGAAAAACAGGTTCTGCTGAAGCTCCAAATAATAAAGTAAATGCGTGGTTTGCAGCTTTTGCACCATTTGATGAGCCAGAAATAGCAGTTATAGTAATGGTTGAAAATGGTGGACACGGAAACTATGCAGCAGAAGCGGTTAGAAATATAATGAGTGAATATTTTGGTATGAATACAGAAAATGTAACAGAAAGTGTTACAGCAACTCCATATACAGAATCAATCAGATAACATAAAATTTTAAGCTATAAATTAGTCTTAAGAAAGGATGTAAAATAAAATGAAAAATTGTGTAATGATAAATTTGAAAAAGAATGAAATATTAATAAAAATATCAGAAAATGCAGAACAAAGAGAAATTGTCGAATGTTTAAGAAAAAAACTTCCAGAATTGAAAAAGTTATATAAAGATGAGAAAACACCCATAAGAGTCATAGGAAAAGTCTTGAAGAATAAAGAAATGGATCAAATCCAAGAAATGGTAACAAATGCAATTGATGTTCAAATAGATTTTGATACACCGAAATCATTAGGATTATCAAGCATTAGAAGAACATTTGAAAGAGAAATTGCTGTTTCTGAAACGAAATTTCATAGAGGTTCATTACGTTCTGGACAAAAGCTCGAAACTGAAGGAAGCATAGTAATTTTGGGAGATGTTAATTCTGGAGCAGAAGTCATTGCATCTGATAATATAGTTGTTCTTGGAAACTTAAGAGGATTAGCACATGCAGGGGCAAAAGGTAATAAGCAAGCTATAATAGCCGCAGGATTATTAGATACAGTACAAATAAGAATTTCTAATATAGTGAAAGAAATAAATAGAGACGAAGAACCATTACACAAACAAGCTTATGTAAGTGTTATAGATGATAAAATTGTGATTGAATAGGGACGTATCAAATCGTTCAAAAATTGTTCAAAAGGGACAGACCATGTAAATATATAAATATAATTTGAATCCTTTAGGAAACAAGAAGTAAAATTAAAATAAGATAAAGAGATTCATCTTGAACTTTTTGTTGATATAAAAAAATTAGAATGCATATAATTATAATATCATCTAAAAATAATTTTATACCTAAAAAATCAAATAAAGGCTTGTTTATATCTTCAAGACCTTCAATATTGATAGAAATAGGACCAATATTTTTAGGAATAAGACTTAAAAGACCATTTTTATTAGCAGTATTACGATTATTATCAGTAATACTGCTATTTTTGTTAAATTCTATAGTATTTCGATTAAAAGAACCATTATTAATGTTTGTTTCATTTTTTGTGTTATCACTATTTTTTTCAGTTTTATTTGTGTAGTTATTGTTATTTAGATTCATCCTGTTGGTATAATTGAAAGGTACTCTGTTGTAAGGATAGAAATAACCAAAGTGAGGAAATCTAAAATTAAACATTGCCATTATTATTGTTCTCCTTATTAAAATTAACATCTTTCAAAACTTCAGCAATTTTTCCCATATTTAATAAATTCATATAATTATCCAATTTTCCCTTTTTTTCGTCTCTTAAATAAGGTTTTAATGAATTTAAAAGATTTGCTTTAGGATCATTTTTATTGTTGTTCATGTTATTAAATGCGGAAGTGATTTTCATTACTGTTGCCATATCGATATTAGCAAAATCAAAATTTTGATTGTTAGTTGCTTGGTTAGCATTACTATTAGTATTTTGATTGTTATTCGAGTTGGATGTTTGATTACTATTTTGATTATTATTCATCATTTGCGTGAAATTTTGTATCATTTCTGGAGAAATATGAGACATTGCTTCAGATAGATTACCATTATTTATTAAATTCTTAATATTTTCCATATTTTTATTATTTAAATTTGAATTATCCATTTATATCAATCCTTTCCATGATATAAGTCAGAAAATGTATGACCTTTATTATAATTATATTTAGAGTAAAAAAATATATGTAACTTATTTAATAGTATATGAATAAAAAAGTAAATTGTGAAATTTTTACTTTATCAATAAAAATCTTTTTGTATATCAACTATTTCAAGAAGTATATATAAAATGTTTATTCATAATAGTTAGGGAAATAGGGGAAATGAAAGAGTATGAAAATATAGAAATAATATTGTAATAAAAATGTAATCAAAATTTAATTTTCAAAACTGATAATCCTTTCTTGATGTTCCGTAGCAATGTATGAAAACCTTGGAAAAACTGGATAAAATTGTGATTGACATTGATTTTAATAATTCCTATTATATTAGTAGGGGATTATTTATATCCACTTAGTTTTAAAATCTCAGGAGGGATACAATATGGGCGAAAAAGTCTTAAAAATCGTAACCACTATCTTAATAATACTAACAATGACAATAGGAAACTTCATGTTAATCTGTGCAAATGTAGTAGCATATGCGGTAGACAGTATAGGAGAAGTTAGTACAAACCACAAAAATGTAGAATTTTCAGCAGTTTTACAAAATGCAACTGGAGAAGAAAATACAGATTTAGATGTAAAAACTGATGAGAATGATTTGAAATTGCATATGAAAGTAACAGTAAAGCAAGAGGGATATTTTACAGGGACAATAGTGCTAGACACAGCAAATTTCAAATTAAAGTCAGAAATCTTAAGTGAAGGAATAACAAAGATAGAAGGAAATACAATACTACTTTCTCAAATAAATGCAGGAGAAACAAGAGATCTATTAGTAGGAATAGAGCCAATAAAAGAAGAAGCATTTGATTTGAGCTTATTAAACATGGAAAGTAAAATAAATTTAAGAGGAATATATAGAGATAGTAGTGAAAAAGATATAGAGATAGAAGGAACAAGAACAATAAAATTAGAATTAGTAAGCCCATATACAGAAGAAAATGTAGGAAACATATTAAAACAAGAAATGATAACAAATAAAGTAATAACAGAAAATGGAGAAAATAAAAGAATAATCCAAATGGAGCTAGAATCAGGATTAGAAGGAAACCAATATCCAGTAGAGGAAGAGAAGTTAGAGATACAAGTACCAAAAATAGAGGATAAAAATCCAGAGAGAATAGAAATAAGCACAATGGAAGAACTAGTAACGAACGGAAAGAAAATAGAAGAAGGAGAATATACATATAATGAAGAAGAAGGAAAAATAGAAATAGATATAAAGAATGAAGCAGAAGAGAATAAAGTAGTATGGAAAAAAGAAGGAACAAATAAAATAATAGTAACATACATATATGGAACAGAAGCAGAGATAGAGAAACAGGAAATAGAAGTAAGAGCAGAAAGAAAATTATATGATGCAAATAAGACAGTGATAACAGGAGGATATACACAAGAGATAATACAAGAAGACAAAGATAATATAGTAAGAGTAGAAGTAAAAAACACAGAAGATAACATATATAAAGGAAAGATACAAGAAGGAATCGAGAGAGAAATAACAGAAGAAGTAGGAATAGAAGTAACAGCAGAAGGAATAGCAGAAAAAATAGAAATAGAAGAAGATAATAGTGAAATCAATTTACAAAATGTATATGCAAGAAGAACAGTGATAAACAAAGAAGAAATAGATAGCATATTAGGAGAAACAGGAAGTATAGAAATACGAAATAGCGATACAGATGAAGTAATAACAACAATAGATACAAATACAGAAGTAGATGAGAATGGAAAGATATTAACAATAGAAGAAGCAGAAGAAATAGCAAAAGCCATGGCAACAGGGAAAGAAGTAAAAACAAGTGAGAAAATAGTAATAGAATACCCAGAAAACGTAGAAAGGGTAAAAATTGTAGTTAATAATGCAGAAAAAGCAGGAAGAATAAATGTAGAAAACACAAAAGTAATAAAAGAAAATGCAAGAGAAGAAGTTCAAGCAGTAAATAATATAAATTATATAATAAATGGTAAATATTATATAGAAGATCAAGAAAACAGTGTAGAAAGTAAAAAAACAACAATAAACTTATTAAATACAGAAACATCAGTAAGAGTAGAAGTAAATAAAACAGAATTATCAACAATGACAGAAAACACAGGAGTAGAAATAAGGGCAGTTTTAAGAAGTAATAATGAGAAATATGATTTATATAAAAATCCAACAATAAGTATCAAATTACCAGAAGTAGTACAAGGAATAAAAGTAAATTCAATAAACTTATTATATGCAGAAAATGAAATGCAAATAACAAATCCAAGACTGAATACAGAAGAAAGAACAATAGAAATGACATTAGGAGGAGAGCAAAAAAAATATAAAGATGAAGCAGTAGAAGGACCAACAATAATAATAAACGCAGACTTAACATTAAATAAAAAAGCAGGAAATAGTATAGAGAAAATAATAGTAAATTATACAAACGAGAAGGCAACAGCGTATGAAGGAGGAATAGGAGCAAAAGAAGTAGAAATAGCAGTAAAATCATATGCAGGGGTAATAACAACAACAGAAATAGAAGAATATGGAATAAGTACAGTAAATAATCAAGGAACAAAAGAAGGAAAAATAGAGATAGAAGGAGAGGCAAAAACCGCAACATTAAGAGGAGAAGTAATAAATAATAACGGAACAGCTATAACAAATGTAAGAGTAGTAGGAACATATCCAACAAAAGAAGCAATAGAAGGAAATAATATAGATATAGCAGTAAGTGATATAACAGTAGAAGGAATAGATGCATCAAGAATAACAGTATATTATACAGAAAATGCAAGTTCGACAGATGATATCTCAGACACATCAAATGGATGGGTACAAGAGATAAGAGATGCAAGCCAAGTTAAGAAATACATGATAGTAATAGATAGGTTAGGGTTACTAGAGCATGTAAACTTTAATTATAGTATGACAATACCAGAAAACCTAGAATATAACTATACAACAAAACAGGGATATGTTGTAAATTACCTAGATTCAAATTTAATTGAACAAAATGTAAATCAAGATTTAGTAACAATAAAGACAGGAGATGGTCCAGTTGTTGAAACAACATTAAAAGCATTTAATGGACCAAAAGAAGTTAAAGATACAGTATATGAAGGAACATATTTAACATATCAAATTACAGCAACAAATACTGGTTCAGAAACTGCTACAAATATATCTTTAGTTGGACAAGTACCATCAGGAACTGTTTATGTAGAAAATAAGGGTTCTAGTTCAGGAATGGGAGACTTAGCAACAGAAGGAGGATTAGTAGAAGATCCTAGTAAAAAGAGTGTTGAATTTAATATAGACAATTTGGAACCTGGAGAAAGCATAGTAAAAGAATACATAGTTAAAATAAGTAATGATGTTACAAATATCCAAAACAAAATTGAAATTAAATATGGAGAAATAGCAAAAGAATCAAATATAATTTCATTAAATGTAAATGAGGGACAGATAAGTGTAAAAATCTTTTCAGTAGATATAGGTAATATATTAATAGCAGGTTATGGATATTCATATGTTGTAGTTGTAGAAAATTTAAGTGAAGAAGAATTACATAATGTAGATATAAATATAGATGTTGGCGAGCTTGAATTCGTGAAAGCTAGAGCATATGATGGAGATGATTTAATAACAGAAACATTTGAAAATAATATATTAATAGATAGTATGGAAGCAAATGAAACTATTAATATAATAGTAGATGTTACTGTTCCAGTTCTGGATGTTGATTCTAAAACTCAAAGTGCTTATACATGTGTTACAGTAAATGATAGTATATATTATTCTAATGTACATACATCTAATATTCGAACCTATTCGTTGGAAATAACTAATGTTTCTCCTAATAGTGGAGAATATGTGAAAGCCGGAGATGAAATTACATATGATATTGAAATTTATAATAACGATAGTGAAGTTGTAGATAGTATTAGAATGAAAGATATAATACCAGACTATATAACTCCGAAAAGCATAACGAAAAATGGTGTAGAATTGTCAGAAAGTGACTATTATATTTCAAATGATTATACTAATGAAACAAAGACTATTAATGTAGATTCTGATGATACATTAAAACCAGGAGAAAAAATATATTATCATGTTACAGTAAGTGTAGATGAAGATATTTCTGTAGATGAAATTACAGAATTGGCGAATATAGCCAGTGTATATTATGCATCAATAGAATTAGATAGTTCAACAGTGACGCATATTATAGTTCCAAGTGAACCAGGAGAACCAACAGATCCAGATGACCCAAATAATCCAAATGATCCAAGTGATCCAAGTGATCCAAGTGATCCAAGTAATCCAAGTAATCCCAGCCAATCTATAAGAATAGTATCAGGTACAGCATGGTTAGATTCAAATGAAAATGGACAAAGAGATGAAAATGAGACAACATTATCAGGAATTACAGTAAGAATCCTAAATACAGAAACAAATGAATTATTAAGAGATTCAAGAGGAGAATATATAACAGCAAGAACAAATAATAATGGATTTTATACATTAACAAATATACCTCAAGGAAGATATATAGTTATATTTGAATATGATACAACAAAATATATGATAACAGACTTTGAAAAAGCAGGAGTAAGTTCACAATTTAATTCAAAAGTAATAGAAGGAACACTAAATATGGATGGAGAGAGTAGAAAAGTAGGAATTACAGAAACAATAGAAGTTAGAGATTCAAATATAGCAAATATAAATATAGGATTAAAAGAAGCGAAAGTATTTGATTTAAGATTAGATAAATATGTAAATAGAATAATAGTACAAAATAGTAAAGGAACGACAACAAACGAATATGGAGAAAGTACATTAGCAAAGGCAGAAATAGATGCAAAATTAATAAATAATACAAATGTAGTAGTAGAATACACATTAAGAGTAACAAATGAAGGCGAAGTACCAGGATATGTAGGAGAAATAGTAGATTATGTATCATCAGAGTACAAATTCAGCTCAGAATTAAATAGTGATTGGTATGAGCAGAATGGGAGATTATATAATGTAAGTTTAATGAATGAAGAAATAACACCAGGAGAAAGTAGAGAAGTAAAATTAACATTAACGAAGAAAATGACAGAAAATAGTACAGGATTAATAAGTAACACAGCGGAAATAGCAGAAAGTTATAATGTATATGGATTAAAGGATATAGATTCAACAGAAAATAATAATGCAACAGGAGAAGATGATATAGGAAAAGCAGATGTAATTTTAAGTATAAAAACAGGACAAGTTATAACAACAATAGGGATTGTTTTTGTTACAATAGCAATTATAGGTATTGTTTCTATTGTAATAATTAAGATCATAAATAAAAGGAATGAATAATATGGAAAAAAGGAAGAGTCTAAAATTTCGTAATTTAATAATTTTGGGATTAGCATTTTTGTTATTGAATATTTGCCCTAATATTGTGCAAGGTGTTTCACTTGATGATATATTAAATGCATCTAATCCAGTAGGATGGAAAGTTAATATTAATGATACAGAATTTGTCACAAGACCTAAAGAAGATCTATTTTGTGTTCAATATTGGTATTGGTTTCATGGAACATGCACATTTAGAGTAGCAAATTATGTTCAAATAAGAGGAAATACGGCTACAGATGTACAGAGTGGGAAAAGTGTTTCAAATTCTATCAATGCAGAGTTAGCATATATTGTTTCTCATAATGAAGGAATTGACCAAAGTATTATACCATCAGGATTAATATTGCGGAGACGAAGCTCAATATTCTAGAGCACAATGGGCTGTATATAAAACTATAAATAGTTGGTATCAGTCTGTTGGAGCTAATTTTGGTTTAGGACAATGGGCTTTTGGCAGAAATGATGGAACAGTGGCAGATTTTCAAGATGGAACAGAAAGAACATGGAATGCTTATTTAGATTGGTGTACATATAATAATTCACCAGCTTTTCAAAAATATATTACTGAAGGAAGACAATATGCAAATGACTTAGCAAATGCCTCTTCAGGCAACCAAGTTTCTGCCAAAGATAACACAAATAAGAATTCAATAACTGTAAATTATTATGTAGGCAGTGATAATGTTTCTTATATAAAGGTAGGTCCATTTAATTGGCAATTCCCAAATAAATTGGAATCATTAATACTTACAGGAAATAATGGAGCACAACCAAGTTTGAAAATTTTTAAGGCTGATGGAACTACAGAAACAAATGTGGCTGGAATAGAAACAGAAAAAGATTTCTATGTAGCTTTTAGGGCAGATACAGGAATAACTTCAATAACTAAACTTGAAGGAAAAGGTAAGAATTCATCAGTAAGTACAATTAATGCAAATATTTTCTTTTTGGAAGCGGAACCTAGTAGTATAGATATAAATCCTAATTATCCAGGAACTGCACAAAAATTAATCTTAACTGAAACAGATACAATTCAGCCTTCAAATTATACTATAACTACATCAAATATTCCATTAACAATAAGTTTTTCTGCTATAAAAGTAGATGAAAATAATAGTGAATTAGTCTTGCCAAACGTAGGATTCAAATTTTATAATAAAGAATCAGGAAAATACTTAAAATATGACGGAACAAACATACAATATGTAAATACTTTTGAAGATGCTACAGATTTTCTAACAGATGAGAATGGAAAAATATCATTAAATAATGTTCTTTCTGGAACATATATAGCATATGAAACTAAAAATCCTAATTATGGTTATGTTGTAGATGACACAGGAAAAGAAATAACTCCGTCTAATGGGCAAGAACTAATATTCACAAATAAACAAACATATATAAGACTTACAGGATTAGTATGGGAAGATATTCAATCAGAAAAAATGTCTGTAAGAAATGATTTGTATAATTTAGATGAAAATGATGATGCAGATATTCTTATGGAAGGAGTAAAAGTAAGTTTAAAAGATAGAACAACAGGAGATTTAGTAGATGACACAATAGAAGGCTTAGATTCAGACCAAAGAATTGTTGCTGAAACATATACAGACGAAAATGGAGAATATCAATTTGACTATGTTCCAATAGATAATCTAGAGAACTATTATGTAGAATTCGAATATGATGGATTAATATATGAAAATGTTACTCCACATTTAGAAAATGAAGAGAAAGGTTCAAAAGCAGCAGAAGCAGAAAGAGAGAAATTTAATAATAGATTTGATTCTATGGAAAAAGGAACAAATATGTATCAAGCGGTAGCAAATCAAAATGCACAAACAGGAAATAGGCCAACAGTAAATTATGACATAGATAAATTTGGAGTAAATGGAACAACTTTAAAAATGGTATCAACACAAAATACAGAGATAATAGCAACAACAGATGAAGCAGATTATGCAATCCAATATGAAATAGGACAAGAAGATGCAGAAATTAAAAACATAAATTTAGGACTATATAAAAGACCACAAACAGATTTAGCACTACAAACAGAAGTAGAACAAATAAAAGCAGAAATAAATGGATATGGGCACTTATATAATTACGGACCAAAATATGATGTAAATGATAGTGAAGATGTAGCTAATTCTTGGAATTTGGGAGTAAGGTTTGAAAGTAAATATAAAGGTACATATGAAAGACCAATATATAAAGCAGATGCAATGTATGAGAACAAAAAAGATTCGTCTAAAAATTTAACGCTAGCAATTACATATAAAATAACATTACAAAATCAAGGATCTGTATATGGAAAAATAAACAGTATTTCAGCATATTTTGATTCTAGATATAACTATGTAAATGGAATCGGTACAGCAATAGATGAACAAGGAAATATAACAGGAGGATCAATATATGCAGAAACAGATCAAAATTATAATAATGAAGATGGATATACTAAAATTATAATGTATACTGCAGGATTAGATCAGATTATAAGTTATGCAACAGCACCAGATGAAGGAAACAAAGTTACAGAACAAAGTATTTATGTACAATTTAATCTTCCAAGAGATATTATTGTAGAAATGTTAAATGAAGAGGAAACACCAGAAAATAATTTAAATTTTACAGCAGAAATCAATTCATATACGTCATATTCAGATCAACAGGGAAGTAATTTATATGCTGCATATGACCTAGATTCAGTGCCAAACAATGCAACACCAGGACAATATTCAACATATGAAGATGATACAGATAAAGCATCACAAGTCGCATTAAGTGTGGCTGATGCAAGAAAAATATCAGGATATGTATTTGAAGATACTAAGGAGGAAAGCCAAGAACAAGAAAATGTAGCAGAAGGAAACGGAAAAAAAGATGATGATGAAACAAATGTAAATAATGTTACTGTAGAATTAATAGATATAACAAATAATGACGTAGCGCAAATATATGATTCAGGAACAGATACTTGGGTTCCAGCAAACTATAAAGTAGATGAAGAGGGAAATTATACAGTAGATGGATTTATACCAGGGCATTATCAAATAAGGTTTACATGGGGAGATGGAACAACAAGAGTAGTGCAACCACCAGAAAATGCAGAAGATATAACAGTAGAAAACTATAAATCTACAATAATAAATTATGAAAAGTATGAAGCTTACGAAGACTTAGAAAATCCAGAGAGATTTTATAAAGATACTAATATAGTTGATGGTTCTTCAATGGCATTAGATGATCCGAATGTGAGAAAACAGATAGATGAAAGTTTAAAAGAATATAATTTCTCAACAGATGCTGTAGATAGTAGTGGAAACAAAATAACACAAATGCCAGCTAATACATGGACAATGGAATTTCCAATAGAATATGATGCAGACGAAATCTTAAGTGCAACATTAGAAGAAACATCTGATGCAAGAGAAGATACAAATGATGATAATGGACATAGGGTTACATTCCCAGTATCTAATATAAATTTTGGTATAATTAGAAGACCTAAGCAAAATATAGAACTAACTAAAAGCATAAGTGCATTTAAGTTTACTCTACCAACAGGTCAAACAATAATTGACGCAACTGTAAATGATGATGGAACATTAAGTGGGGCAACAAATTATCTATCATATATGCACAATGAAAATAGTCCTGCAGACTCTTTATTAAGAGCAGAAGTAGATCAAAATTTAATGCAAGGTTCAACAGTAGATATTACATATAAAATAGAACTAAAAAATATAAGTGAAGCTGATTATGTAAGTTTAGGATATTATAATTATGGAGAAGGGTATTACGAAGCAAAAGGAGAATTACTTAAAAATAATGATATTGTTACATTAAAACCTATAAAAATAGTTGATTATCTAAGTGAAAATTCTCAATATGATGCAGAAAGTAATGTTAATGATAAATATAAGTGGAAAAGTATTACAATAGATGATTTAGATGTAATACAAGAAGTAAAAAATGAGTTGAAAGGAACAGGCGCAAGCTCTCTAAACCTAGAAAATTATCATATATATGTTACAGAATATTTCAAAGAGGCACAAGTAGAGTTTAATCTAATACCAGAATATTATATAAATATAAATGGGACTAAGACTAAAGCAACAGGGGCAGAGAATGTGACAGAGGTGTATATGGGAACTGCTCAGCCAGCTGGTAACGGAGATAATGCAGTTTTTCAAAATCAAGCAGAGGTTATTTTAGTATCAAAAACAGGAGGGGGAAGATTAGTAGCAACACCAGGTAACTATATTCCAAATTATACGCCACAAGAACCAGACGATTCGCCTTCACCACCAACTACTGTAATACCTAGTACAGGTGAAAATAGAAACTACGTATTACCAATATCATTAATCGTAATTGCCCTTATAACTCTAGGTGTAGGTGTATATGTGATAAAAGTTAAAGTATTAGGTAAAAAATAAGAAAAGCGTTTTGCCAGGTTAGTCTTTGAAGTCAGAGCAAAACACATGCCACTCACTGCGTTCGGGCGAACTAAGGTAGCTTAACCTTGTTTTATACGGAAAGATGCATTTAAAAAATGCACTTTCCTATAAAATAAAAAAATTATCAAAAGAAGTAATTAAAATTTCACGAAGCAGTCTTACATCTTAAGAAAAACATCATAATTATAAATTGAAAAAATATAGACGTAATGTCTATATTTTTTCTTGCTATTTTTCTTTTTATATAGTAGAATAACAATATCAAGGCTAGGTAAAATAAAGATATTAATGGGAAGGAGAGTAATTTTATGTATGGAATAGCAATAGGCGAAAGTGATTTTAAAATGTTACGAGTAAATAAATGTTATTATATAGACAAAACAATGTATATAAAGCATATAATGGACAATAAAAGTAAGGTAATATTAGTTACTAGACCAAGACGATTTGGAAAAACACTAAATATGAGCATGTTGAAATACTATTTTGATAATACAGCAAAGGATAGTAAAGAAATATTCGAAGGTCTAAAAATAATGGAACAAGGGGAAGAATACACATCAAAGCTAGGATATTATCCAGTAATATATTTAACACTAAAAGATGTACAAGATATAAACTATCATAATATGTTATTAGATATGAAAACAGCAATGATGAATATGTACCAAGCACATAGATATTTGTTAGAAAGTGATAAAGTATATCCAGAAGAAAAAGAAAAAATATTAGATATATTATATGCAAGAGAAGACGAAAATGCACTAAAAGCTAGTGTAATAGAATTATCAAAATATTTAAGTAGACATTATGGAAAGCAAGTAATACTATTAATAGATGAATATGATGTACCACTACAAAATGCATATGTAGAAGGATATTATGATGAAGCAGTAAAATTCTTCAAAACATTTTATGGAACAACATTTAAAGATAATCCATATTTAGAAAAAACCGTACTAACAGGAGTAAGCAGAGTAGCAAAAGAAAGCATATTTAGTCGGGGCAAACAATTTTGACGTATATACAATTTTAGACAATGAATTTAGTGAGGATTTCGGAATAACAGAAGAGGAAATGGATAAAGTTATAGAAGATTTTAACATAGAAGATGAAAAAGAAGAAATAAAAAAATGGTATGATGGATATACAATAGGAAATACGACAGGGATATATAACCCATGGAGCATACTAAATTATTTAACCAAAAGACAATTAATACCATATTGGGTAAATACAAGTTCAAATGATTTAATAAAACTAATACTAAAAAATTCGGTAACAGTAAAAGAAAGAATCGAAATATTATTAAGAGATGAAGAAATAGAAGTACCAATAAATCTAGAAACAATAATAGTAGGAATAGAAAATGATGAAGATAATATATGGGGATTAATGCTACAAACAGGATATTTAAAGATAACAAAAGTAGTGGACTTAGCAGTACACATATATAAAGTAAAAATACCAAATTATGAGATAAATATTTTATTCCAACAAATAATACATGAATGGTTTAGAAATAAAGTACCAGGAAATGATCTAAGAACTATATTAAAAGACTTAGTAACACTAAACTTTGAGGAATTTGAATACAAATTTAAAAGATTAGTAAAAGAAATGTTTAGTTTTATGGATGTAGGAGAAGATACAGCAGAAAATTTTTATCATGCATTTGTACTAGGAATGTTAGTAGGACTAAAAGACACATACTATGTAAATTCAAATAGGGAATCAGGACTAGGAAGGTATGACATAATGTTAGAACCAAAAGATAAAAATGGAAATAGTTTTATAATGGAATTCAAATTATATAGTGAAGATAAAGAAGAAAGTATAGAAGAAATAATAGAAACTGCCAAAAAGCAAATAGAAGAGAAAGGATATGAAACAAACTTAAGAGAAAGAGGCTTTACAAATATAACAAAAATAGTATTTGCTTTTAAAGGTAAAGAAGTAAAAATTGAAGTAGTTTAATAGGGTCAATAGGGGACGTAGCAAGTAGAACAATTTTGGTTCAATTTGTTACGCCCCTTAAAAAATAAATTGGAAAAAGTACTTAAAATCTTTTAAAAACACTTGAAAATCCGCCAAATTCAATGTATAATATATTATAGAGTTATTATGTATAGTTTAAATAATTCGTTGTTTATGTTGAAACAAAAGGAAAGTAATAGAATTGTAACAAAAAAATAATATATTTGTTACATTTCTAAGTTTTGTGTATCCGTAAGGGCTTAAAGTATAAATAAAAAAAGAACAAAAGAAATGCTCAAAGGTCAGTTGACACTTAGAACTTAAATATATATATTATATTTAGAAAGATTGTATTTTAGGAGGGAGAAGGTTGAAAAATAATTATTTAATTCTTTTCCAACCAGATTTGTGCCTTAAGAAAGGAATGATAGTAATTATGAAAAAGAAACTATTAAAAATTGCAACAAGTATGTTAATAATACTAACGATGCTATTTGGGAATTTTGCATTGTTATTTGAAAATGCAATAACATATGCTGCAGATGGAACAAATGGAGAAGTTAGTACAAGCCATCGAAATGTAGAATTTTCAGCTGTTATACAAAAAGTAGAAGGAGAAGAAGGAGCAGAATTAAAAGTAGGAACAGACGAAAATGATTTAAAACTACATATGCAAATTGCAGTAAAACAAGAAGGATATTTAGAAGGAACAATAGAATTAGATACAGCAAATTTTAGACTAAAGACAGATATCCTAAGTGAAGGAATAACAAAAATAGAAGGAAATACAATAACTTTGTCTCAAATAAATGCAGGAGAAACAAGAGATTTATTAGTAGGAATAGAGCCAATTAAAGATGAAACATTTAATTTGAGCTTATTAAACATGGAAAGCAAAATAAGTTTAAGAGGAATATATAGAGATAGTAGTGAAAAAGATATAAAAATAGAGGGAACAAGAACATTAAAATTAGAATTGGTAAGTCCATATAGTGAAGAAAATACAGGAAATATATTAAAACAAGAAATGATAACAAACAAAGTAATCACAGAAAATGGAGAAAATAAAAGAGTAATCCAAATGGAAGTAGAAACAGGTATAGAAGGAAATCTATATCCAATAAAAGAAGATAGAATAGAAATAGAAACTCCTAAAATAGAAGATAAAAATCCAGAAGCTGTACAAGTAAGTACAATGGAAGAACTAGTTATTAACGGAAAAAAATTAGAAGAAAGCAACTGGGAATATAATGCAGAAGAAGGAAAAGTAATAATAGATATAAAAAATGAAGCAGAAAATAATGTAGTGACATGGAAAAAAGAAGGAAGTAATAAAATAATAGTAACATACATATATGACACAGAAGCAGAGATAGAAAACCAAGAAGTAGAAGTAAATTCAGAAATAAAATTACATGATAATAATAATACAAGGATAACTGGAAATTATACATTAGGAATGATACAAGAAGAAAGAGACAATTTAGTTAGACTAGAAGTAAAAAATAGAGAAGATAACATATATAAAGGAAAGATACAAGAAGGAATTGAAAGAGAGATAACAGAGAAAGTAGGAATAGAGGTAACAGCAGAAGGAATAGCAGAAAAAATAGAAATAGAAGAAGATAATAGTGAAATCAATTTACAAAAGGTATATGCAAGAAGAACAGTGATAAACAAAGAAGAAATTGATAGTATATTAGGAGAAGCAGGAAGTATTATAATATATAATGCAGATACATCAGAAATAATAAAAGCAATTACAAAAAATACGGAGACAGATTCATCAGGAAATATTGTTGTAACATATCCAGAAGATGTATCAAGAATAAGAATTGTAGTTAATAATCCAGAAAAAGCAGGAAAAATTAATTTAGAAAATGTAAAAGTTGTAAAAGAAAATGATAAAGAAGATGTAAAAGACATTTCCACTATAAATTATATAATAAATGGAAAATATTATATAGGAAATCAAGAAAATGATATAGAAAGTAAAAAAGCAACAATAAATTTATTAAATACAGAAACATCAGCAAAACTAGAAGTAAATAAAACAGAATTATCAACAATGACAGAGAACACAGGAGTAGAAATTAGAGTAGTTCTAAAAAGCAATAATGAAAAATATGACTTATATGAAAATCCAACAATAAATATTGAACTACCAGAAGCAATACAAGAAATAAATGTAAATTCAATAAATCTATTATATGCAGAAAATGAAATGAGAATAGTAAATCCAAGATTAGTAGGAAATACAATTCAAATGACATTAGAAGGAAAACAACAGACATATAAAGATGAAGCAGTAGAAGGACCAACAATAATAATAAATGCAGACTTAACATTAGATAGAAAAGCAGGAAATAGTGCAGAAAAGATTTTATTAAATTATACAAACGCAAATGCAACAGCATATGAAGGAGGGGCAGGAACAAAAGAAGCAGATATAGCAGTAAAATCATATGCAGGAGTGATAACAACAACAGAAATACCAGAATATGCACTTAACATTATAAACAATGAAGGAACAAAAACAGCTAAATTAGAATTAGGAGCAGAATCTAAAACAGCAAATGTACAAAGTCAAATAATAAATAATAACGGTTCAGCTATAACAAATGTAAGAATATTAGGAACATATCCAACAAAAGAAGCAATAGAAGGAAATAATATAGATATAGCAGTAAGTGATATAGCAGTAGAAGGAATAGATGCATCAAGAGCAAGAATTTATTATACAGAGAATGCAAATGCAACAGAAGATATAGAAAACACATCAAATGGATGGACAACTGAAATGGGAAATGCAAGTTTAGTAAAAAAATACATGATAGTAATTGACAAATTAGATGTACAAGAAGAAATGAACTTTAGTTATAGAATAACTATTCCAGAAAACTTAGAATATAATTATATAGCAAAACAAGGATATGTAATAAACTATGCAGATATTAATGGTACAGAGCAAAAAATCAATTTAGACCAAATTACATTAGAAACAGGAGCAGGACCAGTCGTAGATACAACATTGAAAGCATTTAATGGAACACAAGAAGTAACAGAAGTACCATCAGGAAGTTATATAAGATATCAAATGACTGCTACAAATACAGGTTCAGAGATTGTTTCAAATTTATCATTAGTAGGACAAGTACCAGAAGGAACAGTATATGTAGAAGATAAAACTTTACCAGAAGACTATGAAGGAAATATTACAGATGAAGTAGAAACAGGTATAATAGAATATCCAGATAAAGAAACAGTAGAATATACAGTTGAAACATTATCACCAGGAGAAACAATAACTAGAGAATATATGGTTAAAGTTGAAAAAGATACAGGAACTATTAATAATAATGTTACAGTAAAATATGGAGAAGTAACAAAAGATTCTAATACAGTAATTTTAAATGCAACAAGTGGAAAATTGAATATGAATTTAACATCAATAAATTCAGGACCAATAATATCAGAAGGATATGGTTATGGATATAATGTAAAAGTATTGAATACAGCTGAAGAAACTTTAAGAAATGTAAAAGTAAAAGTAAATACTGGAGATATGGATGTATCAAATAGTATAGTTACTGTAATGGATGCAGATGAAAATTTAGTAAGTGAAGTAGATAAAACTTTAGATGATAATAATGAAGTAACAGTAGATGAATTACAACCAAATCATAGTGTATCTATAAAAGTAACACTTTTACCTAAAATTGCTGACATGAATGCAAGTACAGTAGACTTATATGCAGAAGCAACAGTTGATAATGACACAAATACATATTATTCTAATGTAAAAGAAACAACTGTAAAAACAATATTATTAAGTATAGATAGTTCATCTGAAAACAGTGGATCATATGTAAAAGAAGGAGACCAAATAAAATATAGTATAGTTGTTAAAAATTCAGACCAAAAAGATGCAGAAAATATGATTTTACAAAATGAGTTACCAGCAAATGTTACTTTAGTATCAATAAGTAAAGATGGTGTACAATTAACTGAAAATGATTATTATCTAACAAATAATTTAGATAATAGTGCAACTATAATAAATACAAATCCTACATTATTAGGAGCAGGTCAAACAGCAACATATGAAATTGTAGTAAATGTAGATCAAGATGTAGATGTAAATGAAGCAACAGAATTAGTAAATAAATCAAGTGTATATGATTCTTCTATTAAAATAGACGAATCTGATGTTACACATATTTTACAACCAACATCTAATCCGACAGATAATCCAGAAGATCCAAGTAATCCAAATAACCCAAATAATCCAAACAATCCAAGCAATCCAGACAACCCAGGTAATGTAGAACAAGAAACAAGAATTATTTCTGGTACAGCATGGCTAGATTCAAATGAAAATGGACAAAAGGATGAAAATGAGGAATTACTTTCTGGAATAACTGTAAGAATCCTAAATACAGAAACTAATGAATTGTTAAAAAATTCAGAAGGAAATGATTTAATAGCAACAACAAACAATAATGGATTCTATAGTTTAAATAATATTCCACAAGGACAATATATAGTAATTTTTGAGTATGATACAGATATGTATATGCTTACAGATTACGAAAAAGAAGGTGTTGATAGTAGATATACATCAAAAGTAGTAAAGCAAGAATTAACAATAAATGGAGAGACGAAAGCAGTTGGTGGAACAGAAATAATAAATGTTTCTGATAATAATATTGCAAATATAAACATAGGATTACAATCAGCAAAAGTATATGACTTAAAATTAGATAAATATGTAAGTAAAATAATAATGCAAAATAGTAGTGGAACAACAACAAATGAATATGATAACACAACTCTTGCAAAAGCAGAAATAGATGCAAAATTAATAAATAGCACAAATGTAGTAGTTGAATACACAATAAGAGTAACAAATGAGGGTGAAGTGCCAGCATATGTAAGAAGAATAGTAGATTATGTATCAACAGAATATACATTTAGCTCAGAATTAAATCCAGATTGGTATGAGCAAGATGGTAGATTATATAATGTAAGCTTATCAAACGAGAAACTAGATCCAGGTGAAAGCACAGAAGTAACATTAACACTAACTAAGAAAATGACAGAAACTAATACAGGATTAATTAGTAACACAGCAGAAATAGCAGAAAGCTATAATGAACAAGGAATCAAAGATCAAGATTCAACTGAAAATAATAATGCAACAGGTGAAGATGATTTAGGAAAAGCAGATGTAATCTTAAGTATAAAAACAGGACAAGTAGTATCAACAATAGGTATAGTGTTAGCATCTATAGTAATAATTGGATTAGGAGCATTTGTAGTAATAAGAATACTTATAAAGAGAGGTAAAATTTAGGAAAGGAGGTTAAACGATGAGTAGTATGAAAGTTAAGAGTATTAAGAATGTAATTTATACAATGATAATAACTATAATGGCGGGATTAATTTTATTAATCCCTAGCCAATCAAAAGCAGTAAGTGTCGATGAATCAATGCAATTGTTAAATAATATTTCAAATTCACATGCTCCATATACAGGAGATATACCATTACGTTTTGGTATTTTGCAACAAAGACATGACTTATATTGTTTGGGATATAATGTAAGTTTTCATGGATGGCAAACATATAGAAATACTAGATATATAAGAATTGTTGGAAATACAGCAACTGACTACACATCAGGAACAGCAGGAACATCAGTATCACATATTAATAATGGAATATTAGCATATATACTTTCTACTAATGGTGGTTTTGGATATGCTCCTGGTGAGATGACAAATGTAGGAAATTATTCAGAAACACAAAAAGCATTGTACAAATTCATAAATATTTGGTGTGAAACACCAGGAAGTAGTTTGGGATTAGGAGCTTGGGGAAGCAGTAATAATAATGGTTGGATAGGTACGCCAAATAGTATATATGATCAAGCCGTAGGATATGCTAGTTCTATAGGAAATACAACTTCTAATTCTGAAGTAATAGCAAATGATACAACTAATAGAGATAGTATAAAAATAGATTATTATACAGAAAATGGAGTATCATATGTTAAAGTAGGACCATTTAATTGGACATTTACAGGAAAATTAGATTCAGTTAAATTAACAGGAAACAATGATGTTCAACCTGAAATAAGAATATATAAGGCAGATGGAGTAACTCAAACAGATGCATCAGGAATTGAATCAGGAAAGAACTTTTACATATCATTTAGAGCAGATACAGGAATTACATCAATATCTAGACTAGAAGGAACAGGTAAAAATTCTAGTACAGGAATAATATCAGCAGATGTGTGGTTCTTAGAGAATGTAAGATATGATACACAGAATGTATTATTAGCAAATTGTAGTACAGAAGAGCCAAAAAGTTACACAATAGTTACAGAAAATATTCCACTTACATTAGATTTTTCTGTAGTAAAAGTTGATGAATATGATCAAACAATAGTATTACCAAATGTAGGATTTAAATTCTATAACAAAGATGCAGGTAAATATTTACAATTTGTATTAAATGATAATAATGAAGTTACACAAGTAAATTATGTAGATACTATTGAAGAAGCAACAGAACTTTCAACGGACGAGAATGGTAGAATAGAACTTAAGGGAGTTTTAGCTGGAACATACATAGCATATGAAACTAAAAACCCTAATTATGGATATGTGGTTGATTCTAATGGGAAAGAAATAGTACCATCTAATACAGAAGAAATAATTATAACTAATACACCAGAATATGTAAAACTTTCAGGTATGGTATGGTTAGACAAACAATCAGAAAAGATGTCAGTAAGAAATGATTTATACAGATTAGATGACAATGACGACCAAGATGTTCTTATGGAAGGAATAAAAGTAACATTAAAAGATAGAAGAACAGGAGAGACAGTTACAGAAAGAATAGAAGGATTAGCAGAAGATCAAGTAATTGTAAACCCTACATATACAGATGCAGAAGGAAATTACCATTTTGATTATGTTTCTTCAGCTGACTTGTCAAATTACTATGTAGAATTTGAATATGATGGAATGGTATATCAAAATGTAACACCACATCTAGAAAATGTTGAAAAAGGTTCAAAAGCATCAGAACCAGATAGACAAACATTTAATAATAATTATTCAACAATAGAAAGAGGAAATACAGAATTACAAGCATCAGCTAAAGATTCACAAGGAAATGAACATGGTAGAGTAAATTATACAGTACAAGAACAATCAGAACTTAAGAGAATACTAGAAATGGAAAGTACAGAAAGTTGTGAAATAATAGCAACAACTGATGCAGCAGGATATGCTATAGACTTTGAAAATAGGGATGAGAATAACGAGATCAAACATATTAATTTAGGTGTTTATGAAAGACTACAAACAGACTTATCAATTCGTTCAGAAATAGCAAAAGTAACTGCAGAAATTAATGGATATGGACATGTATATAATTATATGGTAGGAGAAAATGCATTAGGAAATCAGTCAATAGAAGATTGGAACTTAGGTATAAGAACTTATGATGGTAGATATAAAAATGCATATGAAAGACCAATATACAAAGCAGATGCTGAATATACAAATGCATCAGATCTATCTAAAGAATTAAGAATGACTATGACATATGAAATAAGCATAATAAATGAAAGTCAGCTATATTCAAAAATTAATCAAGTTGTAAGTTACTTTAATAATAAATATACAGTAAATGCAATAGGCTCAGAAGTAAATGAACAAGGAGTTGTTGGAGGAACAACATTATCAGCTGGAGATTATACAGTAGAATCATATAACGATTCTTTCAACAGACTAACAATTAATACAGGGGCATTAAATGAAATCATAAATCCATCAACAGTTGCAGCTGAAGAAGGAGAGGAGAAAGTTACTCAACAAAAAGTATATGTACAATTTAACTTATCAAGAGAAGCAATTGTAGATATGTTAAACGAAGGTGATACAAAGGAGAAAACATTAGACTTTGTATCAGAAATAGCATCATTTACTTCATATTCAGATAGAAATGGAACATTATATGCAGCTTATGATTTAGACTCAGTACCAAATAATGCAACATTAAATAATGAATCAACATATGAAGATGATACAGAAAAAGCTTCACCAATAGCATTAACAATAGCAGAACCAAGACAAGTAACAGGTACAGTATTTGAAGATAATCAAATAGCAAATGACCAAAATACAGCAGAAGGAAATGGAATGTTTGATGAAGGAAATGAAACAAGATTAAATGGCGTAACAGTAGAATTAATAGATGCAACTACAGGAAATCCAACATCATATGTTAATGATGAAGGTGAAACTGTAACACCTACAATAGAAATGACAGACGGAAATTATACAATAACAGGATTTATACCAGGTGAATATCAAGTAAGATTTACTTGGGGTAATGGAACAACAAGAGTTGATAGTAGTTTAGGATATGATGGAGGAACAGAAGAAATAACAGTTGAAAACTACAAATCAACAGTAATGGATTATAACACTTATAATTCAGAAACAGAAAATAGAAAATATTATATGGATGATGGCATAATGAATGGTAGGTCACAAGCAATTGATAGCACAGAAACAAGAGCAGAAATAGACCAAGCTTTACAAAATTACAATTATGCATCAGATTCATCAATAGAAACAATGACAGCAAGTACATTACCTATGACATATAGTATAGAATATGATACAGATGACTTAACAAATGTTGTTCTAGAAGGAAATAATATAAGATTCTTAACAGATAATATGAACTTTGGTATTATAAGAAGAGCAAAACCAGGATTAGAATTAGAAAAAACAGTAAGTAACTTTAAACTTACATTACCAACAGGACAAGTTCTAATAGACGCAACAATAGATGAAAATGGAAATTTAAGTGGAGAAATAAATTATCTATCTTATATAGGAGATCCAACAGATCCAAGTAGTGCAGTAATAAGAGCAGAGCTTGATGAAAATCTAATCCAAGGTTCACAACTTGAAGTAACATATACTTTAAGAGCTACAAATGTAGGACAAGCAGATTTCTTAAGTTCTGATTATGGTTATTATAGATTTGGTGAAACATATTATAATGCAGTAGGTCAAGAACAAAAAGACAAAGATATTATAACATCAAGTCCAGCATTAATTGTAGATTACCTAGATGAATCACTTCAATATTCAGAATCTAGTCAAATAAATATAGACAACGAATGGCAGTTAGTACAACTGGATGCAAATGCATCAGAGGATGAAAATAGAAAACAATTAGATATACAAACATTAGAAAATGTATTAACACATAAATATACAGATTCAGAAGGAAATGAAATAGATTTAGGAAATTATACAATTTATAAAACAGCACACTTAGATGGTACAAAACTAAGTCCAAGATATTCAGAAAAAGAAACTGGAGAATCTGCAACTGTACAAATGGTAGCTACACAAAACCTAAGCTCAGGAACAGATGCAGGAACAATAAATCAAGCTGAAATTATACTTCTTACAAAACCGGGCGGTGGAGAACCATCTCATACACCAGGTAACTATATACCAGACCCAAATAACCCAGAACCTATACCGGGTAAAGAGATAGATGATTCACCTTCACCAGAAATTGTTGTAATACCAAGTACAGGTGGAAACATGAACTATGTATTACCAATAACAGTTGGAGTAGTAGCTTGTATAATCTTAGCTGGAGGAGTATTCTTAATCAAAACTAAAGTATTAAAGAAAAAAGATGAATAATTCTGAATACTTCAGTGAATAGAAAAAGACATTAGTTAAAAGATTAATGTCTTTTTCTTAAGTCTGCCTGAATGAACCGAGCGGTATGTGTGTTAGCTAAACAAAATCTATTTAATTTGTTGCCCGCTCCCAGAGGTATATATATAAAATATTTATTCGTTTTTCCCCAATGGTACTGTAAGGATTAAAAATCCTAACAGTACTCATTGGTCGCCCACAAAAAACTCATTTATATTTTATATATATACCTCTTCGCGCTGACCGAATTAAAAATTTAGATTTTGTTTAGCAAAGTTATACCTTAAAAATATACTTGCGTTTTTATAGAACATATAATATAATTAGACTCATATAAACAAAATTTTTATTCAAATTTGATAGATAATGAGAAAAAAGTAAATTATGTATCACAAAATGTAAAAAACTTTTTTAAAAATGCTTACTAAAAAAGACAAAAAATTCGTTGGACAAGTAGTAAAATACGCATAGATAAAAAAGTTTAAGAGGTGGTAAGGATGTTTCAAAATATAAATGAAAATACAATTGATGCAAGAGACTATGAAAGAGAAGAAAAAAAGAAGAAAAAAATAAATATTTTTTCAAATGTTTTTTCTGTAAGAAATATTCCGATCTATATCATATCTCTAATGATATCAATGGTAGGAATTAATGAAGAATTTTCTCCATTTGGAATAAGTATTGTAGCAGCAGGATTAGGAAATTCTATACCAATACTAGGAATATTAATATCTGGATTAGTCGGATATGCAATTAAATTCGGAATAGAAGGAGCATTAACATATTTATTAACATCACTTGTATTAATTGCATCAATATTTGTTTTAAGACCAAAATATAATGAAGAAGAGAAAAACGAAAAAATAAGACTCGCAAAAAATGTATTTATATCTACATTATTAATACAGATTGTGAAAATAGGAATGTCTGGTTTTACATTATATGATGTATTATACAGTATATCATTTGCAATGATAGCAATAGTATTTTATAAAATATTTGTAAATTCTATTAATGTAATACAAGATTTTACAGAAAAAAGAGCATTTTCAATAGAAGAAGTATTAGGGGCAAGTTTGATATTGGCAATTGCTGTAAGTGCTTTCGGAGAATTAAGTATTTTAGGTTTTTCAATAAGAAATATATTAAGTATACTAATTGTTCTAATATTAGGATGGAAAAATGGAGTATTAGTAGGAACAACGGCTGGTGTTACAATAGGAGTTACAATAGGAGTAATAACATCATCAGACCCAGTTACAGTAGCAGCATATGCAATATCTGGAATGGTTGCTGGAATATTAAATAGGTTTGGAAAAGTAGGAGTAATAGTAGGTTTTTGTTTAGGAAATGTTGTTTTAGCATATGTTTCTAACGGGTATACTGTGGAACTAATCCACTTTAAAGAAATATTAATAGCTTCAATAGCATTACTTGCTGTACCTAAATCAGTAAAAATTGATATAGAAGAATTTACAGGAGGAGCAAAATTATTACCAATATTTCCATCTAGGGCATTAAATAGAAGTAAAGAAACAGTTGATAATTTAAATAATGTATCAGAAACAGTAAAGCAAATGGCAAATAGTTATGAAGCTGAAACTTTGCAGGAAAATGAAGAAGATGAAAAAGAAAATAATAAACAGATATTCATATCAGAATTGTTAGATAATTTGTCAGGCTATGAAAATAATATGTTATATGATGATTTATCAGATGTTGATGGAAACATAGTAAATATGATATTTGAAGTTTTAATAGATAAACAGGAGATAACAAGAGAAGATTTGCTTCAAATATTTGCAAAATGTAATAGTTACATAGTAGGATTTGATGATAAAAAAATAAGTCAATATCTAGAAGAAAATATAACTCAAATGATTAGAGTTATAAATATGTCATATAAAATAAGTAAATCTAATTTTGTTTGGATGAAAAGACTTAAAGAAAACAAGAAAAATATGAAAACACAATTAGATGGAGTATCAAAAGCAATATCTAATATAGCTCAAAATATTGAAGAAGATATCAAAGAAGAAGAAAAGTTTAAAGCTGAGAAAAAAGAAATAATAGAGTTGTTAAAACAAAAAGAAATAGAAGCAAAAGAAGTTTCTATAAAGCAAAAAGATAGATTTTTAGTTGAAATATATTTTGAAAATACAATCACAAATAATTATTCAACCATCGAAAAAATATTAACAGAAGTATTAAAAGAAAAGATAGTTATAAATGAAGATGCATCAGTTGGAAATAAACTAAGTTTCTTATCTGATGATAAATATGCAATGGCAATAGGAACAGCCACAGCCAATAAAAATAAGAACGAAATATCAGGAGACAATATTTTAAAAGTAAGACTAAAAGATGGTAAATATTTAGTTGCTTTAAGTGATGGAATGGGTTCAGGAAAAGAAGCAAACGAAAGTAGTTCTAGAGCTTTAAGTATGTTAGAAAATCTATTGTTATCAGGATTTGATAAAGAAAATTCAATAGAGCTAATAAATACAAGTTTGATAAATCAAAATGAAGAATCTTTTGCAACTCTAGATATAGCAATAGTAGACTTATATAAAGGCAATATCGAATTCATAAAAAGTGGAGCTTGTCCAACATATATAAAAAATAAGAATAGAGTTCAGATATTAAAAGCAAATTCATTGCCAACAGGTATAATAAATGAATCAAATTTACAAATAATGGATAAAGACATACAAAGTGGAGATATGATGCTTTTATGTTCAGATGGTATATTGGATTCAAATATAGAATATAAAAATAAAGAATTATGGATTAAATATTTATTAGAAGATATAGAAACCACAAATACTAGAAAAGTTGCAGATTTAGTTTTAAATGAAGCAATTGATAATAACTATGGTGCAATAAAAGATGATATGAGTGTAATAGTATGTAAGTTTTTAGAATGTTAAGAGATACACATAAAAAGCTAGAGATCCTAGCTTTTTATCGTATCTCTATATTTATCTATTGAAAAAAAAGCAAAAATATGATATATTAATGTCGTTAGGAGGACAGTGTATGAGTCGAGCGAGAGGTAGAAGGTATGATAAAGAACCAAAATTAAATATGAAGAAAGTAATCGCAGTAATTCTAGCAATTATTGTAATTATCATGTTTGTAATAATAATAAAAAATATCGTGACAGGTGATGGGGAGAATAGCAGAATAAGTAGTTTGAGCTATTTTGCATCATTTAATGATAATAAATGGGGAGTAATAGATTCTAACCGGAAAAGATGTAATAAATCCATCATATGAGGAAATGATAATAGTACCAAATTCTAAGAAAGATGTATTTTTAGTTACATATGATGTTGATTATAGCACAGGAACATATAGTACAAAAGCACTAAATTCAAAAAATGAAGAAATATTCACAGAGTATAATCAGATAGAAGCAATACAAAACATGGATGAAAGTAATAATTTGTGGTATGAGGAAAATGTTTTAAGAGTGCAAAAAGACGGTAAATATGGATTAATTAATCTGGATGGAAAAGTATTGCAAGAACCTCAATATGAAGAGGTTACTGCTGTTTCAGGAATAAAAAATGCTTTTAAAGTAAGAAAAGGTAATTTATACGGAATAGTAGATAATGAAGGAAAAGTTATTGTACAGCCACAATATACAGATATTATAAACTTAGGTGATGATAACTTATCTGGATATATAGTAAGAAATGCAGAAGGAAAATATGGTATAATTGATTATACAGCATCACAAGTTTTAGAAGCAAAATATGAAGAAATAGAAAAAGTATATGGTAATGACTTATATGTAGTAACAGAAAATGCTACTAAAAAAGTAGTAAACAGAGATGGAACAGATGCTTTGACTCAAGGCTTTGATGATGTGACAGAAATATTAACGAATAAGGATAATGGCGTAATATTTCAAAGAGCAGGAAAATATGGAGTTATGAAATTGGATGGAACAGTAACTATCGAACCTACATATGAAGAATTAAAAGAAGCTAAATCAGGATTTTTAATTGCTAAATTAAATGGAAAATATGGAGTTATAGATTTGACTAAAGCTGAAAAAATACCATTTAACTATACTAATATTGAATACAATACAAGTGCAGATATATATCTAGCTGATGATGAGAATTATAATACAAATTTATTTAATACAAATTTTGAATCTAAACTTCAAGGAATGTTGATTGAATTAAATGTAGATCAAGGCTATATAAAAATGTCTATAGGAGATGATATAAAGTATTACAATTTTAGATTTGAAGAAAGAACAGATAAAGATATATTGCCAGCAAATACATTATATTTAGATAAAAAAGATGGAAAATATGGATTTGTAAATAAAAATGGAGAAGTTGTAGTTGATTATATTTATGATGACGCAACAGAACAAAATGAATCTGGTTATGCAGGAATCAAAAAAGATGGAAAATGGGGAAGTATAGATAGCACTGGAAAAGTAGTGCAAGAACCTATATATAATTTAGATGATTATTTACTAGTAGATTTTATAGGAAATTGGCATTTAGGAAAAGATATAAATACAAATTATTATAACAAAGAATAGGAATTTAGGGACGTATCTTAAAATCCCTATATTTATCAAATAAAATTTGATAAATATATAGCTACAATCGCTATTGCCTTTGTAATTTCATTTTATGAAATTACAAATCGGCGAGAAGAAAAATTGACAAGCAATTTTTCTTGAGTGATTTTGGGGACAGACCTTAAATTTTTTTAAAAAACTTAAGATAAAATAATATAGGAGGACTTAAATGGAACTTAAGACAAAGTATCAATATACATATTTTATATATCCTTTTGTAATAAAGGAAAATAAATATCAAAAATATATGCTTAGACTAATCAAAGACCAAAACTTTGAATTAAAAGAATTTGATAAACATAAAGATGAAGGTATATATAAATATTTTTTACCTAAAATGAATAATTTCTTGTTTTCTGATTTCTCTTTAAATAAAGAAAAAATAGAAAATTTGAAAGATTTACCAGAAGATACAGCAAGTGCAATATTATCTAAATATCCTTGTACAATGTTTGAATATACTTTGAAAAGAGATGTACAGGGAAAAACAGATAAAAATGGAATATTTTTTAAAATACAAAAAATTGAATTAATATGTTTTAATATAGGAATATGTTTCTTACTTTTAAAAACAAATATTGAAGAAAGCGACAGTTTTGCAGATGTATTAAATTTTAATTATAAATTTAGAAATATAAATAATGAAGAAGGTTTATCAAGTAATTATGAAAAAATATATCTTCAAGGAGATATGTTTGCTGACTCTTCAAAATTAACTGAATTTATTGAAAATATTACAGGATCTAGATTTGAAATTATGAAACTAGATATAGATAAAAATACATTTTTTACATATTCTTATGTTTGTATAGATCAACAAGCTTGGAATGAACAAAAAAGCTTTGATGATATAAAATTTAATTTTGTAAAATTTGCAAATTTTTTATCAGCAGATAATTCAACAGATTATGAAAATAAAGACTGTGAAAGTTTTTCACAATGGAAATATGCTAGATTCGGATTTTCTAAACAGGGAGTGACACTATTTACGTCAGACGCAAATATGAACAATTATACTATTTTACCAGACTTATTTGAAAAAGAGTATTTGTATACATATATATGCAATTTATACAAAAAAATTTATTTAAAAAAGATAGATGTGGAATTAAGAATAGAAGATAAAGTAAAAAGAGCAAGAAAAAAATTCATTAATTTTAATAAGGAAATATGGTCTCAGGAAATAACAGAAGATGATGTAGGAGCATGTTTAAATTATGAAATGTCAAAATCTTTAGAATTAGATAAATTGTATGATGAAACAAAGGATAAATATGATGTCTTGTATAAAGCATATAATGTAGAGAAAAATAATAAGCTTGCAATTACCATTTTAATAGTGATGATATTATTGCTAATATTTAGTATCCTAAATTGGGTGAGTTTGGGGACGGACTCAAAAATCCCTCACATAAAAATAAGTATTAATTGCAGAAGATAAGAAGAAAGGGCTGAATCTTATGAGAATAGAATGTGGTACAGATATAATTGAAATAAGCAGAATAAAAGATAGTATAGAAGAAGCGGGAGAAAGGTTTTTAGACAGAGTATATACTAAAGCTGAAATAGAATATTGCGAAAGCAAAAAAAAGCAAAAATACCAGCATTATGCGGCTAGATTTGCAGCAAAAGAAGCGACTTTTAAAGCAATTTCTTCATTATTAGAAGATAAGTATTCTATTTGTTGGAAAGACATAGAAGTAGTTAATGATTTGCAAGGAAAACCTAAGGTAAATATTTTAGGTGTAGATGAGACTAGAATAGAAAGTATAAGTATAAGTATTTCACATTGTAAAGAGTATGCTACAGCTAATGTAGTAGCAGTTATAGAATAGAGGTGTAAGGTTGAAAAATAATTACAATTTTTGCTACGTCAAACTTCATTTGAAATTTAATCAACGTACACACGTACGCCTCATAAATTTCAAACTTGTTTTCCTTGCCAAAATTTAATTCTTTTCCAACCTGATTTGTGTCTTAAGAAAGGAATGTGACTAATTGTGAATTTATTTGATAGTCATGCACATCTTGATGATGAACAATTTGATAATGATAGAGAAACAATAGTAGATGAGATTTTAGCTGAAATGAAAGGATTCATTACTGCTGGCTATAGTTTAGAAGCATCTAGAGAAGCGGTGAAACTTTCAAAAAAATATAATGATGTATATTCAACATGTGGCATTTCTCCCAATGACATTCCACAATCAGAGAACGAAATGTGGAAAAGTATAGACGAAATATACAAATTAGTGAAAGAAAATATGGATACCAAGAAAATAGTTGCCATAGGGGAAATAGGATTAGACTATTATTGGGAGAAAGATTTAGATAGAAGAGATTTACAAAAGAAAGCATTTGTAAGACAAATAGAAATAGCAAACGAATTGAATTTACCTATCGTAATACATGCTAGAGAAGCAGTAATGGATACACTTGAAATATTAAAAAATAATCCTGTAAAAATAAAAGGAGTATTTCATTGTTGTCCTTTAAATAGAGAATTAGTGAAAGAAGCACTTAAGTTAGGTTTTTATATTTCATTTGCAGGACCAGTAACATTCAAAAATTCGAAAAATGCAGATGAAATTATTAATATGGTTCCGAATGATAAAATGTTGATAGAAACAGATAGTCCATATTTGGCACCAGAACCAGTAAGAGGAACTAGAAATAATCCTATGAATGTAAAATATGTAGCGATGAAAATAGCAAGTGTAAAAAGTTTATCGTTAGAAGAAGTGGCTGATATAACATATGAAAATGTTAAAAAATGTTTCGATTTTTTTAAAGTTCCAGTTCAGCATTAAAGATACAAACGCTCCCGAATGTAATAATTTATTAATTCTTCCAGTTCCCCCATTCTAAAAATTCTAACAAAAGTTTTTCAAACTTTTGAGAATTTTTGAACGGTCCCCACCGCTTTACAGAATTAATAAATTATTACATTCTTGCGCTATTTAAATTTTAGTTATGCTGAACTGGAACTTTTTAGAATTGACTATAATTTGTAATATGCAAGATTTTAGGACTGTTCTACTAATCAGAAACTTATACTTTCTGATTAGTAGAACAGTCGCTTCGCTCTAACGGTTGCACACAAATTTATTTCATAAATTTGGCGCATGAACAAATTTACGGAAAGCCAAAGAAAAGGTTTAAAGTTTGTACAAATTTAAGGCTTTCCGATTTGTTCCTTTTGGACAAAATTTGTTCTTTTTTGTACGTTCCTATTGAATATTTCTTAATGCTTCGATTCTAGCTTCTGTACTTGGGTGTGTTGACCAAATGCTAGATTTTTTCTTTTTGCCCTTATCTCCGTCTTTTTTGAATGGACTTACAATATACATGTTAGCTGTTGCAGAGTTTGCCGTTTGTAATTCATTTGGATCACTGTCTAATTTTTGTAAAGCAGATATTAACCCATCTGGATTACGTGTAAGTTCTACTGCTGTGGCATCTGCTAAAAATTCTCTTTTTCTTGATAAAGCTAATTGCATAAGTGTTCCAAAAATTGGTGATAAAATAAGTAAAACAAGACCAATTAACATTAAAATTGCATTTCCTTTGTTATCACTATCACTGTCTCTTGCTCCACCCCAGAATATAACTCTAGATACTATATCAGCTAGCATAACAATAAATCCAACTAGAATTGATACAACAGCACTTACCAAAATATCATAGTTTTTTATATGACTTACCTCATGTGCCAAAACACCTTCTAGTTCATAATAATCTAGTTTTTCTAATAATCCAGTTGTAACACAAACTACTGCATGTTCAGGATTTCTACCTGTTGCAAATGCATTTGGTTGTGCATCTTCTACCACATATAAGTCGGGTTTTTTGGGTAAATCTGCTGTTACCATTAATGAATCTAATATGTTTACTAATTTTTGATCTTCCTCTTTAGTGGCAGGTCTTGCTTTACAAGATGCTAAAACAATTTTATCACTATAGTAATAAGAAGCCCAAGCACTACCAATTGAAAAGATTAGTGCTATAACAATAGAAAATGTACCCAACCTTAAAGCATTACATACATAATATATAATTAATGTTACAACTAATATAAATATTCCAATTATTACACCTGACTCAATTTTATTTTTTCTGATATTTTTGAACATTTTAATTCCTTCCTTTATTACATATTATTATGCCTCAATTTTAAAAAAATATAGAATTAAAGATTCAAATTTAGAACTTTAATTCTATATTAAAGTTTTAAGCATTTTTTCCGAAATCTACTTTAACATTCTTTTTAACTTCTGCATTTTCAACTTCAAATAAATCACGTTCTTTAAAATTAAAGATGTTTGCAATTATATTTGAAGGGAATATTTGTAGTTTTTCATTATATCTTGTAGCAGTATCATTGTAAAATTGTCTTGCAAAAGAAATTTTATTTTCTGTATTTCTTAATTCTTCAGATAATTCAGAGAAGTTTTGGTTAGCCTTTAAATCTGGATAATTTTCAGAAACAGCCATTATTGTTTTCAATGTATCTGATAATTGATTGTCTAATGCAGCTTTTTCTGATACAGTGTTTGCACCAGCCCATGCTGTTCTTAAATCAGCTATTTTTGTAAATGTTTCAGATTCGTGATTCATGTAACCTTTAACTGTTTCAACGAAATTAGGGATTAAATCAAATCTTCTTTGTAATTGTACATCAATTTGGCTCCATGCGTTATCTACTCTTATTCTTGCAGAAACTAAACTGTTGTACATTGCAATTACAGCAATTATTAGAACTACTACTATTGCTAATATTATCCAACCTATCATTTTTATCCTCCTTTGATTCATATTATTTATATTATAATACCATATTGATGAATATATTACAATGCTTTTGTGTATTTTGTGTGAAAATTTTATAAACATTATTTAAATGGAAAAGGAATATTTAGAAATTTTTAAGAATATAATAAAGTATATAGTTTTTTTATTATACAAGCTATTTTTGGTAAATCACAGGTAAGTTAACAATAAAATCATCAATTTTAAAGGAACAAAATCGCTTAGGGAATTAAGCGTTTGAATGGAAAATTTGACAAAAAAATGAAAATATTGTATAATATAAGATGTGTTACCAAAGGAGGTAAGAAAAAATGAAAAATGAAGAAAAAGCTTCGTTTTCAATAATAAAAATAATATGTGTTAGTATCATTTTAATATTGATTTCAGGAATCAGCGTAATGGCTGTTGGAACAAATTTTAATGATGTAACAATAGTTTTACAAAATGGATATGAATTAACAGCTATGACTTCTAAGGCAACAGTATCTGATATATTGGAAGAAAATAGTATAGTATTAGAAGAAAATCAAAAGACAATCCCAGAGCTAGATGAAGAAGTAACAGAAGGAACAGTTATAAAAATAGTGGATAAGTCATATAATGAAGTGAAAATTGCAAATGTTTCTGAAAATGGTGTAGAGACAACATTAGATGAATTGTTAAAAAATTACGCACCAATTACTGAAAAAATAGTTACAGAACAAGTTTCAATCCCATTTGAAACAGTAACAAAAAATACAGCAGGATCATCTACAAATACAACAAATAAAGTATTGCAAGAAGGAAAAGATGGAATAAAAGAGGTAACATATAAAATAAAATATCAAAATGACGTAGAGATTGAAAAGACTGTATTAGAAGAAAAAGTTATTCAAGAACCAGTAAATAAAATAGTACAAGTAAATAAAAAAGTGACATCAAGAAGCTCTACAACTACAAGAACAAGTTCAACACCAAGTACAACAGCAAAAACAAGTGGAACAATATATAAAATAACAGCATATTGTCCTTGTAGCAAATGTTGTGGTAAATCAAATGGTATAACAGCGTCAGGAACAAAAGCAAAAGCAGGAAGAACAGTAGCAGCATCAAGTAAATTTGCAATGGGAACAAAATTAAATATAAATGGACATATTTATACAGTAGAAGATAGAGGCGGAGCTATTAATGGTAATAAAATAGACATATTTGTAAATACTCATGCAGAAGCTTTAGCATGGGGAGTAAGATACTTACCAGTAAGTGTAGCAAACTAAAAAATCAAGAAAAATGCTCACATTTCAAGTTTTATCTTGAAATATGAGCATTTTTGAGCTATAATATAAAAATAGTATAAAGAAAAAATTAGGAGAAATTAAAAATGAAATTAATATCATGGAATGTAAATGGAATAAGAGCATGTGTAAATAAAGGATTTAAAGACTTTTTTAAAGAAACAGATGCAGATATATTTTGTATCCAAGAAACAAAATGTCAGAAAGGACAAATTGATTTAGAATTCGAAGGATATAAAAGTTATTGGAATAGTGCAGAAAGAAAAGGATATTCAGGAACAGCAATATTTACAAAAAAAGAACCACAAAGTGTTTTTTATGGTATAGGAATAGAGGAACATGATTTAGAAGGAAGAGTAATAACTTTAGAATTTGATAAATATTATATTGTAACAATATATACACCAAATTCTAAGAGAGAATTAGAAAGATTAGATTATAGACAAATATGGGAAGATGAAGTTAGAAAATATCTTTTAGATTTAAGCAAAAAAAAGCCAGTTATAATGTGTGGAGATTTAAATGTAGCACATGAAGAAATAGATCTAAAAAATCCTAAAACAAATAGAGGTAATGCAGGATTTACAGATGAAGAAAGAGCAAAAATGACAGAACTTTTAAAATCAGGTTTTGTAGATACATTTAGATATTTATATCCAGACAAAACAGATGCATATAGTTGGTGGTCATATATGGGAAAAGCAAGAGAAAAGAATATTGGATGGAGGATAGATTATTTCTTAGTTTCTGAAAATATAAAAGATAAAATAAAAGATGCAATCATTTATCCAGAAGTAATGGGAAGTGACCATTGTCCAGTAGGATTAATAATTGATTTATAAGGAAAATGTTGCTGTTCTGATAAAATATAACTATATTTAATTAAATTCTTATAAAAATTTTCCGAATAGCATAAAGTTTATAGGTATCTAAAAAACCTAAATATCAAATAAGGGTAAGATGTAAAATGAATGAATTTAAAAGTCATAGTAAAAAGTGGTTATATTGGTTTTTATTTGCAGTGGCAGTCATAATAGTGTATAAAGCATTAGATAGTTTTACAGATGTAATGAATGCAGTAGGAACATTTTTTGAAGTTATTGCACCATTTTTAGCAGGTATATTTATAGCTTATTTGTTATATTTACCAAGTAGAAGATTAGAACAAGCTTTAAAAAAAGCAAAACCTAAATTTATTTCGAAAAGAGCAAGGACGATAAGTGTAATTTTAGTTTATATAATAGTCTTATTATTGATAATTATATTATTTACAGTAATTGTACCTGTTCTATTTCAGAGTATAGTAGATTTATTAAACAATATTCCAGGTTATGTTCAAACAGTAATAAATGACTATAATAGTTTACCAGATGATTCATTCTGGAAAAGTGAAATAGTAAATGATACAATAACAAGTATCCAAAATTTAGATATAAAGCAATATTTCCAATTAGATAGAATATTGGAATATTTAAGTGGAGCAATAAGTGCAGTATTTAGTATAGTAGATATATTTATAGCCGTGATTGTTTCAATATACATATTAATACAAAGAAAGCAAATATTAAACTTTTTAAAAAGACTTGCAAGGGCTGTATTTCATAAGAAAACATATGATAATATCGGAAGATATTTTAATGATTCAAATACAATATTCTGTAAGTTCATAGCAAGCCAATTTTTAGATGCGATTGTTGTTGGAATATTAGTTAGTATAGCTTTAACTATAATGGGAGTGCAATATGCACCAGTATTAGGATTTTTTATAGGATTATTTAACATGATACCATATTTTGGAGCAATAATTGCAACAGCAATTGCAGCAATAATAACTTTAATTACAGGTGGATTATCACAAGCAATATGGATGTTAATAGTAGTTATAATTCTACAACAAATAGATGCAAATATTATAAATCCAAAAATTGTTGGAAAATCATTAAAAATGAGTCCTTTGCTAGTTATTTTTGCAGTAACAGTTGGAGGAGCATTTTTTGGAGTACTTGGAATGTTTTTAGCAGTTCCAATAATTGCTATAATCAAGTTACTAGTTGAAGATTACATAGATTATAAAAACGAGAAAAGCGAGAAAAGGGACGTATCAAATTGAACAAAATTTGTTCAAAAGGGACAGACCTGTTTGATAAATTAAAAAAATCTCAGATAATAAATTTAAATCTGGGATTTTTAAATTTGTTATATGAAATAGCACTTTTTTATGCCAAAAAAACCTTAATTAAAGTTAGAAAATCCGTTTTAATGGAATAAATTACCAATG
>ERZ1643246.288-NODE-288-length-66303-cov-32.674179_pt1 | contig 66303 bp, 47 predicted proteins | sample MGYA00579265_ERZ1643246 | MGnify/ENA primary metagenome ERZ1643246 (study PRJEB29033, sample SAMEA4952261) | chicken gut metagenome | biome: Broiler Chicken; feature: Gastrointestinal Tract; material: Caecum | place: Ireland | collected 2018 | study: Broiler... | reverse complement strand
TCGGGCAGCCTGATCTTTCTGCTCACCGGCTTTGTCAACGGCGTCAGCCTGGGCGCCGGCGTGCTGGTGGCCCGGTATTTCGGCGCAAAGGATGACGCCGCGCTGAAAAAGGCGGTGCACACCACCGTGGCGCTGGGCATTGCGGCCGGCCTGGCTCTGACGGTGGTGGGCGTGCTGCTGACCCCGCAGATCCTGCGCTGGATGGGCACGCCGGAAAATGTCATGGACAACTCGGTGGTCTATTTCCGCGTCTATTTTATGGGCTGCCTTGCGGTGGTGCTGTACAACGTGGGCGCCAGCATCCTGCAGTCGGTGGGCGACAGCCGCAGCCCCATGGTCTACCTGATCGTCGCCTCGCTGCTCAATGTGGTGCTGGATCTTGTGTTTGTGGCGGTGCTGGGCATGGGCGTCGGCTCGGCGGCCTTTGCCACCATCATCAGCCAGATCGTCAGCGCCTTGCTGGCGTTCCGCAAGCTGGGCAGGGCCGCCGGCGCCTACGCCGTCCGCTGGCGCGAGGTCCGCTTTGACGGCCCCACCCTCAGGGCGGTGGTGGCCCAGGGCCTGCCCTCCGGCGTGCAGAACTCGGTCATTTCGCTGGCAAACGTCATCGTGCAGGCCAACATCAACGCCTTTGGCTCCCAGGCCATGGCCGGCTGCGCGGCGTACAGCAAGGTCGAGGGCTTTGCCTTTTTGCCGGTGACCTGCTTTTCAATGGCGCTGGCCACCTTTGTCAGCCAGAACGTCGGCGCCGGCCAGTACGACCGGGTGCGCAAAGGCATGAGGTTCGGCATCCTGACCTCGGTCACGCTGGCCGAGGTGGTGGGCGTGCTGATTTTTACGCTGTCGCCCTTCCTGATCGGCCTGTTCAACGACCAGCCGAACGTGGTGGTCTACGGCGTGCGGCAGGCCCACACCGCTGCGCTGTTCTACTGCCTGCTGGCGTTCAGCCACTGCTGCGCCGGCATCCTGCGGGGGCTGGGCCGGCCCGTTGTGCCCATGGCCATCATGCTGGCGGTGTGGTGCGCGCTGCGCATCTGCTACATCACCGTCATGGTCCGGCTGATCCCGGATATCGGCGTCATCTTCTGGGCCTATCCGCTTACCTGGGCGGTCAGCGGCGTGCTGTTCGCCTGGTATCTGGCCCACGCCGCGCTGCCCAGCCCCGGCGGCGGCGCTCCGCAGCAAAAGCTGTCCGGCCGGATGCACTGACCCGGTTCCCTCCGTTTTCTGCCCAAAGCACCCGGCCCCCGGCCGGATACTTTGGGCAATTTTTTTGTTTTGTCCCGCAAAAAACGGTTCAATCGGCCGGCCGTTTTATGGTACAATACTAAATAAAGAGGAGATCCGAACGCCCCCGGCGCGGGGGAGCCTTCGGATACGCCCTGCAAAAGCCGGCGGCGCACTGCTGCACAGCACCCGCAGCGGGCCGGCGCAGCCGGGGTCCCGAACCATTCCGGCACTTTGGATGGGGCCGGATACCCCGTCGGTGGGAAACGCTTGCCGTTTGGGCGCGCCCCGCGCCAAAAGGGCAAACGGTTCCCCGCGGAAGGGGCGCCGATCGTACGCAGGAACATTCCGGGCGCGGCAGCCCGCCCCACGCGCCGGGGCCGGGCCCGCCCGCTCCGCCGCAGCCTGTCCCGGCCGCGGCGAAACAGAAAGGCGGCGAGAATGAACAAAAAACTCAAGGCAAAAATACACGAATCCCTCAGCTCGGTGCTGCCGGTCACGCTGATCGTGCTGGCGCTGGGCATGACCATCGCGCCGATGGAGCTGTCCACCCTGATGCTGTTTCTGGTGGGGGCAGTGTTTTTGATTATCGGCATGGGCTTTTTCACGCTGGCGGCCGACATGGCCATGATGCCCATCGGCGAGCAGGTGGGCCGCGCCTTGACCAAATCGAAAAAACTGTGGCTGATCGTTGGGTGCTGCTTTCTGATCGGGGCCATTGTTACCATTGCCGAGCCGGACCTGCAGGTGCTGGCCAGCCAGACCCCCGCCGTGCCCGACCAGGTGCTGATCCTGACCGTGGCCGCCGGCGTGGGCATTTTTCTGGTGGTGGCGTTTCTGCGCATCCTGTTCGGCTGGCAGCTGCGCTGGCTGCTGATCGTCTTTTACCTGGCGCTGTTTGCGCTGGCGCAGCTTGTGCCGGACAGTTTTGTGCCGGTGGCCTTTGACTCCGGCGGCGTCACCACCGGGCCCATCACGGTGCCCTTTATCATGGCGCTGGGCCTGGGCCTGACCGCTGTCCGCGGCGACAAGGACGCCGAGGACGACAGTTTCGGCCTGGTGGCGCTGTGCTCCATCGGCCCCATCCTGTCGGTGCTGATTTTGGGGCTTTTGTACGACGCCGGCGACGCCGCCTACACCAGCACCGTCATCCCGGAGATCACCGACACGCGGGAGCTGTGGATGGTCTTTTTCCGCGCCCTGCCGGAATATGCCGAGGAAGTGCTGCTTGCCCTGGCGCCCATCCTGGCCTTTTTCCTGGTGTTCCAGGTGGCGATGCTGCACCTGCGCCGCCGCGCCATCATTAAGATCGTGGTGGGCATCGTCTACACCTTTATCGGCCTGACGCTGTTTTTGACCGGCGTCAACGTGGGCTTTATGCCCGCCGGCAGCTATATCGGCGGCGAGCTGGGCGGCCTGGACTTCAGCTGGGTGCTGGTGCCCATCGGCGCGCTGATCGGCTACTTTATCGTCAAGGCCGAGCCGGCCGTGGCGGTCTTGAACAAACAGGTGGAGGAAGTCACCGGCGGCACCATCTCGCAGGGGACGATGATGATGGGCCTTTCCATCGGCATGGCGGTCTCGGTGGGGGTGTCGATGCTGCGGGTGCTTACCGGCATCCCGGTCATGGCGCTGCTGCTGCCGGGCTATGCCGTCGCGCTGATCTTGAGCTTTTTTGTGCCGCCCATCTTTACGGCCATCGCCTTTGACTCCGGCGGCGTGGCGTCCGGCCCCATGACGGCCACCTTCCTGCTGCCGCTGGCCATGGGCGCCTGCGAGGCGGCGGGCGGCAACATCCTGACCGACGCGTTCGGCGTGGTGGCCATGGTGGCCATGACGCCGCTGATCACCATCCAGATCATCGGCCTGATCTACCGGCTGCGCACGGGCAAGGACCAGCCCGCGCAGGATGCCGCCGGCAATGAGATCATCGAGTTCGACCTGGCGGACGACGCCGGCGCGCCTGCGGCGGCTCCGGACGGGGACGCCCCGCAGCCTGCGCCAGAGCCCGCCCCGGACGGGGACATCGTCGAATTTGCAACATTTGACGCCGCCGCACAGCCCGGCTCCGCCGGCGCGGCAGAGGAGGAACAACATGAATGATACCCATTCCCCGGTGGTCTGCCTGGTGACCATAGTCGACCGCGGCAAGGGCCGCCGCGTGACCGATGTGCTGCGCATGGCCGGCGTGGCGGTGCAGCTGGTCCTGCTGGGCCAGGGCACCGCCAGCACCGAGATGATGGACTGCCTTGGGCTGGACGGGCCGGAAAAGGACGTGGTGATCAGCCTGGCGTGCGGCCCCCGCACCGCCGCGCTGCTGGACCGCCTGACGCTGGAGCTGAACCTGACCCGGCCGGGGCGGGGCATCGCCTTTGCCCTGCCGCTGACGGGCATCACCGCGGCGGCCAACCGCCAGATCCAGTCCGCCACGGTCAGCGTTGAGATGCAAAACAACAGGGAGGTGCCAGCCATGGCCGAAAGTATCCGTTATGAACTGATCGTTTCCATCATCGAGCACGGCACTGCCGACGAGATCATGGCCGCGGCCAAGACCGCCGGCGCCACCGGCGGCACGGTGCTGAAAGCCCGCGGCCTGCGCGCCGCCGAGGTGGAAAAGTTTTTGAACATCACCATCCAGCCGGAAAAAGACCTGGTGCTGATCCTGGCCAGGGCCGACCAGCGCCAGGGCATCATGAAAGCCATCAGCGCCGAGATCCAGAACCGCACGGCCGAGCACGGCATCGCGTTCAGCATGCCGGCCACCGACGTGGTGGGCCTGAACCCGGAAGCCTGGCTCCGGGACAGCGGGGACTGAACAGGGGAGCGCCCCCCGCAGGCCTGCATGGGCAGGGCGCGCCGCACACGGCATCCGCCGAGCGGCGCGCCCTGCTTTTTTGCCTGATACACTTTTGATAAAACCCGGTGGTAAAGTGCAAAAAAGGCGGCGTGGTTTCCGGCCGCGCCATCCGCCAGCCCCGCGCCGGCACCGGCGCAAAAGCAAAATAAGTGCCGATAAAACGAGAAAAATACGGAACCCTGCGGACAAAATGACCCGGCGGGATGAAATTAACAGAATGTTCACAGCATGATAATAATTTTTTCGCAAGTATTGGGTATTCTATACTCACAGGAACGGAGCCGCAACCGTTACCTGTAACATGATTCCTCCTCACACCAAAACGATACCCCAAACGCCCCCTCCTGTAACCGCAAGCAGGAGGGGGCACCCTTTTTGCCCCGCAGGCTCTGCCGCCGGGATGCACAGGGCGCGCCCGCCCGGCGGGAAAATCTGTTTGCCCGCCGCCGAAGTTTATGATACAATAAGCGTTAAAAAGTTCGACGGGGCAAAAAAACAGCCGCTGAACACGAAAAATCCCCCGGCAGACCGCCGGGGCCGCGCCCCGCAGGGAGGAAGCATCCGCCATGAGCAAACGCCAGATCCTGGAATATCTTTTGGAAACCAACACCAGTGTCTCTATCCCGCAGATGTGCTTTGCACTGCTGGCGGCGCTGGTGCTGGGCATTTTTATGTATTTCATCTACCGCGCCACCTACCGGGGCACGCTCTACTCCAAAAACTTCAACATCACCCTGGTGCTGGTGGCGCTGATCACCACCATCGTCATGATGGTCATCGGCACCAACCTGGCGCTGAGCCTGGGCATGGTGGGCAGCTTGTCCATCATCCGCTTCCGCACCGCCGTCAAGGAGCCGCGGGACATCGCCTTCCTGTTCTGGGCGGTCAGCATCGGTCTGGCCTGCGGCGCCGAATTTTACCTGGCCGGCGCGCTGGGCAGCGTGCTGATCGCCATCGTGCTGGCCGTGGCCAACCTGGACCTGTACGACTCGGTCAGCTACCTTCTGGTGGTGCGGGGGCAGCAGCCGGACCTGGACGCGGTGCAGGCGGCGCTGAAACCGCTGGTGCGCGCCAGCCGGCTGCGGATGCGCAGCGCGGCGTCCGCCGGCGAGGAAGCCACCTTTGAGCTGCGGCTGAAAAGCAAAAACGCCGCCGCCCTGGTGGACGCGGTGCGCGGATGCAAAGGCGTCGAGAGCGTCAATCTGGTCAGCTACAGCGGGGAAAGCATCGGATGAACCGGCCGCTGCACAAGCGCCTGCTGGGTGCTGCGCTGCCGCTGCTGGCGGTGGCGGCAATGGTGGCGGCGGGCTTTGCCGGGGTACGGCAGACGCTGGAGGCCGGCGGCTACGACGGCCATACCGTGCTGATCAACGAGCTTTGCGCCAAAAACCTGACCGGCCTGACCACCGCCGCCGGCACGGCCGAGGACTGGGTGGAGCTTTTGAACGTATCCGGCCGGGACATTGACCTGAGCGGCTGGGGCCTGAGCGACGACCCCGACCGCCCCTACAAATGGACGTTCCCGGCGGGCACCACGCTGTCCGGCGGAGAAAACAATATCCTGGTGCTGTTTGCCGACGGGACCGGCGCCCAGGACGCCGACGGCACGCTGCACCTGGGCTTCCGCCTGGGCCGCACCGGCGAGACGCTGACCCTGACCGACGCTCAGGGCAATACCGTGGACAGCCTGAATTATCCGGCCCAGCAGTATGACCTGACCTACGGCCGGCTGCGGGGCAGCGCCGACCGGGTGGGCATCCTGGCAAACCCCACCCCCGGCACCGCCAATGCCACCCGCTTTTGGGAGGAAACGGTGGAGGCCACCGACCTGGGCACGGTGGAATTTTCGGTGCAGGCAGGCTTTTACAGCGACACTGTGACGCTGGAACTGACCTGCGGCGACCCCGACGCCGCCATCGTCTACACCACCGACGGCAGCCTGCCCACCACCAGCAGCGAACTTTACACCGGGCCCATCACCATCGCCAGCCGGGAGGGCGACGCCAACCGGTATGTCAGCCTGGCGGCGTCCTATCAGGGCGAGTGGGTCTCGGCCTACGCCTACGACTATGCCCCCGACCCGGTGGACAAGGCCACCACCATCACCGCGCGGGTGTACAAAAACGGCGTGCTGGGGCAGGCCGTTACCGCCCGCACCTACTGGGTGGGGGTGGAACCGTACACGCTGCCGGTGGTCAGCGTCACCGCCGCGGCCGACGATCTGTTCGGTGCGGAGGGCATCTATATGCCCGGGACCACCTACTATACCATGCGCAAGTACGGCAGCATGGACACCACCGGCAATTTCCTTTCAAACGAGAAGATCGACGCCCGCATCCAGATCCTGGACGCCGGCGGCAGCCTGCTGCTGGACGCCGACACCACCGTGCGGGTCTCCGGCGGCTGGAGCCGCCAGTCCGCCCAGATGAAAAACCTGCACCTGAAACTGCAGGACGGTGCTGTTTCCGGCATTTTGTCCGCCGCGCCGGGCGGCGACGCGCTGGACACGCTGGTGCTGCGGGGCAGCGGAAACGGCGGCGCCTACACCGGGCTGCACCAGGACGCCTTTTTGAACAATTACCTGTACAGCCTGGACGTGGGCTGCCAGTACAACCAGCCGGTGGTGCTGTATCTGGAGGACGAGTACTGGGGCGTCTATACCATCCGCGAAAGCAAAAACACCGATTTCTTCCTGCGCCACTACGGCATTGAGGAGGACGACCTGATCTGCCCCGGCACTACCCCCGACGAGACCGCCCAGCCGGAAAAGGCCGCCTTTGGCCTGGGGGTGGACGCGCTGGACGCCACCACCGAGGAGGGCATGGCCTGGGTGGAGGCGAACGTGGATGTGGACGAGTACATCCGCTACATCATCGCCCAGATGTATGCCTACAATTCCGACGGCCTGTACAACGGCGGGAACAATTCCATTTTGTGGAAAAGCGCCGAGACGGATGCGGACAACCCCTACGCCGACGGGCGCTGGCGGTTTCTGCTCAACGATCTGGACACCACGCTGATCGACGTGGAGGTGGACCCGTTCGAGCTGCTGCTTACCGAGGATTACTCCTTTGCAGTGCGGGAGACCGCGCCCTGGTACTCGGTGGTGTGCAACCTGTTCCAGAAGCTGTGGCAGAACGCCGATTTCCGCGCCCGCTTTGCCGAAGAGTTTGTCCGGGAAATGAACACCGTCTATGCGCCGGAAAACATCGTCGCCGCCTTTGACGCCTGGGCGGAGCTGCTGCGGCCGGAGATCGCCGACGATCTGGCCCGCCAGAAGGTGACCACCACCGCCCTGGCCCCGCTGGCCGAGGCCCTGCTGGGCTACGAGCTGGTGGACTGGGAGATCACCCCCGACGAATGGCAGCAGCAGGTGGACCGGGTGCGGGACTACTTTACCCGCCGGGCGGACATTATGCTGGATTATCTGGAACAGTATCTGCAGGAGGCGGACGCCCCATGAAACTGACCCGTTCCCCCGCCGGCGCGGCCCTGGCCGTGGACCGGCACGAGGAAAAATTCCTTTTGAACCCGGCCGAGGCGGTCTGCCTGCGGGCGCTACTGGACGGCCTGCTGCGGCGGGACCGGTACTCGGCGGGCGGGGCGTACTATATCCGCAGCCTTTACTTTGACACGCCGGACAACACCGACTATGCCGACAAGGTGCTGGGCGTCAGCGACCGGCGCAAGCTGCGGCTGCGCCTGTACGACGTAAACGCCGGGCAGATCCGGCTGGAATGCAAGGAAAAGACCGGCATCTACTCCCACAAGACCGGCGTGTGGGTCAGCCGGGCGCAGGCGGCCCGGCTGATCGCCGGGGACAGCGGGTTCCTGCTGGATGGCAGCGACGCCGCCCGGCGCATCTGGCTGCCCTTTGCGCGGCAGCTGCGCCGCCCTGCCGCGCTGATCGATTACGAGCGCACCGCCTGGACGCTGCCGGTGGAACGGGTGCGCATCACGCTGGACGAGCACGTCCGCGCCGCCAAAAGCAGCGCCCTGTTTGACCCCGGCGTGCCCATGCTGGGGGTGCATTCCGGCAATGCGGTGATCTTGGAGGTCAAGTACGACCGCTTTCTGCCCGACTATCTGCGCGGGGTGCTGTCCAGCGTCTGCGCCCAGGGCATGAGCATCAGCAAATATGCCGCCGCGCGGGAGATGCTGTACTGACCGCCGCACACGAAAGAGAGGACCTGACATGAAACCGATCGAATCTTCGGCCCTGATTGGGCTGGGCGCGCTGGGCATCCTGTTCGGCTGGCCGATGCAAAACCACACCCCGGCGGGGCGGTTCTGCGTCATTGCCGACGCGCCGCGCATCGCCTGCTACCAGGCGGAGCCTGCCCTGTTCAACGGCGAACGCTGCGATTTCCGCTACTGCACGCCGGAGCAGGGCGCCCCGGCGGACCTGGTGCTGGTGGCGGTCAAGGCCACCGCGCTGGAGGCCGCCGCCCGCCAGATCCGCCCCTTTGTGGGGCCGGACACCGTTATCATCAGCGTGCTCAACGGCATCACCAGCGAGGAAACGCTGGAACGGCTGTACCCCGGCCGCCTGCTGTGGAGCGTGGCGCTGGGCATGGACGCCACCCGCACCGGCCGGACGCTGGCCTGCAAAAACCCCGGCCTGATCCAGCTGGGCGAGCGGGACGGCAGCATCACGCCCCGCCTGCAGGCCGCGGCGGAGTACCTGGCCGGCTGCGGCATCCGGGTGGAGGTGTGCACCGACATCCTGTATAAGCAGTGGCATAAACTGATGATGAACGACGGCCTGAACCAGGCCGCCGCGGTGTACGGCCTGACCTACGGCGGTCTGCGCAGCCCCGGCCCCGCGCAGGATGCCATGATGCAGGCCATGCACGAGGTGGTCACGCTGGCGGGGCGGGAGGGCGTGCCGCTGCCCGCCGACGCGCCGGAGACCTGGCTGCGCGGGATGATGCCCGCCTTTGCCGCCGACGCCATGCCCAGCATGCGCCAGGACGTGCTGGCCCGCCGCCCCACCGAGGTGGAGCAGTTTGCCGGCGTTATCTGCCGCCTGGGGAAAAAGCACGGCGTGCCCACCCCGGTCAACGACTTTTTCTACGCCCGCATCCGCGAGATCGAGGCCGGCTGGGCACAGCAGGGCCACGCCCCTTGACGGTGCTGCCGCTTTGCGCTATACTATATAACTGTTGATACAGCAGATTTGGCTGCGGAAAGGGAAAGGAACTTCTATGGAAGCCGACGGCGACGCGGAACCGAGCCGACCGAATACGCATAACGATACCCAAAAAGCATAGCCCCGCCGGGCTGCACCGGCGCCGGGCTGTGCTTTTTTGCGTCTTTTGCTGTACTGCCGTCCTGCCTGCGTTTTTGCAGGGCAGGCAACATCCGGGCAGCGCCCGCCATCCGTCCGCCGCACCGGCGGGCCGGGCGCGCCCCCGCTAAAAAAAGGAGAGAACATTCCCGTGGACAGTTTGCCCTCACAAATTTTACTTCAGGTCGTATTTATCCTTCTCAACGCCTTTTTTGCCGGGTCCGAGATCGCGTTTCTGTCGCTGAACTCGGTCAAGCTGAGCAAGATGGCCGACGGCGGCGACAAAACCGCCGCCCGCCTGCTGGCGCTGGTGGAAAACCCCAACCGCTTTCTGTCGGCCATCCAGGTGGCCATCACGCTGTCCGGCTTTCTGGGCGCGGCTTTTGGTACCGAGAACTTCTCCGGCTACCTGACCGACTTCCTGGTCAGCCTGGGCACCCCGATCCCTGCCGGCGTGCTGGGCGTATTCTCGATGGTGGTGGTCACCGTTGTCATCAGCTTCTTCTCCATCGCCTTCGGCGAGATGGTGCCCAAGCGCATCGCCATGCAGCGGCCCTATGCCTGGGCCAAAATGGCGCTGGGCGTGATGAAGGTCGTCAGCACCGTGTTTGCCCCCATGATGGCGCTGCTCAACGTCACCACCAACGGCAGCCTGAAGCTGCTGGGCCTGAAGACCGAGGCCGAGGACGACGCCGCCAGCGAGGAGGACATCCGCCTGATGGTGGAGAACAGCGGCGAGCAGGGCGCCATCGCCCAGGACGAGCAGCAGTGGATCGAGAACGTGTTCGACTTCGGCGACATGGTCGCCAGCGACGCCATGACCCCGGAGCCGGACGTGACCGCCTTTGCCAGCGACGAGAAGAAGGAGGACATCCTCCAGGCCATCCAGACCACCGGCCTGAGCCGCTACCCCGTCTACGAGGATGACATCAACGACATCATCGGCATCCTGAACGCCCGCGACTTTCTGCTTAACCTGCAGCGCGACAAGCCCCGCACGCTGAAAGAGCTGCTGCGCCCCGCCTACTTTGTGCCCGAAAGCGTCCACGCCGACCAGCTGTTCAAGGATATGCAGTCCAAAAAGCAGCATCTGGCCATTGTGGTGGACGAGTACGGCGGCACCGCCGGCGTGGTGACCATCGAGGACCTGCTGGAGCAGATCGTGGGCAACATCTACGACGAGTTCGACCCGGAGGAGCCCCAGCCCATCGTGCAGGTCAGCGACAATGTCTGGCGCGCCCAGGGCAGCCTGCGCGTTGACGAGCTGGCCGAGGAGCTGGACATCGACCTGCCGGAGGATCTGGATTACGACACGCTGGGCGGCATGGTGATGAGCTGCCTGCACGCCATCCCGGCGAACGGCAGCCAGTTCACCGTGGAGGTCAACGGCCTGCGCATCCGGGTGGAAAAGGTCGAGGACCGCAAGGTGGTGTGGGCGCTGGTGGAAAAACTGCCCCCCGCCCCGCCGGAGGAGGAGAAGGAAAGCCGCCGCGGCCGCGACGCCAAAGCGGAGGAACCTGCCCCCGCCCTGCCGGAGAACGCCGAGAGCAAGGCCGAGTAACGCCCCCCCCGCGGCCTTTGGCATGCTTTTTGCTTTACAATAAGTTAAAATGAGCCGCCCGGCATCCTGTACGAACACAGGATGCCGGGCGGCTTTTGACGTTTTGCTTATTCGCGCTCGATCACGCGGGTGCAGATGTAGCTGACCTCGCAGGCGGCGTCGGGGTGGGACAGGCGGAACAGAATGCGCGACGCCAGCCGCGCGCCGATGGTGGGGGTCTGGGTGTCCACCGTGGTGATGCGGTTGGCCACGTTGGCATACTCGGTGTTGTTGTCAAAGCCGGTCAGCGGCACCGCGCCGTCCCGCTGCAGGCCGCGGTCGTCGTAATACTGCTGGATGTAATGGGCGATGTAGTCGCTGGCGCACACATAGCCGTCCGGCAGCAGGGGCAGGCTGTCCAAAAAGCGGCTGATCTCCTCGTAATGGGTGTACAGGCCGAACGGCCCGGTCAGGCACAGGTCCTTGCAGGGGGTCAGGCCGCGGCTGCGGTGGGCGTCCAGAAAGCCCTTGTAGCGGTCGGCGTTGGTCTGGGCATAGCCCACGTCGCCGATAAAGCTCAGCCGCCGGTAGCCCTGGTCCAGCAGCCGGCCGGTGATCTGCCGCACCGAATCGCGGCCCTCCAGCAGCAGCAGGTCGCCGCCCAGCTCCGGCTGGCCCACCCCCGGCACGGTGTCCAGAAACACCTTGGGCAGCGGCAGCGCCGCCAAAAGCTGCAATAACGGTTTGGAATAAATGTTAAGTACGATCACGCCGGAGACCGAGCCGTCGGTCAGGGCCGAGGGCAGGGTATAGCTTTCGTCGCCGTAGGCGGGCAGGTAGGTGTACATCAGGTTCCAGCCCTGCACCGTCAGCTCCCGCGCCAGGCGGTGGACGATCTGCATCCAGAACAGCGAGCTTTCCGGCCGGCTGACCACCACCGACACGGTGCGCGTGCCCGCCGGCGCGGCCGGCTGCACCGCCGCCGCAGCCGGCGTGCCGCCCTTGGTGTAGCCCAGCTCCTGGGCTTTGCGCTGGATCTCGGCCCGCAGCGCCGCCGAAACGCCGGGGCGGTTGTTCAGCGCCTTCCACACCGTAATGCGCGAGGTGTTCAGCGCGTCGGCAATGTCCTGCATGGTGGCCTTTGCCATTGACGGTCCCTCCTTGCCGGCGCAGCTGGCTGCGGCGCCGGGCAGTTATCAATTTTAGCTTTGTTCTACATTATATCGTATATTGGCTACAAATGCAAGAAAATGTTAACAGCTGATAACGACGTGTTAAATCGTACCATTTGCTGACGTGGTGGCTGATTGCACAAAAACTTTTCTCGAAAAAGTAACAAACCGTTACAGACAACAAATCGGCGCACTTTTTGTACAGGTTGACGATTGACAAGTTCATTCATTGAAGTTAATATAAAATTAACATATTTTGGTAGGCGACAGAAACAAATGTTAACCTGTTAACTTTTCGACGGTTGCCATTTGTTTGTGCCGTGGAGGAGAAAGGAGTCGCCAATGAAAAACGAAACCGCAATGGCCGCGCCAGAGGTCAAAAAGCGCAAAAAGTTCAGCTGGACGCGCGATGACTCGGAGCTGGCGCTGCTGGGCCTGCCCGCAACCATATGGTTTGCGGTGTTTGCCTACCTGCCCATGTTCGGCCTGATCATCGCCTTCAAGAGCTTTAAGCTGCAGCCGGGCATGGGATTCCTGCAAAGCTTGTTTGCCAGCGACTGGGCCGGGTTTAAGAACTTTACTTACTTCCTGACCAGCAACACCTTCAGCATGCTGCTGCGCAACACGCTTTTGTACAACCTGGTCTTTATCGTTCTCAACCTGGTCATCCCTGTCACGCTGGCCATCGTCATCAACCAGCTGTACTCCAAGATCGCGTCCAAGTGCTATCAGACCCTGATGTTCTTCCCCTACTTTATGTCCTGGGTCGTGGTCAGCTACTTCGTCTACGCCTTCCTGAGCCCCAGCGGCGGCTTTGCCAACCTGATCATTGAGGCCTTCGGCGGCGAGGGGATCATGTGGTATTCCAGCCCGCAGTACTGGCCGTTTATCCTGGTGCTGCTTTCCACCTGGAAGGGCATGGGCTACAACATGGTCGTCTACCTGGCGTCCATCACCGGCATCGATACCTCCCTGTACGAGGCCGCCATCCTGGACGGCGCCACCAAGTGGCAGCAGGCCCGGTACATCACCATCCCCACCATCCGGCCCATGATCATTATGATGTTCATTTTGAACATCGGCCATATCTTCTACTCCGACTTCGGCCTGTTCTACCAGGTCACCCAGCACATTCCCAAGCCGTTGGAGAATGTTGCCAGCACCTTTGATACCTTCATCTTCCTGGCCCTGCAGTCTAACGCCGACATCGGCCGTACCGCCGCTGCTGGTCTGTTCCAGTCGGTCTGCTGCTGCATCACCGTTCTGATCACCAACGCTATCGTGTCCAAGCTGGACCCCGACAGCGCCATCATCTAAAACAGACTGCAAAAGGGACGTCCCTTTTCTCTTCTGTGACGATCCGTCACAGAAGAAAGCGTCCTGTCAAGGAGGGAAACCAATGTCAACCATGTCCGAAAAGCGGGCTGCCCGCAAGGCGGAAAAGCGCATCGAGCGCGAGGAAGCCGAGGCTGGGTTTCGCCTGAATAAGATCAAGCCGGTCACCAATGGCCTGTTCAATGCCATGTTCGCCGTGCTGTCCTTTGTCTGCATCTTCCCCTTCTTCTTTGTGCTGATGCTTTCCATCTCGTCGGAACAGTCTCTGCGCACCAACGGCTACGCCCTGATCCCGGCGGAGTTCTCTCTGGCTGCGTACGAGTTCCTGTGGAACGAGCGTGATATGATCCTGACCTCGCTGCTGGTCTCCATCGTGGTCACGGTGCTGGGCACCGTCATCGGCGTGCTGCTGACCACCATGATGGGCTATGTGCTCAGCCGTCCCCAGTTCAAGCTGCGCGGATTCTTGCAGTGGGTCGTGTTCATCCCCATGATCTTCACCGGCGGCATGGTGGCCAACTACGTGGTCGTCGCCAATATGCTGCACTTGAACGATACCATCTGGTGCCTGGTCCTGCCGCTGGCGGTCTCCAGCTGGAATGTCACCATCAGCAAGACCTTCTTCCGGCAGACCATCCCCGATTCCATCATTGAGTCGGCCAAGATCGACGGCGCTTCGCAGCTGACCATCTTTGCCCGCATCGTGGTGCCTATCTCCAAGCCGGTGTTTGCCACCGTCGCCCTGTTCCTGACCTTCGGTTACTGGAACGACTGGCTTCAGGCTTCGCTGTACATCAGCAAGGACAGCCTGCGCGGTCTGCAGCCCCTGCTGAACCAGATCATGGGTCAGCTGCAGTATCTGGCCAACAACCCCACCGCCGGCCTGAGCCTGCAGCAGTACAAGGCTTCGATGCCTTCGGAGTCTGTCCGTATGGCCATCGCCACCATCATCGTCATCCCCATCGCCTGCGCCTACCCCTTCTTCCAGAAATACTTCATTTCCGGTCTGACCGTCGGCGCCGTCAAGGGCTGATGCCCCATCCATTTTATCCCGACTTTCGGCGGGGGTGGGCCCCCGCTTGTAAGTAAACATTTTCCACTACATAAAAGGAGAAACAGCATGAAAAAGTTGAAGAAAGTGCTCGCTCTCGGCATGGCCGGCGCTATGGCGCTGAGCCTGGCCGCCTGCGGCGGGGACACCTCCACCTCCACCTCCGGTTCCACTTCCACCGGTACCGGCGAGACCTCTACCGCTGACGGCGAGGTCGTTACCCTCAAGTGGGTCATGGTCGGCAACGGCATGCCCTCGAACTACGACGCCTGGCTGGCCCAGGTCAACCCCTATCTGGAAGAGAAGATCGGCGTCAACATCGACGTTGAGGTCGTTGGCTGGGGCGACTGGGAGCCGCGCCGCAACGTCATCGTCAACACCGCCGGCGAGTATGACATCCTGTTCACCAACGTCAACACCTACACCAACGACGTGGGCATGGGCGCCTTCCTGGACATCACCGACCTGCTGCCTGAGTATGCTCCCGAACTGTGGGAGTCCATCCCCGAGGACTTCTGGGATGCCTGCCGCGTGAACGGCCAGATCTATGGCATCCCCGCCATGAAGGACTCTTCCATCACCAACCTGGTTGTTTGGGACAAGGGCGCCATGGATGCTGCCGGCTATGACGGCTCCACCATGAAGGACCTGACCGATCCCGAGCTGACCGAGGCTCTGAGCAGCCAGGGTCTGAAGGATTATCTGGCTGAGAATGGCTATGCCGATACCGCATGGCCCCTGTCCAGCTCCGGCGCTACCTACCTGACCTTCACCTACGACACCATGGGCGCCGGCCTGATCGCCATGGGCGTCAAGTACAACGATACCGAGGGCAAGGTCGTTTCCATCTACGAGCAGCCCGAGATCATGGAGTACCTGAACCTGTTCCATCAGTGGTATCAGGACGGCATCATCAATGCCGACGCCAACGTCAAGCCTGAGGAGAACGCTTACAAGCCCGCCGCCGTGGCGCAGGGCTGGCCTCTGGCCGCTGTCACCAACTGGGGCCCGAACATGGGCGTTGAAGAGGCTGTTGCCTACCAGTGGGGCCCGACCATCATCTCCAACGACTCCGTCCGCGGCTCTCTGAGCTGCATCTCCGCCAACTGCGAGCATCCCGACAAGGCCCTGCAGTTCCTGGAGCTGGTCAACACCGACACCTACGTCCGCGACCTGTTCTTCTACGGCGTTGAGGGCGACAACTGGGAGTACACCGACGAGACCAAGACCAAGGTCCACAAGAACAACGCCGACTGGTCCATGGCCGGCTACACCCAGGGCAGCTTCTTCACCGTTACCCCGACCGACGCTTACGAGTTCAATGAGTACGATCAGGTCGCCGAGCAGAATGCCAACGCCGAGCCTTCCGTCCTGCTGGGCTTCAGCATGGATACCGAGCCTGTCAAGGATCAGCTGAACCAGTGCATTACCATCGCTGAGAGCTACAAGAGCGAGCTGCTGACCGGCTCCTGCGGCGGCACCGATCCTGAGACCATGGTTGCTCAGATGGTCGATGAGCTGAACGCAGCCGGCTTCCAGGATGTCCTGACCGAGGCTCAGCGCCAGGTCGACGAGTTCCTGGCCGCCAACCCGCCGGAGGCTTCCACCTCCACCGCTGAGAGCGCGGAGTAATTTCCACGCCGAGCGTTTCCCGCATGACTGACCTTCTGCCCGTCCTGCCAGACAGGGCGGGCGGAGCGGGAAAACACAGGTTAAAATGTAACCAACCCTAAATGTAGCCGTCGCTTTGTGCGGGCAAAGGAAACATGCCGGGGCGGCGCAGCTGCTGCCGTCCCATTGGCGAAGCCCACTTCGCCTTTGATCCACAATCTTTTTGTGCCGATCAGATGTTTTGCCGGCCCGGCCCAAAGCGGCGGCTCTCTGTGTGTAACGGGCTGTTAAAAATCCGACGAACTGCCCGCCGAAGGTACCCGGACCGGCCGGCCCCGCCCGCCTGCCAAAAGCCCCCCGCCCCACAGGCCCCTGCCGGCCAAAAGGCGCGGCGCAGCCGCCTGCGGCACGCTGCGGGAAGCCGAAGAAAGCGGCGTATTATCGCATAAAAAGTGCCGCCCGCCCGCGGCGGAAAACGCCCCGAAAATTTATTTTTCAAACCCCCTTGACGCGGGCCAAACGGCGTGCTATATCTATGTGGACGCTTTGAAAAACAGGGGGCAGACAGTCGGCGGCATTTTGTTCAAAAGTCCCGATAACCGGCCTGCAAAAAGCAGGCGATCCGGACCGCCGACAGCCATGTTTCAGCATACGATTTGTCAACCGATATAAGGAGGTAACCAAGATGGCCAAGATCATCGGCAAGCCGCTCCCCAACATTCCCTGGCAGGACCCGCCCGCCGTCACCCGCACCCCGCTGTGGCGCTATGACGGCAACCCCATCATCGGCCGCGACGGCAACAAGCGTTCCAACAGCGTGTTCAACAGCGCGGTGGTGCCCTACGGCGACGGCTTTGCGGGCGTGTTCCGCTGCGACAGCCTGTCCATCAGCATGGATATTTTTGCCGGCTTCTCCAAGGACGGCATCCACTGGACCATCGACGACGAGCCCATCCACCTGGTGGGCGACGACCCGGAGGTCACCAACCGCGAGTACCGCTACGACCCCCGCGTCTGCGAGATGGACGGCAAATATTACGTTTCCTGGTGCAACGGCTACCACGGCCCCACCATCGGCCTGGCCTGGACCGAGGATTTCAAGACCTTCCACCAGCTGGAAAACGCCTTCCTGCCCTACAACCGCAACGGCGTGCTGTTCCCCCGCAAGATCCAGGGCCGCTACATGATGATGAGCCGCCCCAGCGACACCGGCCACACCCCCTTCGGCGACATCTTTGTCAGCCAGAGCGAGGACATGATCTACTGGGGCCGCCACCGCTACATGATGGGCGCGGTCAAGGGCGACGAGAGCGCCTGGCAGAGCCTGAAGATCGGCCCCGGCCCCATCCCCATCGAGACCGACGAGGGCTGGCTGCTGATCTACCACGGCGTTATCATGACCTGCAACGGCTATGTCTACCGCATGGGCGCGGCGCTTTTGGACATCAACGAGCCCTGGAAGGTGCTGGCCCGCGGCAAGGATTACATCCTGGCCCCGCATATGCCTTACGAGTGCATGGGCGACGTGCCCAACGTCACCTTCCCCTGCGCGGCGCTGGCCGACGCAGACACCGGCCGCATCGCCGTCTACTACGGCTGCGCCGACACCGTCACCGGCCTGGCTTTCACCACCGTGGACCGGGTGCTGGATTACATCAAGGCGAATTCGTTCTGATCGTACAATTTGTATTCTGCCGGCAAAACCGGCTCCCCGCGGCCGCAGCGCAGCGGGGAGCCATGGGCCGGAGAAGATAAAAGCAAAACAAAAGGGGTAAGCCCGCGGCAGACCGCGGCGCAGAAAGGGAAGCATCTATGGATTTTTTGGACAAGCGCATCGGCGTTATCTGCGATGAACTGAAACGCCTGAGTGTCAAGCAGAAGGTACCCATCACCACCTGGCAGATCAAGCCCGGCAACTACCTGACGCCCGCCGAGGCCGACGCCGCCGAGGCCCCCTACGCCGAGTTCGGCCATCAGGAGACCTACGACCTGACCCGCTACCTGATGGGCGGCTACCAGGGCGACGGCGCCGTCAACACCCAGATCGCCCACTGGTACGGCCCGGACAAGCACTACTGGTTCCGCACCGAGGTCACCGTGCCGGAGTCCTTTGCCGGCAAGAGCCTGTGGCTGCACATCCAGTCCCAGATCGAGGAATGGGACGACGCCAAGAACCCCCAGTTCCTGGTGTTTGTGGACGGCGTGGTCACCCAGGGCGCCGACATGAACCACCGCGACGTGCTGCTGGCCCGCCAGGCCGAGGCCGGCCGCACCTACCGCATCGACCTGCAGGCCTACACCGGCATCCTGCATGCCGAGCTGAACCTGCTGTGCGACCTGCGGGAGATCGACCCGGAGATCGAGGGCCTGTACTACGACATGGTGGTGCCGCTGCGCGCCTTCGGCCGCCTGGACCCGGACGGCAAGCCCCGCCACGATCTGGAGCGGGTGCTGAACGAGGCCGTCAACATCCTGGACCTGCGCACCCCCTATGACGACAGCTTCTACGCCACGGTGGCCGACGCCCGCGCCTACCTGGCCAAGGCGCTGTACACCGACCTGGCCGGCCATGACGAGGTCATTGCCAGCTGCATCGGCCACACCCACATCGACGTGGCCTGGTGGTGGACCGTCGCCCAGACCGAGGAAAAGACCTGCCGCAGCTTCTCCACCGTGCTGCGCCTGATGGAGCAGTACCCCAACTACAAGTTCATGTCCAGCCAGCCCCAGCTCTACGCCTTTTTGAAGGCCCGCTACCCGGAGCTGTTCGAGCAGATCAAGGCCCGCGTGGCCGAGGGCCGCTGGGAGCCGGAAGGCGGCATGTGGGTCGAGGCCGACTGCAACCTGACCAGCGGCGAAAGCCTGGTCCGCCAGTTCATCTACGGCAAACGCTTCTTCAAGGATGAATTCGGCGTGGACAACCGCATCCTGTGGCTGCCCGACGTGTTCGGCTATTCCGGCGCGCTGCCCCAGATCATGAAGCAGTGCGGCATCGACTACTTTATGACCACCAAGCTGGCCTGGAACCAGATCAACAAGATCCCCTACGACACCTTTCTGTGGCGGGGCATCGACGGCACCGAGGTGCTGACCCACCTGGTCACCACCCTGGACCTGGGCCAGGACCCCACCAAGAATTTCTTTACCACCTACAACGGCCAGCTGCACCCGGACGCCATCATGGGCGGCTGGCAGCGTTACCAGCAGAAGGACATCAACAACGATATCCTGATCAGCTACGGCTACGGCGACGGCGGCGGCGGCCCCACCCGCGACATGCTGGAGACCTCCATCCGCATGGAGAAGGGCATCGAGGGCATCCCCAAGGTCCGCCAGGCCTTTGCCCGCACCTTCTTTGACGAGCTTGCAGAGCGCGTCTCCGGCAACCGCCGTCTGCCCACCTGGGAGGGCGAGCTGTACTTTGAGTATCACCGCGGCACCCTGACCTCCATGGCCCGCAACAAGCGCGGCAACCGCAAGAGCGAGCTGGGCATGATGGACCTGGAGCTGCTCAGCGTGCTGGCCGCCGACAAGGTCGCCTACCCGAAAGAGGAGATGGACGCCCTGTGGCGGGTCATCCTGATCAACCAGTTCCACGACATCCTGCCCGGCTCCGCCATCCACGAGGTGTACGAGGTCACCAAGGGCGAGTACGCCAGCATTGCCGAGAAGATCGCCGCCATGAAGGCCGAGCGCCTGGCTGCCCTGACCCCCGCCGGCGAGGGCGTGACGGTGTTCAACACCACCGGCTTTGCCCGCAATGACGTGGTCACCCTGCCCGGCGTCCAGGCCGAGGCCCTGACCGACGAGACCGGCCGCACCTACCCGGTGCAGCAGACCGCCGACGGCGCCGTGGTCTACCTGGAAAACCTGCCCGCCAAGGGCCGCAAGGGCTTTGCCAAGGCGGCCGCCCAGGCGGTGGAGGCCCCGTTTGCCCTGTCCGCCGACGGCCATACGCTGGAGACCCCCTTCTACACCGTCCGTTTCGACGAAAACGGCCAGATCGCGGCCATGTTCGACAAGGACGCCCGCCGCGAGGTGTTCAAGGCAGGCCAGGCCGGCAACGCCCTGCGCGTGTTCGAGGACAAGCCCATCTACTACGATAACTGGGACATCGACAACTATTACACCGAGAAGTTCTGGGACGTCACCGACGTCAAGGACTTCACCTGGACCGAGAACGGCCCGGTGCGCGCCACCCTGCACATCGAGCGCAGCTTCAGCAAGTCCACCATCTGCCAGGATATCCACTTCTACGCCAACCTGCGCCGCGTGGACTTTGTGACCACCGTGGACTGGAAGGAGCACCAGCATCTGCTCAAGGTGTTCTTCCCGGCGGACGTGCACACCGACCAGGCTACCTTCGAGATCCAGTACGGCAACCTGACCCGCAAGACCCACTCCAACACCAGCTGGGACCGCGCCCGCTTCGAGAGCTGCGGCCAGAAATGGTGCGACGTGTCCGAGGGCCACTACGGCGTCAGCGTGCTGAACGACTGCAAGTACGGCCACTCGGTCAAGGACGGCTGCATCGGCCTGACGCTGATCAAGTCCGGCATTGAGCCCAACCCCGTCACCGACCAGGAGGTCCACACCTTCACCTACGCGCTGTACCCCCATCAGGAGGGCTGGCAGGCCGGCGGCACCGTGCCCCAGGCCTACTTCCTCAACCAGCCCGCGCTGGCGGTGGCCGGCGGCAGCGCCGACGCCGGCGTGAGCCTGGCCGGCGTGGACGTGCCCAACGTGGTGCTGGAGACCGTCAAGCAGGCCGAGGACGGCGACGGCGTGATCCTGCGCCTGTACGAGTGCGAGAACGCCAAGACCCCGGTCACCCTGACCTGGAACAAGCCGTTCGCCACCGCCGAGGCCGACAACTGCATCGAGGAAAAGACCGGTGATGTGGAAGTCAGCGGCAACCAGATTCGCTTTACCATCAAGCCCTACGAGGTCAAGACCATCCGCATCCGCTGAGCGCCCCGCGCCGCAAATGCACAGCGGCCTGACGCCATGCGCCTGGCCGGGCGGCGTTTGGACGGCCTGTGCCCCAACCAAATAGACCAAAGCAGCACCCCACGGGACCGGGAAATGTTTCCCGGTCCCAAATTTTATAATTCCGGTGCTGCGGGAGGATATACCTATGGACCTGCTTCCCAAACCGAAGGAACGCTCCTTTCAGGACGGAGCCTACACCCCCGGCATCCACGCGATGATCCTGCTGGCGCCCGGCACCGCGCCCGGCGCGCTGCTCTACGCCCGGATGCTGCAGCAGACCTTTGCCGACCAGGCCGGCCTGACGCCGGACGTCGGCCGCGGCGCCGCCCGCCCCGGCGACATCACGCTGGCCGTCGACGCGGCGCTGCCCGCCGGGCAGTACCGGCTGGCCATTGCGCCCGACGCCGTCACGCTGACCGCCGGCGACGACGAGGCGCTGTGCAACGGCGTGCAGACGCTGCGCCAGATCATTGACCTGAACGGCGCGGTGCTGCCCGCCCAGACCATCACCGACTGGCCGGACATGGCCAACCGCGGCTATTATTTCGACTGCTCCCGCGGGCGGGTGCCCAAGCTCAGCTACCTCAAGCAGGTGGCCGACCGGCTCTGCCGCTACAAGGTCAACCAGTGGCAGCTGTACATCGAGCACACCTATCTGTTCCGCGACCTGTCCGAGGCCTGGCGGGACGACACCCCCCTGACCGCCCAGGAGATCCTGGAGCTGGACGACTACTGCGCCGCCCGCCACATCGAGCTGGTGCCCTCGCTGTCCACCTTCGGGCATATGTACAAGATCCTGTCCACCAAGACCTGCTGCGACCTGTGCGAGCTGGAGGACTCGGAAAAGATCCCCTTCAGCTACAGCTATGCGGGCTGGCACCACACCCTCAACGCCTCTGACCCGGACTCGCTGGCGTTTGTCAAAAAGCTGATCGACGAGTACCGGCCGCTGTTCCGCACCAACAAGTTCAATATCTGCGACGACGAGACCTTTGACCTGGGCAAGGGCCGCAGCAAAGAGCAGGCCGACCGGGAGGGCGCGCAGGCGCTGTACGTCCGCCATGTCAAGGCTTTGTGCGAGTATATCGTGGCCCAGGGCGGCATCCCCCAGTTCTGGGGCGACATCATGTGGCGCTTCCCCGAAAGCTGCCGCGAGCTGCCCAAAGAGACCATCTGCCTGAACTGGGGCTACCTGCCCGAACAGCGGGAGAACGAGATCCGCGACATCGCCGCCAGCGGCATCACCCAGTATGCCTGCCCCGGCTGCTGCGGCTGGAACCGCTGGATGCCGCTGCAGCTGTACGCCTACAAAAACAACCGGATCATGGGCCGCCACGCCCGCAAATACCATGCGGTGGGCATTCTGAACACCGACTGGGGCGACTACGGCCACATCAACGACCCGCGCCTGACGGTGCCGGGCATGCTGTACGGCGCCGCCTTTGCCTGGAACGCCGACGAGGTGCCCTTTGACGAGATCAACGAGGCGGTCAGCCGGCTGGAGTACGGCGACGCTTCCGGCACGCTGGCCGGCGCCATGGCCGAGATGTCCGACCACGAGGTCTTTGACTGGTGGAACGCCGTCAACTGGATCGAGAGTTCGGCCGAGCGCCGCGCCAAGCTGCTGGCCAAGCTGGATATGACCCAGGTGCCCGCCGCCAACGCCGCGGTGGAAGCCGCGCGGGGCAAAGTGCTGGCCGCGGCCCGCAGCCTGCCCGCCGGCCGCAAGGACATTGTGCAGCTGGTCTGCGTGGTGGCTGACAGCATCCTGCTGTGGAACGACGTCGGCGCCTACCTGGCCGGCGCGCACACCGCCGGCGACGAGGCCGGCACCGCGCTGGCCTGCCGCCTGGAGCACTGGTTCTACCGCTACCGCATCGAGTGGGACAAGACCAGCCGGGTGTCCGCCACGCCCAACCTGATCCGCCTGATGAATGCCTGGGCCGACTGCCTGCGCGGACGCGCCTACGGCAGCGTCCCGGCGCCGGAAGCAAAGGACTAAAGCAGGGGGGCTTTTGCTCGTATGCGCCTTTTCCAGCGCCTGTTTTTCGACCCGGAACCGCCCACTGAGGAACAACTTGTCCGGGGCCGCCGCTGTTTGATCGCGGAAAGCGCAGTGGCTGGCGTGCTGTACAGCATCGGTACCGGTAACTTTTTGACCGGCTATCTGGGGCAGCTGGGGGCTTCGGTCTCCTTCTGCGCCATAATGGCCATGATCCCCCAGGCAGGCTGCGTCCTGCAATTCTTCTCGCCGCTTTTGTTTGAGCGGCTGCACCAGCGCAAGCTGTCCATCTGGCTGCTGTGCGCCACCTACCGTTTTTCGCTCAGCCTTACTTTTCTGGCGCCCATGGCGCTGGGGGCGCAGGACCGGGCGGCCGAGGGCCTGGCCCTTGTCTTTTATACCATCGCCTTCCTGGCGGCGGGCTTTGTCACGCCGGGGCTGCAGCACATGACGCTGGGCCTGGCCCCGCCGGATGCCCGCGGGCGGTTTTTCGCCCTCAAGGACATCGTGACCAGCTGCGTCAACAGCGGCTGCACGCTGGTGCTGGGCCGCCTGCTGGACTGGCAGATCGACCGGGGCCATGCCCTGGCCGGCTACGCCATGATCGGCCTGATCTGCCTGGCGCTGTCGGCGATGGATGCCGGCCTGCTGGCCGCCACGCGGGAAAACCCTGTGGCGTTTACCAGCCACATGCGCCTGATCGACGTGATGATCCCGGTGCGGGACAAAAATTTCCGCCCCATGCTGCTGTACTCGGTGCTGGGCGGGCTGGCCGGCGGCTTTGCCACCCCGTTCCTGGTGGTGTACCAGATGCGGGTGCTGGGGCTCAGCCACACCTTCCTGACCACGGTGGGCGTGGTGTCGGCGGCGGCCGCCATGGCCGGCGGCTGGTATTGGGGCCGCTGCGCCGACCGCACCAACTGGCGGCATGTCATCCGCATCACGGCGGCGGTCAACCTCAGCTGCACGCTGGGCTGGTCGCTGCTGCAGCCGGAATGGGCCCGGTGGGCCGCGCCGGTGCTGCTGGTGGTGTCCGCCGCCTGTGCGGGCGGCGCCAACAACGCCAGCGTCAACCTGCAGTACGCCTGCAGCCCGCCCAGCGGCAAGACCGCCTACATCGGCGTCACCGCGGCCATGGCCAGCTTTGCGGCCTGCCTTTCGGCGGCGCTGGGCACCGCCCTGCAGCCGGGGCTGGAGGCCGTCCTTGGCCCCGATTCCATCCGCGTGATGTTTGTGTTGGCCGGGCTGGGCGGCTTTGCCAACCTGATCGCCAACGGCGTGCGGCTGCCCAAAGTACGGTAAAAGCACAGCCCCTGCCCCATTATGTTCTGACGGAAAGAGGAACCTTCCATGTACCCTTATCAAGACAGCACCCGCCCCATCGAGGAGCGGATCGACGACCTGCTGGCCCGCATGACCACCGAGGAAAAGATCATGCAGACCGACCTGTACTCCAACAGCGATTTCTGCACGGTGGACAAAAACGGCCGCGTGACAGAGATCGACTTTGACAAGATCGACCGGCTGCTCAAGGGCCGCAGCGTCGGCTGCGTGCAGCTGCGGGGCATCACGGCGGCCCACGCCAACGCCGTCCAGCACTACGCGGTGGAAAAGACCCGCCTGGGCATCCCGTTTTTGTTCAGCGAGGAGGCGCTGCACGGCCTGTTTGACGCCCGCGCCACCAGTTTCCCCCAGCAGATCGGCCTGGCCGCCAGCTTTGACCCGGAGCTGGGCCGCAAGATGGGCCATGCCATCGCCGCCGAGACCCGCGCCAACGGCATCCACGAGACGTACAGCCCCGTTATGGACCTGATCCGCGACCCCCGCTACGGCCGCGGCGAGGAGAGCTACGGCGAGGACACCTACCTGTGCGGCGAGTTCGCCCGCGAGACGGTGCGCGGCATGCAGGGCGACGACCTGACCGCCCCCGACGCGGTGGCCGCTGAGCCCAAGCACTATGTGGGCTACGGCATGCCGGTGGCCGGCTTGAACTGTGCCCCCACCGCCATGGGCCGGCACGAGGTGTTCAGCGACTGCCTGCCGGTGTTTGAGCAGGCGTTCCGCGAGGGCGGCGCCACCAACGCCATGTGCAGCTACAACGCCATCGACGGCGTGCCGGTGTCCATGGACCATCAGCTTTTGACCGACGTGCTGCGGGGCCAGTTTGGCATGCCCGGCTTTGTGCGGGCGGACATGACCGCCGTCAGCCGCCTGTACGACTGGCACTTTGTGGCCGAGACCCCCAAGGACGCCGTGCGCATGGGCATCTCGGCGGGCGTGGACATGCAGCTGTACGACTTCCCCCACGAGGTGTGGCAGGGCAGCCTGGCCGAGCTGATCGCCTCCGGCGAGCTGGACCCCGCCATCCTGGACGAGGCCTGCCGCCGCGTGCTGCGGGTCAAGTTCCGCCTGGGCCTGTTCGAGCATCCCTACACCGACGAGCACCGCGCCGAGACCGTCCTGCGCTGCCCGGAGCACCTGGCGCTGGCCCGGCAGATCGCCCGCGAGTCCATCGTGCTTTTGAAAAACGAGGGCGGCCTGCTGCCGCTGGACAAACACATCGGCAGCGTGGCGGTCATCGGCCCCGGCGCGGCCCAGGCCATGCTGGGCGATTATACCGAGAACCGCGGCCGCACCGGCACCATCAGCATCCTGGACGGCATCCGCGCCGTTGTCAGCCCCGATACCAAGGTGCGCTACGCCCGCGGCTGCAACTTTTTGGGGCAGGCGCTGCACCCCTTCGACCCCGGCTACCTGCGGGACGAGGAGGGCAACGTCGGCCTGACCGGCCGGTACTACAACGGCCCGGTGCCCGAAGGCACCCCCGTGCAGGTCCGCACCGACCAGATCATCAATTTCAACTGGATCTTTGCGCCGCCGCACTCGGACCTGAATGCCAGCTGCTTCAGCGTGGCGTGGACCGGCACCGTCACCATGCCCCGCACCTTTGACGGCTGCATCGGTCTGTCCACCCAGGACAGCATGCGGCTGTATGTGGACGACGAGCTGCTGATCGACGGCTGGGGCCCCGGCAAAAACGCCGACCAGGCGCTGGACTTCCACTTTGAGGCCGACCGCCCCTACAAGGTGCGCATCGAGTTTGTCAACGACGGCCGCGGCGCGCGGGTCATCTTTGGCTACAGCGAGGGCCGCGAGGACATCGAGGCGGCCGCCGCCCTGGCTGCCGAGAGCGATGTGGCCATCCTCTGCCTGGGCGACAACGAGGAGACCAGCGGCGAGAACTTTGACCGCACCACGCTGGACCTGCCCGGCCGCCAGCTGGCGCTGGCCAGGGCGGTGTGGGCCACCGGCACCCCCACGGTGCTGGTGCTGCAAAGCGGGCGCCCGGTCTCGGCCAACTGGGAGAACGACCATCTGCCCGCCATCCTGGAAGCCTGGTTCCCCGGCGAGCAGGGCGGCGCGGCCGTGGCCGAGACCCTGTTTGGCGACAACGCCCCCGGCGGCCGCCTGCCCATCACCTTCCCCCGCAGCGTGGGCCAGGTGCCCTGCCACTACGCCCGGCGCCCCGGCGGCGGCAAAAAGTATGTGGAGATGGACTGGATGCCGCTGTATCCCTTCGGCTACGGCCTGACCTACACCAGTTTTGCCTACCGCGACCTGACCCTGAGCGCCGATACTATCCGGGCAGGGGAGAGCGTGACCGTCTGCGTCACGGTGCAGAACACCGGCAGCCGCGCCGGCGCGGCGGTGCCCCAGCTGTATGTGCACGATCTGGTCAGCTCGGTGGTCAAGCCGCTGCGCCAGCTGGCCGGCTTTGCGCGCGTGGAGCTGCAGCCCGGCGAGAGCCGCACCGTCCGGTTTACGGTCGGCACCCGCGCGCTGCGCACCCTGGGCGCCGACTACGTCTGGCGGGTGGAGCCGGGCCGGTTTGAGCTGGAGCTGGGCGACAACGCCGAGAATATCCTGATGAAAGCCGGCCTGACCGTCACCGCGGCGGAATAAAACGTATCGACAGAAAGGAGCACCTCTATGTACACAATTGGCGTGGATCTGGGCGGCACCAACATCAAGGCCGCCCTGGTGGACGAGCAGGGCGGCATCCTGCAGGAAGCCAGCCGCCCCACCAACCTGCCCCGCCCGGCGCAAGCGGTCTGCGACGACATCGCCGACCTGTGCCGTCAGCTGATGGCCGGCCATACGGTGGCCGGCGTGGGCATCGGCTGCCCCGGCACCGTGGACGACACCGACGGCATGGTCTTGTATTCCAACAATCTGGACTGGTCCAACTTTGCCATGGGGCCCTACCTGAAAGAGCGGCTGGGCCTGCCTGTCCGCCTGGCCAACGACGCCAACGCCGCCGCTTTGGGCGAGGCGCTGGCCGGCTGCGCCAAGGGCGCCGACAGCGCGGTGATCCTCACCCTGGGCACCGGCGTGGGCGGCGGCGTGGTGCTGGGCGGCAAACTGCTGACCGGCTACACCGGCGCGGCCGCCGAGCCCGGCCACATGGTGGTCAACGACGCGCCCGACGCCCCGCTGTGCACCTGCGGCCGCCGCGGCTGCCTGGAAGCCTACGCCAGCGCCACCGCGCTGATCCGCATGACAAAGGACGCCATGGCCGCCCACCCCGAAAGCGCCCTGTGGAAGCTGGCCGACCTGGACACCGTCACCGGCCGCACCGCCTTTGACGGCCGGGACGCCGGCGACGCCGCTGCGGCCGCCGTGGTGGCCGAGTACACCCACTGGCTGGCGGTGGGCATCGCCAACCTGGTCAACATCTTCTTCCCCCAGGTGGTGGGGCTTTCCGGCGGCGTGGCCAACCAGGGCGAGGCCCTGCTGGCCCCCCTGCGCGCCCAGGTGGAGCCGATGGTGTTCGGCTCGGCCTTTGCCCGCAAAAAGACCACCCTGACCACCTGCACCCTGGGCTACCGGGCCGGCGTTATCGGCGCCGGGCTGCTGGCGCAGCGGTAAAGCGGGGGCGGCCTTGCCGCGCCGCGGGCTTTGTGCTATGATACTTTCAGACCCTGTGCCGCGGCAGGACGCCGCGCAAATCCAAACCGAAGAAGGTGCATCCCGATGTCCGACCCGCAACTGAACAAGCAGCGCCAGATCCTGGTGGTGGGGTGCGCGCTGGGCGCCGCCGCCAGCGTGACCATGCTGTGGTTTACCGTAAGCTGCCTGCTGTACGCCCTGGCCGCGCTGGTGCTGGGGGTGGGCAGCTTTCTGGCAAGGCACGCCGCCCGCGGCTTTGACATTGCCTGGAAAGCCGCCATCCCCACCATCGTCATCGAGCTTTTGGGCGGGCTGCTGACCCAGTACGACCTGGTGCTGCTGACCACCCTGATGACCGCCATCCTGTTCTATTTCATCATGACCTATTCGGTCAGCGGCCTGGCAGAGGTGTTCCACATCCGGGGCTCCGGCCCCCGCCGCCCGCCCCGCGCGGCCATGCTGTTCGAGTATGCCGCCGGCGTCTATGCGCTGGCGCGGCTGCTGACGGACTTCCTGCCGGCGCTGAACCTGATCACAGACCTGATCGCCATGATCGCCATGACCGTCGGTTTTGTGATGGTGCTGCGCTTTTTTGCCACCGCCAGGCCCGGCAACGGCTGACCTTCTGCCGGTGTTTTGTATGATGCGACAAGGATTTTGGGCCGTTTTTGGCGGTTTTGCCCCAGGGCGCATCCGGCAGATCCCCAACACGATCGATCTGCCGGATACCCCCAAGCCCGCCGGCCCTGACAGTAAAAGGAGGAACCTGCCATGTCCATGCTGAAACTGAAACCCGCCTGCACCGACTACCTGTGGGGCGGCGAGCGCCTGCGTGCCGAGTACGGCGTCGAGAGCGACAAGCACCCCCTGGCCGAGGCCTGGGTGCTCTCCTGCCACCCGGACGGCCCCTCCACCATCGTGGGCGGCCCCTACGACGGCCGCACGCTGGCCGACTACATTGCCGCCGAGGGCAAGGCCGTGCTGGGCACCGACTGCGCGCAGTTCGAGGATTTCCCCATCCTGACCAAGCTGATCGACGCCAAGGGCAACCTGTCCATCCAGGTGCACCCCTCCGACGAGTACGCGCTGGAGCACGAGCACCAGTACGGCAAGACCGAGATGTGGTATATCCTGGACTGCGAGCCGGGCGCCTACCTCTACTACGGCTTTGACCACGAGATCAGCAAGGAGGAGTTTGCCCGCCGCATCCAGGACAACACCCTGACTGAGGTGCTCAACGCCGCGCCGGTGCACAAGGGCGATGTGTTCTTTATCCCCTCCGGTACGCTGCACGCCATCTGCGCCGGCATCCTGATCGCCGAGATCCAGCAGAACTCCAACGTCACCTACCGCGTCTACGACTACGGCCGCCTGGGCGCCGACGGCAAGCCCCGCGCGCTGCACATCGACCAGGCGCTGGCGGTGACCCGCTGCACCCCGCCGCAGCCCCAGGACTTCGGCAGCCATCTGGGCCAGTGCAAGTACTTTACCGTTGACCTGCACAAGGGGGAGTTTGCCGAAACCGCCGACGAACGCAGCTTTGTCTCGCTGCTGTTTGTGGACGGCGAGGGCACCCTGGCCTGCGGCGGCGAGACGATGCCTGTCAAAAAAGGCGACAGCATCTTTATCCCCGCCGGCAGCGGGGCCGTCACCGTCACCGGCGGCCTGACCACCCTGGTCACCCGCGTATAACCTTTTCGCCCCGCGTCCGCGCGGCGGCCGGCAGCTTTGCCCGCCGCCGCTGCCGGACTGCGGGGCTTTTTCGGATACATCCGGGGCGCCCGCGGCCCTGTGCGGCCGGGGCAGAAAAGGAGAAACCATATGCAGCAGATCTCTGACGCCATCCGCGCCGGGCGCACCGCGCTGGGCATCGAGCTGGGCTCCACCCGCATCAAGGCGGTGCTGATCGGCCCCGACCATGCGCCGGTGGCATCCGGCAGCTACACCTGGGAAAACCGCCTGGAAAACGGGTACTGGACCTACCATCTGGACGAGGTGTGGGCCGGGGTGCAGGCCGCATACCGGGCGCTGGCCGACGACGTGCAGGCCCGCTGGGGCCTGCCGCTGCAAACGGTGGGGGCCATGGGCGTGTCCGGCATGATGCACGGCTACCTGCCCTTTGCCGCCGACGGCAGCCAGCTGGCGGCGTTCCGCACCTGGCGCAACACCACCACCGGCCCCGCCGCCAAAGAACTGACCGAGCTGCTTGCCTTCAACATCCCCCAGCGGTGGAGCATCGCCCACCTGTACCAGGCGGTGCTCAATGGCGAGGAGCAGGTGGGCCGCATCGCCCACCTGACCACGCTGGCCGGCTATGTGCACTGGCAGCTGACCGGCCGGCAGGTGCTGGGCGTGGGCGAGGCCAGCGGCATGTTCCCCATTGACCCCGACGTCTGCGACTATGACGCCGCCCGCCTGCAAAAGACCCAGGATCTGCTGGCGCAGCACGGCGCGGCGCTGGACCTGCGGGCCATCCTGCCGGCGGTGCTGCCCGCCGGCGCCCCCGCCGGCACCCTGACGCCCCGCGGCGCCCGGCTGCTGGACCCCACCGGCACCCTGCAGCCCGGCATCCCCCTCTGCCCGCCGGAGGGCGACGCCGGCACCGGCATGGCGGCCACCAACAGCGTGGCGGTGCGCACCGGCAACGTCAGCGCCGGCACCAGCGTGTTTGCCATGGTGGTGCTGGAGCACCCGCTGCGCGCCGTCCACCCGGAGCTGGACCTGGTCGCCACCCCCGCCGGCCGCCCGGCGGCCATGGTGCATGTGAACACCTGCACCAGCGACCTGGACGCCTGGGTGCGGCTGCTGGGCCAGGCCGCGGAGGCCGCCGGCAAGCCGCTGACCAGGGACGAGCAGTACGCGCTGTTCTACCGCGCCGCGCTGCAGGCCGAGCCGGATGCCGGCGGGCTGGTCAGCTTCAACTGCTATTCCGGCGAGCCGGTGGCCGGGCTGGAGACCGGCCGCCCCATGCTGGTGCGCCGCCCCGACGCCCGGCTGACGCTGCCCAACCTGGCCCGCGCCGCGCTGTACGCCGCCATGGCCGCGCTGCGCATGGGCATGGACATCCTGCTGCAGGACGAGGGCGTCCGGCTGGACAGCCTGCTGGGCCACGGCGGGCTGTTCAAGGTGCCGGTGGTGGGCCAGAAACTGCTGGCCGGCGCGCTGGGCGTGCCGGTGACGGTGCGCTCCACCGCCGGCGAGGGCGGCCCCTGGGGCATGGCCCTGCTGGCCGCCTACCTGGCCGAAAAGACCGGCGGCGAAACGCTGGAACACTACCTGGCCGACCGGGTGTTTGCCGGCAGCCAGGGCAGCACCCTGCCGCCCGACCCCGCCGACAGCGCGGGCTTTGCCCGCTTTTTGGCCGACTACCGCCGCGCCCTGCCGGTGCAGCGCGCCGCCGGCAAGGCGCTGACCTGACGCCGCCCGCGCCTGCCCGCCCGCGCGGGGGATTGCATTTTGCCGCCGGCTGCTATACTATAAAAGCAGGGCGGTTTTGCCCGCTAAAGCAGATCCGGCCGGGGCCGCCCCGCGCCGCAGAAAGGAAGACCGTGCATGTTATCCAAGCAGATCCAATATAATCTGAAAAATTCCTCCTCCATCCGCAAAATGTTTGTCGAAGCGCAGGAGCTGGCCGCCCGCATCGGCGCCGAAAATGTCTGCGACTTTTCGCTGGGCAACCCGGCGGCCCCGGTGCCGGACCGCTTTTCCCGCGCGCTGGTGGACCTGGTGGAGCAGGAGGATTCGCTGACGCTGCACGGCTACATGAACAACGCCGGCTACCCCGACGTGCGTGACGCCATCGCCAAAGACCTGGACCGCCGCCACGGCCTGGCCCTGACCGCGGACAACATCATCATGACGGTGGGCGCGGCCGGCGCCATCAACATTGTGATGAAGGCGGTGCTGGACCCCGGCGACGACGTGGTGGTGTTCCGCCCCTATTTTGGCGAGTACCGCAGCTACGCCAGCAACTGGTATGCCAATGTGGTGGAGGTGGACCCGCTGGTGCCCGGCTTCCAGCCCGACCTGGAGGACCTGGAGCGCAAGCTGACCCCGCGCACCAAGCTGGTGCTCATCAACAACCCCTGCAACCCCACCGGCGTGGTGTACAGCGAGCAGACGCTGCGGGGCATTGCCGCCGTGCTGGAACGCAAACAGCAGGAGTACGGCCACGAGATCTATCTCTTCTCGGACGAGCCCTACCGGGAGATCGTCTACGACGGCGGCCAGGTGCCCTACCTGACCAAATACTACGCCAACACCTTTGTGGGGTATTCCTTCTCCAAGACGCTGTCGGTGCCGGGCGAGCGCATCGGCTACCTGGTGGTCAGCCCGGAGATGGCCGGCGCGGCCGAGATGGCCAACGCCGTCACGGTGGCCAACCGGGTCTGCGGCTTTATCAACGCCCCCAGCCTGCTGCAGAAGGCGGTGGCCCGCTGCCTGGACGAGACCTGCGACCTGGCCTTCTACGACCGCAACCGCACCCGCCTGTACGGCGGGCTGACCGGCCTGGGTTTCGAGTGCGTCAAGCCGGAGGGGACCTTCTACCTGTTTGTCAAGTCCCCGGTGCCGGACGAAAACGAGTTTGTGGCCCGCGCCAAGACCTACGGCCTGGTGCTGGTGGCAGGCTCCACCTTCGCCTGGCCCGGCTATGTCCGGCTGGCCTACTGCGTCCAGCCGGAGGTGATCGAAAAAAGCCTGCCCCAGTTTGCCCGGCTGGCGGCGGACTACGGCCTGACCGCCGCCCAAGCCTGACGCCCCGCCCGCACCCCGCACGACCAAGGAGGTTTGCCCTATGCCGTTTATCGATGCCCGCCTGACCATGCCTGTTGACCCTGACCGCAAACAGGCGCTGAAAACCGCCTTCGGCAAGGCCATCACCACCCTGCACAAGACCGAGACCTACCTGATGGTCCAGGTGCAGGACAGCTGCCAGCTGTGGCTGGGCGGCAAGCCGCTGGAAAAAGGCGCCTACCTGGCGGTCAGCCTGTTTGGCAACGCCGCCCCCGCCGACTACGACGCCATGACCGCCCGGCTGTGCCGCATCCTGGCCGAGCAGCTGGACATCCCCGGCGATGCGGTCTACGTCACCTACCACCCGGTCACCGACTGGGGCTGGAACGGCAGCAATTTCTGACCCGGCCCGCCACCCGATCAAAAGCAGACAGCGGCCCGCCCCCTTACGCATAAGGGGGCGGGCCGCTGTTTTTGCTGTTTGTTGGCGGGGGGCTATTTGCCGCTCTTGTCCCGGCGCTTGTCCCGCTCTTTGGCGGCGGAAAGCGCGCCGGGGGCGGTGGGCTTGTCGGCAGGGTCCAGCAGGCGGGCGCGCACCACGGCCTTGTCGCCAAAGCGGCTGCGCAGCGCGTCGGCGGCGCGGTCCAGCTTTTCCTGCCTGTCGGTGCGGCGGGCGTCGGTAAACAGGTCCAGCTGCTCAAAGGCGTCGGCGGTGGTGCGCTCGCAGGTAATGCCCACCAGACGCACCGGGCGCTTGGGCCACATCTGGCGGATCAGCTGCCGGGCGGTCTGGTAGATGACCTCGGTGGCATTGGTGGGGTTGGGCAGGCTGACCTGGTGGCTGGTGCGGCGGAACGCGTTGTCCACCAGCTGCACCGCCACCACGCGGGCGCTTTTGCCGTCGCCCCGCAGCCGCCCGGCCACCGATTCGGCCAAAGCCAGCAGGGTGGCGTCGGCCTGCCGGGGCGTTTCCAGATCCTCAGGCAGCGTCACGCTGTTGCCGTAGCTGTTGTCCTTCGGCTCCCGTCTGCCCAGCGGCGTGCCCTCGATGCCGTTGGCGTGCCGGCGGAAACTGTCCCCCCGCACGCCGAACGCCCCGCGCAGCAGCTCCGGGTCGGCATGGGCCAGGTCGCCCACCGTGCGGATGCCCAGCGCGTCCATGGTGCGCACGGCGCTGGGCCCCACCCCGAACAGCGCCCCCACCGGCAGCGGCCACAGCTTTTGGGGGATCTCCTCCGGCCAAAGGGTGTGGGTGCGGTCGGGCTTTTCAAAATCGCTGGCCGTTTTTGCCAGCAGCCGGTTGACGGAGATGCCCACGTTGACGGTAAAGCCCCATTCCCGTTTAACGCGCTCCCGGATGGCGTCGGCCGCCTGCACCGGCGGGCCGAACAGCGCCTCGCTGCCGGTCATCTCCACAAAGGCCTCGTCGATGCTGAACTGCTCCACCACCGGCGAGTAATCCCGCAAAATGGCGATCAGCCCCTTGCTGCACTGCACGTACCAGTCAAAGTCGGGCGGCACCACGATCAGGCCGGGGCATTTCTGCCGGGCGGCAAACAGGCTCTCGCCGGTCCGGACGCCGTACCGCTTGGCCGGCTGGCTTTTGGCCAGCACCACGCCGTGGCGCTTTTCCTCGTCGCCGCCCACCGCGGCGGGCACGGTGCGCAGGTCCAGCGTGCCGCCCCCGTTCAGCGCCTTGAGCGCCGACCAGGACAAAAACGCCGAGTTCACGTCCACATGGAACCAGACTGTCATGGCAGGCGCCTCCTTTTACCACAGCTTCAGCACCCGGACCCCCAGCCGGGCGGCTTTGTAGACGGGGCCTTCCAGCTCGCGGGCGGCGTCCTTCAAAAGGCTGCGGATGGGCAGATGCTGGGGGCAGTGCTGCTCGCACTTGCCGCAGCCCACGCACTGGGACGCGCCGGTGCCCCTGCGCCGCAGGCCGGTGGTGCGCAGATACTCGCTTTTGGCGTGGCGGCCCTCGGCGGCGGCGCGGTTGTAGCAGGCGAACACGCCGGGGATATCCACCCCGGCCGGGCAGGGCTGGCAGTAGCCGCAGCCGGTGCAGCCCACCCGCATGGCGGCCTGCAAATCGGCCCGCAGGCCGTCCACAAAGGCGTGCTCCTCCGGCGTCATGCAGCCGGGGGCGGCCCGGCCGGCGGCCGCGGCGTTGTCCCGCACCATCTCCAGGCTGTTCATGCCGGAAAGCACCACCGTCACCCCCGGCTGGTCCCACAGCCAGCGCAGCCCCCACTCGGCGGCGGAACGGCCGCTCTCGGCCACCCGCTGCCGGGCGGCAGGCGGCAGGCCGGAGATCAGCCGCCCGCCCCGCAGCGGCTCCATGATGATGACCGGGATGCCCCTGGCCGCGGCGGCCTCCAGCCCTTTGCGGCCGGCCTGGGTGTGCTCGTCCAGGTAGTTGTACTGGATCTGGCAGAAATCCCAGTCGTAGGCGTCCAGCAGCTGCAAAAAGGCCGCCGTGTCCCCGTGGAAGGAAAACCCGATCCGCCCGATGGCCCCCGCCGCCTTTTTCTCCCCGATCCACTCCCGGATGCCCAGGGCGCACAGCTTCTGCCAGGCGGCCAGGTCGGTCAGCATATGCATCAGGTAAAAGTCGATGCGGTCGGTGCCCAGGCGGGCCAGCTGCTCGGCAAAGCAGCGGTCGATGCCGGCGCGGGACTTGATCAGGTATTGAGGCAGCTTGTCGGCAAGGTAGACCCGGTCCCGGCAGCCCAGGCGGCGCAGCGCCTCGCCCAGGGCGGCCTCGCTGCCGCCATAGATGTAGGCGGTATCAAAGTAGTTGACGCCCAGGCGCACGGCCTCGCCGATCTGCGCGGTCACGGCGTCCTGGTCGATGCGCCCGCCCGCCTTGGGAAAGCGCAGGCAGCCGTAGCCCAGCGCCGAAAGCTGCGCGCCGGTCCTGTCAGCGCGGTACTGCATGGCAAACACTCCTCTCTGCCGTTATTATAGCGCATCCTGCCGGGTAAAAAAAGACCGCCCCGGCGGCGGAGGAAAAACTCCGGGCCGGGGCGGCGGGAAACTCTTGTTTTTTGGGGCGGTCACCGCCCGGCGGGCAGGCGGCCGTAGGTCTCGGTCACGGCGCGCAGGCGGGCGGCCAGGGCGGGGGTCAGCGCGTCGGCGGCGACGCGCCAGCGCCAGTTGCCGCCCAGCGTGGAGGGGTGGTTCATGCGGGCGCGGTTGTCCAGGCCCAGGCAGTCCTGCATGGGCAGGATGCACCATTTGGCCACCGAGGCCGTCGCCGCGCACAGCAGGTCCCAGTGCAGCGGCTCCACCGCGTCGGGGGCGCGGTTCAGGTAGCGGCAGACGGCCCGGCGCTCCTCCGGGCGGATGCTCTGGTACCAGCCGGCCACCGTTTCGTTGTCGTGGGTGCCGGTGTAGACCACGCAGTTGGGGGTGTAGCGGTAGGGCAGGTACTCGGCGCTGGAAGCATCGCGGGAGTCAAAGGCAAACTCCAGCACCTTCATGCCGGGGAACCCGCAGTCCGCCACCAGCCGGCGGACGCTGTCGGTCAGGTAGCCCAGGTCCTCGGCGATCACCGGCCGGTCGCCCAGGGCGGCGCGCATGGCGTCAAACAGCGCCCGGCCCGGCCCCGGCCGCCAGCTGCCCTGCCGGGCGTCCGGCGCGCCGGCGGGCACGCAGAAATACTCGTCAAAGCCGCGGAAATGGTCGATGCGCACCACGTCGTACCACTGGTAGCAGCGGGCCAGCCGGGCGATCCACCAGAGGTAACCGTCGGCCTGGTGGACCGGCCAGTCATACAGTGGGTTGCCCCACAGCTGCCCTGTGGCCGAAAACCCGTCCGGCGGCACGCCGGCCACGCCGGTGGGGCGGCGGTCGCCGTCCAGCTGGAACAGCTCAGGCCGGGACCAGGTATCCGCCGAGTCAAAGGCCACATAGATGGGCAGGTCGCCCACGATCTGGATGCCACGGCCGTTGGCATAGCGTTTCAGCTCCTGCCACTGGACGTCGAACAGGTACTGCACAAACCGGTGAAAGTCCAGCTCCTGCGCCAGCTCCCGGCGGGCGGCGTCCAGTGCTTCGGGCCGGCGCAGGCGCAGCGGGTCGGGCCATTGGTCCCAGGACGCGCCGCCCTGCCGGTCCTTCAGGGCCATAAACAGGGCGTAGTCCTCCAGCCAGGCGGCGTTGTCCGCCACAAAGCCGGCGTAGGCCGCCCCGCCGCCGCTGCCGCCCGCCTGCCAGCGGGCAAAGGCCTGGCGCAGCAGCGGCAGGCGCGCGGCGTACAGGCGGGCGTAGTCCACGCTGCAGGGGTCGCCGTCCAGGCCGGCGGCATTGCACTCGGCCTGGGTCAGCAGGCCGTCGGTGACCAGGGCTTCCAGATCAATAAAATAGGGGTTGCCCGCAAAGGTGGAAAAGGACTGGTAGGGGCTGTCCCCAAAGCCGGTGGGGCCCAAGGGTAAGATCTGCCAGAAAGTCTGGCCGGCGTCGGCCAGCCAGTCCACAAAGGCACGGGCCTGCCGGGAAAAACAGCCGATGCCGTAAGGCCCCGGCAGGCTGCTGACCGGCAGCAGGATACCGCTTGCACGCATAGCGAAACCTCCGTTCTGTCTGAAATCGATCGTTTTCTCTTGAAAATGGGGAAAATGGGAAGCTGCGGGATCGCAGGGGCGCGGCGGCGAAACCGGGCGGCGCTCACAGGCTGCGCAGGTAAAGCAGCGCCTCCCAGGGGCGCAGGACGCCGGGGGCCGGGGCGCCTTGGGTAGCCAGCAGCGGGCTTGCGCCGGCAAAGTCCGCCGGCAGGGCAAAGTCCGCCGGCCGGCCGCTCAGGTTGACGGCCGCCAAAAGCTCCTGCCCGGCGCCGCGGCGCAGGTAGGCGAACACCTGCCCGTCCTGCGGGCAGAGCAGCGTAAAATCGCCCTCCACAAACACCGGGTATGCCTTGCGCAGCGCGATCAGCTTCTGGTAGGTGTAAAACACCGAGTCAGGGTCGTCCAGCGCGGCCCGGGCGTTGATCTGCACATGGTTGGGGTTGACGCGCATCCAGGGCGTGCCGTCGGTAAAGCCGGCGTTGGGGCCGGCGGTCCACTGCATCGGGGTGCGGGCGTTGTCCCGGCCCATGCGGTGGATGGCCGCCATGGCCTCGGCGTCGGTCCTGCCCCCGGCGCGCAGGTCCCGGTAGGCGTTCAGGCTTTCAATGTCCCGCAGGTCCGGCAGGGGATAGGCGGCGTTGGTCATGCCCAGTTCCTCGCCCTGGTAGATGTAGGGCGTGCCCTGCAGGCCGTGCAGCGCCACGGCCAGCGCCTTGGCGGACGGCACGCGGGATTCGCCGTCGTCGCCCCAGCGGCTGACGATGCGGGGCAGGTCGTGGTTGTTCCAGAACAGACTGTTCCAGCCCCGGCCGTGCAGGCCGTTCTGCCAGCGGGCGATGCTGGCTTTCAGCGCGGGCAGCGGCAGGGGCTTGGCGTCCCACTTGCTGCCGTCCTGGTCCAGCACCATCTGCTCAAACTGGAACACCATGCTGAAAATGCTGCCGTCCGGCGCGCTGTACTGCCGGGCGCGGTCCACATTGGCGCCCCAGGCCTCGCCCACCGTGACCAGGTTTGCCCCGCCGAAGGTCTCGCGGTTCAGCTCGCGCAGAAACTCCATCAGCCGGGGGCCGTTGGCGGTCACCTCCAGGTCGGGGTCCTTGCCGATCTGGTCGATCACGTCCAGCCGGAAGCCGGCCACCCCCTCGGCCATCCAGGCGCGGATCATGGCGTACAGCTCCTGCCGCACCCTGGGGTTGGCCCAGTTCAGGTCGGGCTGCTGGGGGGCGAACTGGTGGAAGTAATACTGCCCCAGCGCCGGCACCCAGGTCCAGGCCGGCCCGCCAAAGGTGGCTTTCATGCCGTTGGGCGGGGTGCCGGGGACGCCGTCCCGCCAGATGTAGTAGTCGTGGTAGGGGTTGTCCCTGCCCTTCAGCGCCTCCCGGAACCAGCGGTGCCGGTCGCTGGTGTGGTTGAGCACCAGGTCCAGCAGGATGCCCATGCCGCGGGCCTTGGCCTCCCGGATCAGCGCGCGCATATCCTCCATGGTGCCGAACATCGGGTCGATGGCCCGGTAGTCGCTGATGTCGTAGCCGTTGTCCGCCTGGGGGCTGGCAAACACCGGGCAGAGCCACAGCGCGTCCACGCCCAGCGTTTGCAGGTAGTCCAGCCGGCTGATGATGCCCGGCAGGTCGCCGATGCCGTCGCCGTTGGAATCCTGGAAGCTTTTGGGGTAGATCTGGTAGATAACGGCCCGTTTCCACCAGTCTTTTTGGGTAAAGTCCACCATAGTTGTTCTCCTTGTATTGTGCAGATCGCGCATTTCCCGCCGCCGCAGGGGCGGGAAAGCGCGGGGCAATTCACCAGTATACGGCAGGCTGCGCCTGGTTGTTCAGCCCCGCCGCACCAGCGTGCCGCCGGGGGCCAGGGTCCGGCCGTCCCAGCCGCGGGCAAACAGCGCCGTGCCGCCGGGCATAAGGGCGGCCGGGGCCGTGCCGGCGTTCAGGCAGACCTCCACGCTGCCGCGGCGGTAGCGGACCAGCCGCCCGGAACCGGGGCAGAAGGTCACCTCGCTGCCCTGCAGGTCCGGCTCGGTGCGCCGCAGGGCGATCAGGCTGCGCATTGCGTCCAGCCGGGCTTGGCCGGCGTCGGTGTCCAGCTCGTCCCAGGGCATGCAGCGGCGGCAGTCGGGGTCGTGGCCGCCTTCCAGGGCCAGCTCGGTGCCGTAGTAGACGCAGGGGCTGCCCGGCAGTGTGAACAGCGCCGCCAGCTGCTGCCAAAATTCATCCTCGCTGCGCACCCGGCTGCGCAGCCGGATGGTGTCGTGGCTGTCTAGCAGCGTGAACTGCGCCGCGCTGACCTGCGGCGCATAGGCGGCCAGGCAGCGGCCCGCCTGCCGGCCGAAGGCCCGCGCGGGCAGGGATTCGTCCTCAAAAAAGCGGCGGACGGCGCTTTGCAGCGGGTAATGCATGACGGCGTCGTACTCGTCGCCCTCCAGCCAGGCGGGGGCGTCGTGCCAGATCTCGCCCAGCAGGTAGAGGTCGGGCTTCAGCGCCTTGAGCCGCACGCGCAGCCGCCGCAGAAAGGCGTGGCTGATCTCGTTGCCCACGTCAAAGCGCAGGCCGTCGATGTCGTACCGGCGGACCCAGTCCTCGCACAGGCCGATCAGGTAGTCCTGCACGGCGGGGTGGTTGGTGTTCAGCTTGGGCATGCCGCCGTGGAAGCTGAAGGAAAAGTACCGCCCGTCGTCGGTGCGGCCCTCCTCCACCGGCCACCGGTTGACAAAGAACCAGTCCCGCCAGGCCGAGCCGGGGCCTTTTTCCACCACGTCCCGCCAGGGGGCAAAGCCGGGGCCGCAGTGGTTGAACACCGCGTCCAGCATGACCCGGATGCCGTTGGCGTGGGCCTGGCGCACCAGCTCCTGCAGGTCGGCCTCGGTGCCGAAATCCGGGTCGACGCGGGTGTAGTCGGTGGTGTCGTATTTGTGGAAGCTGCGGGCGGCGAAGATGGGGTTCAAATACAGGCCGTTGACGCCCAGGCCGGCCAGGTAGGGCAGCTTTTGGGCGATGCCCGCCAGGTCGCCGCCAAAACGCTCGGCATTGGTCACCGGGCCGTGCCGCCAGGGCAGCGCGCCGGGCCGGCCGCTGCCGCCGCGGCAGAAGCGGTCGGGGTAGACCTGATACCAGACGGTGTGCCGCACCCAGTCGGGCGGGGCGATGCAGTCGGCGGGGTTCATCCAGGGCATCTGGAAGCACTGTACACGGCCGTCCAGCTGCAGGTTGGGGCGCAGGCCGTCCTCGTAACAGTACCACTGTTCCTGTGCCTGCGTCAGCGCAAAAACATAGCGCAGCCGCCGGAAGGGCGGTTTCAGCACGATGCGCCACAGCTGATGGTGCTCCAGCTCCAGCCAGGGCTCCATGGCGATGCGGCGGCCCTGCCAGGCCTCCTCGCCGCCGGCGATGCCCGCCTCGTAGGGGTCGGCGCAGATCAGCTCGGCGCGCTCCACCTCCCGGCCGGTGCGCAGCGTGATCTGCAGTGTTTCAGGGTCGGTCATGCAGCACATGGGGGTGCGTGCCTCGTGGAAAATGGCTGCCAGGTCCATCCTGTCTGCCTCCTTTTGCTTGGGATCAGTCCTTGGCCCAGCTGCCGGCAAACCCGGCGGCTTCGGGCCGCTCGACGGCCTCGCAGACGCGCAGCGCCTCGCCCACGCTCCAGGCCTGGGCAAAGCACCCGCGGGACGCCCCCGGCGCGCCGCCGTCGTAGATCTCCGGCAGCTGGCCGGCGCAGCCCTCCCACAGGGCCGGCACAAGCAGGTCCAGGTCGGCCTGCACGGCGGCGCGGGCCTCTGCCGAGAAATTGCCCAGCCGCAGCTCGGCCAGGTAGTAGCCCCCCAGCGGGAAGGGCCAGACCGTGCCCTGGTGGTAGGCCAGGTCCCGCACCCGCTGGGGGCCGCCGTAAACGGGGTGGAACTCCGGGTCGTCGGGGGCAAGGGTGCGCAGGCCGCAGGGGGTCCACAGCGCGCGGCGCACGCTGTCCGCCACGCCGCTGGCCATGGCGCGGGTCAGCGGGGTAAAGGGCATCGACACCGCCCAGATCTGGTTGGGGCGCAGCTGGGTCCCGGCAGGGGAGGGGACATCCTCCACCACGTCCCGCAGGCGGCGCTCCTCCGGCATCCAGAAGGCCTGGCGGAAACGCCTGCCCACGCGGTCGGCCAGCGCGTCGTAGGGGGCGCCGTCCGCCCCGGCGGCGGGCGCCAGCCGGGCCAGGATGCGCAGGGCGTTGTACCAGTAGGCGTTCAGCTCCACGGGGCAGCCGTGGCGCGGCGTGGGCAGGTGGTCGCCGATGCGCACGTCCATCCAGGTGACCTGGTCCAGGCCCGCCCCGGCGTGCAGCAGCCCGGTGTCGTCCATGAAAATGCCGTGGCGGGTGCCGGTGCGGTACTTCTCAACGATGCGCTGTGCCACCGGCCAGACCTCCCGCAGGAAATCGTCGTCCCCGGCGGCGCGCCGGTACAGCCACAGGCAGTTGAGGAACAGCAGCGCCGCGTCCGCCGTGTTGTACCGGGGCGGCGCGCCGTTTTCTGGGAAAAGATTGGGCATCAGGCCGTCTTTCTCGTGGGCGGCAAAGGTGCGCAGGATGCTTTTGGCGTCGGCATACCGGCCGGTGGTCAGCGCGCAGCCGGGCAGGGCGATCATGGTGTCCCGGCCCCAGTCGGCAAAGAAGGGATACCCGGCCACGATGGTCATGCCGCCGGTGGATTCCCGCCGCACCAAAAACGCATCCGCCGCAGCAGACAGCGTCCGCGCCAGCGGCGTGCGCAGCCCCGATGCCGCGGCCTGCGCCCTGCGGCGGCGGGTCTGCCCGGCCAGCACTGCCTGCGCCCGCGGCAGCCGGGGCGTCAGGCCGAACACCAGCGCAAACGTCCGGTTTTCGCCGGGGGCGGCGGCAAAGACGAACCGCCCTGCGGCGGCGCACAGCCCGGTGGGGGTGCGGCCGTCGGGGGCGTCGTGGCAAAAGCGCAGCGTCTCAAACCGCTGGGGCATCGCCTCGGCGGCGCCGCCCTCGGCGGAAAAGTACAGCGTCCGGCCGCCGCTGCGCACCCGGCCCGGCTCCCAGCAAAAGCTGCGGCGGCGGGTCAGCCGCCCGCCCTTGGGCACAAAGCGCAGCCAGGGCGTCACGGTCAGCGTGCAGGGCAGCCCGGCGCGGTTTTCCACCGTGTACAGCACGGCCACGGTGTTCTGGCCGTAGGCCATGGCCACCCGGCGGGTGACGCGCACGCCCCGGACCTCGTAGACCCAGCGGGGCCCGGCGGGGTCGAACAGGTTCAAATGCCGCCAGCCGTCCTCGTCGGGGGCGTCGGCCAGGTCCTGGGTGGACAGCGCAAACGGGCTGCCGCCCACCGTGACCGTCTCGGACAGGCGGTGGACCAGGTCCATCCGCTCGGTGGGGGCGTGGGTGCAGGCCATCAGCAGGGCGTGGTCGCCCCGCGTGGCCGAAAACGCCGCCGACAGCGAACAGTAGCCCCCCAGCCCGTTGGTCAAAAGAAAGCAGTTCTGCTGGGCGCGGGCGGCGTCGGCAAAGTCGGGGCGGCCGTACTGGTATTGCATCATGGTTCTCCCTTGCGGTTGGCCCCGCGGCGGCGCAGGCCTGCCGCGGGGGCGGTTTATTCGGTTCTGCCCAGCACCAGCGCGGCGCCGGCGGGCAGCACGGCCTGGGCGGTCAGCGTGCGGGGCGGCATGGCCTGCCAGGCAAAGCTGTTCTCGCCGTCGGCCAGCAGCTGCCAGCGACCCTCAGGCAGGATGGCGGCGTGGGGGTGGGCGTCGGCGTTGTACAGCAGCATCAGCTCGGCCCAGCGGCTGCCGGGGCTGGCGTTGTCCAGCCGGAACGCCGCGCACTTGCGCCCCGGCCGCCAGGCGGCCAGCAGGCGGTCTTTCGCGGCGGCGCGCTTGTCGCACAGCGCGGGCAGCTGCCTGCGCAGCGCCATCAGGCCGCGGTAGTAGTCGGCCAGGGCCTGCCAGGGGCCGGTCCAGGCGCGGGTCCAGTCCAGGCGGTTGAGCGCCGCCGGGGCGTTGAAGCTGTCCCGCAGGCCCTGCTTGGTGCGGCCGAACTCCTCGCCCGAAAGCAGGAACCAGTGCCCCTGGCAGCCGAAGCAGAAGGCCGCCGCCAGCCGGTTGGCCCGCAGGATCTCCGGCGTGGGGACGTCGAACCGCCGGTGGGGGTCCATGGTGATGACCAGCTTGTCCCACAGCGTCCAGTCGTCGTGGCTGGACAGGTAGCTGATGGTCTGGCTGGCGCTGCGCACCGCAAAGCGGCCGCCGTCGGCGCCGGCCCAGCCGGTGACGGCGTGGGACAGGTCGGCCAGCCGCGCCGACCCGCCGTTGACAAAGCCGGGGCGCTCGGCGTGCAGGATATGCCCCTTGACCAGGTCGCGGGTGGCGTCGCAGAAAGCGCCGATGTTCTCGTCCAGCGCGGGCAGCGCCCGCTTGCCGGACGGGTGCGCGCCCCGGCGCATGGGGCTGCGGCGGGCGGACCAGGGCTCGCCGAACACCAGTTTTTCGCCTTTGCCGAACTCCGTGTCCAGCGCGGTGCGGATGGAGGTCATCAGGTCGGTGTCCAAAAGGCCCATCAGGTCAAAGCGGAAGCCGTCAAAGTGGTATTCCCGCGCCCAGTACAGAACCGATTCCCGGATGTAGCGGGCGCACATGCTGCGCTCGGTGGCCAGGTCGTTGCCGCAGGCGGAGCCGTCGCCGGGGGTGCCGTCGGGGTTCTGGCGGTAGAAATACCAGGGCTCGGTGCGCCACAGCCAGGAATCCAGGCGGTAGGTGTGGTTGTAGACCACGTCCATAATAACACGAAATCCGTTTTTGTGCAGCGCCTGCACCGCTTCTTTCAGCTCCCGGATGCGCACGGCGCCGTCGTCCGGGTCGGTGGCGTAGCTGCCCTCCGGCACGTTGTAGTTGACCGGGTCGTAGCCCCAGTTGTAGGCGGCGGGGTCGGTTTCCGGCACCGAGCCGTAGTCGTATACCGGCATCAGCTGCACATGGGTCACGCCCAGGCGCTTTAAGTAGTCCAGGCAGGTGGGGTGCAGGCCGTCGCCGTTCAGGGTGGTGCCGGTCAGCGTGAAGGCTTTGTACCTGCCCCGGTATTCCGCCGGCACGCCGCTGGCCGGGTCATAGGAAAAGTCCTTGACGTGGGTCTCGTAGATGATGTCCTCCGGCGGGCGGTCGGGGGCGCGGTCGGCGGCCCAGCCCGCCGGGTCGGTGCGGCGCAGATCAACGACCATGCTGCGCCCGCCGTCCCGGCCGCAGGCGCGGGCCCAGGGGTCGGCGGTGCGGCGGCAGACGCCTTCCCGGTCGGTGACGGCAAAGTCGTAATAGCAGCCGTCCAGGTCGCCGGGCACCCGGCACTGCCACACGCCGCGGCCGGCGGGGGCCAGGTCCAGCGTGCGCCAGGCGGACCCCGCCGTGCCGCTGCGGTACAGCGAGAGCTGGACCCCCTGCGCGGTGGGCGCCCACAGGGCAAACAGCGTGGCGGCGGGGGACCACTGCGCCCCCAGCGGGCCGTCGTAGTGGAAGGTGCGCTCGAAGGCTTTGGAGTCGTACAGCCGCCGCAGGTCGGCGGTGACGACGGTCTGAGTTTCCATTTGCATAAGCAGTTCCATTCTTGAAAAGCTTAAAAAAAACGAGAAAGAGATTGCCGGACCACCGGGAAAACCGGACGGCCCGGCAATCTTGTGGATTCAGGGGTATGAAAATGGCTGGATGGGAAACGGCGGATACAGGCTGCCCCGGGGCGGCGCCCGGTTTCAGTCAGCAGGCGCCTGCGGGCGCCAGTCGCTCATCGCTCCGGTCGTAACCGGCCCTGCTCCTTCGGCGCAGGCTCGCGACAGGATCGCTCGGTGCCTGGCTCTCTTGCGGTGCCCGAATCATGCTTCGCGGGCTGAAAGCCCGCTCGCATTCTTCGACCGCTGCGCCTAAAATTTCTCCCTGTTTCCGCCGCAGGCGGCGGTCGAAATTTTAGCCCTTGACTGCGCCGGCCATGCCGTTGACGTAGTACTTTTGCAGTTTCAGGAACAAGATCGCGATGGGGATCGAGATCAGCACCGCGCCGGCGGCAAAGCTGGTGTACCAGTTGTCGATGTACTCCTTCTCCAGCATGCGCCACAGGCCGATGGCCACCGTGTACTGGTCGGCGTTGGCACGGCAGATGACCTTGGCAAAGATGAAGTCCACCCAGGGCGCGGTGAAGGAGGTCAAAATCTGGTAGATGATGATGGGCTTGGACAGCGGCAGCGTGATGCGGGTAAAGATCTGCCACCGGGTGCAGCCGTCGATGAGGGCGGCCTCGTCCAGCTCCTTGGGCATCGTGTCAAAAAAGCCCTTGATGATCTGGAAGCCCAGCGCCGCGCCGCCGGAATAGCACAGGATCAGCGCGATGCGCACGTTGTTGCCCTCGGTCAGGCCGACGGCCTTGAGGATGAAGTAGACGGCCACCATGGACATAAAGCCGGGGAACAGGCCCAGGATCATGGCCATGTTCATGTAGGGCTTGCGCAGCTTGAAGCGCAGGCGGCTCAGGCAGAAGCTGGCCGACAGCACAAAGAAGCTGGACAGCAGGCAGCTGAAGATGGCGATGATCAGCGTGTTGAGGAACATCTGGGGGAAGTTGAGGATGGTGGTGTCGGTAAACAGCTTGATGTAGTTGTCCAGCGTGTAGGTCTTGGGGAAGAAGGTGGAGACATAGCTGCCCTTCTCGCCGCGGAAGCTGGTCAGGATGACCCACAGGACCGGGAACATCCAGATCACCGCCAGAATGGCCAGGATGGTGTGGACGATGATGTTGTTGCGGAGCTTGATCCCCTTGGCACTTTTCTGTTTCATGCTCAGATGCCTCCTTCTTCACGGTAGGACTTGCTGTTGCGGTAGGTGAGCAGCGAGCCGATGGCCAGGATGATGAATGTGAGGATGCCGACGACGGCGCCCACATTGTAATACTGCTTGTCGATGGTCAGCTTGTACAGCCAGGTGACCAGCAGGTCGGTGCTGCCTGCGGTGGAGGCCAGGTCGGTGACCGGGTCGCCGCCGGACAGCAGGTAAATGACGTTGAAGTTGTTGACGTTGCCGGTGAAGGTGGCGATCAGGTAGGGGGTGGTCACGTACAGCATGTAGGGCAGCGTGATGCGGAAGAAGGTCTGGAAGGCGTTGGCGCCGTCCACCTTGGCGGCCTCGTACAGCTCGGTGGGGATGTTCTGCAGCACGCCGGTCAGCTGCAGCAGGGTGTAGGGCACGCCCACCCAGATGTTGATGACGATGACGGTGACCCGTGCCCAGGTGGGGTCGGTAAAGAAGGGCAGGCTGGCGCCCTCGGCAATAACGCCCAGCTCACGCAGCAGCACGTTGACGGCGCCGTCCGGCTGCAGCATAGTGCGCATGATCAGAAGCGAGACGAACATGGGCACCGCGCAGGGCAGCACAAAGCAGAAACGCCAGAACCCTTTGGCCTTGGTCTCCTTGCGGTTGATGACGATGGCCAGGATCATGCCGGCAATGTAGTTGGTAAAGGTGGCAAAGAACGCCCACACCAGCGTCCAGACCAGCACGCTCCAGAAGGTGGAGCCCAGGATGGAGTTTGCGTCGAACAGGGCGGCAAAGTTGTCCAGGCCGACCCAGTCGAACAGCACCAGATGGTTGTCGATCTTGCTGTAATTGGTAAACGCCATGCAGATCATAAAGATCAGCGGCAGGATGGTCAGTGCACCGATGAAGATCATCGGCGGGGTCATCAGCAGGCGGTAGAGGTTGTCGTCCAGCAGGCTTTTCAGATCTTCGGCAAAGGTGTTCACATGCTTGCCGGCTTTGTCCAGGCACTCGGCCTTGTAGGCACTTTTCAGGGTGCCGCGCCAGATCCAGAACATCACGCCGGTCAAAATGATGGTGGCCAGGCCGTAAAGCAGCAGCAGGATGGACTGGTCGCCGGCGGTGTACTCGAACACCTGCAGCTCCTCGTTCCAGATCTCCTGGCGCTCCACGGTGCCCAGGCTGCCCAGCATGTAGATGTTGTGGAAGCCGTACAGGATCATAAAGGCAATGTAGGCGATCTCAGCTGCCAAAAACAGCACGCCCTTGACGGCCTGCTTGTGGACGATGTTGCCAAACCCCATCACCACCGCCGAGACGCGCGTCTCGATGCTGCCCTCCTTGAGGGCAGCAAGGCAGGTATAGGGGGTCTCAAATTCCAGATTGCGGCGCATTTTTACCGCACTTATCGCATTCATCCGAATATCCTCCCTTTGTGTTTATGGTTCATTTGCTCCGCCCCGGCGGGGCGGACGCCGCAAAACGGGGTCAGGAGATGCCGTCGCTGTTCATGGCGTCGTTCATGGACTCGGTCTGCTCGGCGGCGTTGTCGTGGGTGATGGTGCCGTTGCGGATGCCTTTGCCCATGTTCTCCACCGGCGTCCAGCAGTTGCTCATGGCCGCCACAAAGGGCTGCAGCACCGAGGTGCGGTCAAAGGTGTCGTTCTGGGCCGAGACCAGCGGGTCCTCGGCGATGGCCGGGTCGGCCAGCAGGGTGGTGTTGCAGGGGATGACGTTGCGCAGCTCGTAGTGCAGCTGCTGCGCTTCGGCGGAGCCCAGGTAGATGGCCAGCTCCACCGCCTGCACCGGATACTCGGTGTTGGAGTTGACGCCGATGGCCTTGCTGCCGGCGTAGGCGTACATCTGCTTTTCCTCGCCGTTCAGCGTAAAGGTGGGCAGGGCGGCCACGCCCATGTTGTCGCCCAGGATCTCCTTGATGGAGGCGGCATCCCAGCTGCCGGTAAAGATGGCGTTGATGCTGCCGTCGCGCAGGCCGGCCATGCCGGAACCGTCGGCGTCCACCACAAAGTTGGGGTTGTTGTACAGGTCGATCAGGTAGTCGGTCACCTCGGCGCCGGCCTCGCCGCCGAAGTTGGCGCCCAGCTCCTCCTGGGTGCCGTCACCGAACAGCGTGCAGCCGTTGCCGAAGTAGAAGGCCGGCAGATACCAGGAGTTGGTGAAGGGGAAGCTGACCACGCCCTTGGCCAGCATGGTGTCCAGGTTCTTGATGTCGTCCTCGGAAAAGACGCTCTTGTCGTAGTACATGAACCAGGTGTTGGTGGTAAAGGGCACGCCGTAGATGTAATCGTCCAGCGTCAGGCTGTCCACCAGCGTTTCGCTGTTGGTGGCGCGGATCTCGTCGGCGTACTTGCCGCCGAACTTGGCCAGCGCGCCGGCGTCGGTCAGGGTGGTCAGCGTGTCGTTGGCAAACATGAACACGTCCGCGCTGGCTTCGGCGTCCTGGCTGACGGTGCCGGCGGCGCCGGCTTCGTCGGCCACGCCGTACACAAAGGTGATGTCCCATTCCGGATGCAGCTCGGCAAATCGCTCGCAGCAGGTCTGCAGCCACTCGCCGCTGTCCTTGGACTGGTCCTCGGACGGGCTCCAGACCATCAGGCGGACGCTCTCGGTATCGCTGTTGCCCGAACAGCCCGTCAGCGTCCCTGCAAGACAGGCCCCCGCCAGGGTCAGGGCAAGGGCCGCGGACAGTTTTCTACGCATTTGGCATTCCTCCATCCAAAATCGTGTTGTGTGAAAAAAACGGTCGGCCAAAAGTTTCGGAAAGTTTCGACTTGACCTTACTATACCGCTGCATTTTGCGATATTCAAGTGATTTTTTGCCAATTATGAATTTTTCGTGAAGGATGCACAACGAAACAAACGGCCGTTTGGTCAAAATGACAAAGGCTGCGGCGGGGACACTTTATCGAAACTTTGCACATAATGTTTCGACGGCCTGCCGGCGTTTGCGTTTTGCCGGCGGGCCGGCTATAATGATCTTATAAGAAACAGGATAAAATGCGGCTTTTATAGTTAAAAAGGAGGATCTTTGCATGGCGACCATGGCGGATATCGCCAAAAAGGTGGGAGTGTCCAAGGGCACGGTGTCCAAGGCGCTGAACGGCGCGCCGGATGTGAGCGAAACCTTGCGCAAAACCATCCTGGAGACGGCGGTGGAGCTGGGCTACACCCGCGCCCGCCGCGGCGCGGTGCGCACGCTGGCGGTGTTTATCGAAAACATGAGCTGCGCGCAGCCGGAGGATTTCGGTACCGACATCGTCACCGGGTTCCGCCAGATGGCGGAGCCCGCCGGCTACGAGGTGCGGGTCATTGAGCTGAACGAGGCCCTGCAGAAGGCCGCCCCCTTTGACGAGTACATGCTGCAGGAAGGCTGCCTTGGGGCGCTGCTTTTGGGCCTGAGCCTGGAGGACCCCTGGCTGAAAGGCTTTTACACCAGCCACACCCCGGCGGTGCTGTATGACAACCTGGTGCAGCCCAATCCCACCGTGGCCACCCTTGGCATGGACAACAACGAGGCCATCGGCCAGGCGGTGGCCGCGCTGCGGACGATGGGCCACTGCAAGGTGGGGTATCTGAGCAGCGCGCTGGGGTCCCACATCTACCGGGTGCGGTACCAGAGCTTTTTCAACGCCCTGCGGGAAAACGGCCTGCCGGACGATCCGGACCTGGCCGGCACCAGCTTTTTCTCCTCCGAGACGCTGGACGCCCACCTGCCCCGCCTGCTGGAGCAGGGGGTCACGGCCATTTTGTGCAGCTCCGACCTGCTGGCCCACACGGTAATGATCCGCTGCCAGGAGCTGGGGCTGCGGGTGCCGCAGGATATCAGCATCGTCGGCTTTGACGACCTGCCCTTCTGCGCCCACACTTCGCCGCCGCTGTCCACCATCCGGCAGGACCGGCTGCAGCTGGGCAAAAGCGGCTTTTACGCGCTGCAAAGCCTGCTGGGCGGGGTGCCCATCAGCAGCCTGCTGCTGCATGCCAGCCTGGTGCTGCGGGGTTCCACAGGCCCGGCGCCGTCCAACGCCTGAGCCCCGCGGCGCGCCCGGCGGGAAAGCGGGAGCACTTCCTGTTTTGGGACGCCGGGCCGAAATTGTACCCGGAAAGACGCGGCCCCGCCCCGGCGCGGACCGTTGAGAAATCCTTCGGGCCGTGGTACAATTCTTTATGCTGCGCTGCATTTTGCGCCAAACTTTTTTGCGCGGTTCCATAAAGAAAACAAAGCCGCAAAATTCTGACGAACAGGCGGCATCTGCTGCGTTATCGGGCTTTGCGTTCCACCAAGGAGCGCGGCAGCCCTCTGCCTTGCATCTGCCGCCTTTTCGCGATTTTGCGATGCTTCGCAGTTCCTTCGAAACCTTTGTTTTCTTATGTCACTCGCGCTTTTGCGCTGCACTTTTTCCGGGGGGAGGTGCCGCTGTGGCAGACTCGAACATCACAAAGCATGCGCTGGCCGCCGCGCTCAAGACCCTGATGGCGGACCGGCCCTTTGCCAAGATCAGCGTTGGGGATATCTGCGAGGCCTGCGGCATGAGCCGCAAGAGCTTTTACTACCACTTTCAGGACAAGTACGAGCTGCTGAACTGGATCTTTTTTACCGAGTTTGTCACACGGATGCAGCAGAAACCGGGACTGACCGGCTGGCAGATGCTGGACGAGATCTGCGCCTATTTTTACGAGAACGCGGCGTTCTACCGCCGCGCCTTTGAGGTGGAGGGGCAGAACTCCTTCTCGGAATATTTCCACGATTTTGCCGGCACGGTACTTGCCTGCGAGATGGAGCAGATCTTCGGCAAGGAGGAAAACATCGCCTTTTACACCGATTTTTACCTGGATGCACTGGACTGCGCCATCCGCCGCTGGCTCAAGCAACGGGACCCCATGCCCGCGGCACAGTTCTGCGGCCTGCTCAAACGGGGCATTGTGGGGGTGTCCGGCTCGGTGATGGAAAAGCTCTCGCAGGAGGGCGCAGTGCCGCCGCCCCCGGATGGCAGGCCGGACCCGCTGTGAAAGACCGGCCGGACAATAAGACGATAAATAAAACAGGTGCGGTTTCCGCCTTTCAAGGGCAGAAACCGCACCTGTTGTTTTTTGTTTGCGTTTTGCGGCGGGGGTCAGCGGGCCGGTACGGCGCGGGGCAGCGCCCGGCGGAAACTGTCGGCCAGGCTGCCGGCAAACAGATTGCAGCCGGGGCGCGGGCCGTCGGCGGTGTGCATCTCGCCTTCGGCGTCAAACCAGGCCGCGGCCTGCCCCTGAGAGATCATCTCGTCGATCCACAGCAGATCCTGGCGGAGCTCCATGGCCACCACCGGGTACCGCTGTTCCTTGCGCACATCGCGCAGGCAGCGGGTCACTGCCTGCCGGACGTCGTCGGGGCAGCCTTCCTCCGCCCGCAGCACCGCCAGGATGGGGTGCAGCGGCAGCAGGCTTTCCAGCCAGCGGCCGTCCAGGATGCCCTCCCCGCTGCGATAGCAGTCCCATACTGCGTAGGGGAAGCGCGCTTTGCGCAGCCGGGCGCAGGCCGCAGGGGCGCTGCCGTCCAGGCGCACCGCCGGCAGCACGTTCGGGCTGCTTTGCAGGCGCTCGACCAGGGCGGGCGTCACCTGGCTGCCGCTCAAAAACAGCACAAAGGCGGATTCCTCGGCGCAGCCGGGCAGGGCGGCGGCCAGCGCGGCGTCGCCCCGGGCATCCAGCAGAAAGGTGTGGACGCCCAGCGCGTTTGCCTGGCGGATGACCTCCTGCCAGCGCGGCAGGCCGGCCGCAGGGCGGCTGCCGTCCACCGTCAGGCCCAGCGCCCAGGGCATATGGAAGCCCTGCTCCTCCTCCACGGTGCGGAGCCGCCGGGCGCCCTTGGAGCAGCTTTCGTACCCCACGTTGACGCCGAAGCGCACCAGACGGTCGGTATCGGTGTTGGCGACCACGTCCCGGATCAGCGGGTAATAGGCGCTGTCGGGGTTGCCCAGCAGGGTCTGGATGGTGGTCAACAGCTGCCTTTGCAGCTGCCCGCGGCTGAACGTCAGCCCCAGGTCCACCAGATTGCGCACCGCCCGGCCGGGGGAACCCCCGCACTGGGTCAGCGCACTGCGCACGCCGATCTCTACCAGCCGGCGGGTCATATCTTTCTGCATGGTCGTCATCCCTTTGCCGGGGCCGGATCGCGGCCCCATTCTTTCGCCCGCGACGGCCGGCCGCTCCGGTTTTGGCGGGCGTTCCCCCGGCGGTTTCGGGCTGCGCGGGGCTGCCCGCCCACAAAGCCAACATAACCATACCGTTTTGTTCTGCGTTTTGGAAGGGACAACCCGGCCGATTTGTCCCAAAAAGCAACAATTTGGGCGGCCTGCCAAAAAATTGCACAGTTTTCGCCCGGTTGCCCCAAGAAATCCCGCGGCGGCGGCCGTACAATAGGGGGCACAGCGGGGCGGACGTCCCCCCGCGATCCAGAGCGGTGCGCCACGGGGCGCGTCCGCCGACGAAGTGAGGTTTATGACAATGGGCATCACCGACAAAATGAAAAACGCGGCCATGAGCGCCGTGATCAATCAGGCGCTTTCCTACCTGGAAAAGGACCCCGAAGCCAACCTTCCCAAACTGATGGAACTGGTGGACAAGGTCGTTCCCGGCGACTGGTACGTCAGCCAGCTCGGCGCCGTCCGCAAGGCCATCCGTGAAAAGAGCAACTGGTATCAGCTGATCTTGAAGCTGTACGATCTGGACCCCGGCGTGCGCAAGGCGTTCTTCCAGAACTTTATCCTCAACGCCAGCCTGCTGGGCAGCGCCACCCAGGACGAGGTCTCCAGGCGGGAAGGCTGCAACATCCCCTGGGCCATCCTGATGGACCCCACCAGCGCCTGCAACATGCACTGCACCGGCTGCTGGGCCGCCGAGTACGGCAACCGCCTGAACCTGTCCTTTGACGAGCTGGATTCCATCGTCACCCAGGGCAAGCAGCTGGGCACCTATATGTACATCTTCACCGGCGGCGAGCCGCTGGTGCGCAAAAAGGACATCGTCGCCCTGTGCGAAAAGCACGCTGACTGCGAGTTCCTCTCCTTCACCAACGGCACCCTCATCGACGAGGAGTTCTGCCGGGAGATGCTGCGGGTCAAGAACTTTGTGCCCGCCATCAGCCTGGAAGGCTTTGAACAGGCCAACGACGGCCGCCGCGGCGACGGCGCCTTTGGCAGCGCCATGGAGGCCATGCGCCTGCTGAGATCCCACGGCCTGCCCTTTGGCATCTCCACCTGCTACACCAGCGCCAACTACGCCGACGTCAGCAGCGAGGAGTATTTTGACCAGATCATCGACGCCGGCGCGCTGTTCGTCTGGTTCTTCCACTACATGCCGGTGGGCGCCGGCGCGGTGCCGGAGCTGCTGCCCACGCCGGAGCAGCGCACCGAGCTGTACAAGCGCATCCGCGCCTACCGCCAGACCAAGGCCATCTTCAGCCTGGATTTCCAGAACGACGCCGAGTATGTGGGCGGCTGCATCGCCGGCGGCCGCCGCTACCTGCACATCAACGCCCGCGGCGACGTGGAGCCCTGCGTGTTCATCCACTACTCCAACGTCAACATCCGGGACTGCTCGCTGCTGGATGCGCTGAAGAGCCCGCTGTTCATGGCCTACCACAACAACCAGCCCTTCAACGACAACATGCTGCGGCCCTGCCCCATGCTGGAAAACCCCGAGTGCCTGCGCGCCATGGTCAGGCAGACCGGCGCCAAGAGCACCGACTACGAGTCGCCGGAGGATGTGGACACCCTGTGCGACCGCACCACCCCCTACGCCCGGAACTGGCAGCCCGCCGCCGACGAGCTGTGGAAAGAAAACCGCGCGGCCAGGGCGGCTGCCCAACAGGCCGCCCGCCAGGGATAAGACCGCACGGGCCGCTCTGCCCGCCTGCCGCAGCTTGCATCCGCCCCGCCGCCTTGCGCGCCCCGCGCCGCCAGGCGGCGGGGAGTTTTTGCGTGCCGCACTCGGCGGCCAAAATGCAGCGCAGGCCGGACAACGGCGGGCGCAGGGATTTGCGGCAGGCACAAAAAAGCCCCGCCCCGCAGGAGAGATCCTGCGGGGCGGGGCTCTGTGTTTGCGGTGCGGGCATGCCGGGGACCCATCACTCAATGGCGATGGTGTTGTGCTCCGGCAGCTTCTCCTGCGCGGCCTTGGGCAGCGTCAGCTTCAGGATGCCGTCCTCAAACTTGGCGTGGACGTCGGCGGGCTGGATGCTGTCGCCCACATAAAAGCTGCGGCTGCACTGGCCGGCGTAACGCTCCTGCCGGATGTAGCGGCCCTGCTTGTCCTTCTCGTCCCGGTCCAGGCCCTTGGCGGCGCTGATGGTCAGGTAGCCGTCCTTCAGGTCAAGCTTGACCTCGTCCTTCTTGAAGCCGGGCAGATCAATGTCCAGCTCGTAGCCGCTGTCCGTCTCGCGGACGTCGGTCTTCATCACGGCGCGGGCGTGCTTGCCATACAGCGCACGGTCCATGTCCCACATGGGGCGGAAAGCATCGTCAAACAGTTCATCAAACAAATTTTCACCAAACAGAACAGGCAACATAAGGCATTCCTCCAATCCGTTTGTACGGCTCGTAGCTGTGGGGGAGAAATCTCCGCGCGGTGGCGAGCTTCTGCTGCACTGAACGCCGCCTTTGGGGCGGCGTGTTCGGAGACCCGGTGGGGGCTGCGGCCTTTCGGCCGCCGGCCCTTTCCCTTTCGGTCTGATTTTAGTATAGCACGGGAATTAGCAATGTCAACACATGAGCGCTAATATTTAACAAAAACATCACAAATTCAGAGTGCCCAAATAGAATATTTGCGGTACATCGCTTGGCTTGCGCTGCGGGCGGGGTGACGAGCGACGAATTGGCAAACGATCGAATAGACTGCTAATATTTTGCACCGCGGCAGAAACCCGCCGCGGTGCGTCTTTCTCGTTGCACGGGGGCGGCGTGTGTGGTATCATCGGGGGTAACGGACCGCGGCGCGATGACGGCGCAGGTCGGATCTTGACAGTTTGGAGGATGTCGGACATGGATCTTCAAGAATGTTTGGCCCGGAAGGACAGCGGCCAGATCTACTTTCCCGAACCGGAGCTGGTGGACGCCCAGCAAAAGGTGCTGGAACTGCAGTATGATTTCAACGCCACCCGCCCCGCCGAGCAGGAAAAGCGCCAGCAGCTGCTGAAACAGATGTTTGCCGAGATCGGCGAGGGCTGTTACATCGAGCCGCCGCTGCACGCCAACTGGGCGGGGCAGAACGTGCATTTCGGCAAAAACGTCTACGCCAACTTCAACCTGACGCTGGTGGACGATACCCACATCTATGTGGGCGACGGCGTCATGTTCGGCCCCAACGTTACCGTCTGCACCGGCACCCACCCGGTGCACCCGGAGCTGCGGGCCAGGCAGGCCCAGTACAACCTGCCGGTGCACATCGGCAGCTATGTGTGGGTCGGCGCCGGGGCGGTGATCCTGCCCGGCGTCACCATCGGCGAGGGCAGCGTCATCGGCGCGGGGGCGGTGGTCACCCAGGACATCCCTGCCAACGTGGTGGCCGCCGGCGTGCCCTGCCGGGTGCTGCGGCCCATCACCGAGCAGGACCGGCAGTATTACGGCAAAGGCCGCGCGGTGGATATCTGAACATGGCCGGACATGGCCGGCGCGGCAGAAATTTCTCTTTGCCCCGCGGGGGATGTATTCCCCCACGGGGCGTTTTGTGGTACAATATCCTTATCTGTAAAAGTTTCGCGCGTATCGCGCGGCCCCGGCGGTTCCGGCGGCACAGACAAGCAGCGGCGCACCCGGCGCGGGGCGCAGAAAGAGGTATCCTTTGAAAAAAGCACTGATCACCGGCGTGACCGGCCAGGACGGCAGCTACCTGTCGGAATTTTTGTTGGAGAAAGGCTACGACGTCCACGGCGTCATCCGGCGCTCGTCGGTGGATTTCCGCGAGCGCATCGCCCATTTGGAGGGCAACCCCCGCTTCCACCTGCATTTCGGCGATTTGAGCGACTCGATGAGCCTGGTGTCGGTCATCGGCAGCGTCCGCCCCGACGAGATCTACAACCTGGCGGCGCAAAGCCACGTGCAGGTCAGCTTTGACGTGCCCGAATACACCGCCGACGTGGACGCCACCGGCGTGCTGCGCATCCTGGAGGCGGTGCGGCTGTGCGGCCTGGCCAAGACCTGCCGCATCTACCAGGCCTCCACGTCCGAGCTGTTCGGCAAGGTGGAGGAAGTTCCCCAGAACGAGAACACCCCCTTCCACCCCTACAGCCCCTACGCGGTGGCCAAGCAGTACGGCTTCTGGATCACCAAGGAGTACCGGGAAGCCTACGGCATGTTTGCCTGCTCCGGCATTTTGTTCAACCACGAGTCCGAGCGCCGGGGCGAGACCTTCGTCACCCGCAAGATCACGCTGGCGGCGTCCCGCATCGCCCAGGGCAAGCAGGACAAGCTGTATCTGGGCAACCTGTCCAGCCTGCGGGACTGGGGCTACGCCAAGGATTATGTCGAGTGCATGTGGCTGATCTTGCAGAACGACAAGCCGGAGGATTTTGTCATTGCCACCGGCGAGCAGCACAGCGTGCGGGAGTTCTGCCAGCTGGCCTTCCACTATGCCGGCATCGAGCTGGAATTTACCGGCGAGGGCATGGACGAAAAGGGCGTCGACAAGGCCACCGGCAGGGTGCTTGTGGAGGTCAGCCCCGATTTCTACCGCCCCACCGACGTGGTCAACCTGTGGGGCGACCCCGGCAAGGCAAAGCGGGAGCTGGGCTGGAACCCCACCAAGACCAGCTTTGCCGAGCTGGTGCGCCTTATGGTGGAGCACGACATGCACAAGGTCGCCGTCGAGCGCGCCGAGGAGCACATCGCCTGCAACCTGGAGGAATACCTGGAGAAAGGTGTGGTGAAGTGATATGATGGACAAAAACGCAAAGATCTACGTCGCCGGGCATCGCGGCATGGTGGGGTCGGCCATCGTGCGGGAGCTGGAGCGCCAGGGCTACCAAAACATCATCACCCGCACCCACAAAGAGCTGGACCTCTGCCGCCAGGACGCGGTGGAAGCCTTCTTCGCCGCCGAAAAGCCGGAGTACGTCTTTCTGGCCGCGGCCAAGGTGGGCGGCATCGTGGCCAACGACGAGGCTCAGGCCGATTTCATGTACGACAACATGATCCTGGAGATGAACGTCATCCACGCGGCCTGGAAAAACGGCTGCAAAAAGCTGGAATTTCTGGGCAGCTCCTGCATTTATCCCCGCCTGGCGCCCCAGCCCATGCCGGAAAGCTGCCTGCTGACCTCGGCACTGGAAAAGACCAACGAGGCCTACGCGCTGGCCAAGATCTCCGGCCTGAAATACTGCGAGTACCTCAACCGCCAGTACGGCACCGACTACATCAGCGTCATGCCGACGAACCTGTACGGTCCCAACGACAACTACCACCCCACCCACAGCCATGTGCTGCCGGCGCTGATCCGCCGCTTCCACGAGGCGAAGGAGCAGAACCTGCCTTACGTGACCTGCTGGGGCGATGGCAGCCCGCTGCGGGAGTTTTTGTATGTGGATGACCTGGCGAACCTCTGCGTCTTTTTGATGAACCACTACTCCGGCAACGAGACGGTCAACGCCGGTACCGGCAAGGAGCTGACCATCAAAGAGCTGACCGAGCTGGTGGCCAAAGTGGTGGGCTACACCGGCGAGATCCGCTGGGACCCCACCAAGCCCAACGGCACCCCCCGCAAGCTTTTGGACGTCAGCAAGGCGACGGCCCTTGGCTGGACCTACAAGACCGAGCTGGAGGAGGGCATCCGCCTGACCTACCAGGACTTTTTGAACAACCCCATGCGCGCCGAGCGGTAAACCGCCCGGCGGCCGGCCCTGCCCGGCATGATTCCATTTTTCGGGAGGTCCCCCATGAACATCGTTCTGCTTTCGGGCGGGTCGGGCAAGCGGCTGTGGCCGCTTTCCAACGACGTGCGCTCCAAACAGTTCATCAAGATCTTCAAGACGGCCGACGGCGGCCACGAGTCGATGGTGCAGCGGGTCTACCGCCAGATCAAGGCGGTGGACCCGGACGCCACCGTCACCATCGCCACCAGCAAGACGCAGGTCTCGGCCATCCACAACCAGCTGGGGGAGGGGGTCGGCATCAGCGTCGAGCCCTGCCGGCGGGACACCTTCCCGGCCATTGCGCTGGCCACCGCCTATCTGGCCGACGTGCAGGGCGTCAGCCCCGACGAGGCCGTGGTGGTCTGCCCGGTGGACCCCTATGTGGAAAACGACTACTTCGCCGCGCTGAAAGCCCTGGGCGAGCAGGCCGCCAAAGGCGAGGCCAACCTGGTGCTGATGGGCATCCAGCCCACCTACCCCAGCGAAAAATACGGCTATATCCTGCCCAAAACCGACGCCCCTGTCAGCGAGGTGGAGACATTCAAAGAAAAGCCTGACGCCGAGACCGCCAAAGGCTACATCGCCCGCGGCGCTTTGTGGAACGGCGGCGTGTTCGCCTACAAGCTGGGCTATGTGCTGGACAAGGCCAGGGAGCTGCTGGACTACACCAGCTACCAGGACCTGTTCGACCGTTACGACGCCCTGCCCAAGATCAGCTTTGACTATGCGGTGGTGGAAAAGGAGCCAAGGATCCAGGTCATGCGCTTTGCCGGCCAGTGGAAGGACCTGGGCACCTGGAACACCCTGACCGAGGCCATGGGCGAGAGCGTGGTGGGCGAGGGCATTTTGAACGATACCTGCCAAAACGTCCACATCGTCAACGAGCTGGACGTGCCGGTGCTGGCCATGGGCCTGCAGGATGTGGTCATCTCGGCCAGCCCGGAGGGCATCCTGGTCTCGGACAAGGAGCAGTCCAGCTACATCAAGCCCTTTGTGGACAGGATCGACCAGCAGATCATGTTTGCCGAAAAGTCCTGGGGCAGCTTCCGGGTGCTGGACGTGGAGGAGGAGAGCCTGACCATCAAGGTCACCCTCAACGCCGGCCACAGCATGAACTACCACAGCCACCAGCGCCGGGACGAGGTGTGGGTGGTCGTCTCCGGCACCGGCCGCACCGTGGTGGACGGCGTCGAGCGGGAGGTCCACCCCGGCGACGTGGTGACCATGGCTGCCGGCAGCCGCCACACCGTCTTTGCCCAAAGCGAGCTGCAATTGATCGAGGTGCAGCTGGGCCGGGACATCACGGTGCACGACAAGCAGAAGTTTGAACTGGAATAAACCGGCCGCAGCGCGCGGCAAAGGAGAAAGCCCTTGCGCATCATTGTATCACCGGCCAAACAGATGGCCGTGGACACCGACAGTTTTGCCTGTGCCGGCCTGCCGCAGTTTCTGCCCCAGGCCCAGCGCCTGCTGGACGCCCTGCGCGCCCTGACGCCGCAGGCCCGCCAGGCGCTGTGGCGCTGCAGCGACAAGATCGCCGCCGAAAACGAACAGCGGCTGCGCACCGCCGACCTGCGCCGCGGCCTGACCCCGGCGCTGCTGGCCTACCAGGGCATCCAGTACCGCACCATGGCTCCCGGCGTATTCACCGACAGCCAGCTGGCCTATGTGCAGCGGCATCTGCGCATTTTGTCCGGCTTTTACGCCCTGCTGCGCCCCTTGGACGGCGTGGCGCCCTACCGGCTGGAGATGCAGGCAAAGCTCACGGTGGACGGCGCAAAGGACCTGTACGCCTTTTGGGGCAGCCAAATCGCCGACGCGCTGTTTGCCGAGACTGACACGGTGCTGGACCTGGCCAGCAAGGAGTACAGCCGGTGCATCGCCCCGTACCGCCCGGCGGGCGCGCGCATCGTCGAATGCCGCTTTGTGGAGGATGTGGGCGGCAGACTGGCCGAAAAGGGCACCTACTGCAAGATGGCCCGCGGCGAGATGGTGCGCTACCTGGCCGAGACAGATGCCCGGACAGCGGAACAGGCCCGGGGCTTTGACCGGCTGGGCTACCGCTTTGCGCCGGAACAGTCCGACGCGGGCTGCTATGTGTTTGTCCGCGACCCAAACGGCCCGCCCATGCGCCGGCCCTGACGGCTGCCGCAGGCGGCAGAGGATCGCCCGGCGGCGCGGCTGCCTGCCGCCATGGAGCCGCGCCGGAGAACTGTTATTAAATACGATTTGGACAAAACGAGAGCAATAAACAAAATGTATTGCACAAGAACAAGGAGGTACGCCCATGCTGCCAGTTGGGACCCAGGCCCCTGATTTCACCCTGCCGGACAAGGACGGCAACCCCGTCAGCCTGCGGGATTTCCGGGGCAAAAAGGTCGTTTTGTATTTTTATCCCCGCGACAACACGCCCGGATGCACCCGCCAGGCCTGCGCCTTTGCCAAAGCCGACCAGGACTTTGCCGGCAAAAACGCGGTGGTCATCGGCGTCAGCAAGGACAGCGCCGCCAGCCACCAGAAATTTGCCGCCAAGTACGGCCTGCCCTTTGTGCTGCTGTCCGACACCGAGACCGCCGTGCTGCAGCTGTACGACGTGTGGAAGGAGAAAAAGCTCTACGGCAAGGTCAGCATGGGCGTGGTGCGCTCCACCTACCTGATTGACGAAAACGGCGTCATCGCCGCCGCCCTGCCCAAGGTCAAGCCCGACGACAACGCCGCCCAGATGCTGGCGCTGCTGTAAGGCCGGCACTGCCACGGATCTCAAGCCTCCCCTTTTTGTGAAGGGGAGGTTTTTTTGCGCGCCCGGCCGCCGCCCGCCCCTGCGCAGGGGCCGATGCTTGCATCGGCCCGCCGTCGGGCGTTGAAGGCGACTGCTGTTTACGGGTCACTGCCCGCTTTCGGCCGCACTGTAGGGCGGGCGTTCACGCCCGCCCTACAGCATAAGGCACACGGGCGGTAAAACCGGGAACAGCGGGCTGCCGCATACCTCAAAAGCCTCCCCTGCAAGGGGAGGTGTCGCCGCAGGCGACGGAGGGGTGCCGCACCTGGCCCTGCAAATACCCTTCCGGGCTGCTGTGCTCTCCCGGCCGCCGCACCTCCCGCAAAACGCGGGGCAAGGCCCTGCCGGACCTTGCGGGATATTTCCGCCGCCAGTCGGCAATGCACCCCTCAGTCTGCGCCTTCCGGCGCATCCAGCTCCCCTTGCAGGGGAGCCTTTCTGTGTGCCGCCCCCTCAAAAGCCTCCCCTGCAAGGGGAGGTGTCGCCGCAGGCGACGGAGGGGTGCCGCACCTTGCTTAGGCAATATCTTGCCGGGTCGCCGCATCCTCCCGGCCACCATACACCCTGCAAAACACCGGGAAAGACCCTTCCCGGCCACCGCACTCTCCCGGCCGCCGCACACTCCTGCGTAGGGGCCGATGCTTGCATCGGCCCGCCGTCGGGCCTTAAAAACGGTGGCCGTTTACGGGTCGCTGCCCGTTTTCGGCCGCAATGTAGGGCGGGCGATCTCGCCCGCCGCCTGGGCCTTGTGGATTCATAGGCTTTGTGGAATGGTGTTTTGCATAAGCCGGCTGTGCCCCCGCCACCGCATGCCTCCCCGGCGGGCGTGAACGCCCGCCCTACAGCATAAGGCACACGGGCCGCAAAACCGGGAACAGCGGGCTGCCGCATACCTCAAAAGCCTCCCCTGCAAGGGGAGGTGTCGCCGCAGGCGACGGAGGGGTGCCGCACCTTGCCCTGCAAATACCCTTCCGGGCTGCTGTGCTCTCCCGGCCGCCGCACCTCCCGCAAAACGCGGGGCCAGGCCCTGCCGGACCTTGCGGGGTATTTCCGCCGCCAACCGGCAATGCACCCCTCCGTCTGCGCCTTCCGGCGCATCCGGCTCCCCCTTGCAGGGGAGCCTTCCGGGCTGCAAACCGGCGGCCCTTGCAAGCTCCCCGCCGCCCCCGCGGCTTGAAACATCATTGATACATTTCTGTTTTTATCATATAGTAGAGACAGAAAAGAGACCAAAAGCGCGGGGCGCATCCGGCAGGCGCTGCCCGCCCTGCCGCGCCCTGACCGCCGCCCCGCGCCAAAGGAGGCCCCCATGAACCCCATCCTGATCGTTGAGGACGAAGCCCCCATCCGGGAGCTGATCCGCCTGGTGCTGGCCCCGCTGGGCCGCCCGCTGGCCGACGCCGCCGACGGGCTGGCCGCCAGCCGCCTGCTGGACCAAAACACCTACGACCTGGTTCTTTTGGACGTGATGCTGCCCGGCGTCGACGGCTTTACCCTGATGCCCCAGCTGGTGGACAGCGGCACGCCGGTGATCTTTCTGACCGCAAAGGGGGACGTGTCCGACCGGGTGCGGGGGCTGCGCATGGGCGCCGACGACTACATCGTCAAGCCCTTCGAGCCGGCCGAGCTGCTGGCCCGCGTGGAGGGGGTGCTGCGCCGCACCGGCCGGGGCAGCCACATCCTGCGCGCCTTTGACGTGGAGATCGAGCCGGTGTCCCGCACCGTCACCCAGAACGGCCGGCCGGTGCAGCTGGCCCCGCGGGAGTTTGACCTGCTGGTGTTTTTGGTGCGCAACCGGGGCATCGCCCTGCACCGCGACGTGATCTACGAGCGGGTCTGGGGCGGCGAGAGCGAGACCGACACCCGCGTGCTGGACCTGAATATCCAGCGCCTGCGCAAAAAGCTGGGCTGGGGCGGGCGCATCCGCACCGTCTACCGCATCGGGTATATGCTGGAGGGCGCGCCATGAAGCTTTCGCAAAAACTGCTGCTGGCGGTGCTGCCGGTGCTGGGGCTGGTGCTGTCGCTGGGCGGGTGGCTGCTGATCCGGCAGGACTTTACCGCCTCGCTGGCCGCCATGCAGCGCCAGGCCGAGACCGAGCAGCTGCGGGAACGCAGCGCCCTGCAGGCCGAGCTGCTGGCCACCGACGTCGACCCGGTGCTCTACCTGCCGGAGTACGGCGCCGCCGTGGACCGCTATACCGGCGGCGAGCGGGCCTTTGCGCTGTTCTCGGACAGCGGGGTGCTGGCCTACTCGGCCATGCCGCCGCAGGTGCAGCTGGCCTGGCAGCTGGCATTGCTGGACGCCGACGGCGGCATGCTGCGCACCGCCGCGGACGGCAGCCGCTGGTATCTGATCGCCGACCGCATCCCGGTGCGGGAGACCGCCGTCTACTACGTGGGCGCCTACCCGATGGACACCGCCTACAACACCCAGGCCATGCTGCTGGCCAGCTATTTCTGGATCGAGCTGGCGGTGTTTGCGGCGGCGGGGCTGGCGGTCTGGTTTATGATCCACCGTCTGACCCGGCCGCTGCGGGCGCTGGACGCGGCCAGCCGGCAGATCGCCGCCGGCGACTACGCCCGCCGCACCGCGCTGCCCGGCAGCGACGAGATCGCGGCCCTCAGCCGCAGCTTTGACCATATGGCCGACGCCTTGCAGGCCGAGCTGGACAGCCGCGCCCTGGCCGTGCGCCAGCGGGAGGATTTTATCTCGGCGCTGAGCCACGAGCTGAAAACCCCCATGACCAGCATCCTGGGCTACGCCCAACTGCTGCGCACCGAGGGCGCCGACCCCGAACTGCGGGAGCGCGCCGCCGGCTACATCGCCCACGAGGCCCGCCGGCTGGAATCGCTCAGCCGCAAGCTGCTGGACCTGATGCAGGTCACCCGCGGCACCGTGACGCCGGGGCCGGTGCCGCTTTCCGCACTGCTGACGGCGCTGCGCCGCGCCCTGCCCCAAAACAGCCTGCCGCTGGCCGTCCGCGCGCCGGAGGCCCCCTGCACGCTGCGGGGGGACGCCGACCTGCTGTGCGACCTGCTGCTCAACCTGGTCACCAACGCGGTGCGGGCCGCCCCCAAAGACGGCTGCGTCCACCTGGACGTGACGGCGGCGGCCGACCGGGTGCAGTTTGCGGTGTGGGACACCGGCCGGGGCATCCCGCCCCGGGACCTGCCCCGCCTGACCGAGCCGTTTTATATGGTGGACAAGTCCCGTGCCCGCGCAGGCGGCGGCAGCGGGGTGGGCCTGGCGCTGTGCCAGGCCATCGCCGCGGCCCACGGCACCGCCCTTGCCTTTGAGAGCCAGCCCGGCCGGGGCACCTGCGTCCGCTTTGAGCTGGACCGCCTGCCCCCGCCTGAAGCCGGAGAGGAGGATGCCCCATGAACCGACCGAACACCTCCGCGGGCCGTCCGGCGCTGCGCCGCGCCGCCTGGGCGGCGGCCGCCGCCGGCCTGGCCCTCTGCCTGGCGCTGCCCGCCCTGCTGTGCGGGGCCGAGACCGCCGCGCTGGAGCGGGGCACCCTGGCCCGCCCGGCGCTGGAAAGCACCCTGACCGCCGAGGGCCAGGCCGACCCGCTGGCCCAGGCGCTGTACCAGGGGCGGATGCTGTTTGATACAAGCACCCAGAACATGGAGCTGGACCAGGACACCATCTATACCCGTCTGGCCCAGGGCACCGCCCGGCTGCAGCAGGGCGGCGTGCTGGAGGATGCCGCCGCCGGCCTGATCGGCGAGCTGCTGGACGCCGAGGGAGAATGGAACGCCACCCGCAGCGCCGACGGCCGGGTGGGGTACGAGCATTTTGTCTATTCCGGCCATCTGGTCCAGATGACCTGGCTGCCCGACCTGAGCCTGCCGGTGGAGTTTATGGCCGCCCACCCGTCGCTGCCCGCCGTCGACCCCGACCTGCTGCTGCAGTGCTGGCAGGCGTTTTTGGGCGAGGACAGCGGCAGCTGGCAGACGCTGCAGCCCGACAACCAGGTGCGCATGGCCTGGTCGGCCGACCGGCAGCTGCTGCTGTCGGTCTTTTCGGGGCCGGGCACGCTGGCGGTGCATGCCTACAGCCTGAGCCCCCAGGACTGCCAGGCCATGGTGGAACAATTGCAGGCCGACGCCGCTGCCGGCAGCCTGCCGGGGGAGGCTGCGCCATGAAACTGCTGCGCATCGCCGCTGCGGCGCTGCTGCTGGGCGCCGCACTGCTGGCGCCGCCCGCCGCCCGCCAGAGCGACCCGGCCCGCCGCACGCTGCCCCCTGCCGAAAGCCAGGATGCCGACCACGCCGCCACCGCCGACGGCGTTTACAGCCTGGACTGGGACGAGGCCGCGGGCACCGGCCTGCTGTGGTTCACCCGGTGGGACACCGCCAGCGCCGCGCCATTGTGCGCCCGGCGGGGCTGTACCCACACCGACGCCTCCTGCCCGGCCCGGCTGGAGGGCGGCGCCGGCGCCTGGCAGCTGTTTGCCGGCAACGGCCGCCTGCTTTTGCTGCAGCTGGAACCGGAGACGGGCACTGTGCAAAGCATCTGGGCAGTCTCGCCGGACGGCACCGGCCGCGCCCTGCTGCGTTCCTGCCCCGGCCTGCCCGGCTGGCAGCGGGGCAGCCTGCTGTGGGAGGATGACAGCGGCTTCTGGTTTTGGGCGTGGGAGCCTGGCCAAAGCGCGTCCCAGTTGGTATTCCTGCCCGCCGGCGGGCAGGAATACCAACAAATCGGCCTGCTGCCGGGCAGTGTTCTGGCGGTGCGGGACGGCGCAGTTTACAGCATAGAGTACCGGCAGGACGGCGAAACCTACGACTGGCTCATCCGGGCGCTGGACCTGCACAGCGGGCAGCAGCGGGAGGTGTGCAGCTTCCCCATGGAAGCCCAGCTGCTGCTGCGGGAGGACACGCTGTATTTCTGCCACTGGCAGGACGGCTGCGCCCTGTACACCAAAAACCTGCAGGACAGCGAGCCGCCCCGGCTGCGCTGCCGGCTGACGTCGCTGGGCAGCAGCTTTGCCGAGCTGGTGGACGCCAAAGGCGACCGCGTGGTGCTGCAGCGGGCCGGCGCCCAGTGGGCGGTGGACCTGAACAGCGGCGCCCGCACCTGGGTGCAGCCCGCCTGGCTGACGGCGCAGGATACGGAGGTCTGGTACCGCTACCCCTATCCCGCCCGGGGGACCTATTGCGGCGGCCATGCGCTGGTGTGGGGCTACGAGCGTACCGACAGCCAGTACGCCCTGGGGGACTACGGCCGCGTCGACCGCACCGCCGGTAGCCGGCCGGCCCCCTGCATCCTGGACCGCGACGCCTGGCTTGCCGGCCAGGTCCGCCTGACCGACGTGACGGTGGAAGGGTAGGGGAGCCGGCGCCAACGCCTCCCCTTTACCGGGGAGGCGGCTTTGAGCAAACTGCTGCTTGAAAGGTTCCCCTGAAAGGGTGACCTTTCTGTATGGCTGCCGCCCCGGAAGCCTCCCCTGCAAGGGGAGGTGTCGCCGCAGGCGACGGAGGGGTGCCGCACCT
>ERZ1643246.286-NODE-286-length-66397-cov-11.574568_pt1 | contig 66397 bp, 60 predicted proteins | sample MGYA00579265_ERZ1643246 | MGnify/ENA primary metagenome ERZ1643246 (study PRJEB29033, sample SAMEA4952261) | chicken gut metagenome | biome: Broiler Chicken; feature: Gastrointestinal Tract; material: Caecum | place: Ireland | collected 2018 | study: Broiler... | reverse complement strand
TATTGTTTATTATTATTACTTCATAACCCAGCTCTTTGAGCGTCCACACGCAGTGGACGGACGAATAGTCGAATTCGATGCCCTGACCTATGCGTATGGGGCCGGAACCTATAACTATTATCCTGCGCTTTTTGCTGCGCTTTACGAAGGGCTTGGCCTCGTCGTGGTCAGGCTCGTCGTAGGTCGAATAGAAGTACGGCGTCTGCGCCGCGAACTCTGCGCCGCAGGTGTCAACCATCTTGAACACGGCGTCCCTGTGCATAGGCAGCTTGTGCGCCGAAATCTTTTCGAGCTCTTTGTCGGGGTAGCCCATCTTTTTGCCGTGCATATACTGCGCGCGCGTCATAGGCTTGCCCGCAATCTCGTTTTCGAAATCCACGAGGTTTTTGAGCTTTTCCAAAAACCACTTGTCTATCTTGGTGATTGAGTGAATTTCGTCTATCGTAATTCCGCGCTTTATGGCGCTGAACACAACGAACAGCCTTTCATCGGTCAGCTCGTGCAGCTTGGCGTGAATTTCTTCATCGGAAAACTCTGCCATCTTGGGCATATTGAGCGTGCCGAGCGAAATTTCGGCGCCGCGCACGGCCTTCATTATAGCCATCTCGAAGGAGGTGCCTATTGCCATAACTTCGCCCGTGGCCTTCATTCTGGTGCCCAGAGTGCGCTTTGCGTACAGGAATTTATCGAAGGGCCACTTGGGCAGTTTTACTACCACATAGTCGAGCGTAGGCTCGAAGCAGGCATAAGTTTTGCCCGTGACGTCGTTCTTTATCTCGTCGAGGGTATAGCCGAGGGCAATCTTTGTGGCGACTTTGGCAATCGGGTAGCCGGTTGCCTTGGAAGCCAGCGCCGAAGAGCGCGAAACCCTGGGGTTTACCTCTATTACGGAATATTCGAAGGAATCGGGATTGAGCGCGAACTGGCAGTTGCAGCCGCCCTCTATGCCCAGCTCGGTTATTATGTCGAGCGAGGCGGTGCGCAGCATCTGGTACTCTTTGTCCGAAAGCGTTACGGCGGGCGCGATTACTATCGAGTCGCCCGTATGTATGCCTACGGGGTCGAAGTTTTCCATCGAGCAGACGGTGAGCACGTTGCCCGCGCCGTCGCGCAGAACTTCGAACTCTATCTCCTTCCAGCCGCCGATGTACTTTTCGATGAGCACCTGCGTTATGGGCGAAAGCATAAGACCGTTGTGGGCTATGATTTTAAGCTCCTCCTCGTTATGAGCAACGCCGCCGCCCGCGCCGCCAAGCGTGTATGCGGGGCGCACTATTACGGGGTAGCCGCCAATCTTTTTTGCCACTTCAAGGCACTCTTCCACCGTGTATGCGATGTCGGAGGGAACGACGGGCTGGTTTATCTTCTGCATCGTCTCTTTGAAGAGCTCCCTGTCCTCCGCCCTGTCTATCGCGCTTAAATTTACGCCTATCAGCTTTACTCCCCACTCGTCCAGAAAGCCCTCTTTGGCAAGCTGGCAGCCGAGGGTAAGGCCCGTCTGTCCGCCGAGGGAGGCAAGAAGGCTGTCGGGCCTCTCCTTGATTATAATTCTCTTTAATGTGTCTATCGTGAGGGGTTCGAGGTAGATTTCGTCCGCGAGCGCCTTGTCGGTCATTATGGTTGCAGGGTTGGAGTTGCACAGAACAACGTCGAGCCCCGCGTCTTTAAGAACGCGGCAGGCCTGCGCGCCGGCGTAGTCGAACTCCGCCGCCTGGCCTATTACTATGGGGCCTGAACCTATTACCAGAACTTTTTTGATATCCTCTCTCTTAGGCATGGTACCTGCCCTCCTTTATGTTGAGTATGAATTTATCGAACAGGAAAGAAGCGTCCATAGGACCGCCGCAGGCTTCGGGGTGGAACTGAACGGTGTATGCGTTGAGCTCGGGATATTCAAAGCCCTCGCAGGTGCCGTCGTTGGCGTTTACAAAGCTGAGTTTGCCGCCCTCCACGCTCGACGAAATTACCTCGTAGCCGTGGTTCTGGCTGGAAATGTATACCCTGCCCGTATCGAGGTTTTTGACGGGCTGGTTGGAACCGCGGTGGCCGTACTTCATCTTCTTGGTTCTGCCGCCCATTGCAAGCGCGAACAGCTGGTGGCCGAGGCAGATTCCGAATATGGGAAGTTTGCCCGCAAGTTTTTTGATGTTGGCAATAACTTCGGTATTCTCGGAAGGGTCGCCGGGGCCGTTTGTGAGCATAAGGCCCTGCGGCTCCAATGCGAGAATCTGTTCGGCGGTATAGTACGAAGGCACCTTCATACAGTAACAGCCGCGCTTTGCAAGCTCGCGCATAATGTTGCGCTTCGCGCCGAAATCCCAGACGGCCACTTTTATGCCGTTCGGGTCGCCGAGGTATTCAATCTCGTCGCAGGTGACAGATTTTACCGCGTCTTTAATCGTATAGGCGCGCACCTCGTCGAGGTCTTTGAGCGGCTTTTTGGTTATTGCCGCGTTCATAACGCCCGCTTCGCGCACGATTTTAGTGAGTTCGCGCGTGTCGATTCCGTATATTCCCGGTATACCCTGTTTTTTGAGATAGTCGTCTATCGTGCCGCCGCACCTGAAATTCGAAGGCTCGTCGCACTTCTCCCTGACGATATAGGCCGTAACCCAGGGCTTTTTGCTCTCTGTATCGGCCTCAATCATTCCGTAGTTGCCGATGAGCGGGAAAGTCTGCGTGACTATCTGCCCGTAGTAGCTGGGGTCGGTCAGCGTTTCGATGTAGCCCGTCATACCGGTGGTGAACACGAGCTCGCCCACGACCTCTTTCTGTGCGCCGAAGGCGTACCCCGTGAACTGTCTGCCGTTTTCAAGCGTCAAATAAACTTTGCTGTGTTTCATCTATCCTTCCTTTTCTTATGGTTATGTAATCGGATAAAATTTATAAAGACCTGCAAAAGCCGCACCGCCGCAACCGGCGGCGCATACATCTGCCTCTTTGCTCCCTCATTCTGCGCGCGGACAATCAGGCCGCGCATTTTGTTGTATTTACAAGGCGTGCCAATAAGGCGTGCCGCCGCGCGGTTTAAGCGCGCGCCTTACCTCATCAGTTTTACCATTACCGCCTTCTGCGCGTGCAGTCTGTTTTCGGCTTCGTCGAAAATTTCTTTGGCGTGCGCCTCGAATACGCCGTCGGTAATCTCCTCCCCGCGGTGGGCGGGCAGGCAGTGCATCACCATTACGTCCTCTTTGGCGTTCTTTATATTCTTTTCGTTTATCTGGAAGCCCTTGAATACGTTCTCGCGCTCCTTCTTCTCCTTTTCCTGGCCCATCGAAGCCCACACGTCGGTATAGAGCACGTCGGCGCCCTCTATTGCGGAGTTCACGTCGGAGGTGACGGTTAAAAGGCCGCTCTCCTTGCCCCACTTCACGAGTTCCGCGTCGGGCTCGTACCCTTCGGGGCAGGCCACGGTGAAGTTCATTCCCATCTTTACGGCGCCTACGATAAGGCTGTTTGCCATATTGTTGCCGTCGCCTATGAACGCCATTTTAAGTCCCTTGAAGGTGCCCTTGTATTCGCGTATGGCCATAAGGTCGGCAAGCACCTGGCAGGGATGGCAATAGTCGGTGAGGCCGTTTATTACGGGAATGGAGCCGTACTTTGCAAGGTCTTCGACTTCCTGCTGGGCAAAGGTACGTATCATTATGCCGTCGAGATAGCGCGAAAGCACGCGGGCGGTGTCCTGCACGGGCTCGCCCCTGCCTATCTGCAAATCATTGCTCGACAAAAACAGCGCGTATCCGCCAAGTTCGTACATACCCGCCTCGAACGAAACCCTCGTGCGGGTGGACGCCTTCTGGAAAATCATACCAAGTTTTTTGCCTTTAAGGTATTCCTTCTGTATGCCGTTGTTGCGCTCGAATTTGAGCTGGTCGGCGAGGTTGAGTATAGAGAGAATTTCCTCCCTTGAAAGGTCGCCGAGTTTTAACAGATGTTTCATTGGCTTATTACCTCGTTTAAGATTTTGAGCGCAAAGTCTATATCGTCTTTGCTTATGGTAAGGGGCGGCAGCAGGCGCACGTTTGAGTGTGCCGTGAGCACCAGAAGCCCCCTCTTCATACATTCGTTTGCAACTTCCGCAGCGGGCTTATCGGTATGAATGCCTATCATAAGACCCATCCCCGTGACCTCTTTTACCCCGTCAATCTTTTTAAGACCCTCGCGGAAATATTCGCCCTTTTCGCGCACCGATTGCAGAAGTTTTTCGTCTATGCGCGAAAGTATGCTGTATGCGCCCGCGCACACTACGGGGTTGCCGCCGAAAGTAGAGCCGTGGTCGCCGTGGCCGAACACGCCTGCGCACTTTTCAAACAGCATACAGGCGCCTATCGGAAGTCCTCCGCCAAGGCCCTTTGCCGTGGTGACGATGTCGGGCGAAACGCCGTATGCCTGGTATGCATACAGCCGTCCCGTTCTGCCGTTGCCCGTCTGCACCTCGTCGCAGATAAATACAATATCGCGTTCCCTGCACAGCTTTTCAACCGCCTGAACAAAGTTTTTATCCAGAACGTTGACTCCGCTCTCGCCCTGAATGCACTCTATCATCACGGCGCAGGTATTTTCGTTCACGCAGGCCTCGACGCCCTCGATTGTGGGGTCTGCATACACAAACCCTTCGGGGAACGGGCCGTAATATTTATGGAAGGCGTCCTGCCCCGTGGCGGCGAGCGTTGCAAGCGTTCTGCCGTGGAAGGACTCCTTCAAAGTTATTATCTGTTTTCTGTCGGCGCCGTATTTAATTTCCCCGTACTTTCTTGCAGCCTTTATGGCGCACTCGTTGGCCTCGGCGCCGCTGTTGCCGAAGAATACCTTCTTCGCGCCCGTCCTTTCGCACAGCAGGCGCGCAAGGTCTGCCTGCGGCTTTGTGTAATAAAGGTTGCTGGCGTGCTGTATGCTGTTCATCTGGGCAATTACCGCATTTTTCCACTCTTCGTCGTTCACGCCGAATATGTTCACGGCTATTCCGCTGCCGCAGTCAACGTACTCCCTGCCGTCGTAATCGTACAGCCTGCTGCCCTTTCCCTCTTTGAAAGCCACGGGAAAGCGCGCATAGGTGCCCGCTATATATTTTTTATCCTCTTCAATTATATCCTTCGATTTCATATTTTTTCTCCGTGCTTACAACACCCGCATACTAAAAGAAAGACTGATTTAATGCAATAAATCAGTCAACTGTAAAACATAGTGCCGCTGCCTTCCTCAGACAAAATCTCCACCAAAATGGAATGGTAAACCCGTCCGTCGGTTATAAACACCTTGTTTACTCCGCGGCGGATTGCATCTTTGCAGCACTCTATTTTAGGAATCATACCCCCCGATATTATTCCCTGCTTTACAAGCGCGGGAATATCTGAGACGTATACCTTTTTTATAAGACTTTCGGGGTCGTCCTTGTTCTCCATAAGCCCCTTTATGTCTGTCATAAGAATGAGGCTTTCGGCGCCTATCGCCCCCGCGATGGAAGCGGCCGCCGTGTCTGCATTCACGTTATAAACGTTGCCGTCGCCGTCGAAGCCAATCGGCGCTATCACGGGCACGTAGCCCATACTCAAAAGGTCTGTTATTATCTCTGCGTTTACGTTCACAATCTTTCCCACGAAGCCGAGGTCATCAGAAAGTTTTTCGCATTTGAGCATATGCCCGTCTTCGCCGCAGAGGCCTATCGCCTTGCCGCCCGCCGTGCAGAGGTGGTCGACGAGCGACTTGTTTACCTTGCCCGCAAGCGCCATCCGCGCGATTTCCGCCGTCTGCTCGTCGGTATAGCGGAGACCGTTTACGAACTTTGGAACGATGCCCATCTTTTTGGAAATTTCAGAAATTTCGGGTCCGCCGCCGTGGACGAGCACGACTTTTATGCCGAGCGCGCTTAAAACCGCCACGTCGTTCATAACCGACGATTTGAGCTTTTCGTCGGTCATAGCGTTGCCGCCGTACTTTATGACTATAATCTTATTATAGTATTTCCTGATGTATGGCAGAGCTTCTATCAGAAACTCGGCCTGTTCCTGCTTATCCATTAAATTCTCCGTAATTTATATGCGCCCTGCGGCTTCTGCCTTTCGGGCAAAACCTGCGGCGCACTCCGTTTAAAAGCCCCGCCGCGGCCTTTATTGAACATTTTTTAAGAAGGCTAACCGCCCTTTAAGTGCGGTAGTCGCCGTTGATTTTTACGTAGTCGTAGGTGAGGTCACAGCCCCAGGCCGAGGCCTTGCAGCCGCCGGACTTCAAATCTATGTTTATCTGCACTTCGTCGCGCGAGAGTACTTTTTTTGCAAAATCTTCGTCGAAGGGCACCCCGCTGCCGTCTTTGCACACGGGAAGATTGCCCGCCGCCGATTTAAACGCGACGTCTATTCTGTTTACGTCCACCTTTTCGCCCGCGTAGCCTATGGCGCACAGCACCCTGCCCCAGTTTGCGTCGGAGCCGAACATTGCCGCCTTTACAAGCGAAGATTTTATTACCGACCTCGCCACGTTTTTGGCAATTTTGGAGGTCTTTGCACCCCTTACGTTGCACTCAATCAGCTTGGTTGCGCCCTCGCCGTCCTTGGCTATCATACGCGAAAGTTTTACCGTGCAGTGATGCAGCGCCCTTTTGAAGACCGTGTAATCTGCCCCTGCCGCTGCAATCTGTTCGTTGCCCGCAAGTCCGTTTGCAAGTATGCAGCAGGTATCGTTGGTGGACTGGTCTCCGTCTATGCTGACCATATTGAACGAAGTTTTCACATCGTCCGAAAGCGCCTTCTGCAACATTTCGGAAGATATGTTTACGTCGGTGGTTATGAATATCAGCGTGGTCGCCATATTGGGACAAATCATTCCCACGCCCTTAGCTATCGCGCCTATGCGGCAGACCTTTCCGCCGACTTCGAACTCAACCGCGACAGACTTGGGAACGGTGTCGGTGGTCATAATCGCCTCCGCCGCCGCGTCGCTGTTTGCGCCCGTCTTTGAATAGAGCTCGTCAATAGCCGCCGCCATAGGGGCAATGTCGAGGGGAACGCCTATTACGCCCGTCGATGCGACGATTACGTCGGAAGGGGAAATGCCCGCAACCTTCGTAACCAGCGCGCACATCTCTTCGGCAACCTTTTCGCCGTCTTTGTTGCAGGTGTTGGCGTTACCGCTGTTGCAGATAACCGCCTGCGCCTTCCCGTCTGAAAGATTGCGCTTTGTAACCACCACGGGCGCGCCCTTTACTAAGTTCTGGGTATATACTCCCGCCGCCGCGCAGGGGACATCGCTTAAAATGAGGGCAAAGTCCTTCTTTTCTTTATTTTTACGTATGCCGCAGTGTATGCCGCCCGCCTTGAAGCCCTTGGGGGCGCACACTCCGCCGCTTATCTCTTGCAAAAGTTTCATTTTACGTTCACGCCTTATTTTCGGCCGAAAGGCCCTTCGCGACGCTCTTATATAGATTATAGCTTAAAAACGCCGCGCCGTCAATCGACTTTTTAATATAAATATTAAAAGATAAAATTTGATATATATAAACTTTGTATAACGGCGCCGATAAAGGCGCCCGCCTGCAACCGGGCAAATAAACTGCGCGCGGCTGCACACCCGATAAACATCACCGCCGGCAATGCACTTTTGCCGCACCCTGCCGTAACGCGCATACCAACCGCCCGCGCCCGCCACTTTTACGCAGGCCCTGCCTGCTTTAAGCAAGTAATCCCGCTTTTATGCGGGCGCCAACCGGCAAAAGAAAAATGCAGGCGGAAAATTTATACAAGCGAGAAAGTTTCGTCCAGTCCGAGCATAATGTTCATATTCTGCACGGCGGCGCCAGAGGCTCCCTTGCCGAGATTATCGAACACGCTGCACAGCAAAATCATATCGTCGTTGCCGCTCACAAAAATTTTCAAAAGGTTGGTGCCCGCAAGCATATTTGCAGGAAGATAGGCGGGAACCTCGTCTTTTTGCGCAACTTTTATAAAGTTTTGCCACGCATAGTACTCTGCAAAATAGTTTCTAATGTCCTCTACGCCCATATTTTTGTGAAGCAGCCTGCGATAGAGCGGAACGGTTACGCACATTCCGCAGTAAAAGTCGGAAACGATGGGGTTGAATATGGGGGAATGTGAAAGCCCGCACTCTTTAACCATCTCGGGAATGTGCTTGTGCGAAAGGGTAAGCGCGTATTGCCTGGGCGAATCGAGCAGGATATCCCTCTCCTCCGCCTCGTACTCGGCAATCATCTTTTTGCCTCCGCCCGAATACCCCGTCACGGAATGGGCGACGAACGGGTAGTCTGCGCCAACAATGCCGCCCTTTACGAGGGGCGCGACAAGCGAAATGAAGCCCGTGGCGTGACACCCGGGGTTGGCAACGCGATTTGATTCAGCTATCTCACCCCTGCGCTCCTTTGAAATTTCCGGCAGGCCGTATACCCATTCGGGATTGGTGCGGTGCGCCGTCGAGGCGTCGATTACCCTCGCCCTTTTATTCTCTATAAGCGAAACCAATTCCCTTGCCGCCGCGTCGGGCAGGCACAGAAAGCTGATGTCGGCGGAGTTCAGACACTCCTTTCTCGCCTTCGGGTCTTTGCGCTTCTCTTCGGGAAGAGCGATAATGTTTACGTCGCCGCGCTTTGCCAGCCTTTCAAATATCTGCAAGCCCGTGGTGCCTTCCCGCCCGTCAATAAACACGTTATACATCTTTTATCTCTCTCACGCCGCCAAGAATTTCTGCGTTTGGCGGCATACGCAGTACAAAGCGGCGTTAAAAAGCCGCTTTGTACCTGAAATAATTTAAATTTTGCGTTAAAAACTCCGCGCGTGCGTTAATAAATATTCACGCCGCCGCAAACCCTTTTTACTTCAACTTCTTTTCGTCGAGCAGGGCCTTTATCTTGATAGGCAGACCGAACAGATTGATGAAGCCTGCGGAATCGGTCTGGTCGTAGCAATGGTCCTCACCGAAGGTTGCAATATCTTCGCTGTACAGCGAGTAAGGCGAAGTTATGCCGGCGTTCATCACGTTGCCCTTATAAATGCGCAGCTTCACGTCGCCCGTAACCGTCTCCTGCGTCTTATCCACGAACGCATCGAGAGCCTCGCGCAGGGGCGTGAACCACTGTCCGTCGTATACCATTTCACCGTACTTCACAGCTATAAGCTGCTTATAATGCGCCGTAGCCTTGTCGAGGCAGACAGATTCAAGAAGTTCGTGAGCGGTATATAGTATTGTACCGCCGGGAGTTTCGTATACGCCGCGGCTCTTCATTCCGACAAGCCTGTTTTCAACCATATCGATTATGCCGACGCCGTTTTCGCCGCCTATTTTATTGAGCTTTTCGATGATGGCCACGCTGTCGAGTTTCTCGCCGTCGATTGCGGTGGGAATACCCTTTTCAAAGTGAATGGTTACGTATGTGCTCTTGTCGGGCGCCTTCCAGGGGGACACGCCGAGTTCGAGAATTTTATCGTACTGCGGCTCGTTGGCGGGGTCTTCCAAATCAAGTCCCTCGTGCGAAAGGTGCCACAGGTTTTTATCCTTGGAATAGTTGGTCTCCCTGGTAATTTTAAGCGGAATGTTGTGTGCTTCCGCATAGTCAATTTCTTCGTCGCGGCTCTTTATGTTCCATATGCGCCAGGGGGCGATTATGGGCATTTCGGGCGCAAACGCCTTTATCGCAAGTTCAAAACGCACCTGGTCGTTGCCCTTGCCCGTGCAGCCGTGGCAGATTGCGTCGGCGCCCTCTTTCTTGGCAATTTCAACAATCCTCTTCGCGATTACGGGGCGCGCGAACGAAGTACCCAGAAGGTACTTGTTTTCATACACGGCGCCCGCCTTCATCGTGGGATAGATGTAATCTTCGATGAATTCCTTGCGGAGGTCCTCTATATACAATTTGGAAGCGCCCGTTTTAAGCGCCTTTTCTTCAAGCCCTTCCAGCTCAGACTGCTGTCCGACGTCGCCTGAAACAGCTATAACTTCGCAGTTGTCGTAATTTTCTTTGAGCCAGGGAATGATTATCGACGTATCAAGTCCGCCCGAATAAGCTAAAACTACCTTTTTAATCTTCTTTTCCATAACAATATTTCGTCCGATGATTATTTTTGACTCCCCTTCTTCGGTTCGTCCCGCAAATTATACAATATACCGCCCTGCAAGTCAAGCGTTTACCATATCAATTTTGAATATTTTATAAAATATTTTGCATAAATATTCATTATTTATACAAAATCAGCGAATAATTGCATAAATATACAAATATAAGTATGCCGCAGCTATGCGCAGTTTTGCAGCTGCGTTGCGACGGCCGAAAATTATGCCGGCAAACACCGCCGCAGAAACTGTAAACGCAACGCGGCGTGGCCGCGTGCAAAGCGACGGCAAAGCCTCCGTCAATACATTTTTGACAAAAAATTGTATCTCTTCATCTCTTTGCGCAGAAGTTTATACGAAGGCTCGAGCCTTTCAACAAGCTGCCAGAATGAAGGCGAATGGTCTCTGTGGACGATGTGGCACAGTTCGTGCACCATTACATACCTCTGCAATTCGGGCGGAAGCATAAGAAGTTTAAAATTGAAAACAATGTTGCCCTTTGCGTCGCAGCAACCCCACATACTTTTGTACGCACGGAAGCTCACGCCCGCGGAATGCAGCCCGCACCTTGCCTCTTCCTCTTTAAACCGCGACAAAAACTCTTCGCCCAGACTGTTTGCGTATGCAGCTTTGAAGCCCCTGGGCGAGGTGACGTGTACGCCCTGTCCGTCGATAAAGTTGCGGGTACTTTTTATTACGGGCACGCGCTCGCCGCGCACGTAGGCCTCGGCATAGTCTTTCACGCGCTGGCCCGCAAGCACGTTTGCGCTGTTGAAGGCGAGCGCCCTCTCAATCCACGCGCGCTTTTCAGCCACGACGTTTTCTATGTCGCGCTGTGTTGCACGCGCGGGCGCGCGCACTATAATTTTATTGTCTTCCGTAACTTTGATGGAATAAGTTCTGCGGCTGCTCCTCTGTACAGTATATTCAAATCTTGCCATTTTTCTTTAAAGCGCCCGCGCGGCAAAAAGCCGCGCGGGCAAAAAATTTTTTAAATCAGTTTTTGAAGAAAAACATCTTCATACGCACGCGCGCCTCACCGTCCACGCGCCCCTCGATATAGCTGAATTCACCGTCGTCGCGGCGGAAAAATTCCAGCTTCTCGCCGTACTTGCACTGCTTTACGTATGTAATCTGCACGCTTTTAAGGCTTCTTTCCTTCATTTCGTCAACGCTGAACGCGTCCATACACATATCTGCGTACTTGGTATTGTTTACGTGGTTATAATGGTCGTAATCGGAATAAGATACCAGCTTTTCGTACTTCTTTTCGCCCTCTTTAAGCGGCGGCAAGCGCCACGAATTGAAGTCGAGCGCGCGGAAGTCGTTATATTCGCGCGTGTCGCCCTCGAAGAACGCCGACGTGGGCAGAACGGAAAAAGTATTCAAATCGACCATACACCAGCGCGTCGAACCGGCGCACACCTTTTCGTCGCCCGAATAAACTTCGAACTCCCTAAAAAATATGGTGTTCTTGGGCTTCATCGGCCAGGTGTGAACGGTAAGTTTATCCCTGAAAACTATGGGGCGGTAAATTTCAATATACCAGTTGGCAAGAATAAAACCTATGCCGCGCGGAGCGATGTCGTCGTATCCGAAGCCGAGCTCGTCGGCAGAAAGGCACGCCGATTCCTCCAATATCGAAAGCAAAGACGAAAGTTTGAGTTCGTCTTTGAAGTCAACGTCGGTATATCGTATTTCGTAAGTTTTTATATGCCTGTACATACTATTGTCGTCCTCTTATCAATGTAATTTTATTATATCACCGCTGAACAAAAAAGTCTAACAAATGCGGCCGCAAAGCACCATTTAAGTTTTATTATGTTTGACATAGTACTATAAATATTGACAAACTATTGACATTCAGCCGCAATATATGGTATAATTTAATCAAATTTACAGGAGAAACACTATGGACGACAACACCGAAGAATTTGAAGGCAATGCAGCCGGCAAAAGTTCTATCAGCGCCGACCTGATAAGGGGACATATCAATACCATAATTCTCCGCTCGCTGTACGACAGAGACAAGTACGGCTACGAGATAATAAACGAGATAAACGAAAAGAGCCACGGGCAGTACACCCTTAAACAGCCCACGCTTTACAGCGCGCTTAAAAGGTTGGAAAACCAGGGGTATATTCAGGCTTACTGGAAACAGGACGAAGTGTCTGCCGGGGGCAGAAGGAAATATTTCCGCCTTACGGACAGCGGCCGCGAAATAACCGAGCACAACCAGGCTGAATGGGAATATTCGCGTACGGTAATCGATAATCTTATATCGGACAGGAACTTCGATTTCAACCAGCCTGCGCCCACTCCCGTCGACTTCAAAATTCTGAAACAGGCCACCTCTCGCGTGCCCGTGATTCACGGCGAAGGCGAGGAAGGTGAAGAAGACGCGGAAGACGCCGAAAACAAGCAACCCGCCGCAGGCGAGCCGCTGATTGAGGCACGCACCTACACCGTATCGGAAGAGGCGCAGACGATTTACATAGACGACCCCACTAAGCCCGCAGAAAAAGAGGAAAAGGCTGACGGCGACGGGGAAAAAAGCGATACTGTGGTATATTCCGCAGAGACTGAAAAACCTCTCTCTTACTCAGAACAGGTATTTGAAAGCGGCTCTACGCTTGCTACGGAAAAAAGTCAAGCCGAAGGCACTGCGGACGAAGCAGAAAAAAACCAACAGCCGCAACCTGAGGAAAGCGAAAGCATTGTAACGGAAAGCGTTGAACATCAAAGCGTTGCGGCGGAAGCTGCCTCACAGCAGACGACGTATACCGAACGCACCGAAGAGAGCGTTCAGAGCGCGCCTGCACCGCAGCCTTCCGAAAACACGGAAGTTTACGAAGAAAACACCTACTCCTCCCAGCCGCAAACAGATGCCTTTGCCGCAGAGAGGGCGCGGTACGCATCTCAGCTTTCGACCTCTGCCGAAGAAGAACAGCGCAGGCAGGTTCACGAAAACTATATGAAGCTGATTGCGGGCGACGACGAAAAGAAGCCTGAAAGAGAAGAGACTGCCGAACCGCTCATATACAATGCCCGCCCCGAACAGGAACGCGACTATAAGAACCTTATAGATAAGCTGTTCGACAGCGCATTGAAAAATAACGAACCCGAACCCGTTCAGCAGCCCGCACCGCAGCAATCCCAGGCGGCGCCGCAGTACGTTCAGCAGCCCGCGCAGTCTTACGAACCGCCCGCGGAACCTGAACCCGTTCAGCAACTGCATTACGGAAGCTACCTTGACGCCAGCAGAAAAGCCGCCTCTGACGGGCTTAAAATCAACACCTCGGAAGACGCATTTGCGGCGGGCGCGGCAAGACAGACCACCTACGACAAAGGCGCAACTTTATTCAAATGCTCGCTTATAATAGGCATAATAATGTTGCTTGAATTTACGCTGACTCTGCTGTTCAGGAACGAGCTTGGCGTTTCGATAGCCTACCCCATTGTCATACTTTCGCTCGGCCTTGCGCTCGTACTCGTATGCGGGGTGCTGTTCGGCGCGCGCTGGGGCAACCATATGCGCAAACCCACAAGCCTGCGTTACATCATCACCGCGGGCGTGATTACCGTCATACTCATCTGCATAATAATAATCTTCGCGGCGGTTATACAGACCAACTGGTCGTCCACCGCGCAGGTAATGGCAAACGTGGTAATACCCTGCATAATAGCGCTGAACATACCTATATTCACGCTCAGCTTCTACCTGTTTACCAAGTGAGAGGAAATATATGAAACTTTTGGCCGTAGTTCATTCAACGCACATCGGGAACACTATGCAGATAGCGGAAGCTATGGCAGAAGTAGCTCCGCTCACCATTGCAGAATTTGAAAATATAGATAAATATAACCTTTCGCAGTACGACGCGGTGGGCTTCGGCGGAGGCATAAACGCAGGCAGTCACGACGGAAAACTTTTATCATTCGTGCAGAAACTGCAAAGCGTGCCAAAGTATTCGTTTGTATTCTCCACCAGCGCCACGGGCAAGTACCAAAAGTACAACAAAAAACTTATCTCTCTGCTCGAAAGCAGGGGAAGCAAAGTTTTAGGCTCGTTCGGCTGCAAAGGGCTGTGTAAATTCTTTATTTTCGCGCTCGCAGGCGGTATAAACAAGGGCCGCCCGAACATTGACGATTTTGATGCGGCGCAGGATTTTATAATGCAGGTTATGGCCGAACTTGAAAAGGAAAAGGCCAGACTGTAAGGCAGTAAGCCTGATTTTGCATTATTGCATAAACAAGCAACTCAACATAAACGCGCCGGCCGCGGGGCTGAATAATCTGCCCCGCGGCTTTTTTATTCCGCTTTTAATTCTTACGGCAACGGCCGCCGCTATTTCATCTGAATGCAATCCCGCTAAAAGATTTTCACAATATTCGTCAATGCTGCTAAGTCGAAATAACATCGAATTCAAACGGCACGGGCGATAAGGTGCTTTGCTTTTACTGAATGAGAGCCCTGCGCCGTTCGCGCCAGAATATTACAAACAACAAAAAGTGAGGAAGAAAAATCTTCCGCACTTTTTCGCGCCGCAGGCGCGTATACATTCAATTTTTGCTTTTAAAATTTTTACTTCGCGTATTCCACGCTTCTGAATTCGCGGATTACGTTTACTTTTATCTGTCCGGGATATTCAAGCTCAGATTCAATCTTCTTTGCTATATCCTTGGCAAGGAAGAGCGCCTGGGCGTCGTCAATCTGTTCGGGCTTGACGATTACCCTCACTTCTCTGCCCGCCTGAATGGCGTAGCTCTTGTCTACTCCGTTGAACGAGGACGCTATCTCTTCGAGCTTTTCAAGGCGCTTTACGTAGTTGGTGCCTGTTTCGCGCCTTGCTCCGGGCCTTGCGCCCGAAATTGCGTCTGCCGCGGCTACGAGCACGGCCTCAACCGTCTTGGGTTCAACGTCGCCGTGGTGAGCCTCTATGGCATTGACGATGTTGGCGTTTTCCTTATACTTCTTGGCGAGGTCTGCGCCGAGGCGTATGTGCGTGCCTTCCTGCTCGTGGTCTACCGCTTTGCCTATGTCGTGCAGAAGTCCCGCACGCTTTGCAAAGTTGACGTCGAGCCCCAGCTCCTGAGCCATAAGACCTGCAAGCAGGGCAACCTCTATCGAGTGCCTGTAAACGTTCTGTCCGTAGCTCGTCCTGTATTTGAGCCTGCCAATCAGCTTTATAAGCTCGGGGTGAAGCCCGAAGATTCCCACTTCGAACATCGCGCTTTCGCCCGCCTGCTTTATCTCCTGGTCGAGCTCCTTTTTGACCTTTTCTACCGTCTCTTCTATGCGCGCGGGATGAATTCTTCCGTCCGCAATCAGCTTTTCAAGCGCAAGCCTTGCAACTTCGCGCCTTATGGGGTCGAAGCCCGAAAGGATTACCACTTCGGGAGTATCGTCTATGATGAACTCTATTCCCGTGGCGTTTTCAAGGGCGCGTATGTTTCTGCCCTCTCTTCCGATTATCCTTGCCTTCATATCGTCGCTGGGAAGGGAAACGGTTGATACCGTCGTTTCTGCCGTATGGTCGGCGGCGCAGCGCTGAATGGCAAGCGTGATAATCTTTTTTGCCTCGTTTGTGGCCTCTTCCTTTGCAGTCTGTTCAATATTCCTTACCTGCAAAGCCACGTCGTGACGAACGTCGTCAAGAATCTCGTTGGAAAGGAGCTGCTTTGCCTCGTCTTTGGTGAGCTGGGCAACCTTTTCGAGTTCCTGAATCATCAGTTCGTGCTGATGGTTGATTTTATCCTGGGTCTTTTTGATTTCCTGTTCCCTGTCGGCAAGTTTTTTCTGCTGCTGTTCAAGGGCGTCGGACTTCTTTGTCAGCGAGTCCTCCCTTTTATCGAGATTATCTTCCCTTTGGGTAAGGCGCTGTTCCTGCTTTGCAAGTTCAGCTTTCTTTTCTTTGCTTTCGCGTTCAAAATCGTTTCTGAGTTTAAGTTCCTGTTCCTTTGCCTCTAATATGGCTTCCTTTTTGAGGTTCTTGCATTCTGCCTGAGCTTCGGCTACCATCCTTTTGGCTCTTTCAGACGCTTCGCCGAGTTCAAGTTCTGCCTTCTTTACCTTGTTCTTGTGCATTAAAAAAAGCACTGTAACTATTACGGCTGCAACCGCGACTATGCCGAGGGCTACGCCCAGGCCGATTTCTGCGGCGGTTGCAAGAAACAGGGAGCTTATGCCGTTTAAATTCATTTAAGCCTCCTGATTGTTCTGTAAATATATACGAAACCCTGCAAGGCGGAGTTTGTTCCGCCGTTGTCTGCCTGCGGTATACGCGCCGCAAAAATGCAGCATACCGCCAACTTGCGCAGGGTAAGTTATATCCTTAATAATTTTACAACAATTTTGCTACAAAGTCAACGTATAGCAGGTTTTTTGTTGAAATACTTTGCAAAGCGGTGCAAATAAAAAATTACCAAAATTAAAAAGGGCGGTATGCCGCCCTTTTAATTAAAACTCAATCTTCGATTTCAGTAAGCCACACGGCGGGCGACGCGTCGGAAGGCATACGCCAGTCGCCGCGGGGCGAAAGCGTTACCGTGCCCACCTTTACGCCGTCGGGTATGCACGAACGTTTGAACTGCTGCGAGAAAAATCGCTTGTAAAAATTTTTGAGCCATTTATCTATGACAGCCTCTTCAAACATTCCGTCAAACGCTCTGCGTGCAATATAGCGCACCTTTTCGGGCGAAAAGCCCCAGCGCACGGCATAGTACAAAAAGAAGTCGTGCAGAACGTACGGCCCCACTATGTCCTCCGTCTTTTGCGCGATATTTCCCGATGCGTCAGGCGGGAGAAGTTCGGGACTGATTTCCGTTGCCAGAATTACTTCGAGCGTCTTTTGCGCAGCACCGCCAAGCCTTTCGGCTTCGAACTTAATAAGGTGCTTTACAAGCGTTTTTGGCACTCCCGAATTTACCGCGTACATAGACATATGGTCGCCGTTATACGTTGCCCAGCCGAGAGCAAGCTCGCTCAAATCGCCCGTGCCGATAACCAGACCGCCCGTCTTGTTGGCGGTGTCCATAAGTATCATAGTGCGCATTCGCGCCTGGGAGTTTTCGTAAGTCACGTCGAGCACTTTCGGGTCGTGACCGATATCTTCGAAGTGCTTCAACACAGAGGAGGTTATATCCACCGTTTTAAGCGTAACCCCGAGCGCGGCAGAAAGCTCTTTCGAGCTTTTCAGCGTCTTGCCCGTAGTGCCGAACCCAGGCATTGTTATTGCAATTATATCCCCGGGATTCTTGCCGAGTTTTTCAAACGCGCGGCGCGTTACAAGCAACGCGAGCGCCGAATCGAGCCCGCCCGATATGCCAATCACCGCCGTCTTTGCATTGGTATGTTTAAGGCGCTTTACCAGCCCCATCGTCTGCAAATTCAAAATAAGCTCGGTGCGCTCTGAAAGGCGCGAGCCGTCTTTGGGAACGAAGGGGTATCTTGCAAAAGTTCTGTCCGTATCGCCGCCGCAACCGCACACGTCTACGCACACCGTGACCGCACCGTCGGAAGAGTGCCCTTCGTAAAACGCGCTTGCGCACCTTCTCCTCTCGCCGTCGAGCTTGTCTAAGTCGATATCGGCAAAGGTGAGGCCGTTTTCAAACAGCTTGCTCTCATTTAAAACGGAGCCGTTTTCGCAGATTACGTTATGGCCCGCAAACACCATATCGGTGGTGCTTTCGCCGTCGCCCGCGTCGCAGTATACGTATCCGCAGATGAGCTTTGCCGACTGCATTCTAACCAGGCTTCTTCTGTATTCTGCCTTGCCCGCAATTTCGTCGCTGCACGAAAGGTTTACTATTATATTCGCCCCCGCAAGAGCCTGGCGCACCGACGGAGAATCGGGCACCCACAAATCTTCGCATATTTCGGCAGACACCGTAAAATGCGGCATATTTAAATCGGCAAATACAATATCGGGGGTGAAGAACACGCTTCTGCCGCGCCACTCTGCCGATTTTACGCCCTTTTCCGCAGGGCAAAAGTGGCGCTTTTCGTAAAATTCGCCGTAGTTGGGAATGTGGCTCTTGGGGACAAACGCACGGATATCGCCGCCATTATAGACGGCGGCGCAGTTATAAAGCCGCCCCTTTACCTCGACGGGCGCGCCCACAAATATCAGCGGCCCTGCGGGAAGATTTTCGGCAAGCCATAAAAGCGCCTCTTCCGCGGCAGCAATAAGCGCGCGCTGGTTGAAGAGGTCGCCGCAGGTATAGCCCGTTACGCACAGTTCGGGGAATACGATGACCTGCGCGCCCTTTTCCGCCGCCTCTTTCGCGGCGGAAAGAATGTTGTTTGCGTTAAAGCGCACGTCCGCCACCCTTATTTCGGGAGTGGCAGCGCACACTCTTACGAAGCCGTATTCGTTCACGCCTTCTTCTCCTGGATGAGTTTATATTCTTCCCTTATCGCCGCCTCTATTTCGGCCTTGACTTCGGGATTGTTTACAAGGAAGTCGCGCATCTTCTCTCTGCCCTGGGCAACTTTGTCGTCTTTATAGCTGAACCACGCGCCGCTCTTTTTGAGCACGCCGAACTCCACGCCGAGGTCGATAAGACAGCCCTCCTGCGAGATACCCTTGCCGTAGATAATGTCGAACTCCGCCACTCTGAACGGAGGCGCAACTTTGTTTTTTACTACCTTGCACTTGGTGCGGTTGCCTATTATGCCGTCGCCGTCTTTTAAGCTGTCGGCCTTTCTTATGTCCAGCCTCAAAGAGGCGAAGTATTTGAGCGCACGGCCGCCGGGGGTGGTTTCGGGGTTGCCGAACATTACGCCCACCTTTTCGCGCAGCTGGTTGATGAATATTACGCACGTTTTGGAACGGCTGGTTATAGCCGTCAGCTTTCTGAGCGCCTGCGACATAAGGCGGGCGAGAAGGCCGACGTGCGAGTCGCCCATATCGCCTTCGATTTCAGCCTTGGGGGTGAGTGCCGCAACCGAGTCCACCACTATCACGTCGACCGCGCTAGACCGCACGAGCGATTCGCAGATATCGAGCGCCTGTTCGCCCGTATCGGGCTGAGAGATGTACAGCTCGTCGGTATTCACGCCGAGGTTTTTGGCATACACCGCGTCGAGCGCGTGTTCGGCGTCGATAAACGCGGCAACGCCGCCCTGCTTCTGCGCCTCTGCGATTATGTGCAGGGCAACGGTAGTTTTGCCCGAAGATTCGGGGCCGTAAATTTCCATTATCCTGCCGCGGGGCACGCCGCCCACGCCGAGCGCAAGGTCGAGCGAAAGGCAGCCCGTGGGAATAACTTCGAGGTCGGTGTTTACGGTTGCGTCGCCCAGTTTCATAATGGCGCCCTTGCCGTACTGCTTTTCAATCATCGCAACGGTTGAATTGAGCGCTTTGAGTTTTTCTTCGTTCATTATATTCTCCTGATAAGGTTTTTTACTTTATTTGATGTGCTTGTATACCAGAAACAGAGCGTAGTTTATTGCCGTATCGGTAATCGTCTTTCTGTCGCCCGAAAAATTGTATTTATATACCGACGCGCCCTCTTTGAGTCCTACCGCAATATAGCACAGCCCCACGGGCTTTGCCGTATTGTCCGACTTTGGCCCGGCAATGCCCGTAGTTGCAACGGATACGTCGCAGTGCCCTTGGTTTATTAGCCCCATAGCCATCTGATAGGCAGTTTCGCCGGATACCGCGCCCGTCGATTTTATGGTCATCTCCTGCACGCCGAGGCGCTCAATCTTTGCCTCGTTGGAGTAAGTGTTCAGCCCCTCGAAATATACCTCGCTTATGCCGGGCACCTCGACGAGGCGCTGGCCTATGCCGCCGCCCGTAAACGATTCAGCCGCCGAAATCTTCATCCGCCTAAGTTTAAGAAGCTGGTAAAGCCGCTCTGCAAGCGTGATATCTTCGAGCGCGTAGATATATTTATCGAGCGCGGCAACAAACGTGCGCACCACTTCGTCCACCATCATCTTGGGGTCGGTTTCGGAATACACCACCTCTATCGTGCAGTCGCCGTAACTTTCATATATATTACATTCAAGGGCGGGGTTAATCTTTTTAGCCTTTTCAACTGCCTTCAAAATTTCGGCGCGGGGCGCGCCCACGGCCTTGATATACGATTTACCTGTTTTTTTGCCGTACTTTTTGGCCAGATATGCCGCAACCTGCGAAAAACTTGCGGCGTTGCCGCCGTCTGTAAAGTATAAAAATACGGTAAAATCTTTGCCGTCCATCGTGCCCGCCATATCGAAGTCGCCGCCGTACAGCGGCTCTAAAAACTCCTTCAAGGTCTCTTCCATAGAGCGCGGGCACAGAATTACGGTATTTTCAAAGTTTTCGCGGCAGTCTTTGAGCTGCGCCACGATATCCTTTGAGCTGTCGTAAGCCACCACCGCAACTTTATCGAAATATATTCCCTCGGTTGCAAAGGCGCGCACACAGGGAAAATATTCGGCAGTATCCTGCCATAATTTTTTATTTTTGAGTACTACCAGACAATTTCTCATCTTTCATCTTTTAAGTACGTTTATGTTTTTTACTATATAATTGACACCCGAAAGCACCGTAAGCACAATCGCCGCCGCAAAGAGCACGAGCCCGACATAGTTTACTATGTCTGCCCCCACGCCCGAGGTGATTTCGTATATGCCGCCGCTTATGAGCAGAACCACCACCGAGGCGTCCTGGAACACCGTTTTATATTTGCCGAACATATCGGCCGCGATGACCACGCCCGCGTCGGCCGCAACCATACGGAAGCCGCTTATTATAATTTCGCGCGCAAGGATGAGGGCAACGCCGCACCCCGCAACTATCACCGCCCATTCGCCGAGGTTTATCGCAAAAATGAAAGGCTTCGTGAGTAGCACGATAAACGCCGTTGCAACAAGCACCTTGTCGGCGATAGGGTCGAGGAATTTACCGAGGTTGGTGACGAGGTTGTATTTTCTTGCTATCTTGCCGTCGAAGAGGTCGGTTAAAGAAGCGGCCGCAAACACGACGAGCGCAACAAAGAAGTGACCCGTAAATTGCAGGTAAAAGAACAGCACGAATACGGGAATCATCACCATTCTGCTTATTGTCAGCTTATTGGGGAGGTTCATTATCCCCTTGCCCTTTGCAAATTTATAAAACTTGTCGCCGCCGAACTTTTCTTCGTCGGGCCGCGCCTTTTCGTCGGTTATGCCTGACTGCGCGTCCGTTTCCTGTTCCTGCGGATTCAATTGCTCGTTCACTCTGCGTAATCCTCCGTTCTGCCGTAAAGATTGTAGCTGTCGGCGTCCTCTATAATCACATCGTAATACCTGCCCTGTTCGGCCTCGGCGGCATTGAAGAACACAACGCCGTCGATGTCGGGCGCCGAAAAGTATGCCCTGCCCGAAAAGCAGGTTTCGTCGTCGGCGATTCCGTCGCACAGCACTTTCAGCTTTTTGCCTATGTACGAGCGCATACGTTCAAGCGATACGGCGCGCTGTATTTCATACATATTTTTAACGCGCCTGCGCTTTGTTGCCGCGGGAATCTGACCTTTAATCTTGTAAGCGGGCGTGCCCTCTTCCCTTGAATAGGCGAAAAAGCCGCAGTTGTCGAGCTTGGCCTCTTTTAAAAATTCGCCGAGAGCGGCGCTCTCTTCCTCCGTTTCCGTAGGGAAGCCGCATATGAAGGTCGAGCGTATGGCAATGCCGGGTATCTCTGCCCTAAGTTTATTTATAAGGGCCAGGTACGATAAGCGCGTGCCCCGTCTGTTCATCATTTTGAGCACCCTGTCTTCGCTGTGCTGGAAGGGTATGTCGAGGTATTTTATTATCTTGGGATTGTCGCGCACCTCGGCGATGAGGTCGTCGTCTATCATCTCGGGGTAGCAGTACAACAATCTTACACTGTTAATGTTGACAAGTGCTGTCAGCTTTTTTAAAATTTCACAAAGTTTTTTTTCGCCGTAGAGGTCGATTCCGTAGCGGGTGACGTCCTGCGCGACGAGAATGAGTTCTGAAACGTCGCCGAGATTTGCCGCCTCTTCGACGAGTTTTTCCATAGGGTAGCTGAAATATTTTCCGCGTATCGAGGGAATGAGGCAGTACGTGCAGCGGTTGTTGCAGCCGTCGGCGATTTTGAGGTAGGCATAGTGCAGCGGGGTTGTTACCACCCTTTCGCACGTGAAGGGGTTTTTGCCCTGCCCCACCATACTGCACCTGCCCTCTTCATACGCCCTTTCAAGCGCTTCAAAGAACACGTCGTAGTCGTAAGTACCCAAAAACACGTCGGCTTCGGTGAGCTGGCTGTAAATGTCACCTATAAATTTCTGTGGCAGGCAGCCGGTTACCACCAGCTTTTCAAGACAGCCGCGCGCTTTTTCGTCGGCGCAGTCGATTATAGTCTCTATCGCCTCTTTGCGCGAATCGTTCAGAAAGGAGCAGGTGTTTACTATGAGCACCTGCGCCTTCTGTATATCGTTTGTGATTTCACAGCCGCGCGCCGCGATTGCCGCAAGCAGCTTTTCGGCGTCAACCCTGTTTTTATCGCAGCCGAGCGAAATAAGCCCGAACTTTTTTGTGGTAAAATCAGTCATCCACGTCTCCGTAGGTGTTGAAGAATTCTTCCTGCGAAAGCAGAACTTTCCTCGACTTCGAGCCTTCGGCCTTGGTTATGTAGTTCATATTCTCCATCCAGTCAACAATCTTGCACGCCTTTATGTAGCCTATGGGGAAACGGCGCTGAATCATTGAAACTGACGCCGCATTTGACATTACGCAGTATTTGAGAGCCCTGATAAACGTATCGTCCACTTTGGTCTCTTCGCTGTTCTCGGCCCCCTCGGCAAGGCTTGAAGTCTGTTCCGGCTCTTCAACCTTGTTGATGAAGTCTGAAACGCTTTGGTCGAAGTAAGTTTCGTTGTGCTGTTTGATGAAGTCCGTCACCCTCTGCACTTCGGGCGTATCCACAAAGCAGCCCTGTATGCGCATAAGCTCGGGACGCTCTGCCGAACGGAAGTACATATCGCCCCTGCCGAGCAGTTTTTCTGCGCCGCCCACGTCGAATATGGTGCGCGAGTCGTCGAACGAACCCACCTTGAAACCTATCCTTGTGGGCAGGTTCGACTTTATAAGGCCCGTTATGCAGTCTACCGAGGGGCGCTGTGTGGCGAGAATGAGGTGAATGCCCGCCGCGCGCGCCTTCTGAACCAGCTTTATGATTCTGCTCTCTATGTCCTTCTTGGCCTGCAACATCAAATCGCCGAACTCGTCGAGCACTATTACAATCTTAGGCAGTTTTTCAAGCCCCTCTTCAAGGTGGCTGTTATATTCGTTGATGTCTTTGGTGGCAACCTTTACGTGCCCTTTGGCGTTTTCGCCCGTTTCGGTCATCTCTTTGAACAGCGTGTACCTGCGCTCCATCTCCTTTATTGCCCAGTTGAGCGCCTTTATCGCCTTATCAACGTCGTAGATAATCTCGTTAATCATAAGGTGAGGGAGCTTGTCGTAGCTTATGAACTCCACCTGTTTGGGGTCAACAAGAATGAAGCGCAACTCTTCGGGGCCGTATTTATACAGCAGGCTGATAAGGAGCGAGCTTAAACAGATTGATTTACCGCTGCCCGTGGTACCTGCAACAAGCAGGTGGGGCATCTTGGTAATGTCGGGGCAGATGCAGGCGCCCTCTACGTTTTTGCCAAGCGCAAAAGTGAGCGAATTTGTTTTGGCGTTCATATATGCCGTGGACTGCATCATACCTTTCAGTCCTACAACGCTGCGCTTGCTGTTGGGAACCTCGATTGAAAGCGCGCCCTTGGAATAGTTGAGGTAGGCGTTTACATTCTCTTTTTTGAGCGCCATTGCAATCGACTCTCTGTACCTTAGCGAAGCCTTTATGTTGGTTCTGTCACATATTATCACGTCGAAGCGGGTAATTGCAGGGCCCACAACCACGTCGGAAATATAACACTCTATTCTGAAACTTTCAAGCGTCTCTACTATTATGCGCTTGCTCTCCTCCACCTCTGCCGTGTCTGTGGCGGTGGACTCGGGGTAATCGTCGAGAAGGTCGAACGAGGGTCGCACATACTTCTTCCACACGTGGGGCGGCTTCTGCTCCTCCTTAGGTTTTTCCTCCGCGGCGTCAGTTTCCTGCACGGCGTTCGGTTCGCGGCGCACGGGCTGGACGGGCGGCTGGGGCTGAGAAGACAGAGGCGCAGACCTGTCGGGTTCCCTCCTTACGGCGCCAAGCTGAGAATCTTCGATTTCTGCGGAATCGTCGTCAAACAGGTTGGCGTTGCTTCTGCGCGACGAGAGCCTGCTCACGTCGGGCTCGACGCCACGTCCTTCAAGACGCGAATTCGAGGAAGAGAACAGCGAAGATATGCCGCCTGCGCCTTCGTTGCCGTCGGATGCGCCGTCGCCGCGGCTGCGGGAAATATCCGAGGGCGACTCGCTGAATCCCGCAATCCTGCGCGGAGGTTCTGCGCCGCCCGCGGGAGCGGAATTTTCGGTGCTGTCCGTACTGTCCGTAAACATATCGTCGGTTCTGCGGCTGAAATCTCCGCGGGAAAGATTGCTGTCGGAAGCAGACTGTGCCTCGTTGCCGCGCGAAACGGTAAAATCTGTTCCGCGGGAAGAGGTGAAATCTGTTCCGCGCGACAAATCGCGGCGGTCGGTACCTGCGGCGTCATCTCTCCGCAATGCGCCCGCCGAATCGTCCCTGCGCAAAAAGTCGTCGCCGCGGACATTCTCGCGGCGGTCAACCCTGTCCGCAAGCCTGTCCGACGAACCGAAGAGCGCGTCGTCAAGCCTGCGTGAATCTGCGCGCGGGGCGGGGAACTGCTCTGCCGGCGTATCGACGGCAGGCTGTTCAGGTGACGGCTCCTCCTCTCCAAAGTTTTCAGAGAGTTCGGGGCGGTCGTCCTGTTCGGTTTCGGGTGCACCGAAATCGATATCGTCGAAATTATCGTCTGTATTATCTGAACCGAAAGAATCTCCCGCACCGTACGATGCGCCTTCGTCTGCGCGGGGCGCATAACTATTTGAACTGCCCGAATAGTAATTGTCGTCAGAAAGCGGCGAAGTGTTTTCGGGCGCGGCGGAAGCAGTCGGCGCCGTGTATGAAGTAACAGAATCGTCTTCAAGTTTCTGCGCGGGCGCATCGCCGTAAACCACGCCCTGTCCCGCGTTTGTCTGCTGCTGAACGCTCTGCTGATAGGCCGAAGTATAAGTGGTCGGCTCTATCGTCGTTCCCTTACTCTTGCTCTTGCCGTCGGAAAAGCCGCGGATATAATCTCCGTCGTTGCGTATGGGGTGATTGAAATAGGAATTTTCGTCGAAAATACCGTTTCTGCGGTAACTTTCGGCCGCAAATTCGTCGTTGTCGAACAGAATTTTTCTGCCGAGCTTTTTGGGCGAGAACTTGTCCTCGTCGTCATTTGAAGCATAATTTGCCGAACTTTCGTAAGACGGCGCGGCAGGCTGAGCATAGGGCTGGCCGTAGCCGTAACCACCCTGATACTGCGGCTGTACCGGCTGGGCGGGCGCGGCATACTGCGCACCGCCGTACTGGTGGTCGTACTGCGGCTGAACGGGCGCATACTGACCCGCCGCAGGCGCGCCGTAGGCGCTGCTCAAATCGGCCCCGCTATTCTGCGGCATCGCATAAGCGGTCTGCTCTTCGGCCGCAGGCGCAGTAACTACGCCCTCTCTCGCAACGGCGGAGTTATCCGATGCCGCCGCCTGAGAGTAGGCCTGTACTTCGGCGGAAACGGGCCTTCCCGCCCGCCTTTTGAAATAGTAACTTATGGGCTTTTTGCCGTAATTTTTGAGGAAAGAATTGATTGTGAAATAAATTCCAGCCACTGTGAGCAGCGAAAAAATTATGTAAGCGCCGATAAACGTGGTGAGGCTTGCCACGGGATAGACGAGTATGGCCGAAAGCACACCGCCGAACGTATAGGAAGGAAAACCTTCCGCCGCGATGAGGTAACATCCGGATATGTAGTCTGCCGCGGGATAGAGCCCGTCGTTCACCCATTCGCCGTAACCCGTAGAAACGGAATGAAAGAGCAGAAAAACTGCGTATACGGTGAGCGCCATAAAGAGCGCGGGGCGCCACTTTACCTTTATGCGCTTTTCAAACGCCAGCCACACGCCGAGGTATACGAGCGCCGCCACCACAAGAAAGCACCCGTATCCGAACGTGCCGTACATAAACGTGCAGATTGCGCTGCCGAAGCCCGCAAAAATGGCGCTGCCGCTGAACAGCGCCAGAAGGACTATGAAGCAGAACAAAAGCACCGTCATTCCGAACGTTTCTCTTGTAAAAATCAATGAATTTCTGTTGCCTGAATTTTTATCTTTCACTTTATAAACTCCGTAACGGGAAGCGCCTGCTCCCCGCGATAAATAATGGCCTTTGCTACTGTATGTTATTATAGCATTTCGCGGCGCAAATAACAACAAAATAGACGCGCATTTTTTTTAAATTATATTTCTTGTATGCGTACGCGCGCAATGCGTGTGCGCGCGCGGTTGCGCGCTTGCGTAAGCGTCGCCGCAAAAAACAAAAAAATGCGCGCCGCTTGAATGCGGCGCGCACCTGACGTACGGTTATTTCTGTTTACGGAAAAAATCCGTTTGAATTTATTATTACAGTTTGGTCTTTCCCTCTTCCGCCTGGATTATGCTGCCTTCGTCGTTCCAGCTATACATCTTGCGGATTTCGGCGCCTACCTGCTCCAAGGGCTGTGCAGCCTCCAACGCGCGCTTTGCGTTGAAATGCGCCCTGCCGTTGTTGTTTTCGGCTATCCACTTCGAGGCGAAAGTGCCGTCCTGAATCTCTTCGAGAACCTTCTTCATCTCTTTCTTGGTCTCTTCGGTTATAAGCCTCTTGCCCGTCTCGTAATCGCCGAACTCGGCGGTATCGGAAATGGAATAGCGCATCATCGAGAAGCCGCCCTTGTATATAAGGTCAACAATCAGCTTCATTTCGTGTATGCACTCGAAATAGGCATTCTTGGGGTCGTAGCCGGCCTCTACCAGCGTTTCAAAACCCGCCTTCATAAGCGCCGTAACGCCGCCGCAGAGCACGCACTGCTCGCCGAAGAGGTCGGTTTCGGTTTCGCACTTGAAAGTGGTTTCGAGAACGCCCGCGCGTGCGCCGCCTATGCCTGCCGCATATGCAAGTGCCACGTCGAGAGCCTTGCCCGTATAGTCCTGCTCGATTGCAACGAGGCAGGGAACGCCCTTGCCGTCCTGATATTCAGAGCGCACGGTATGGCCGGGACCCTTGGGCGCAATCATAAACACGTCTATATTCTTGGGCGGAATTATCTGCTTGAAATGTATGTTGAAGCCGTGCGCAAACGCGAGAGCCGCACCGTCTTTGAGGTTCTTTTCGATGCTCTCTTTATAAACTTTTGCCTGGCGCTCGTCGTTGATGAGAATCATAACGACGTCTGCCTTTTTAACGGCTTCTGCAACGGTGTAAACTTCAAAGCCCGCCGCAACCGCCTTGGGCCAGGACTTGCCTCCCTCGTGCAGGCCGATGACAACCTTGACGCCGCTGTCGCGCAGGTTGAGCGCGTGTGCGTGACCCTGGCTGCCGTAACCGATTATTGCGACAGTCTTGTTTTTAAGCACGTTGATGTCGCAATCTGACTGATAGTATATCTTTGCCATAAGAGTTTTCCTCCGATTTTTGTTCACTGATAATTATATCCCCTGTTAATTTTCAAGTCAAGCGATATTAAAAAATTACTGTTAAAATATTGCATAAGTATGCAAATCGGTATATAATAACTTAAAAATATTCACAAAACAACGGAATCATTCTTATGGAAAAAGACAACATACTATCGCTCACCGTGCTTCGGGGGATACTCGACGACGACCTTTTTGCCGCCTTTTATGCGGCACGCGAAAATGAAGACGAACGTTACGCCTGCTCACTTCACGGCAGATTCTTTTGCACGCTGTATGAAAAGCACGCCGAAACAGATTTTTTAGCGTACGTATGCAATTTAATTTTATATGACGAAAACGCCTTTTCGCTGTGCTGTGCAAACGGAAAGCGGCCTTCGCCCTTTCTTGAATACGCATACCTGCGCGACGTAAAACTTATACTCGGTTACGTTGCGGAACCGTGTTGCGGACAGGGCGAATATTTTGCCACAGGCAAGCCCACGCCGATGTTCGACACGTCTGACGGAGAGGCTTTTATTTCGCGCATAAGGAAATTTTATAAAAAATACGGCTGCGGAAAATTTATAAAATACCGCGCCTTCGGCTATGAAGACGGCGAACTTGTGCCCGTTGAAAACCCTTCGGACATATCGCTTTCCGACCTGAAAGGTTACGAACAGGAAAAGGCCGCGATAGACGCGAACATCGTCAGCTTTCTGAAAGGTCTGCCCTTCGGCAATATGCTTTTATACGGCGACAGGGGCACAGGCAAGTCCTCCACCATCCACGCAATGCTCAACAAGTATTGGAAAGACGGTCTGAGAATTATCGAGCTGAACAAGGGGAATATGCTTGACCTGCCGAAAGTAAGGCAGCTTATTTCTGCCAACCCTTTGAAATTCATAATATTCATAGACGACCTTTCGCTCAACGAAAGCGACGACAAAATTTCGGGACTGAAAGCCGCGCTGGAAGGTTCGGTATGGGGCTATACCCCCAACGCAATGATAGTGGCGACCTCGAACAGGAGGCACATAGTAAAGGAAAATTTTTCCGACAGGGAAAACTCTGTACACATCAACGATTCGCTGCAAGAACAGCTTTCGCTTTCAGACAGGTTCGGCATAACCGTGCTCTTTTCTTCGACGGACAAGGCGCAGTACCTCGACATAGTAAAAAAGCTCGCCGAAGACGAGGGATTGCAGGCAGACGAAAAGCTGCTTGCGCTTGCCGAACGCTGGGCGCTGGTCAAAGGCGGGCGCTCGCCGCGCAGGGCAAGGCAGTTTGTAGATATGGCCGTATCCTGCAAAAAGAAAGGCACAGAGATAGACTTCTGATTTGTTTTAAACTTTTATATAGTAAGTCCCCCGCGGCGCACAGCTGTGCGCCGCGGGGGACTTTTAAGTTACGAAATCAAAAAGAATTTTTGCGAACACCCGCCTTTTGCCGTAAATTACAACACTTTTGCCGCAGAAAATCAGGCGTCCTTTACCTCCTCCGCAAGCAGGTTTTTTGCTATAAAATATATATCGCCCGCGCCGAGGAAAAGAGCGGTGTCGCCCTCGCCCGCGCCGCGCAGAAAGCGAAGAATATCGGCGGGACTGTCGCCGTAGCGGCATTTTTTTACCGCCTGGGAAAGGGTGAGCGCACTGCCCGCGTCGTCGAAATATTCCCTCGCCGCGAACGTGCGGTATACCATAAGCCTGCGCACGCCCGAAAGCACGGAAACGAACTCGCCGAACAGGTTTTTCGTGCGCGAATACGTATGCGGCTGAAACACCACGTACAGCCTGCCCGAAGATATCTTTTCGGCAGTTCTGAGTGCGGCGGCAATCTCGGTGGGGTGGTGCGCATAATCCGCCACGCACCGCGCCCCGTGCAGTTTTCCAAGATATTGCATTCTCCTTTCCACGCCCGAAAAACTCTCCAACCCCCTCTTTATATCCGCAAACTCCACCCCTTCCGAAAGAGCCGCGGCGGCCGCGGCAACGGCATCGGCAACGTTGTGCCCGCCTATCACTTTAAGGCAGATTTCGCCGCAGTTTTTGCCGAAGGCGCACAGCGAAAAGGCGTATTTCCCTCCATCCTGGCGCACGTTTCCGGCATACACGTCGCCGCCGCGGCCGAATGTTATGGCGCCGCTGCCGGAAAACAGTCCGTCGCCCGCGGGGACAACGGCGCTTTCAGAGCGCCGCACGAACTTTTTATAACATTCTTCAAGCTCGCCCTCCTTGTAACATTCTACGTGGTCAGGCTCGGTGCTAAGCACCACCGCGGTATCGGGACGAAGGTACATAAAATTTTTTTTGTATTCGCACGCCTCTGTTATAAAATAATCACTGCCGAAGGAGCAGAACGAAGAGAAGTCAAGCGAGTTGCCGCCGATGTGCGCGGTAAACTTTTTGCCCGCGGAATAAAAAATGCCTGCGAGCATAGCCGTCGTCGTGGTCTTGCCGTGACAGCCGCTCACCGCAACGACCCTTGCAAAGTTGCGGCTGACTTCGTATAAAAACCTGCCGCGGGGAATTACAATCTTGCCCGCCGAGCGGGCGAGTTTAAGCTCTGCATTGTTTTCGCCCACGGCGTCGGTATAGACGACGACTTCGTATCTCAGAAGAGCCTGAGGGTCGTCGTAAATTCTGGCGCCGCACGCCTTGACCTCTGCGCAGGCTGAACCGTTCCTGTCGCTGCCGCCCACTCTTTTGCCCAGCGAAAGAGCGTACTTTGCAAGCGCGCTCATACTTATACCGCCTATTCCTATGAAGTAAAAACTGCCGTGTTCGGCAAAAATTTCGCTCGTCATACTAAATTTTATTAAAAAATTTGGCATATTAGCACGGTTTGTAAAATTTATCTGTGAAAATTATTAAAAAATAATCAAAAAACTATTGAAATTATCAATAATTTATTGTAAAATGGTTTGCATAAAAGTATAGTCGGAGGTGAACTTTATGAAAATCTCAGACATACGAATCAGATTAGTCAGCAAGGAGGACAATAAGTTAAAGGCGGTTGCCTCGATAACCATCGAAGATTGCTTTGCAGTTCACGATATAAAAGTTATCGAAGGAAACGACGGAGTATTTATTGCCATGCCGAGCAGAAAAACTAATGATGGCGAATATAAGGATATTGCACACCCGCTTAACACCGAGACCCGAGATATGATAAAAGAAGCAGTCCTTACGGCTTACTTTGACGCACTCAATAATAAATGAGCTTTCTTTGGTTTTAACAGACGAATGCTTGATTTGTAGGGGAAAAATGCGACCGAGTCAACTCGGTCGCATTTTTCCGTTCCGGGCGTTTCTAAGCCGCGCCGCAGGCGCGGCGCGCAAGGCATCTTCTGCCCTTTTCGCCCCTTCCGCCGCGCTGCCCGTTTTCAAGCAGACGCCCGCGGTAATGCGGCAGAATTGCACAGGCCCGACGGGCAAATCCGAATAATTTTCGTGCGAAACGCAAAAAGGCGGCAAAAATGCCGCCTTTTACTCATATTTGTGAATAATTATTCATTGAAAATGTTACTTACGAGCATACCAAAGATTGCCGCAGTGCGCCTTTATGATTGAAACGCACAGCCATACGGGCCGCGCCGCGGGCATTGAATCTTTTTACTCTCCCCTTCTGCCAAGATTTTTAAGGAGCTGGGCAAACCTGGGCACGTTCTTTTCGGCAGGACGCTCGATTGTCTGCTGAGGCTGCTGAGGCTGAACGGGCTGAGCCTGCTGTACGGGAACCTGCTGGGCAGGCTGCTGAACGTACTGCTGGGGCTGCGCGTACTGCGGAGCCTGGGGGTACTGCTGAGCATACTGAGGCTGAACGGGAACCTGCTGCTGCACGGGTTGTACAGGCTGAACGGGCTGAGCCTGCTGAGGAGCCCTTACCGGCTGTTGAAGGGGTACGGGCTGGGGCGCCTGCTGAGGCTGCTGGGAAGCATAGTAAGGTTCGGAAACCGAGAGGCGCGAACCGCCGTATGCAGGCTGGGAATAGTTGCTGCGGTATGCGCGCTGCTGGTCGTCGTCGCGCTTGCCGTTTTCGAAGCCGGGGAAGCCCGTGGCTATTACCGTTATCTCCACTTCGTCCTGCACGTTCGGGTCTATCCTCGCGCCGAAAATTATGTTCGCGGAGGCGTCTACAACGCTCTTTACGAGCTCCGCCGCGTCGTTTACTTCGTCGAAAGTCAGGTCTTCGCCGCCGACTACGTTGAGTATAACGCCGCGCGCGCCCTCTATCGTGGTGGTGAGAAGCGGGCAGTTTACCGCAACCCTCACCGCCTCTATTATCCTGTTTTCGCCCTTGGCGACGCCCACGCCTAGGTGCGCCACGCCCTTATCTTTGAGTATGGTCTTAACGTCGGCAAAGTCGAGATTGATGAGTGCGGGGTTGACTATGAGTTCGGCAATGCCCTTTATGCCCTGCTTCAAAATCTCGTCCGCAACGCGGAGAGCTTCTTTCATAGGCGTATTCTTGGGAACTACCGTGCGAATCTTGTCGTTGGGAATGACAATGAGGGTATCGACGTACTTTTTAAGATTTTCGAGGCCCTTTACGGTGTTTTCCATACGCTTTTTGCCCTCGAAGGCAAACGGTTCGGTCACCACCGCAACGGTGAGAATCTTCATATCGCGCGCAATTTTTGCAATTACGGGAGCCGCGCCCGTGCCCGTGCCGCCACCCATACCTGCCGTGATGAACAGAAGGTCTGTATCCTTCACCGCTTCGGTCAGCTCGTCCTTGCTCTCTTCGGCCGCCATTCTGCCTACGTCGGGTTCTGCGCCCGCGCCGAGGCCCTTGGTGAGCGCGCCGCCTATCTGTATTTTGTTTTCGCAGGGCGAAAGCGCCAGAATCTGGCTGTCTGTATTCACTACGTAATAGTCGGCGCACATAATGCCCGCCTCTATCATCCTGTTTACGGCGTTATTGCCCGCGCCGCCCACGCCTATTACCTTAATTTTGGCGCGGCCTGCGATATTGCCTGCGTTGTCGTTAAACATTTTCAACCTCCGTTGTACGATTGATTGCGGTATTTGCCCGCGTTAAAAAATTATAGTTTGAAAAATCTTAAAAAAGACGAATTTTCTTTATCGGTCAGCGCCGTATCCAGAAGGCTGAACAGCGAGCTGAACTGCGGCTTGTCGTAATACGGTATCTGCGGCGCTGTTACGCTTACCGTCTGAACGAGCCTGCCGCTTATGTGGTCGGCGGCTCCGCGCACGGCGAGCGCGCTTTCGCCCGTTATATACAGCGTTTTATAATCGAGATTCTTTTCCGTAAAGGCGCGCCTGCACTCCTCTATCGTCTCGCAGATGCCGTCGAGCGCTTCGCGCAGTTTTTCTTTGATTTCGGAAGCGGTAAACCTGTACAGCTTGCCGCCATACGAATGTTCGAGCATCGAAGACGCGCCCTCTTTCGAGTTGAGGTTGACCTTGCCGAGCATAGCGACCGCAACGTCGTACGGCATATCCATAGTCTCTGTAAGGTACAGCGCGAGATGGCCCGTGCCGAGCGAAAAACTTTCGCTGTAAACAACGCCGTTGCCGCACGCCACGCTGTAAGTCGACGATATGTAGCCGAAGTCCAGAAGCACGGCGTATTCGTCCCTCTTTTCGGGTGCGAGCAGATACATTGCCTCGGCGTGAACGGACGGAATAAAGTTTATTTTTGTTATCTGCGGGAACTGCTGCAAGGCGTTTTCTACGCACTCGCAGAAAGGTTCGGAACACAGATAGTGGCACAGCCTGCCGCGCAGACTGTCCGTAAGCATACCTACGGGGTCGACCACCCTGCGCATATCGGACAGAACGTAGTAAAGGCAACCCGAGCGCACGTGCCTGTAACCGCCGCGCGAGGCGGGAACGGAAGAATTTTCAAGCGATTTTACGTCGGAGCGCCCCACCTTCTTCATAGAGGGAAAACTGATTACGTTATCGGTTACCGCCACCCGCGTAAACTCGCCCGGAACGCCTATATACAGCGCCCTGACCTTGTCGCCGCAGGAAGAAAGCGTGTTTTTTACAACCGAACGCAGAGCGCCCGCAAAACCCGAAGCGTCCAACAACTGCCCTTCGGCATAGCCGTCGTACGGACAGGAAAATTTACTTTTTATGACGAAAGTTTTGTTCACTCCCCTCTCCGCCACAACCGCGGTGACGTCGGACGAGCGCACGTCTATCACAGCTACGCTTCTGTTAAGCATAATCACTCCGCAAAAACTATTCAGGCGGCACGCCAAACGACAATGCCCGCGCTTTACCACTATGAATTGATTATATAATAATGTCGCGCAAAAGTCAAGAAAATATATAAAAAAAGTGCGGCTTGTACCGTGCTATTCTTTTTGTCAAGAAGGAAAAATACCTTCTTGACATTTTTTTGCACTTGTGGGGAAAGATTATGTATGAGCAAACAGCCATAAACTTAATAAAAGCCATAGGTGCAAAGTCAGTTTGCAAAAATTGCGCAGGAATTGAAACGCCGTAAAGCGTTTACTTTTTCTGCGCTTTTTTTATGCCGTGAGTTGCGGCATTGTAGCAACTCCCTCTCTGGGAAGTAACAGCTATGACAGGTCGCTCCTGAAGCCGCATGTGCTGTTCATAGTCGAGTTTTTGCAGTTTGAACCTGCGACTTCCCTCTTTTGATACAAAGGCCGTATAGGCATTGTAAATATTTTAATGGCGCATAGCCGAAGGAGATTAAATTTATGGCACAGGTAGAATTATTCAAAAAGACTGGTACTTATACCAACAGAGACGGCGAAGAAAAGAATTACACAAATTTCTATGTCCGTTGCGGCGATATGAACGTACCCGTTCAGGTGAGTTATTTTGAAGGTGAGGACGGAAAAGACCCGCAGTACAACGCCCGCAGGGCGGTAATGAGCGCGTTCGCCGATACCTTACCCGATAAGCCTAAGTCAGATGAAAACGTAAAAAAAAACTGAAAGCAGATAAGAAGCCTTCTTTGCAGTCATTTGACGATGGTGCAGATATACCGTTTTAAGACAGGTGCAAGAAATGTTTGTTGACCTTGAAACAGACCGCGGCGAAAAAATTACAATCAATTCATTAAGCATTATCGCCTATTGGACTGTGAAAAAGAATATGGTCTGCGTTCTGCTTGTAAACGATATGGAGCAAACTCTTAATTGCAGTTATGAGGAATTGCAGGCCAGATTAAGCGGTAAAACCGGCGTTTTAAACGACAAGATTTGAAAATCTTGAAAAAACGTGTAAAAGGTGTAAAAAGTGCATAAGTCAATGAAAGTAAAAAGCGGCTCAAAGCCGCATAAAACCTTAACTTTTCCATAGCAACCCTTTATATAACACACGCCCCCTTCGGGCTTGTCAAGGGGGGCGTGTAAAAACGTGTAAAACGTGTAAAAAATCAAGGCAAAAGGTGTAAAAGCGTGTAACGGTTTTACGGTGCGTAAATTGAGAGGTTAAATATGAATTTACGGCAGGTTGAAATCGTTATTTATGAGGAACATTTAAAGGTCGACATTCAGGAAACGTGCAAAAAATACTCCACTATAAAAAAATTTGCGTACATATTGCACGACAAGGACGATACGCGCCCGCATTGGCATATAATGTTGCATTTCGGCGGCGCGAGTGTGTCCACGGCGCAGGTAGCAAAGTGGTTTAACCTCGCATATACCGCCGAGGACGGCACGAAGCACAGTGGAGAGCAATTCTGCGAAAAAATAAAAGGGCGCTGGACGGACGGTCTTAAATATCTTACTCATAGTAATGATACTCAAAAAAATAAACATCAGTATTCTCCGAAGGAAGTAATAGCAAACTTCGATTTTGAAACGGAGATAGCGAGTGCTGAAATAATAGGCGATTTTGAGCATTACAGCTATGCGGAAATGCTCAAATATGTAAACACCTTGCCGATAGGCGAAAAAGCCTCGGTATTTACAAAACTTCGCAAGTTATGGGAACTGCAATGCCAGGTATTGAGTTTGCAGACCGACAGAAGCATAGAAGTAATGTTTATAACGGGTAAGGCGGGCGCAGGAAAAACCTATCAGGCAAAAAGGCTTTTGGAAAATCTTGGTTACGATTATTGCATATCTTCATCGAGTAACGACCCTTTCCAGGACTACCTCGGGCAGGCGGCCATAATATTGGACGACCTGCGCGATACGCACTTTGAACGGTTGGAAGATTTATTGAAGATATTGGATAACAATACTTCAAGCAGTATCCGCAGTCGGTTTAACAACAAAGTGTTCAACGGTAAAATGATAGTTATTACCTCTTCCGTTCCGCTCGCTTATTGGTACAAGCAGTACAGATATAACAACGTAGATTCTTTGGAACAGCTTTACCGTCGAATATCGTGCTATGTCGTGGTTACGGATAAAGACCTTACCATTTACAACGGCGTAGACAATTACGGGAAACCCGCAGGGCTTGGGCAGGTATTTAAAAACGACTTAGCCGAAAAGAAGGCGGAAAAGAAGCCAAAGACAGATTACGGTGAAATGTTTGGCAAATTCTGCCAGCCGGCGGAACTCCCGCAGGGAGTTTTTAAGCCGGGCGCGGCGGCAGAGCAAATAAAAATCGAAGGAGGTAAATTGTAATGGCAAAAGGTGAAAACCCTGCAAAGCGTTCCAGGCGTTATGCAAACGAACTTAAAGCAAAGCGCAATTCGTTTACGGGAAAGCCGCTGACCGCTTCGCAGGCAGGTTTCCGTATGGGCGTTCTTAATGAACGCGAATGGTCGAAAAATATTTACAAATATAAAAAAAGTAAATAAAATAACCGCCCGCAAAAAAGCGGACGGTTAAGTAAGCAATCTATCCCGCGGCGAAAGCCGCAATAAAACTTTCAGGGGGTAATGCCTGCGGTTGCCACTATTGCGCAACTGTCTTGTTCAAGACCTTTGAAAGAGTAATTAAATTATACTTTGTGAGGTTACAGAATGTCAAGGAAATTTCGTCCTAAAAATAAAGACCTTATAAAATTGAAGGTTGTTACCGCTGATAAAGTTTGGACGACTGATAAGTCGAGCAAACGTAAATTGCGGCGTGATATTGATATTTATGGTCGAGTAGACAAAGGCACGAGTGCCTTTATCACTTCCACAAATTTAACGGGCGGCAATCACAAAATAGTTGACGATACTTGTAATCTTACAAAGGCTGTAAAAAATGACCTTGTAAGGGTCTTAAAATCAGATAATCGTCGAGTTGCGTATCTTGTACGCACTGACAACGATTCAAAAAAATAAATTAAAAAAGGAGAGTTTTAATTATGACAAGGTATACATTAAAAAAGCACGCTGCGGCAGATACGATTAAGTGGGTAATTATATTCCTGCTTATGATAGGCGTAATCGGCGCAATAGTAACTCTGTTTGTTATGCTTGACAGGCAGACGACGGTAACGGAAATCGGCGCGGAACAGTACATAATCAGCGGGCTGGACGACGAAGGCGCGGCGGCCGAAGGCGATACCTCTATTGTAACGCGCGGCACGTTTACGACCGACGGCCTCAAAGTCGAGTTGACCGATGAAGCAACCGTTACTTACGAACTTTATTTCTACGACGGCGAAGATAACTTCATATCTTCCACGGGTACACTTTCGGCAGATTTTGACGGTGAAGTTCCCGAAGGTGCAATGAGTGCAAAGTGCGTTATAACTCCCACCGCTGACGAGGACGGTAAGGTTGACCTTACCGAGGTTTTCGGTTATGCGGGACAAGTAACCATAACGGTAAACAGATAAAATCGGGGTAATGTTATGACAAAGACAATAAAAAGGATAATTGCGGGTATTTCAGCGGTAGCAGTTATAGCAGGCGCGGCAGTTGGCGGCTGGCTGATAAACGAGTATGTAATTGAGGACAATCAGTTCACTATTACCGACCAGATAGACGGCGGCGACGGCGGTATGCAAATAAGCGAAGCCGAAGGCAACGGCATATCGCTTATGAGTATGAAGATAGCCACGGCGGACTATGAAGACTACGGAATATCGCCTATGGCGGAAAGTGCTCAGCAACTTACTGCAACTATTACACCCTCCAACGCAAGCAATAAGACTGTTGATTGGTCTGTTGCTTGGGTCAACTCCTCATCTACGTGGGCAAGCGGAAAAACCGTTACAGATTATGTAACCGTTACTCCTACTTCTGACGGCGCGCTTACGGCAAACGTTGAATGTAAGCAGGCTTTCGGCGAACAGATAAAAGTTATCTGCACAAGTCGGGATAATGAAAATGCAAAAGCGGAATGCAATGTTGATTATGCAAAAAAAGTAAACTTTGTTGGTGTCAAACTGAATACAATGCGCGAGAATTATTCAGCACAGCTTGACTCAAAAAAAAGTTTATTTTATATAGCGTTTGATTTTTCTTCAAATACTTCATATGGCAATTTTGAATTGACTCCTTATTATTCCGATTATACGATTGACGATACATTTGAAATAAGTGCAGTACGCTCTCTTGCTGTTGAGCTATGGAATAGCAAAGTTGGCGGTGTTACTACTGAGGCTATTCCTTTTAACTATACTGATAATATGCAATATGACAGCGTGTATTTTTTGCAAGATTATGGTTCTACGGAAGTAACTTCTGCGTTAGGGCAGAATTTGGCTATGTCGTATCTTGAAGATTTGGACGGAGCAGCGCACGAAAATGTTGCATTCACGTTTACCGGGGAACATTCTACATATGTTATGCCTGTTGAATTACGCTTTAATACGGGAACATTTTTTGTTCGTACTGAGGTTGTAAGCGGACTTACTAACCTTATTTTCTAAGGCGGTGAAATATGGCAAATAAGTCAAAGCATAATAAGGTTTTTGCAATAATTTATGTCGTTGTTGTGGTGCTTGTGCTTGTTGCCGTTGTCGGGGTTATTGTGCATTTTACGCGTAATAACGAAACGCCGCCTGCCGAAGAAGGCGCGCTTGCGGTCAGCATAGACGGTAAAGAGATAGCGACCGGCGGCGAAGCGGGTACAATTGAAAGCGGTTCTGTTATAGCCGTGAGCGGAGCAACCGGTTGCAACGTTGCCGTGTATGCTTATTGTCCCAAAGGCGTTGATTTTGAAATAATTGTAGACGGCGAAACCTACTATTGGTCGGAATTTTCCGACCTTAACGTTACGGACGGTTTTACTTTTAATGCCGTTGAAAACGGTTTTGAAATTCAGTTTGATAACTTTTACGATATAATATCAAAATCACAAGGCGGCGCTGACGTGAAATCCCTCGATACTTTCGTCGATAATATCTTCCGTATGGTTATATCGGCCGAAGAAAAGAGTTTTGATTTTACTTTTAGCGTTCCGCCTGTTACGGCAAATATAATTTTAAGTCAGGAACACCTTGTTTTTTAAGGCGGTAAATATATGCGTAAGAAAATAGTTTTATATTTCCGGAAGAATATATTCCGTTATATCTGTCTTGCGGTAATGTGTGTGATTTTCTTTCTTGTATGGGCGTTGGGAGCAAGTGCTTCCAACGCCTATGCGGAAGAGAGTAAGTATTCCGACGTAATGGTTGATTTGCGCAGCGACCCTGACTTCAAGGTAAGCGACTGGCCGTCGGTTGCGGACGATTATTCTTTGCAGGTTATAACCGTTGGTGAGAGTGTAAACGGCGAGCTGTTTGTATACGTATATAACCCCTCTGTCGCCGAAAGGCCTTATAAAGCGACCTCTATAAATATTTCTACGGGCATAAACGATAATTTTTACCCGCGCAACTATTTGCTTGAATGTTTAAGCACGCGCGGCGTATTCGGAAAATATCTAGTGAAAGATTTCATCGTAAAAACGGATGCGCTCCGCTATTACAGCATACCGAGCATATTCCGTGAGTTTGACGGCGAAACAGACGAAGGCCTGCCCGATTATAACGAAAATATTATAAACGAAAAGTCTTTTGAAGTAGGTAAACTTTATACGGCAAGCACGGTAGACGGCAAAGTATCTTATACTTGTCAGGCAACCGAAACGGTTGAAATCATAGACCCGTATGTAGGAATGTTGCGCTATTTGGACGGTTTCTGGCTTTGGCACTTTCCTTATACCGACAGTCATTATATAGCATTTTCCACTGACTACCCGATAGATAAGTTAATGGAAGCAGACGTAAGTTATGTAACGCGCAGCGTTACATTTAATTACCCTGCCATAGCGGGTGCAATGCCCACTGTTACATACGGCGAACCTGTTCAGGCTGAGCCTCTTACCATTTATGCAAAGGACGAAGCAGGTAATTCGGCTAACGGCTGGTTTGCTAAGGAATACCATTGGGAACGCATTCAGACCACGGAAGAATTTATCGAGAGTGAAAAATTGACGGACGAGGCAAAACAGGACGTTGAAAACACTCAATGGGTGTTGCGATTTTTGGAAACGCAATATTTCGAACAATATTGGGCGCAGGGCGGCAGTACTCTCTCATATACAAGTGTATCACAGGTTACAATACTGCGCTTGAAGTTTGAAACGGCAGGTACCGTTTATAACCTCGGTGCGGTTATGGACAAGCAGACGGGTGACAATAAGCCCGACAATGAAAATACTTTCGAGCTTGATTGGGACAATTCCGGCGGCTGTATGGACGCGCTTTTAACCGTGCTTATGATAATAGCGCTTATTATACTTATCATACTTCTGTGGCCGATACTGCCTTATATAATCAAAGCGGTGGTTTGGGTGATAAGCCTGCCGTTTAAAGCAATAAAGGCAATAGTCAATGCGGTGAAAAAGAGAAAGCCGAAAGATACGGGGCAAACCGTATCAAAGACGGCAAAAGTCCCGCAGCCGAAAGATAGAAACAAGCGGTAATATGCCGCAGTTAAGTTAATGTAAAAGTAAATGCCGATTGGGGCGGAAAGCCCCTTTCGGCATTAAAAACAATTAAGGTGGTCTACACGGTTATGAAGATAAAGAATTTAAGAAGTTATTGCATATATACGGTATACGATTTGGCCACGGGCGAAGTGCTTGCATACGGTGGAAAATACAAAGATTTTTCGGGTATGCGCTCTGATTGTTCGTTTCATTCTTTTCCTTTTATATGGCGCAGGGTTTATACATATAGCCGCTTTGCAAATATATGCGGCAGGGCGTGTTATATAGTCTATTGGACTGATTTCAAGCGCAAGAGGTTTCCGTTTATAGGTTCTTTCGTATCGTTTTACGGCGCTCGGCGTAAACTCCGCGGCAGGGTTATAAACCTTTGGTGTAAAGAGGTTTGCGACCTTTCAATTCTCAATTTGCCGCAGGTTTCAGAGGGCTGAAAATGAGTACCGTGGTGCGCGTTCTGATATACATAGCCGTTGCGGTAGCGGTATTCGTATTGTGCCGACTTATATACAAGTTTGTTTTATGGCTGGGCACAAAGAATATACGCATACCTAAAACGGTGGTTCGCATTTTTAAATTGATTCTGCTTTTGATTGTTCTGGCGTTAGTCGGTTATTTTATTTATACAGGTTTTCAGATATGAGAAAGGTCGGTTACAGACATATAATTTGCGTAATTATAACGTTAGCGTTTATAGCCGTAGGCATATTCAGATTTTTTGATTGCATAGGCAGGCTTGCAGAAGGCGGCCGCGACCTTGGCCTCTCTGTTGCCTTTTATTTTTGTGAACTGTTTCAGATACCGCATAGTATTACTCCCACAGTCAACGAATATCCGAATTATGATTTTATAGATAACCCGTTCGGCAGCTTTGCCCCGAGCGTTTCCCTTCCCGAGAGCTGGGAAGGTTTTAAGGTTAAATGGACTGAATATTGGCAGGTATTTATAACCGGGGAAAACGTGAGCGGTTATTTTTCTTTTCTCGGCAACAGCCTTTATATTTTGTGTATCGTCATTCTTGTTGCCATTCCGCTGGTTCTTATCCTCGTGCTTGTTTTGCGCAAGCTCCTGCGGCAGGAAAACAACGACTACGGCAAAGATACGAAGCCGTTGAAAGTTTTCAAGCTCATAAGCAAATATACATATCGCCCTGCAAAGGCCCGGCTTATATCGTTTTTTGGTTTTGTGCGGGAGCACAAGGCTTATTGGATAATATGGCTGTGCCTTTGGGGGCTGTATTTCAATTTGTTTACCGTATTGCTTGAATTTATAGCGTTTTATCTGTACTTTGCCGTATCGTTCGACTTTGCAAGCATATACAGGCAGGTGTACAAGCTGGTATGTGATTTGTGGGTGCCGTTCAATTTCCTGCCGCTCTGGGCGTGGATGATTTTGGCGTTAATTTTGGTGAACGTATGGCGGCGCAAAATAGGCTATGCCAGGCTCAGGCATAACGAATTGAAAAACCGCGGTTTTATAAACGCCCGACCGATAGTTTCAATGACCTGCGGTACGATGGGTAAAAAGAAAACGACGATGATAGGCGATATGGCGCTTTCTATGGAAGTAATGCTCAAAGACAAGGCGTTTGAAAAGCTCCTCGAAGAGGACTTGAAGTTCCCTTACTTCCCCTGGATAAATCTTGAAAACGCCCTGCGCATTGCAATGGAGTATCACCACGTTTATAATCTTGCCACCGTAAAGGCGTATATACATAAAAAGCATAAGCGTTGGAATAAACGCCGTTGCCGTGAGCGTATATTCGGCTATGATTATGAGCGTTACGGCACTACTTACAACGATAAGCAGAAGATTACAGATATATGGGTAGTGCTCGAAATCTATGCACAGTTATACTTTATTTACGTTATACAGTCGTCTCTGATAATCTCTAACTATTCCGTGCGCACCGATACGCTTATAAACGATATAGGCAACTTTCCGCTATGGAATACCGATTTCTTTGAACGCGACAGCAGATTGATAGACAGCTTTTCTCGCCATTCTCATATCATTGATTTCGACGCGCTCCGTCTCGGCAAAAAGGTTATAGAAAACAACCCGCTTGCCGACAGCTTCGAGTTTGGCGTTATTCTTATAACCGAAGTCGGCAAAGAGCGTAAAAATGCACTTGAACTGAGGGAAATAAAATCGAGCGTAAAGGAAAGCAATCAGAAGAACGACGGGTTTAATGACTGGCTTAAAATGATAAGGCACTCTGCCACCGTGGCGAACTATCCGTTCGTCAAGGTGATAACAGACGAACAGCGCCCCGAAAGCTGGGGCGCCGATGCACGCGATTTGTGCGAGATTGTGCATATAAAAGAGAGCGGCGAACCGCGCCTTGCAATGCCGTTCTTCTTTATAGCCGAGCTTTTGTATTCGTTTATCTTCGGGCGGTTTGTAAATGCTTATTACAAATACAGGTATATGCGCGGCGATAATACTCTTTCTATGCACATTTTAAAGACTTTCGCCGCGAAGATACAGCACTATTACACGGGCGTTTACAATACGTTCGGTTATTGTACGCTTACTGTCCAGGTAGAGAGCGGAACGCAGGACGGCGAACTTTCGGCGCATAAGTACTATCTTGCAAATAAAAAGATTTACGCAAAGCGTTTTTCGACCGACTGTTTTTCCGATTTCTTCACCGAAAAGGCGTTGCGTTCGCCCGTTGGTATTGATGATTTACGCGAGTATGCGACCGAAAAGGCGACTGTCGGCGAACTGCAAATGCAAAATAGTTATTTCGTGCGTGATATGATACGCGATTTTAAAAGAGATAATGAGGTGTAAATATGAAGTTTGTAAAAATTCAGGACGGGGTTATTATTAAACGTGATAGTCTTGACCCGTATCATAAAAGCAAATATGACCCCCGCGGGTGTCATTACTATGTCGCTATGTATGATGAAAAGCGTAAGTCTTACGATATGTATGCTACTTCGCATTATATTGACCCCGCAAAGGCTGCCGATGTGCGTAATAAGCGTGCGATTGTTATGCGCATTAAAGGTGCAAGTGGTCTTTCGACGGTATACAATTATGCGCGCAAAAAGAATATTCACGGTCAGCGTTTCCGCAATCTCGATAATATGGAGATTGTGGGACAATTAACGCCATATCAGGAAAAACGGTTTAAGGCGTTTCTTGAAAAGTCGAAGAAGAGAAATAAATTCAAGAAAAAATAATAGCCCCGCAAATGCGGAGCTATTCAAAAAATCAAGCTGGCGTACCCTTCTGATACGTCTATCAAGGAAAGATATTTTTTCCTTTGAATATGAAGGTAACCTTCTATCTACATTATATGCAATCGGGCTTGCTTTGTCAAGCCCGATTTTGAGTTGGTGATTGATTATACCTTTAATCTGCGCAATTTTATATGTGCTGCTACACGTTTGATTACTTCCAACGTATAAGTTTCCCAACACTCATTTACATTATATGCAATCGGGTTTGACTTGTCAAGCCCAATTTTTAAGTAGAATTTCGAATTTCTACTTTGTCGGCCGACAGAGTAGAGGCACGTGCCTCTACTTTTATGTGTAATGGTCCACGTGCCTGTCCCGCCAGTTTTCTTTGCGACATTTATCGCAGTAAACCGATTTATCTTTGCCGTAGCTCCACCCGATGGAGCGCACGGCCTTGGCGCCGTTATAAATTTGCTTGCCCTCGGGCACGATGACCATTTTATGGCACCTGTCGCACCTGCATACGTAGTCGGTGCGCTTGATACTGTAAACACTCATAAAAAACTCCTTTGAAATATATTTGCGCCGAAGGCGCATTGGGTTGGGTCTTTGGGTGAAGGGGAAAGCGGCCGCGGGCGGCACTGCCGCCCCTGCCGTTATGTTTCTTTTATCAAAAAAATTTCTTGCTGTATTTCTTCAAGGTCTTTTTTCAGTTCTTCGATTGTACTGTATTCATCTAAGGAATAATCTTCATATTTGTTTATATGATTTTGGCAAAAAGTTTTTGCTTCTTCCCAGCTATCAGCGTAAAATATATGATAATAGTTTTTATGCCAATCTTCTTTATCTTCCCATATTGTGAGGTAAAACATAGTTATTTCTCCCAAAATTTTTTGTCTGTATCAATTATTGTTTCAATGTTCGGGTGTAGTTTTTTCAGTTCATCGAACCTTTGAAACGCCTGCCGCCGTTCAGTGCCGGGGTATGTTTCTTCAAGTATCTTTTCGGGGACGGCGTTTTCGAGGTCGTAAACTTTTATCAGTGTCACGTCATAGAATTTTTTGTTGCGCCAGGTATCAACGCGGCGGGTGAGCGTAAGCTGCATTGAATATTCGGCGGAGTAGAACGCCTGCGCGCGCTCGTAGAGCGTGCGGCGGTATTCTTCGAGCATATCGGCGAACTGTCTAAGCCCCGCTATTTCTTGCGCTGCCCATTTGTCGTGGTCTTTTATGCGGTTCAAGCTCTCTATTGTATCTGCGCGCGGGTGTGTAAATGTGAAAGTCTGATTCATTTCCCGCGCGGGTGCGCCGTATCTGCTGAAAGCCTTTTCAAGTGTCCACATTGCAAAGCCTCCTTTGCCCGCGGCTTATACAGCCGCGGGGATTAAGTTCTTTTTGTTCTCTTCTTTGATTACTTCCGAGCCGTGCAGGCGGCGAATTTCTTCAAGGGAGAGGCGGTATTTGTTATCTGTCGGTTTGTCCGTCCACGCCCAGGCCTTTTTGGCAGAGCACCAGAAGAACCCGAGCTCTTTAAGCTGTTTGCGGTAGGCGTAGGCATTGAATACCATAGCCACGAGCCGCAAAGCTCGATAGTGCAATCAAAAGTAATGATGGCGTTAATGATTGCGCGGAAGTTGTCGGGAACGTCGGCGCCTTCTTTGCGGGTGTATGTTCTGCCGTCCGCCGTTTCGTGAATGTTGCCGACGTGCTTTTTGAGTTCGTCATATTCGGCATTGATACGCTGCATTGCCTCTACCGAGCCGCCCTCGCGGTCGGGGTGGTATTTGAACGCCAGCGTTTTATACTGCCGTTTGAGCTCTTCGAAGGCGGCAGACTGTCAAGGGCAACCGCGTTGCGGTGGAGATTTTTTCCGCACTCGGTTTAATGTTTGGCTGTTTTATAAACACGGAAAAAATACGACCGTTCCCTTGACTGTCGAAAGCAAAAATGGAAATACTCTTTACCACATTAAATCTCCCTTGCAGGGAGATATTGCGCATTGCGCAATTTCAGAGGGTGGCGCAGAAAATTGCCGCCATATTAAAAACGCCCGTACTTCGGGCAGAGAGGTTAAACAAATGAAAACAGGTTGCAAATATATTACCCTGACAAAACGGCGCGATATTGAAAAGCGGTTTGCCGAGGGTTGGAGCAAACGCGAAATTGCCGACTATATCGGAATGTCCGTGCGCACAGTTTACCGCGAATTGCAGCGCGGCAAATGTATTCAACGCCGTAAGCTGTATGATGAATACGGGTTTAAAGGTTACAAGTATTATGAAACTTACAGCGCAGATATTGCGCAAGGGCAGTACGAATTAAATATGACCGCAAAGGGCAGGCCGCTTAAACTCGGCAATGATTATGATTTTGTCCGTTACGTTGAAAAACGTGTTATCAAAGATAAAATTAAGCCCCGTGCGGTACTCGGTGAGATTGTGCGCAATAATTTACCTTTCAGAACACGGGTAAGTCGCACAACACTCTACCGATATATCCGTATGGGGCTGTTTCCGCATATTGAAATGGCGGTAAGGTCGGAAGATAAAAAACGTTATGAGCATATGCGGGTGAAGCGCGCTCCGCGCGGCACGAGCATTGAAATGCGGCCGCAAGATATTGCCGCGCGTAATGAGTTCGGGCATTGGGAAATGGACTGTATTTGTTGTGATAACAGGGCGGTGTTCCTGACTATGGCAGAACGCTATACCCGCTTTGTGATTGCGTTTAAAATGGAGAGTCAACAGGCTTGCAACGTTGTGCGTTGTCTGAATAAATTGGAGCGCAATTTTGGCAAGGACTTCAAGAGAGTATTCAAGACCATTACCGTAGACAATGGTTCGGAGTTTTCCGATTGCAAAGGTATGGAACGCTCGATTTATAATAAAAAGAGTAAACGGGTAAAGCTGTTTTATTGTCATCCGTACAGCGCTTATGAGCGCGGTACAAATGAGCGGTTAAACAGAGAAGTGCGGCGGCTCGTTCCGAAAGGAACTGACCTAACTCCTTATACGCAGGCAGAAGTGCAAGCCGTGGTTGATTGGGTAAATAATTATCCTCGTGAAATCTTCGGCTTTGCAACTTCCGCCGAAAGGTTCAATGAAGAGCTTGCCGCACTCGGTTTAACCGCATAAAGGTATAGCAATTACAATAAAACAGGCAGGCATTTTCAGGTGCCTGCCGCTTTGTCGTTCAATTAAACTTCTTTTAGCGCAAATTAAACTTTGTAAAGCAGATGCGGCGGGGTAACTACCCCGCCGCATCTGCTTCTATTTTACCATTTTTGTGCCATTCTAAAATTTTTTTAAAACTTTTTGACATTATTTACTTGACTTTTCCAAAAAAAGTGCGGCTGCCCCGCACATATGCCCCAAACAACGCAAAATGCGCAAAAAAGGCGCGCCCGTAAGGCACGCCTTTTGCATACGGCTCGATATTTTCAGCGCATTGCGCGGTTAAAAAGGGTTACGCCACACTGCCGTCGGGCAGAACAACCCTGAGTTCGCCGCCGTCTGTTTCAAGGCAATACATATTGCCGCCAAGTTTGAGATAGTCGGGCATACCGGTGAACGCTTCGAACAGCGCCGCCGCCTTCTCTTTCGCCTTGGAGGAGTATTCGCGTATCTCCATAGATATGCCGCAGCGGAGTTTTATTACGAGCGACTGTCCCTCTATGGGGTCGGAAGTTACGGTAAAACTTTCGGCAAAGGCGCGCACGGAAGAAAACCTTTCATACATCTCGTCCGCAATCGCCGCAACTATCGGATAAGCGGCCTGCGGCACGCCGTCTATGAGAACGTTTGGCGAACGGTCTAAGTTGTTGGAATTTGTCGCAGAAAAAGTTATGAGGGAGCAGTTTTTATCGAGCAGGTTATATCCCGAACCGTCCTCCGCCGCCACGGCAAACACTTCCAGCCGCTCGCGCACGGTGACGTTTATGGTGCAGGGATAAATTTTTTCGTAAGATACGAACTCGGCATACCCGCTCTCCGCCACGGCGGAAGATATGTCGTCTTCGCCGACGGCGATAATTGCCCTGCCTTCGAGCGAAGACAGGCGGCTTTCTATCTGCGTAACCGCGTTTTCAAATTCGGAGGATACCGTCTGTTCCTCTCCCGAAGCATAGCTTATGCGGAATACGTTTACGTTCCGCACGGCAAATATCACGCTGAGCCCTATCGCAAGCGCCGCGATAAATACGGCGGCGAGTATAAGGGCAATTGCTTTTCTTACGTACTTCATCTTCCTCTCCCGCGCAAATGCGCCCGGTAAAAATGTGCGGTGCGGCAGGCTATACCGCAAGGCGCGATATGTCTGCCCCGAGAGAGCGCAGTTTATATTCAAACATACCGTACCCCCTGTCTATGTGCGACAAGTCGAGCACCTCGCTTCTTCCCTCGGCAGAAAGCGCCGCAAGCACGAGGGCCGCGCCTCCGCGCAAATCGCACGCCACCACTGTGGCGCCGTTGAGCTTTTCGCATCCGCGGACAAAGGCGTTCCTGTCTACCACGGTGATGTCGGCACCCATCTTTCTGAGTTCGGGAACGTACTTGAAGCGCGTTTCGAACAGATTTTCGGTGACTATCGACTGTCCGCGGCAAATACAGCAAAGGGCGGTCATCTGCGCCTGCAAATCTGTCGGGAACCCGGGGTAGGGCTGTGTTTCGATTGATTTTACCGAAATCAGCCTGCCCTCTCTTTTTAAATATATTTTATCATTTTTTGCATATATTTTGCAACCGTTTTCTCTAAGTTTATGTAAAAGCGAACTTATATTTTCCCCGCTTATGCCCCTGGTGCATATTTCCCCGCCGCACATTGCCGCGGCTATTAAAAAAGTACCCGCCTCTATTCGGTCTGCCATCGGCTGGAACGCGCCGCCGCCCAGCTTTTTTACGCCGTCTATCACAATCGTGCCGCTGCCCGCGCCGCGCACCCTGCAACCTGTTGAATTGAGAAACTTTTGCAGGTCCTCTATCTCAGGCTCGCGGGCGGCGTTCTTTATAACCGTTTCGCCCTCGGCCCTTACTGCGGCGAGCATAATGTTCTCGGTCGCGCCAACGCTGGGACAATCGAGCATAATCTCGTTGCCGCGGAGTTTTTCGCACGAACAGAGTATGTAGCCGTTGCTCTCGCGTATTTCAACGCCCAGCCGTTTAAGGCCGTTCAAATGCAAATCGACGGGGCGCAGACCTATGTCGCACCCGCCCGGGTAGGCAATTTTTGCCCTGCCGAAGCGGGCGATTACGGGGCCGAGCAAAAATACCGACGAGCGCAGCTCGTGCGCAAGTGCGCGCGGAATTTCAAAACAGTCGGCGCACGACGAATCGATTACTATGTCGTCACCGTCGTATACCGTGCGGCAGCCGAGACAGCCGAGTATTTTTACCATATTTTTTACGTCCGATATGTGCGGAGCATTGAGTATTCTCACCTCTTCGTCGGTGAGAACGGCCGCGGCAAGTATCGGAAGGACGGAATTTTTAGCCGTCTGAATATTTACTTCGCCGTATAGTTTGTTCCCTCCGTTTATGATATACTTATCCATATTGTCTCCAAGTATGTAAAATATGAGGCGGAGCCGACCGAAAAAGGCCTGTGCGCCGCCCCTTTTAAGGCGGCGGGCATACAGCGCGCGCCGCCGCGCACCGCTTTGACTGCGGAGCGGATATAAATTTACGTTGGGGTTTGCGTGTTAATTTATTATACGGCTGAAAAAAATTTATTGTTCACCTACCGCCGTCAACCTTCCTGAAAGCAGCTTTTTTGCGGACTTTTCCCTCTTCTGCCCGCGCGAAATGTTGAACAGCACGCCCATCGACGCCATAGTTATGATGAGCGAGGTGTTGCCGCTGGATATGAGCGGAAGCGGAAGGCCCGTGGGCGGTATGGTGCCGCTGACGACGAGCGCGTTTATGACTACCTGTATTCCGTAGACGAGCGTGAACCCCGCCGCAAGCAGATAGCCGAACGGTTCTTTGCACCTGCGCGCAATCCTAAGTCCGCGCCAGATTATGAAGGCGCACGCGCCGAAAAAGATTAGTATGCCGAAAAAGCCGAGCTCTTCGCTCATAACCGAGAGAATGAAGTCGCTTTCGGCGAAGGGCAAAAAGCGGTACTTCTGTGTGGAGTTGAAAAGTCCCACCCCGAACAGTCCGCCGTTGCCTATCGCGTACAGCGACTGTATCAGTTGATACCCCTCATCGAGCGGCGACGACCACGGGTCGAGGAAGGCCGAAAGGCGTTCCAGCCTGTAAGGTTCGGCGATAATCAGAACGGGTACGGCGAGCGCGCACGGCACGAGCACTACGGCAAACGTCTTTAAATTGGCGCCGCTTAAAAACACGAGCGCAAGCATCAGTATGCCTATGCACATCGTGATTGACATATTCGGTTCCAATATGACGAGCACGCAGAAGAGCGCGCCCACGCCGAGCACGGGCAGCACCCCTTTAATCGTCTTTACTTTTCTGTAATTTTTGGCAAAGTAAGCGGCTGCAAACAGCGCGTAGGCGTACTTTGCAATCTCTGACGGCTGAATGGTGAACGAACCGAAGCCTATCCAGCGCGTTGCGCCGTAGTTGGTTACGCCCACGCCCGGCACGAACACCAGCGCGAGCAGGACGGCGGCGACGATTACCGCGGCATACCTGAACTTTGCCAGTTTTTCATAAGGGAAAAAGCAGAAAAACGCCATAAGCGCGCCGCCCGCCACCACGCCGAGTATCTGTTTTTTTACAAAGTAAAGGCTGTCGCCGTACTGCACTTCGGCAATATAGCTGCTGGCGGAATAAATCATCACGCAGCCGAAGCACACCATAACGCACACGCATACAAGAAGGGGCACGTCGCCCCTTGCGCGCGCAGGTCTTTCAGGCCGTTTCATCGTTCTTTACCAGCCGCGCGAAGGCGTCGCCCCGCTCTTCGTAGCCGGAAAATTCGTCGAAGCTGGAACTTGCGGGACTTAACAGAACGTTCTGCCCCGCGTGCGCCACGTGGTCGGCAATCTTTACCGCCATTTCAAAATCGGAACACAGCGAAAAGCTGTTATATCCCGCCTCCTCCGCGGCGGCGAGCAGTCTGAACCTGTTTTCGCCGTACAGCACGGCGTGAACCACGCGGCTGTCTTTAAGTTTTTTGAACAGCGGATAGTATTCGTAGCCCTTATCTTTGCCGCCGAGCAGAATCACCGTTTCGCACCGCATACTGTCTATTGCCTTGACGGCGGCGTCTACGTTGGTGCCCTTGCTGTCGTCTATGTACGTCTTTCCCCCGCGCTCGCACACCGTCTCTATTCTGTGGCGCACGCCCTTGAACGCACACACCGCCTGCGCCGCGACTTTGAGGTCGATTCCGAACGCCTTTGCCGCCGCTATTGCCGCAAGCGCGTTGTATACGTTGTGCGTGCCCTCGGTCTTCATATCAGAGACGGAAAACAGCCGCTCGCCGTCGCAGTAAACGGCGCCGTTTTCGCACCATACCCCGTCTGAACGCGGCTCCATCGAAAAGAAAATCACTCGGCACCTTATTTTTTCGGCAAGCGGGCGCACGATAGCATCGTCGGCGTTGAGGATTGCATACTCGCTCCCGCGCAGGTTGCGCAGAATTTTGCTCTTCAAAAATATGTAATTTTCCATATTGTAGTGCCTGTTCAGGTGGTCTTCGGTGATGTTGGTTATAACTGCCGCGTGCGGCCGCAGGCTGGATAGGGTTTCGAGCTGGAAGGAAGAAACTTCGACGACGGCTATATCGTCGAAGCCCAGCTTTTCGACCTCGCCCACGAGCGGGTTGCCCACGTTGCCGCATAGCACCGAGTTTTTGCCCGCCGCCTTAAAAATTTCGTGTATCATAGACACGGTTGTCGTCTTGCCGTTGGTGCCCGTCACCGCCACCGCCGCCGCGCGGAGATACAGCGCGCCAAGCTCCTCTTCGCCTATTATGCACTTGCCCTGCCTGCGGAATGATACTGGAAGGGAATTATCTATGGGTATGCCGGGGCTTAAAACGAGCACGTCGCACAAACTTGCGGCCCTTTCCAGACCGTCGGCCTCGACGTGGTGCGCGCCCAGCTCTTCGAGCGAGGAGATGACCGCCGAAATCTTGTCGCTTATAACGTCGTCGTACAGGTAGACCTCGGCACCCCTGGCAAGCAAAAAGCGGGCAGAGCTTTCGCCCGATTTGGATATGCCCGCTACCAGAAATTTCTGTGTTCTGAAATACAATTTTTTTACCTCACGCAAAAGTAATACATATGAGCCCCGCCACGCAGGTCACCGCAAAATACGCATACGCAATCTTGCTTTCGGCGAAGCCCTTCATCTGAAAATGATGATGGATTGGCGCCATTAAAAAAATTCTGCGCCTTGTCCGTTTATAATATATTACCTGCACTATTACGGATATTCCCGAAACGACGAACATTATGCCGATAATTGGAATATACAGCGCGTTGCGCGAAAATACCGAAACGCAGCTTATGAAGCTGCCGAGGGCGAGCGAACCCGTGTCGCCCATAAACACCGAGGCCCTGTTCGTGTTGAATATAAGGAACGCCGCAATCGCGCCGCACATAGAAAAGGGCACGGCAAACCAGCCCGTCCCCGCCGCCGCAATCAGAGCGCCCATACAGAACAGATAGGCGAGCGAAGTTCCGCCCGCCAGCCCGTCGAGCCCGTCGGTCAGGTTCACGCAGTTGACCGTGGCGAGAAAGATAAAAATTACTATGGGAATTATGCCCCAGCTTACGTCGAGCGAGAGCGGCGAAAAGGGAATGTTTATGCTTGTGAGGTCGTTTAAATAACAGTAAACTGCGGCGATTGCGGCGATTGCGCATTGAAAAACAATCTTCTGGTAGGGCTTCAAGCCGAGGTTGTCCTTCCTGTAAATCTTCAAAAAGTCGTCAATGAAGCCAATCAGGCAGAAACCCGCCGTTATTACAAGGGTGAGGTTTACCGCCGAATTGTTCACGCCGCAGAATATGAGGCTTACGGCAACCGCCGCGCACACGAAGGCCAGCCCGCCCATAGTGGGCGTGCCGCTCTTGTCCTTATGTTCTTTTACGTATCCCAGAATGTACTGCCCCGCCTTCAACCTGCGCAGAAGAGGCGTTATCAGAAGGCAGAGCACGAGGGAGAGAAAAAATGCCGCGAGCGCGGCGGCGCTTGCCGTCTTCATATAACCGTGCTTTTAAAAAGGGACTTTTCAGCCGATGATGTTTTTTATAACCGTATTGTCATTGTAGCTGTGTTTTATACCCATTATCTCCTGATAAGTTTCGCCGCCCTTGCCCGCAACGAGCAGAATATCGCCCGCGCGCAGAAGTTTTACGGCGTATCCGGTGGCCGTCTCCCTGTCGGTGACGGTGACGTAAGCCTTGCCCGAGGGCTTTACGCCCTCCTCTATCTGCGTGATTATGTCGAAGGGGTCTTCGTAGCGCGGGTTATCTGACGTGATTATCAGAAAATCGGCATACTTAGCCGCAACCGCACCCATAAGCGGGCGCTTTGATTTATCCCTGTTGCCGCCGCAGCCGAACAGGCAGTAAAGTTTGCCCGTACACAATTTTCTGAGCGCGGCGAGCGACTTTTCCAGCCCGTCGGGCGTGTGCGCGAAATCGATGAATATGTGCGCGCCGTTATATTCGCCCGCACATTCCAGCCGCCCGGAGACGCTCTTCAATGCTGACAATCCCCTCGCCACGTCCTCCGTCTTTACGCCCAGAAGTTTGGCGCAGGTCGCCGCCGCCATAGCGTTGTATACGTTGTGCACGGCGGGCATATTCAGCCTGATTTCGTACAGTTCGTCGAAAAGGTTCAGAACGAACTTTACGCCCGAAATGCTCTCCTCTATGTCCACGGCGAACACGTCGGCGGGATTTTTGAGACCGTACGTCACGGCCGAAGGGGCAGAAGCGGCTATTTCCAGCCCGAGTTTGTCGTCGGCGTTTATCACAGAAAAGCGGCAACGGCCGCCCTCAAAAAGTTTTTTCTTCGCAGCGGCGTACTCCTTCATACTGCCGAAAAAGTCGAGGTGGTCCTGAGTGCAGTTGGTGAATATGCCCGCCTCGAACCTTATGCCCGCAACCTTGTCGAAGTAGAGCGCGTGCGCAGAAACTTCCATAAACACGTACTTTATGCCCGCGTCTGCCATATCGCGCAGCACGGAATGGAGATAGACGGGGTCGGGCGTGGTTAGTTCGGGGGAGATGAACCTGCCCGCATACGATATGCCGAGCGTGCCAATCACCCCCGCTGGCAGGCCTGCGGCAGAGAATACGGAAGAGAGCATATACGTGGTGGTCGTCTTGCCGTTGGTGCCCGTCACCCCTACTATTTTCAGTTGCCTGTCGGGTTCGCCGTAAAATTCGCGTGCAACCGCGGCGACGGCCGCTCTGCCGTCCTTTACCACAATCTGCGGAATGTCGCAGTCCAGCTTTCTTTCGCATACCAGCGCCGCCGCGCCGCCCTCCTTCACCTGCAAGACACAACTGTGAGAATCGAACTTTTCGCCCCTGTAACAGAAGAACAGGTCGCCGCGCTTTATGCCCGAACTGTCGGTGCAAAGCCCCTCTATTTCGGTATCGCCGAAGCCTTCGGCATCGCCGCCCAGAATTTTTGCCACGCTTTCAAGTTTCATATATCGTTCTCCGTTCAGCCGCATCATTCGTACGGCTGTATGTTTTTAATGGTTATTATGTCCTCAAAAATTTCTTTGGCGACGGGCGCCGCGACGGCGCTGCCGTAGTAGGTGCCCTGCGGTTCGTCAACGGTAATCAGCGCGAGGTATTCGGGTTCGTCGGAAGGGAAAAAACCCACGAAGGAAGATACGTACTTCCCCGCGGCTATTGCGCCGTCTTCATACTTCTGCGCCGTGCCCGTCTTGCCTCCGACTTTGTACCCCTCTATGTATGCCTTTTTGCCGCTGCCCTCGCTGACTACGCCTTCGAGCATTTCGGCAAGCATACGCGAGGCCTCTTCGCTTATGACTTTGGATTTGAGAACGGGCGATATGTAGTCCGTCCCGTCTTCGGTGACAACGGCTTTCAGAAGACGGGGAACGTAATATTTTCCGCCGTTCACTGCCGCCGCAACGGCGCAGGCAAGCTGCAACTGCGTTACGGCAATCGTCTGCCCGAACCCTATGCGCGCAAGGTCGCAGTTTCTTACCAAAGACTGCGGAAGCAACATTCCCACCGCTTCGCCCGCAAAGTCAAGCCCCGTCACGTTGCCGAAGCCGAACGCCGAAAGATATTCGTAAAACGTTTCTTTGCCGAGCGAAAGGGCGATATCGGTGAAGCACGGGTTGCAGCTGTTGTTCAGCGCCTGCGCCAGAGTCTGGTTGGAGTGCTTGCCGTTTTTGTGGTCGGACCAGCACTTTATGGTGGTGCCGTCGACAGAGCGCGTACGCGAAGAGTTGAACACGTAATTTGGCGAAAAGGCCGAGCTGTTGCCGTTGAGATACTCCTGCAAATTTGCCGCGGCCGTTATTACCTTGAACGTGGAACCGGGTTCGTAGATATCTACCACCGCCCTGTTCCGCGAAAGCGAATTGAGGGTTTCGGTGTCGTCGCGCGGCACGTCGTTGAGGTCGTAAGAGGGATAGTTTACAAGCGCAAGCACCTCGAAAGTCTGAGGGTCTAACACTATGCAGGATACCGCCTTGGCGCCGCTTGAAACGTAGGCCGCGCGCATTGCCTGCTCCGCGGCGAGCTGAATTTCGGCGTCGATGGTGAGCATTATGCCCGAGCCGTCCTCGGCGGGACTGTACACCACGGCGGAATTTTCCGTCTCTATCCCCACTATGTCGGTGGAATACAGGATTTCGCCGTCTTTGCCCGCAAGCAGGGAATTATAGTACTTTTCCAGCCCGGAAATACCCGTGCCGTCTACCGAAGTAAAGCCCAGCACCTGGCACAGAGCGTCGCCATAGGTATATTCGCGGGTGTTGTCGCGCGCGAAATACACTCCGTCTATATCGAATTCCGTCAGCCGCCGAACGCTTTCGGCAGAGGCGTGGCGCACGAGAGTTACCTCTGAAACGCCGCTCTTTGAAAGGCTGGCCGACACGTCGGAAACTTCCAGCCCGAATATGCCGGCAAGCGCAACGGCGGCATAGTCTTTATCCGTTACTGCATTGGGGCGGACGAACACGCTGTAAGTATTTTTGTTGCCCGCAAGCACCGTGCCGTTCCTGTCGTAAATTTCTCCCCTTGCGGCAATTACGGGGACTTCCCTGTTCCACTGGTCGGTCGCGCGTATGACAAGTTCGTCGCCCGCCACGCCTTGCAGATAGAAAAATCTTCCGATAATTATGCAAAAAATAAAGGCTATTGCCAGACTTACCGACAATAACCTCTTTTGTAAAACGGTCAGGGAAAACCCCGACTTTCGGGTTTTTATTCTGTTTTTAATAGCTTTAAATCTCCATTGCCTTATTTTCAGCCTGTAATCCAGCCGTTTTCGATTGCAACGTTGTAAATGTTGTCGTACGAAGTAAGCTCTTCGAGGTCTTCGGCAACGGCCGCATACTGCGACTGCACGTCGCTTACCATACCCTCGTAGGCGGCTATCTCGGAATTGAGTCCCGAAATGATTGCCGAATTGACTATTATCAGCACGAACACCGCGAGAATGAGGCTGACTATTACGCCAATTATTACTTTGTCGCGCTTGGTAAGACTGATTTTGGCAGGCTCTTCGCGCTCTGCGGGGCGGGCTATTTCACCCTCCTGCATAGTGCGCGCCGCGCTGTTTATGATGACGGTGCCGTCGGCACCTATCGTCTGATACTGTATGGTTGTAGGCGTGGGGCGAAGGTCTTCGTTCTCTTCCTCTTCTGTCGCGGGCGCAGCGTTTGCCGCAGCCATTGCCCTGGCTGCCTCGTATGCCTGTGCAGGCGTAGAAGCGTAAGCCTGTGCGGGACGGTTTACGGGACTGTCCGCACGGAATATGTCTGCGTTTGCGCGCGCATTTTTAACCACGTATACGGGCTGGGCCGCGCTGTGTGCGGGAGCATAAGCGGGCGCCTCTGCCGCGGGCGTCTGCACGGCGCTTGCAGGACGGGCTATTATGCCGTCTGCACCGTAAACTACGGAAGGAGCGACGCTTCTTTCGGGCGCCTGCACCGCCTCGGGAGCGGCCTGGATTACCTGCGTGCCGTCTGCATCTATGCTCGCCACCACGTCCTTGATTTTGTTTTCGGGATTGAGAAGGCGGGCAAGATTATCCTTCATACGGGCATTGTGAAGCTCGTCGGCGGTCATACCGGCGCTGCGTGCTTCGCTTTCTATTGACTGATTGTAAGTTCTTCTTTCGATTACAGGTGTTGCGACAGCCATAATTACCACTCCTTAAAACGTGCCGTGTGTTACCTAATTTAAATTCTTTGAGCCACCCTGAGCTTAGCCGAACGCGAACGGGAATTTATTACCATCTCTTTCGGCGAAGCCACTATCGGCTTTTTTGTGAGTACCTCTATTTCTTTTTTCTTTCCGCATACGCAAACGGGCAGTTCCTTCGGGCAGATACAGTCCGTTTCAAGATATCTGAATGCGTTCTTCACTATCCTGTCTTCCAGCGAGTGAAAGGTGAGGATGGCTATTCTTCCGCCGCTTTTAAGCCTTCGGGTAAGGCCTGAAACAGCTTCGTACAGCCCGTCTAACTCCCCGTTCACCTCTATGCGGACCGCCTGAAAACTTTTACGGGCGGCAGGTCCGTTCTGCTGGAATTTTTTGGGTATGCTCTCTTCTATTATTTTTACGAACTCGCCGCACGTCTTTATGCGGGAGTGCTCCCTCGCCCTGGCCACGTTTGCGGCTATCTGCGGGGCAAATTTTTCTTCGCCGTATTCCTTTAAGATACGGGCAAGTTCTTTCTGCGGATAATCGTTTATGACGTCCTCTGCCGTGAGCGGCGCCGAGGTGTCCATTCTCATATCGAGCGGAGCGTCGCTCCTCATATATGAAAATCCGCGTTCGGGTTCGTCTATCTGGTGGCTGGAAATTCCGAAGTCGAGCATTACGCCGTCCAGGAGTTCCACACCTTCTTTATCAAGCACTTCGCTGTAATTTTTGAAGTTTGACTTGTGTATCGAAAACCTTCCTTCAAAAGGGGAAAGCCTCTCCTTCGCCGCCGCGATGGCCTCGTCGTCGAGGTCGGTTGCAATAAGTCTGCCCGCGGGCGACGAACGTTTCAATATCTCGTAAGAGTGTCCGGCGCCGCCGAGCGTGCCGTCGAAGTATATCCCCCCGCGTTCGGGCGCAAGAGCCTTCATACACTCTTCAAGCATTACGGGGTAGTGTGAAAAGCCGCTCATAAATCAGATACCGAGCGAATCGAAGTAATCGTTGTAGTTCTCGTCGTCGCCGGAGAAGTACTCGTCGTAAACTTCCTTTGCCCAGAGCTCTGCCCTGTTGCCCACGCCGCAGAATACCACGTCTTTTTTGATGTGGGCGAACTCCCTTAAATTTGCGGGAAGAAGCACCCTGCCCTGGTTATCCTCTTCGGCAGAGGCGAACGACTTGGTGAAAGCCCTTATGCCGCGTCGCTTTTCTGCGTCCGACATCTTCACCTCTTCGATTTTGGCGAACTGTTCCTTTGCAATCTCTTCGGGGAATATGAAGATGCAGCCGTCGGTACCCTTGGCGAAGTAATAGTTGTCGCCAAGCTCCTTCCTGAGTTTTGCAGGTACCCTTATTCTGTTTTTCGCATCCAGCTGATGGTTGTATTCACCCGTGAGAAAAAACATTTTTACTACCTTAAATAAAACTGTAAATCTATGTTAGCATATAAATTGCCCACTGTCAACCACCAAAGCGATGTTTTTTGAATTTTTTTTAAATTTTAATGCTTTGACCGCCACTTCCGAAATGAAAACTTGTCATTAAATTTGTTGTATTTTTTCAAAAACAGCGCGATTTTTTGTAAAATCTCCGCAAAAAAAGGCGATTTTACCGCTATCGGCAGAAAAGTGGGCAGAATTCCCTAAAATTGTCGCCAGGTGGTCAGCCGTCCCTGACATTCCGTCAAAAACGGGGCAACCGTAGCGTTTTTGTATGGCTTTTTCAATAAAAATATAGTGCGTGCAACCCAGCACGACAGAACTGTATCCGCCCTGCGGAAGGCACGAAACGAGCGCCTCGCCGTCGAGGGAAAATATGCCGCGCTCTATTCTTTCGGCAAGGTCGCCGCACGGGCATACGGTGGCGCGGCTGCCGTATTTTTGCATCAGCGAGGCGAACGCGGGGCTGGAACAGGTGGAGCGCGTTGCCAGCACAAGATAATCGCCTCCCCTCTTCCACGCCTGCCTGAGGGCGGGCTCTATGCCGAGTATGGGGAAGCCGTAAGTTTTTCTCAGCGAGGATATGCACCCAGCAGTAACCGTGTTGCAGGCAACCACGGCGGCAGAAGGACGGCAGGCGGCGATTTCACGGAACACGCCTTTGACGAGGGTATAGATTTCGCCCTCGCCGAGGTTGCCGTACGGCACGTTGAAGTTATCGGCAAAATAATAAAAATCGACCTGCGGCAACCTGCGGACGCACGCGTCGAGAAGATTGAGGCCGCCTATGCCGCTGTCGAAAAGGCAGACGAGCGGGCGTCTGCCGCAGTCGGAGCATTCCATACAGAATAAATATATTTCCGCCCAAAAAATATATGAAAAAATTGCGAAAGACGATAAAAATTAGTTTACAACGCATTTTTTTTATGATAAAATTACACAAGAATTTTAATGATACGCTTAAAGGAGAGTTTGAAGTGCCTAACATAAAGTCAGCGAAGAAGCGCGTACTGGTAACCGAAAAGAAGACGTTGAGGAACAGAGTTGTAAAAACTCAGGTAAAGAACGCCATCAAAAAGTTCCTTGCAGTAGTTGCAAGCGGCGACAAAGAGGCGGCAAAGGCTATGTTCCCCTCCACCTGCTCGGTTCTCGACGGTGCAGTTTCCAAGGGCGTTCTTAAAAAGAACACCGCCGCAAACAAGAAGAGCGGACTTGCAAAGAAACTGAACGAAATGGAATAATACGCTTTTATTTAAATTTTTGGTCGGGCTGTTACAGCCCGACCTTTTTGCGTTTAGTTCAATTGTGACCGCACTCCCGCCTTTACGCACGCAATTTGCACGGCCGTTCTGCCGTGCAAACAACGGTCTTAAAGCAACGCGGACTGTATACGCAGCCAAGGCCTGCGCGCACGCATATGCGTGCGCGCAGGCTTTTTTTATTTGTTTTATATTTTATGTCGCGCGGGCGCGGGCGCAAAAAGTGTAATATTTTCACAAAACTTTCACAGGATTGTAAGTTTTTTACATATATGCAAATTTATGAAAATCGTTTGACTTATACCCGTACCGCGCATATAATCTTAATCGGTTATTTATTACTAAACTTTTTGTTTAAAATTGCTAACCGTTTAATAATTTTAAACCAAAGGTTTACATAGGCGTTTAATGAAACTAAACGCCGCGTTTAGGTGTTTTGGTGATTTGTTTATGGAAATCGGAAGCAAAATAAAACAGCTGAGGCAACAGCTCAACCTTTCGCAGGCGGAGCTTGCAGACAGGTGCGAACTTACTAAGGGGTATATTTCGCAGCTGGAAAACGACATCACGTCCCCCTCCATCGCCACCCTTTGCGACATTCTGGCGGCGTTGGGAACCGACCTTGCCGAATTCTTCAAAAAAGAGGACGACGAGCGCGTTGTGTTCGGGCAGGACGACTTTATTGAAAAGCGCGACGACGGAATGACGCTTAAATGGATAATTCCAAACGCGCAGAAAAATATGATGGAGCCGATTATACTCGAACTTCTTCCCGGGGCCTCGTCGGCAGAGGACTTCCCGCACGACGGCGAGGAATTCGGCTATGTGCTTGACGGCAAAATAAGGATAACGCTCGGCAAAAAGGTCTATACCTGCAAGCGGGGCGAAACCTTTTATTACCGTGCAAACACCACTCACACCATTTCCAATGCGGGCAAGACCATTGCAAAACTGCTGTGGATATCCACCCCGCCCAACTTCTGATAAAACCACTTTATAAGGAGAGAACTATGAGCGACACGAACACGATTATCGAGCTTAAAGACGTCTGCAAGACATTCGACGACACGATAGCCGTCGAAAACTTCAACCTCGCCATACAAAAGGGCGAGTTCGTCACCTTCCTCGGCCCCTCTGGCTGCGGCAAGACGACCACCCTCAGAATGATTGCGGGGTTCGATTTGCCCACTTCGGGGCAGATTCTTTTGAACGGGCAGGACATAAGCAAACTGCCCCCCAACAAGCGCCCCGTAAACACGGTATTCCAGCGCTACGCACTCTTCCCGCACCTCAACGTGTACGAAAACATCGCGTTCGGACTCAGGCTCAAAAAGGTTGAAACCACCGTAACCAACCGCAAGGGCGAAAATGTTAAAAAGCTCGTCCACCTTTCCCGCCGCGAAATAGACGAAAAGGTGAGGCACGTTCTTGACATAGTTGACCTCGAAGGCTTTGAAAAGCGCTCGGTAGCCACCCTCTCGGGCGGACAGCAGCAGAGGGTTGCCATAGCGCGCGCCATAGTAAACGAACCCGAAATTCTCCTTCTGGACGAGCCCTTAGGCGCGCTCGACCTCAAAATGCGCAAAGAAATGCAGATTGAGCTGAAAGAGATGCACAGAAGGCTGGGCATAACCTTTATTTACGTCACCCACGACCAGGAAGAGGCGCTTACTATGAGCGACAAGATTGTGGTTATAAACGACGGCGAAATTCAGCAGGTAGGCACCCCCACCGACATCTACAACGAGCCTGTAAACACGTTCGTGGCCGACTTCATAGGCGAGAGCAACATTTTCAACGGAATGATGAGCGGCAAGCTGCGCGTAAAATTCTGCGGCGCCGAGTTCGACTGCCTCGATGATTTTGAAGTGAACGAATACGTTGACGTAGTCGTTCGCCCCGAGGACATTATAATATGCAAGCCGGGCGAAGGCCAGCTTACGGGCAAAGTCATCTCTACCGTGTTCAAGGGCGTGCACTACGAAATCACCGTGGAAGTGGGCAGGTTCGAGCTGGTAATTCAGAGCACCGCCTACGCCGCGCCCGATTCGGTAATCGGAATGAAGATTGAGCCCGACGGCATCCACATAATGGAAAAAGTTTACACCGAAAACAAGTACGACGGCGTAATCACCAAAAAGAACACCGTGGAATTCGGCGACGGCGAATTTGAATGCGACGTTACCCAGCTCTACCCCGGTTCGCACCTCGACGAAGAGGGCTACCTCATTACGGCGAGCGGCGAAAAGCTCGATTTGACGGGCACGGAAGTAACCGTAGAAGTAGGCTTCCGCGACATAACTATGAGCGACGAGAAGGATGCGGGCGGCGCCGAAGGCAACATCATTTCGATGATTTACAAGGGCGACCACTACCGCTACATCGTCCGCACGGAAGAGAACGAAGAAGATTACGTGCTTGCCTGCCCTGATTTGTGGAACACGGGCGACAAGGTCAGCCTCATCATCCCCGCGGACAAGATAAAGCTGACGCTTAAACCTGTTACGGGAGAGGACAAGAAATGACAAAAGTTCTTAAACTGCGGTTCAACCGCAAACAGCTCTGCATTCCGTATGCGGCTTTCCTTATACTGTTTGTAATATGCCCGCTCCTCGTGGTCATATACTATGCCTTTACCGACGGCACGGGCCAGTTTACGTTCGATAACCTCGTAAACTTTTTTGCCAACAGCAACACGCTGGGCACGCTTTTAAACAGCATTGCAATAGCTGCCGTAACCACCGTTGTGTGCCTCGTGATTGCCTACCCCGTCGCATATATCCTCGCGCGCAGCAAATTCAGAAAAAAGTACGTGCTTTTAATGCTCTTCGTGCTGCCGATGTGGATAAACTTTACGCTGAGAATTACGGCGCTCAAAGAGATACTCACCGCGATAGAATCGAACATTGCGATGTATCCCTTCCTGAACACCGTGATAGGTATGACTTACGACTTTTTGCCCTTTATGATACTGCCGCTTTACACCTCGCTTTCAAAGCTCGACAAGAGCCTGACCGAAGCTGCGGAAGATTTGGGCGCGAACGGGTTTACCGTTTTTATGAGGGTTATACTCCCCCTCTCCGTTCCGGGCATAATCTCGGGCGTGACGATGGTGCTTCTGCCCTCTATGACGAACTACGTAGTGCTCGATATGCTGTATAACAGCACCTATATAATGGGCAGCCTGATTGGCAGCTACTTCGCCGCCTACGACTGGAACAACGGCTCTATGATATCGCTCATACTGCTTATAATAATATTCATCATTACTCTTGCAACAAACAGATTCAACGATAACGGCGAAAGCTCGGGGAGGACGATACTGTGAAGACGACAAAAAAAGTTTTAAGCGCCGTATGGCTGGTGCTCATACTCGCCTTTATTTACGTACCCATTCTTCTGCTCGCCGTATACAGCTTTACCGACGCCACGATGGTGGGCGGAACGATAGACGGATTTTCGTTCCAGAACTATATAACGCTGTTCGAGAATGAAGACCTGAGGAATATGATTGGCGGGACGATACTGCTCGCCGTCGGCTCGGCGCTCATCGCCGCGGTTTTGGGCACTCTCGGCGCGATAGGCGTATTTTATTCCAAAAAAACCGTCAAGCACCTTCTTAACTACGGCAACCAGATACCCGTAGTAAACGCCGACGTAGTTACCGGTTTTTCGCTGTGCGTGCTTTTAATCGTGCTGCTCGGCATAGGCAAAGATACGTTCGTTCCCCTCGTACTCGGCCACGTGGTGCTTTGCACCCCCTTTGTGTATCTTTCGGTAATGCCCAGGCTCAAACAAATGGACAACAACCTGTACGAGGCCGCGCTCGATTTGGGAGCCACCCCCGCCCAGGCGCTGTTCAAGGTGGTTATTCCCCAGCTTCTGCCCGGCATACTTTCCGGCTTTATGCTGGCGGTAACGCTTTCGCTCGACGATTATTTCATCACCACCTACACAAAGCCCTCCACCTTCGACACAATAAGCACCTACGTCGTGAATGCGACTAAGGGCGGCCAGACGGAAATCAAGACGGCGCTGTGGGCGCTCTCTACCGTGATTTTCGTAATCGTGGTGATAATCGTGGTGCTGATGAACGTAGTTTCCGGCAAAAAGAAAAAGAATACGGAGGAGCGCATATGAAGAAGATTAGAGTTGCGGCCGTTGCCGCCGCCTGCCTGTTTGCCGCACCCGTATTTGCGCTTGCAGGCTGCGCCGACACCGACGAAACGGTTGTTCTGCGCGTATCCAACTGGGAAGAGTACATCGACCTCGGCGACTGGGGCGACGACGAAGCAATCGACGTGGAAAACCCCTATACGGGCGAAGATTATATAATGGGCGTGAACAGCGTGATTGACGACTTCACAGAATGGTTCAATTCGCAGGATTACGGCTTCGACGTGCGCGTGGAATACTCCACCTTCGGCACCAACGAAGACCTGTATAACCAGCTCAATCTCGGCGACGTATACGACCTTGTATGCCCTTCCGACTATATGATAATGAAGCTGCTGGACGAGGAAAAAATACAGCCTTTTTCGGCAGATTTTATGAATCCCGATATCGAAACAAACTACTATATAAACAACGTATCACCCTACATCGACGGCGAAGAGGACAGCATATTTTATCAGCACGAGTGGAACGGCATTGCCGCCTGCTATATGTGGGGCACCACGGGCTTTGTATTCAATCCCGACCCCGAACTGGTAAAAAATGAAGAGGACGTTGCGGCCTGCAACATACTTACCAACTCAAACTACTACAAGTCGGTGACGGTAAAAGACAATGTGCGCGACGCATACTTTGCAGCCCTCTCCATCCTCTATGAGGACGAGCTCAACGCGATAAACGCCGACAAAAGCCTTTCGGAAAAAGATAAAAACGAAAGAAGAAGCGCCCTTTTAAACGACACCGACGCCGACACGATTGCCGCCGCAGAGGATATTTTGAAGGACATAAAGGACAATGTTTATTCCTTTGAAACTGACAGCGGCAAGACGGATATGGTTACGGGAAAGGTCATAGCAAACTACCAGTGGTCGGGCGATGCCGTTTACATTATGGACCAGGCTGACGAAGAGGACACCGAGCTGTGGTATTCTGTGCCCGAAGAGAGCACCAACCTGTGGTTTGACGGCTGGGTTATGCTCAAAGACGGCATAGACGGCAACGAAAACAGGCAGATTGCGGCAGAGGCGTTCGTCAACTTCCTCTCCCGCCCCGACATCGCCGTGCGCAATATGTATTATATCGGCTATACCTCCTCCATCGCCGCAGAAGAAGTTTTCAATTACTTTGACTGGTGCTACGGCGTGGTTACCGACGAAGAGAGCGAAGACTTTTACGAGTTTGATAACGTATATGTATACGACGTAAGCTACTTCTTCGGCGAGGACAGTTATATCGATATCGATATGGACACCGTTGCCGTAGAAAACCCCGTACTGACGCACGATTACGATGACGACGAATATCTGGCGGGCTATGAAGGCCGCATATACAGCGGCGGCACGATAAGTATGGGCAGGCAGGCCTTCGGGCAGTACCCCACGCAGGACGTTATAGACAGAAGCGTGGTAATGCTCGACTTCGGCGACGACCTTGCCGCCATCAACCAGATGTGGATTAACGTACGCTGCCTCGACGTGGCGGACATCCCCGTGAGCACGGTAATCATCGTTGCTGTCGTGATAGCGGTTATCGCCGTAGCAATAGTTTTATACCGTTTCAGATTCAGGATATTCTATAACAGAAAGAGGACTGCCTGATTCGTCAAGATTGCAAATCAAAAAAGTGAAAAACTATATAAAGTGTAAGTAATAACAACAGCGCCCGCGCTTTTTTAAGCGCGGGCGCTGTTGTTTAAATTGTTTATTATAAGATGTAATAAGTGAGGTTTTACGGGTTATTGCGCCTTAAATTTGAAAGCATCTTTTTAAGGTTTTCGGCATTCTGGTCGTCGGAAACGGTCGGGTCTTTTACAAAGCGCGAACAAGGCAGATTGCCACAGGAGCCGCAATCTTTCATCTTCCTCTCCTGCACGCAACAAGAATAGATTGGGCATATCGGCATACCCGCATACTGCAACCAGAACACCTTTCCCTCTATCTTGCGGCACCCGCCGCATTCCTTCGGGAAACGCCCGCACCCCGTACATACCGCACCGCACGGTGAAGGCTGCACAAAATCATCTTTCCAATACCACCACCTGCATTTTTCGGGGTCGGGCGAAGGCGTGTTCACATAGTATTCAACCGCACGGAGCAGATAGAGCTGACACCTGTCGAGCGTAAAACCGCGCAGGGCACACTCCCCTGCATACAACTCGTCGGCGCTTTTGCCCTTTAAAGACTGTAACGTGGTATAGCCCATCTCGATAAGGTCGCGCTCGGTGGCCGCGCCTATGTTTGGTATGCGTCTAAGTTCGCTCATAATGTTCCGCCTTTGTGGTTGGTCTATGCAAAATTTCATTACCCGATTTGATTATAACACACAAAATGACCCTGCGCAAGGGTAAACTTAACCTTGCCGACTGCCGTGCGAATATTTGTAAATAAATTGAAGCATATTTGGCAAAACGGGCAAAAAATCGATTGATTTTTTTTTCGATATATTGTATTATATTT